>Ga0179591_1219358_pt1 | contig 20257 bp, 21 predicted proteins | sample CZOMad2_1_08_16f_FD_182891 | JGI IMG/M metagenome (GOLD analysis project Ga0179591, IMG submission 182891) | Vadose zone soil fungal communities from Angelo Coast Range Reserve, California, USA - CZOMad2_1_08_16fungal (PacBio error correction) | ecosystem: Environmental > Terrestrial > Soil >... | reverse complement strand
TTTTCTTCGTTCCGACCAATGTCCCGCACCCCTTCCCCCGTTTTCACATCTGATTCCTTCTCGAATAACGATTGCTTGTCTCTTTAGGCGAGTCATTTTCTTACCCTTTTTTTTCCGTCCCCCTGGGTTCTGGCTCCCCACGTGTGCTCATGAGACAAAGACTTAAGGCCTTACTGTTTGCCCCCTTTTTTTTGCCACTTTTCCCTCTCACCAAAAGAAATAGAGGGTTGCGCGCGCAGTTCGACGAGTGTGTGCCCCCGATTTTGGCCTTTCTTTGCTTACAATTCTTTTGCCGAGTACCCCTCGTCCTGAGGCGCCTCTTGATTTACTTATAATTCTTTTGAAGTCCCTCCAAAATATAAGTAAAGATTATTTCTGGCATTTTTCTCCTATTGTTATATTTTCTTTTTAGAGCTTTCCTGTTCCGGCTTCTTCGATTGACTTTTCAGGCTGAGTTTGTTAGTTGTTCAGCCTGTGACACTGTTCTTTTCTCTTCTTCGGAGCTTCTTTCGGGTTAAATGCGCAAGATCACAGAGCGCTACTTTTTTTTGTGACGTTCCATTTTCCTTTCCAAAATATTTTTCTGCGCGAGTCCGTTCTTTTCACTATTCAAACTTAATGTCTGCGTTCTCCGGCTCCTCTGTTCATTTCTCTTTTTACCGACCCGATTTTCCGCCTTAGCTTTTTGACTGCCTCTGTCCGGTTCTCGCTTGAATGATCAGCCTTTTTTTTGCTTCAGCAACTCTCTTACGATTCGCAGGTGGTTCCTATGAATTGACTCTTCCGGTTGGCTTTTCTGACGGCTTCTTTTCTTTGTTGAACCTCGTTCCGCGCGAGTCGTAATCGCGACTACGAATGAAAGACACGAACTTGTTTCTTTCCCAGTTTTTGTCCCCTCGACAGCCTTCTTGGATGCCCTGGGCTGAACCTTTTCATTGGGTTTACTGTATTTCCCCCCTTCCATTTGCTGCCTTTTCTTTTTTCTTTTCGTCGAGTGCGAGGTGTGCTGGCGTGCTCTTGAGTTTTTTCTGATCCTCCCGATTCTCTCCTCTGGGTATGGGGTTTTTTTTTGGTTGGTTGGGGGGTTGATGAAAATTTGAGATATCAAAATCGGCTCCCTGCTCGCTACTTGCCCTAACTGGTAGCTGATTCCGAGCTGCCGCCTTCCGCTGTCGTTGTAAGCGCTCCGAGGACTCGGCGATTTTCACCTTCCCCTCCCACTCTACCTCCGCCTATTTGTCCGCACCTCACGAAAAGTGTCCCACCCTCATTTCTTTTTTTTCTCTTTTGAGTTTCCCCCTGGGTAAAAATAAAAAGCGACATGGGGTTTGAGCTCGTCGCTGCTCCATTTTCCTTTTCCCCCCCCCCCCCTTTAATCTGCGCTTCGTCCCGGAGCTTTCGTGCTGGATTCGAGTGAATTCAGGTCCCAAGTCCCTCTTCGCTTTTTTCTTTCATCGCTTGAAAATAAGAGCTAGTATTTTTCGAGATGGTCCATTCTCATGCTTTTTTTTCGCCCTTCCTAGCCGACCCAATCTCACGAATTCTCACTGATTTAAGTCCTTTCCAGATCCTTGCCTCTCCTCCTCATGAGGGTATAGTTTGGGTCCAGATAGCAAAGTTGTGAACAAGTATGGCCGCGCTTTTTTTTGTAGAAAAATTTTCATCTTTCAAAGGTTTCGTTCTTTCAGATCCCATCATTCCTCTTTTCCGCTGGTGTTCTCAATAGCCTCACTTTTGTTTTTTTTCCTTTAGGTATTTTTCGTAATGAAGGCCAGGTGAATGAAGCGTTTTTCGTCTTTTTTAACCCAATTCCCTATCCTTCGGTTTTGCGGCTCTACTTCCTCTTAGAGACGGAGCAGTATTCCCAAGTCGTTTTGTTGTCACCTTCTTGTTTATTCCCGAGAGCAGCTTTCTATTCTCAGGTAGAAAGGGGAGTGAGCGTCCCCTTTATTCGGTCCCTCATTCGCCCCATGTTCCCCTCCACTTCTTCCTGCCGGCGCTTTTCTTAAAAAGATCCCCGAAGGCGTTTCCGATCTTTGCCTTGGAAGAAGAGCGCTAACATTCGCCCTCTTTCTCGCTCATAACCCCGACGGAATTGGCTTCGTTTTTTCTAACGAAGTGGTCAGGTTTTTTTTCCAATTGACCTTTTCGAAACTCTTTTCCGTCTTCTTAACAGATGGAGCTTACCAGCGGTTTCGTTCCCGTCATCCACCCGCTCTGAGTCTTTGTTCTTCCTAGGATCCCCCCCGCCGCTCTTCGACTCTTTAACCCCAGCAGTTACGATGGGAAAAAATTTTCCAGTCGTGGCCGATGCCTTGGGTCTCATTTCTCTTTTTGATTTTTTCCATACCGATGGTTGAATTGTTTCTTCTAAAAATAGACAAATCCTCTTTTCCTTCTCTCCTTTTTTTGTCTAGCTCTCCCCTGACTTTCAGCCCTCCACCCTTCCATTGGTCATGATGGTCGAGATTTTCCTCGGCATTTCCTTCCTTTTCCTCGCGTTTCGTCCTTGATCCTCTCTGTCCTTTGGTTACCTGCGGCGAAGACTTTCTTCGCTTTATTGAAGCCTGCTTTTCTCCAAGCAGCCGGAATGCTGCGATCTCTACCCGGTTTTTGCATGAAGTTCGTTGGTTCGCAACACCTTAAAAACGAGGGCCATCAGAAACATGGGGAAAAGCGATATTTCCATTTTGTCTCTTCCATGGGAACCAAGGGATGGACTCCCTTTGGGAGATACAAAACGAGACCGGTGACATGAGTTACTTAGTACTCCGATTCGAGATTTTTTTTTTATGGGGCATGTTACCCTCAGGATATGAGTACTTTTCTTTTCCCCGATTTTGACGCGCGCCAAGAAAGTAGCCTTCGATTTTGTGCCCAACTCGTCGAGTTTTGATCTTCTTCCATAGACAGGCCGAAGAATAGGATGTGGTCCCCCCTTTGGTCGCTTTTTTGAATGTAAACAAGCAGATCTTTCTCGCCCCTCGGTTAACCTCCGCCTCCTCCTTTGCCGCTCTTTTGATACCCAGAAAATCAGCGCACCCCCTACTTCGAGTTTATGAGCGGCCTTCTGCAATACATATTCCTTCTATTCTTCTTTTCCCCCCGAACACGCTTGGAAATTTTAAAGGCCTGCGGTTCGACCCATTCCCTTACTTACACCAATCCTTTCACGTGTCTCGCTCTAGAGGTGCTCTACCTTCGACCAGCAGCTTATTTGATCTCTTCCAGTTCTCTAGATTCTTAGGCCCCGTCCCCCTGAACTGTCACTTTTTTTTTCTGACGAGCGCTTCTCCGACTCCCCCCTCTTTTAGTTTTGCCTGAAGAAGATAGTACCCTCCCATTTGAGGCGGAGATTTTCGCCTTGCCTTTCTTCCTTCCATTTCGCTTTCCTGCCTCAATGCGGATCTTTTCGGCTTGGCCATTGAGCAGGGGATCAAAAAACCCGTTACTTTGACCCCCGAAAATCAGATAGCTTATTGGTCGGTCAGATATTCGTAAAACTCTGCTTTAGCTTTTTTCCCGCGAGATGCCAGCACTCGACTTCTACGGTCTGCGCGATCATGACTTTTTTTCAATTTGCTCCCCTGCCCCCCCCAGTCTCATGGAGAGTGTTTATTTCCACGTCTTAGTCACCTCTCGCGTTCGTTCTTTTTTTCAGTTTTTTTGCCATGTGACGGGAAACGCGTGGTGATATTTTTTAGTTTATATGCAAAAATATCCAGAGTCTCGAAGCTGCTTCCCTCCTTTTTCGTGACGGCATTTTAATCTCTCTCCTGTAGAGCCCCACTCGCGAGCTTGGATAATATTGCTATTTCCCCCTTTTTAGGTCTACCCTCTCGAGAGCGATCGGGAGGATAGAAAGCATCTCTCATCGCATCCCACTTTTTCTTGTATGGGACTCTGATTTCATCTTGTTTCAAGGCTACAAAATAATTCATGAGTGTTTGCCCTTTACACCTTCCGGGTCATTGAACTTGACGCCAAGGTTTTTTCCTCTTTTCCCCCCCTCTCGACCCCTGTCTTTCACTTCTAGTCGCGGCTTAATTTTAGCGAGTGAATTCAACGCGCTGTCTACTGCCCCTTCCCTTCCCCGCTACGGCTCGTTTTTATTTTCCCCCAACTGAAACGACTCAATTTCAGTTTCTTCCACCTTTTTCTGATTTGTTTGCGTGCCCTTTCAAACAATTGGCTTTTATGATCATTGCATTTTCCTCGTTTCTTCCTCCAATTCTTCTTGTTTCTTAATAGAACCTCACCAGAATTTAGGCCCCTTTGCTCTTTCCTCCTCATCCCTAGTTTGAATATTCCGCCACAAATTCATTTCCTGCGTAAAAATATTTTGTTGATGCGAGTAATGACCCCCCCCCCTTTAGTCTTGCTTTTTCCTTCCAATGTTCCCCATCTCAGCTATAGATCAGGTATACTTGCTCAATTTCGTCTTGCCCACTACAAAGGCGCTTTCATCCTTCTTTGCCAGAGATCCTAACTTTCCGTATTTCTTTTTAGCCGTTTTAGTCTCTCTATCAGCGGTGCAGAAATTGCAAAAGTCTTGAAGGGAAGATTTTTCCACTCCCCCCTTTCATTTTTCTCCTATCTGGCCGAAGGCTTTCTGTGCGATTTCAAATTGTACCCCTATGCAAAGATTTCTCTGTGTTTCAGACGGGGCGACATTTTTACTGAGCTCGTCCACCAGCGAGTTCGTTTGTCGGACCTCTGGCCTTTTTGCCTTCAATGCAGCCTTTCCCCCCCTTCCATGAGATTCGGAGCGCGGTTTCTTTGTTTTCCGCCTTTTTTCGTCAATCTTTTTTCGGCTCGGAAAACTTTTTTCCACGATTTTTCCCCTTTCCGTCCCGCCTCAATCGGCCAATCATCTTTCCGGCTCCTTCCTTCTCATCTCCCTTGTTAGTTTGAAAGTTAACTTTTGTTGGAAGTGATTCCCTTTCATGACGAACCGATACTTTCTCCTTCCTTCTTTTGTATTTCGAGGGGAGTCTGCAAGTTGACTACGATTCCCAGGGACAATGATCGTTCCCCCTCCCTTTCTCCATTCCGTTGACCTTTTTCCTAACCGAGTCGCTTGTCCCCCCTGATCTTCGGCGAGTTGCGTAGGATCGTGGAAACTTTTTCTTGCTACTTTCCTTTTCTATTTTTGGGGACGCCATCTGTCCCCACTGTTAACAGAACCGCGCAATTGCCCTCCTTTTCAGTTTTTCGTGTTTTCTGAAATAGCTCACAAACTTACTCGAGGGTTGCTCGCTCTTTCTTTTCCTTCTTCCCTACTGAGGACTTCGTTTATTTGCAATTCGTCGACTCTACAAACTTTTCCCCCCTGACCCTCCGTGAGTTTCTCCTTTGGTTCTTTTCGTCTTCCAAATATCCTTAAAGATCTTTTTGATGATGACCGAACGAGTTTCTCCTTTCTCTCCTGTTTTTTCTTTGGGACCGATCTCCCTGGTCTGATGGGCTTTTCTTTTCTACTTCTGATCTCTTCTTTACAGTTCGACTGTGGATACCGCTCGTTTTATCTTTTCTCTGCCCGGGTCCTTACCAGATCATATCGCGCTCCTTTTTTTTTTTTCAGTTACGAGAATCAGCAACCAATTTGAGCGCGCGGTTCTTTGCGGGCCTACTCGGAGGGACGTATACGACGCGATGACGAAATCCTTTTTATTTCCGTAATTTCGCCGTCGATTGAACTACTGATATGGCAGTTCTCCTTGAAGGGCCTCTCTCCCCCCCCTTTTTTCAGCCCTGGTCTTCCCCCCTTCAAACCGCTCGGTCCCGCTTAGCTTTTTTTTTCCCTGACTTTTCTCCCCTGGTTTAGGTTGGAGGGACTCCTTTTGCCGTGCTTTTTTTAGCTTTCCAATTCGACCAGCGTTTTCTCTGCGAGCTTTTCCCTTAGACTACTACTTCAAGACAGAGACCCTTTTTGTTCGTTTCCATGATTCCCTTTTAAGGGAAGGGCCGTGGCGGCCAAGGGCATGACACCGCTTGGGTTGGTACACCCGTCAAAACTCAGTTGATTATTTTTTCGCCGTCCCAGAAATTGAAATTATTCTGCTGGTGTTCCTTCAGTGCCAGGTTTGGGCGTGGCTGATTGTTCCTTCCGCTTCTATTTTATCTTCGGTCGAGTGTAGTCTTCCCCTTTCTTAAAACATCGGCGAAAACGCTCGCTATTGCTCCTTATTCTACTCTTCCTTTCTTTCCCCCTGGTTCGCTGGTTTCCCCCCCCCTTAAGGAAGCGTTCGGCTCTTCGTTTTTATTTTTGCTCACGAAATCCCTTCCCTCAGCCGCTGTGTCAGAACCTTAAACCGGTCCCATCTTCCTTTCTGTTTCCTCTTGATCAAGTCAGTTTTCCAACTTTACCCTCCGTGATTATCGTTGTCTTGTATTTAGAGCCACTTTTCACGGTTGAAGGGAATAGGCTAGACTTTTGTGCTCTTTGAATCCGGCGTGGCAAGATCTGGCAGAGGACCCTAATCAGTCCCTCTGTTCTCTTTCTCACTTTTGTTCCACACAACCTTAAGCGATCTGGATCGATCTTCTCTTTTCTGTTTTTCCTCCTGAGGACCCCCCAGTGGCCTCCTCCTCCAACTCTACCGCAACCCTTATTTGTTACCCATTTTCCTCCTGCCGTTTTTCCTATCCTTTTCCCTTGTCTTTTAATTCTATTATTTCGGGCCGCTCCAACTTTCATTCTTCGCTTCTTCGCGTAGAAACCTTTTATCTTTCACTTCTCCCCTTGACGCTCTGCCAGGCTCTCGATAACTTCGTTGAAACCTTCTCTTTTTTCTTTTTCTAGCACTTTCTCAAGGTTGAGTGATGTTCATTCTCGTTTAGTTGGGTCGAGGACCCTGCCGCTCGGGTTTGCCAACAATAGATCGGTGGTGGAGGATTATTTAACTTGGTCGTTTCCCATGCCTTCCGTCTCTCTCCCCACAAGTATTGGTTTTCACATCTAAATTTTCCTGGCCTATTTTCTCACAGGTTTTTCCGGTATCCGACTTTTCTTAAAGAGGATGCAGTGGATACCCCGGTCAATCCTCCAACTTGTTTCTTTTCCCAGCCGATTAGGCTGAAGTTTCTAGGGATGAAAAAAAGATAAAACCTCTACGAAGTTGCCCTTATAGCCAACAATTCGCCCGGCGCGGTTGAACATTACCGAATTAAGTCCCGGTAAACAGTTCTCCAACCCGCGAAGATTTTGTGAGAAAAGAAACTCACGGGGGGAAAGGGATAGGGTTTCCTACCGGCCTAAACCTCCCGAAGGGTGTTCAAATGACAAAATTGCCATCTTCTGGAGGGTTCATAGCTGTATGGTAAGTCGTCACTTCTCCCCGAGAGAGAGCAGAAGTCCGGGAGGAGGACAGAAGAAGGACAATAAATGAGAGGCGTCCAACCAACACACCAAAATCCAACATTCGCTCCAACACTACCCCCACCCCACACACCCCCCCCCCCCCCCCCCCCCCCCCCCCCCCCCCCCCCCCCCCCCCCCCCCCCCCCCCCCCCCCCCCCCAGCGAGAGTCGAGTCCGTTAGACGAGCGAGACGATGCCGAGTATTCATTTGTCGTCTTTATTGCGCTGTCCCCTCCTTTTTCAAATTGTTTTTTTCCTCGAAAAAATCTAGCCTCCTTTCGAAGTTTGCTTTGTTTGAGTAGCTCTCTTTTCTTTTTTCCGTTCCCCCTTTTTTAATGTCTGGTTAGCTGATTTTTCCTAAGACATGAGGACAGCTTCCATTTTTTTCTGTTCCTTCCCTCGTCGTTTGGTACCGCGGATTTCGATGCTATTGACCGCCTTTTTCCCTTCCTGTAATTTTCTTTTTGTCTGTGACAGAACAACGCTGGAAGCGCCACTTTCCTTTTTCCTTCGTGATGGCAGTTTTTGGGTTCTTCCCTTCTTCTTCCTCCGTTCTCTTTGAAACTCCTAAACGTCCCCATTGTCGGTTTTTCTCTTTGCCCTCCCTTCGCGATTTTTTCTCTTAGGTTTTAACGAAGGACTTACTAATGTGCGTTCTCTTGGCTCCTTTCTGTTGGACGATCTCTGGAAATGGTGACGTTGTGTTTTTTTTCATACTGACGCCTTTTCCCCGTTGTCCCAATGTTTGCTTTGCTGGGAATGAACCGCTCTTACTCGCCCTCTCTCTTTGTTACCGTCTCTTCGTTTGGTGAATTTACAAACCGGAACTATGTTCAACAAATATTGTTTCGGCTTGTTTTCTTCCCCCTTAGTTACTCTCCTCGTTACTATCGCCTTTTTCCAACCCCAGAAAACCAGTTGGCAAGTAACCTTCTTGAGTTATCGTCTCCCCCTCCGTCTTCCACTAAGGAAAGTGGCGTTGCGGTGCCTACCTGTCCTCCCTCATTCAAGATTTGACCGCGTCCCTTCTTTCTTCTTCTTCACGACCAATGACCTAGAAATTTTTTATTCCGCGTTCTCTTTCCGTCTAAGCCACTGGTTAAAACAAATTGAGCCTTCCTTCCCCTACCAACTAACTGAGGAGGTATCTGGGAGACGTTGCATGGAGCGTCTTAATTTTCCCACGTGATCCCGTAGGAGCTTTCTTTGATTCTCACCTTTTTCCTTGTATCCCAATAATGGATACTTGGTTTGGGGGACCCCTCTTCACCTCGCTTCTATGCTGCAGGTGTAGATACCATTTGTCCGACCCCACTATTTTTCAGTCTCAGAAGTTTATCCTGGCCCAACGAGCGATCACCTCCATCGAAAAGTCCCAGGTTTTTTTGCGGCTTACCTCCCAACTGTTTGCCACTCTCTTTTCTTAGAGAAAAAACGATTTTCCCTCTTCTTTTTTATTTCTCTTCCCCCAATAGGGTGAATCTCGATCACTATCTCTGGCCAGCTTTTGCTCTGCTGCCGTCTTGTTCTTCCCCCCCCCGAGGCTGGATCCTTATTTTTTTCTCATCTGCCAATCTGCTATCATCGAAGAGGGCTTTTACCCTCCTCAGGCAGTGCCCTTCATCCTCCCAATTCTCCATACTCTCGCACCGAGAGAGTGGCGAGATTTTTTATTCCTTTGACTTTTCCACTTTTTAGAAATCTACCCCCACGTTTGATCTTTTCTTCTCTCACCTGCATCTCCTTTTCAGCCTCCAGACCATACTTCTTTTCTGTAGTTTCTCTCTTTTTTCATTTTTTCTTTCCCTGATCCCCCATTTCCATTCAGACTTTTTCCTACCCAGTCCCCAAAAGAATTGTTTAATTGAAATTGCCGCCACCCTTGACGGGCTTCGTTTTCCGGTTTACCGATCCTTCCCCTTTCTCTGTCTTTCCCTTCCGTAGTAGATGGTATTTCCTTTCTGGTCAGGGTTTCGCTTTCCACACTGCTTATACTAAAGAAAAAGATAAGGCTCCGGCCGCCGCCATTCCACGTCTGATTCCAATTTCGCTCCTTTTTCATACCAAAAACCGTGTCTCATTTTGTATAGAGGTTTTCCTTTCTTTTCCCCCACCCACTTGTCTTGGATTTCTAATTTCTTCCATTTGCCAAGTGGACCCCCCTCTTTGAAACCCTTTTTCCCCAGAGTGCCGGAGCCAGAGGTTTCCCTTCCTCGGCACCCCAATTGCTTTTTTTACGTCATAATTTAACTGTGTGTCCACCTTATTCCATACTTTCGATTTAGACAATTATTTGGCTTGCTTTTTCTTTCTTGACCACCACCAAGTAGCGTTTTTAGATTTTTGGAGAAGGTTTTCCCCCCCGCGGTTTCCCATTAAAAGAGTCTTCCCTTTTCAACTTCTTTTACAACGTCCCCTGACGTCGCTTTATGCGCGAGCTCGCCATCACGAGGGCTTTTCTCTCCTCCTTTTCCGCTCGCCTAGCCCCCGATCCAATATTTCTTCTGCAAGCAAAAGATATATTCTCTTTTCTCCACACTCCCAACAAACGGAAATTTCTCGCAAGCACGATCTGACGATCCTCTTTTTTTTTGGCCCCCTTCAGACCTTGTCCTCCTTTCAACGCCTTTCCCCCCCGAATTAGTGGCGGGTCACCAACTTGATCCCCTCCTTGCACCACTGTCTGTGTTCGACATTTTAATTACCTCTCAACCTAGCTTCCCTCTAGTTCCCCCTTTTTTCCGTTCTTTTCCTAATCTAGCTGGATTAAAATTTGTTGTCTCGGCTCTCCACCCCTTCCTTCCTATCTTTAAATAGTCCTTCTTCGTTTTGCAGAGGAAGGACATCTCCTTCGAATTCTCCCATGGTATTGGTTTTCCTTTTGGACGGTTCGTACACTGGTTTTCTTTTCCCCCCCCATCTCTTTCCTTTTTTTCTCCCCTACTCGTTTTGGTGTTCTAGAGCTTTTTCGTATCTGTCAGTTCTCCTTCCCATCTGCCTTTTTCCACCATCCTTTCTACCCTCGACGGAGATTCCGCCTCGCCTAACGATTGCTTGGCTCTTCGTCTCTTTGCTCTTATCGGTTAACAAAACTTTTTGAGTCGATGTCCAACGGGCTTGGTTAAGCCAGTTTTTTTTTTGGGACCCCCTCCCCAAAGAATATAATGTGTAGGGCAATTATTGTCTTCTATTCGATCACAAACGAATCGCGTGCTTTCTTTTCAGTTCGCCTTGCTTTGCCCTTTTTTCACGAGAGTCCTCCGAGGGCCCAATTTAGTCGCCGAGAACTTTATTTTCCATCTCGTGCGTTCCGCTATGGCCGTTTCTTCGTTGAAACATTCTTATTCCTTTGCAATGTTGCTGTTCTAAGAGTGGATTCTAGCGAGCGGCCTGTATTTTGCTCCCCTTCTCTTCTTTCTAGTCGCTCGACATAATGATGAATTTCCGCTTTTTCTGCCCTTCTTTTGTCCTTTCGTTTTGATAACGATCGAGAGCCTTTTGAGTGGGCAGCTGTCAAGTTCCAGATATCGAGCGATGTTTGTGCCAGTTCTCTTCTCTCCTATTCTCCGCGCGCAGTCGAAACAAGGACAAACGATGGATGCCGTAGCCCGACGGCGATGCGACCCCCTCCTGTTTGACGACACGCTTTCCTGTCTCATTTGGACTTTTGCTCTGTTTTTTTCGCGGCCTTCCTTCTTGACTGCATGGCAGTATTGGTCTTCCGCATCTTCCCCCGATGTCACTTGTTTTACTGACACGCGAGAAATTGATATCGGTTTTGGTTTTTTTCGCCGGCGGGCGCCGCTTTTTAGATGCTGTAAATTTGCCCCTGAGTTCAATTCTTTTGAGACAAGTTTTCTTCCCCTTTGCTCCCTCCACTAAAAAGTTTCCGGGGCTCTTTCCATCGTCTTTCAGCTTCAGCCGGCCTTGTTCCCATGGGCAATTGAAACCTTCTGGTTGTCATTGACAACAGGATCTTTTTTGTTCACTCCCTTTCCACGCTCTTTGCCTTGTTTGCGGCGTGCGTCTGAGGAGATGCCTTCGATCCCTCCTCCTCACGATTTGCGCTTTTCCTTTTGACTCAACCCGCGCGACCCTCTCGCTTTGATCTACAGACTTATTATTGTCCCGTTCGTCCTTGTATCATAAGATTCGAGGATCTCGGGCGATTTTTGCATATCAACCGCCAATCCCTCCTTCCTTTCTCCTCTCGTTCAGACTGGTCGCAAACCAATCTTTATTCTTGGGGTGTTGGTGTTTTTCTTCTTTCCTCTTTTTTCCACTCTCCCCCCAAAGAAACCGCCGACGCTCAGGGGTTTCTCTCGAGCTCGTTCCCTTTTCCGGTTCTGTACCCTTTCCTGACCGGTAGAATTCGAGTGCTTTTCCATCTCGGTTGCAGCAGCGCCATGGAATCCGTCTCCGAAATATCGGCCCCTAAGAGATAGGATTTTCGAGTTTCAATTTTTGCTTTGGGTTTTGCTCCTTTTGCCAGTTTTCTGCTTACAAATCTCCGCATTCTCACATCATGGCAGCCGCCATTTCCGCTCCATGACGCCTCTTTCTCCCGGTTTTTGCTTCTTTCCCTGTTTGACAAAGTTGTTGGACACAAGTCTGCCTCCCTGTCCCTTTTTTAAATTCGTGGTTCACTTCTTTTGCGAGCACTGAAAGTTTTCCTTTTCCCCCTGCGATTTCCTTGCTTTTTTTTCGATCCCGCGACGCACTTTCTTGCTTTTATTGGGTTCGGGCGATACGGCCTCGGTCTCCAGCGTTTCTTTTGTTCTTTTTCAACCCTTTTGGCTGTTTTTTTTTATTGCGAAGTCGAGGCAGGAGGCCTCCGCGCACCCCTTCCTTTTTCTGCATTTTTTGTATCCCGCGCGCCCTTTTTTTGAAGAGTTTTTGTTAGTTCTAGCGTCTACGATGCGTGTTCACTTCCCCGACATCGCCCACCCCTTTTCCCTCGCTCCCTACTCGGCCTTTCTGAAACGAGACAATTACTTTTTTTTTGCCATCGATCGTTCTTTTCCCTCCTCCTTCGAACCGTGTACCCGAGCGCCAGAAAATTTCCCTTAATTTTTTTTCGCCCCCTGACTTCCTGTGTTCAGGTCTCTTTTTCATAGGAGTTTTTTTGAAGGGCGTAATCCAGAAAGTTTGCAAATGCCTGCCCTGCTCAATAGAGTGGAGCTTCCCAGCCTTGTTCGTCCCCCGCCTCACCCCCGTTAGCGTCGAGCAGAATTCGTTGATTTGATATCGCCGCTTCCACTAACCTCGATTCTTAGTACCCCCTCTCCCTCTTGAACTCAGTTACTCGCGGCGCGCGTTCCCTCTGTTCTTTTCTTCCCCCCATTCCCATACTTTTTGCCAATTTTTTTTCGTTCGAAAGCGCAAAAATCTCGATCTCGTCCTTTTGTCTTTCTTTTTGCTATTTTCTCGTACCCGTCCCCCATCGTTAATGAGGGTAGCAGATTTCCTCCGACTTCTTCCGCTTTTCTCTTTCTTATTCAATCTTTCCTCCTTCCTTTTTCCTGCGGCTGCTTCTTTCTTATTGGCAGGAGGATTATTCCGGACTTTCTTCTTCTCTTATGACTTGCCTAAAGAACCACCGCTGGGATTTTTTTAAACTCCTTTGCTCAAAGCTTCATTATTGGATCGTTTGTTCCCTTTTTTTTAAGATGCAGATTGGAAACGATCAGGAAAAACGTTGGAGTTCCCCCTTCCTGACTGCCTTCCTGAATTTTTTGTCGCCGCGCGTTTTCCCTTTTTCCTGCTTAGTGCGTCAGCTGACGCACGTTTTTTTCTCCGATCGTCTCAATTCGTTCTCGTGTGGAAGACGGTTGTAATACCGCGCCGGCAGCCGCCTCGTCTTTTTCCCCCCTTTTTTCTCTCTTTCGTGAATGGAACCCGGCAGATATTACTTTCCCCCCATATCCGGTTCTTGCAGGCCCCGGTTTTTGGTTGAATACCAATCCCCATGTTCCCAATTTTTGGGGGATAATGGCGCGGACTTAGTAAAAGTACATCTCCCTTTTTTCCTATTTATTCCCAACCTACCCCCCCCTTTCTTCCCTCCCTCTTCCGCGAACTAGAAGGAAACCATCCACGCAGTTGTTCCTTGTTCTTCAGCCGCTTCTTTCCTTATTTTCTCGTTTCTTTTAGTGATCGATATTTCCCCTTTTCTTTTTTCCTCATCTCCTTCCCCTTTCGAAAGTTGTTCTAAGACGATAGATTTTTTAGATTTTTTTCCCAACACATTGCTTGTTGGTTTCCCTCCCTATATTACACGTCAACGTTGAGGCGGTTTCTGAGGTGAATTTTTTCGGAACTGCGCCTTCGAGACAGGATTACGGAGATTGTCGCTTTCGGTCACTGGCTCTTCCACCTGCTTTGACCATTCCGAAAATCGATAGTTTGTCAGGTCGCGAATATCTTTCCTGATGTCCTTTTTTTGAAGCGCTCACCTCTCTTCCTGCCTATGCTTACTAACGGTCTGCTCCGTTCGTGGTCATTTCCTTTCCGCGCTCGTTTAACCGATCTGTCGCGGTTTTCATTTTCCACCATCGTGGTTGATCTCGAGCAACCTTCTCGACAGCTCTTTTGCTTTTTTTTTGTCCTCTTTTTTTACCGTTCTTATTCGGGATTGGAGTTGATCTGCCACAAATCGCCGATCTCTCCTGGTCCCCCTTTCCATCTTTTGTGGCCCTTCTCCTCATTCTAATCTTCTCGTTTCTCAATAGAGAGTTTCGCCCGTCTTTTGATCCCACATTTTCCCTTTCTACACTAGTCGAGATGGGGCGGTACTTCTCCTCTCTCCTCTTTTGCCGTCTTGATCCTCCTGCCCTTCTTTTCCCTTCGCAACACCCCCCATGAGTTCCCATCTTTCCACCCCCCAATCATTTTTTCCATTTTCCTGTATTTCTTCCGGATTTTCCCTGGCCGATAAACGGAAAATTTCGCGGTACTTCTTCTTCTTCCCGTCTTTAAAAGCTGTGTCGCATTGCACGGCTCAGCAAAGTTTGCAGTCCGCAATCCTTTCAGATCTTTCCACTTTAGAGCAGACCCCCTTTCTCATCAGGTCAGAGCGGTGGGAAACCCCAACCCCTTCGGGTTTTCTTTTTTTCTTTCCTGATCTCGAATTAAAGCGCAAAGGTCAATAGACTTTACTTTTTCGTTTCCCTAAAGAACAAGAATTCGGCCTCGCGTCGGCTTACGTGCCCCCTTTTTGTTTCCCGACCCCTTCTTACTAGCTTTTTTAAAATATTTTGTTGTCCTGTTCTCTTTCCTTCTTCACACATCTTTTTTCTTTGAGCATTGAAACGCTGACCAGCTTCATCGATCGGTCCTTTCCCTTGTTCCCCCAGTACCCCCTGTCAGCCCTTATGAGCGTTAGATCTCTCCTCCGGAGTTCTATCCTAACGCGCCGCTCGGCGCTCTCTCTCTATAGTATGGTAACATTTTCCAACAGATTGCATGAGATTTTTTTTTCAACCCTCTCACTCCATCTCTTAACTCTCTTTGAGAAGCCCGCTTTTCTGGCCTACGCGAACTGTCCTCAGAACTTTTTCTCGATATGAGAGGTCTTTTCGCTCTCTTGACGGTTTAGTCGTTTGTGGCTTCATCTTTTCAACGTGTCCCATAAACATGCGATCCTTTTCTCCGGTCATTGAGAAAGATGGATTCCGCGCCTTCTGTCATCGTTTACCCTTCGCCTTACTCCGTGCCGAACTCGCAAAGCACTCGTTAGTTCGAGGCCGGAATCTCCTCCCCCATTTTGCTTTCTGGTGGGAATTCATTGTTTTTCGTGGAGTAACGGTGCACTTCTTTTTCCTTCCTTTCTTTCTTCTCTTTCCACCAGCCCCCGTCATAAAATGATCGTTACACCCCCATCCTTTCGCTCGTGATCTTTTTTGGTTTCGGCCCAACCGTGGTTTTGGCGATTTCTTGAGGACGTCTATTCGGTTAAATTTAGAGCCGTTGACAAGGGCTTGGAAGCCCTCTTTTTCCCCTCCCTTATTTCTCCTGTTAGGGCAAGGATGGTTGCGCGGTACTTTTCGCTCCCCACCTCTTTTTTTCTCCTGCCTGTCTCAGAGTGTTCCTTTTCGGCCCTCTGGTAATAGTCAAGTGCTTTCGTCCGCGTTCCCCTCGTTCTTGACAGATAGTTGCGCCGTCTACGGAAGTTTTTGGCAGTAGTTTTTGAAAAATCTCCTTCCTCATTTGATTGTTTTCCTACAAGATTTTTCTTCAGATCCTGAGCGGCTCTCGAGTTTTTGGGAAGCTCGTTTGATTTTTCTTTTTCTTTTGCTCTTTTTCCTGGAACGGTGTAAGCAGAGAAAAAGTTTCTCGGTGCCCTTCCCCTATCTTTTAGTTCTTTGGTCCTGCGGTGCCCATGCTTTCTAGTAGCGTATTTTTTCAGATGGACGAGATCAGCCCACCTTCAGAGAAGTAAGGTGTTTTTTACGAGGAAAAAGTGATGTATGACGTAAGCAGACTTATGCAGAACAATTCCCTTTTTTTCCCGATGGATGACCCTTTGGTCCCCCCCCTTTTTAGATTTTTCCATTTGCCTCTTTTTTTGTAACAGGTTCGAGCAGGAGTTTCCGCCATACATCTTTTCTTATTTTTCATTAGAAAGATGATAAAGGTGGTCTGAACCACGCGCGAACATCTTTGAGATAGGTTATTTTGCTTTTGAGGGGATTTTCTGCGTGGTTTGGCGGTGGGGTTGGGGGGTGGTTTTTCGTTTTTGGGGGGGGTTGGGGGGGGGGGGGGTTTGGGGGTGTTGGCGCTTTTGGAGAAGTAGCGTTGTGGGCTGATTGACGTGCCAGTCCCCTTTTCCTGGGCGAGATTAATACGCGGACTACGAAGTGAAAGGTCCCTTTCGAAACCTTTTCTGTGGTCTGTCCATGCCGTGGGCAAAAACGCTTAGCATCGTTTCGTGCATTTCTTTTACTTTTTTTTTTTTTACTGTGTAGGCCCCTGGCCCTTGATGAGTTTTGGCCGGGACCGGAACTTTTTCCGGTCCGTTTGTGGTTTGTTGGTCGTGAGATTAGGAGCTTCCTCGATACCGCGCCCGCGATTGTTTCTGTCGTTTCTGTTCCCCTTTCTCACACTAGGACGAAAAGCGAGCTTTGCTCCTACCGCTTCTCTAGTAAATTTTTCTTTGTGTGTCCCCTCCTTGTCGTTAGCCGTTTTTTCTATTTTTGTTTTTGTGAAGATCAAGCCAAACCCCTCTCTTGTCGCACACTGAATATTTACCAAAATTCCATTCGCGATCGGTGTTATGATTAACTGGGAACCTTGTTCCTAATTCTTCTTTTTCTTCTCTCTTTGAGATTAAATTCACCAGGGTTGATTGTGACTCGGCGAATACCGGTATGAATCTTTTTTTTGTCTTTCCTTTGATCTCTCCTCCCTTGGCTCAATTTTGTGTAGAAATTTTTGCAAACAATCTTTTTCTCTATATTTTCTTTTTTTTTTTTTTGGAGTTCCATGAGACAGGGCAGAAGGGACGAAACTCCTCTCGTCATGTTCCCTATTTTTCCTTGCCGCGTCCAGATCTAAGTTTTAGAGTATTGCATCTCGCACACACTTTGGCCCCCTCTTTTTCTTTTGTGCCCCCCCCCCCCCCCCCCCCCCCCTCCCCCCCCCCCCCCCCCCCCCCCCCCCCCCACCCCCCCCCCCCCCCCCCCCCCCCCCCCCCCCCCCCCCCCCCCCCCCCCCCCCCCCACCACCCCCAATTATGTAAAATTTTGAGTTTTTCGGTTTCGGTCCTATTTAACCTTACTCTCAACCTGAGTCCACCTCTTTCAACGCGGATTTCTAGATGTTGCAAAGCGATACTTCGTGTGATTGGCTTTTTTCTCTTTCGAGGCGCAGGACGGTGAATTTCCAGAGTTTTGTCGGTTGGCCAAACTCTATAGGTGGTTCTTCATTCCCTCCTTTGCGCAGGGATCCGCTGCAAACGTATGGTGACATGGACTGCCTACCTTCTGTTCTTTTTTCTAGAAGGATCGGGCGGCTGAAGAGCTTTGTGTTCTCTTATCTCCGCCCACCTGTTGCCAGCCCAGAAGATTCGGTGGTCTTGGCGGCGGTAGAACACCCATCTCCTGTAGAAGTACCACCACTGCTCGCGCCTCCCATTCTGTCGTTTACCCTTTCCGTCGCCCAGACACCTTCGCTAAGGCGGGCTTCGAACTACTTTTGGTTTTCCTTTACGACGGGTATCCCATGAAAGGTGAACGCACACCATCTGCCCTCCTCTTCCACATTGGGCCTTTCAGCGGTTCTCACGTCCCCACACCCGGGATTTTTTTCCTTGTGATATCAGGGATTCACTTAATCGAATCTATTCGCGACAGGTACCCAAGGAGAGCCTCTTTTCCATTCATACGAGGTCGTCCGCATGCGCTTTTTTCCTCCTTTTCTTCTTAAAAAATCGAGCATCATGCCGATGAGTTGAATTGTTTCGTCTGAAACGACCAAACATCTCTCTCTTTCTCCCCCTCTTTTGTTTTTTCGCTTCTCTTGTCGATTTCGACCCTTTCAAATTTCCACGTTCATGATGTTTTCGCTTGTTTCCCCCTTCATTGACCGACGGACTAGTTCGTTCGTAATTAAATTACCTAGGATCTAGCTTGGTACCTGGCGGAATATGCCCTTTCTTCCTTCTTTCCTGATCGCTTCCCTGGCTTCTAAGCTCTTTTTCGGAGAGGTGAACCGGTAAACCGACTGGCTCATTCCCCTTGACCCTCTGATGGGACAAGATGGTGGTCATTTACCTTCTCTGGATTCGCCTTTCCACCCCTTCTTGACCCCTGTGGAAGTTCTTCCGCTCCTGACTGCGAATTTTTCTGATTGTTCCGCCTGGAATTCGAAATTTCTGCCTCTCAAAGGTGACGAGATGGAAAATTCTTAGATGGTGTCTTTTTTTCATTCCCCTGCTCTCGCCTTATGGTGGCACCACCTTTTTTTTGTTAATTGGGCAAGAAGTAGGGCTTTATGCATATCTGGTCCTTCTCCCACTTTTGTTGCTTGAATTACAAAATTCGAATTTCATTTCGGCACCAATTTTGTCTCTGATCTTCCGACCTCCCCCATATACCAGCCCTATCTTCATTTTTTCCTCACACCCCTTTTTTCACTCACCGGAATGAGTAGAGACAGCTGACTAGTCATTTCAACACTCCGCCTTGGTCAGTCGGTTGCTACGACTCGAGCCGGCGTCTTCCCTCTCGTACGCTTCATTCTCCCCTTTTTAGCTCTTTGAACACCTTGACATCGACTCTTTTCTACGACTCGGCCTGCTTTCCTTTTTCCCCCCCCCATTTTGTTTCCGTTTTCACCCGAATCTCTCTTACACCGCCCTGCGAGGCTTTCGGAGAGCGTTAATTTTTTTCGTCTGGAGATTTTTTTTTCTGAACTGGCTCAGGATTTCAAAAACCGCCCTTTCTTTCTCTCATCACCACCCTACTCCGCTTTATTTTCCCCGGTCCGATATTTCTAACCCGTTATGATGTTGCTCCTTTCTCCTCAACGCGTTTCTGCCTCCACTTAAACGGTTCTGCGTCCGATACCTGCACTTTTCCCCCTTTGCTTCTTTTGCTCCCCACGTGATCATGGTCGCGGTTTATTTTCGTGTTCCCCTTTACGGGAATCTTGAGTCCCCCCCGCTTCTCATTTTTTTTTTTTGAGAACGGTTGTGTGAGGACACAGAGGCGGATAGTGAATGGGTTGATCTTTCCCTTTCCCCTCTCTCTGCCTCGGCTTTAAAACTAACCGCGCTGATGACTTCCGCCTTCACTTCTTTTTTTTTATTCTGAGTGGGCGGCCGATTTTTGATTTGCAGTTTTCTCCTTGCCATTACCCATTCTTAGATCTTTTTCTCGACACTGCAATCTATCTTTCGCCCTCCCGCCCCACCGCCTCCATTGTTTGACTTCCCCTTCCCTTTTGGGCGAAAACATACCTTAGTTTTCCTAAACTGTACACCACGTCTTCTTCCCCTTCCCTGTCCACCGCTTTTCCCCAAGTATGACCGATCCCTGATTGATTTCAATCGTTCCTTGCCTTTTAATCTCGCCGAGTGAAACGCGTTTCTTTTTTTAGTCCGGTACCTCCGACAAACGCTTACGTTTTCCTCCGCCTTCCAACAGTCTCCCGCACTTTTCCATCCCCCCTTTTTGCTCGTTCAGAGCCTTGGTGAGGCAACTCCCCTTTTTTCTTTTATTTGCTCTCCCTCCCTACAGGCAACGTTCAAATCGACGCCCGGTTTCGATCTCCCCCCCCATTCTCTTTCGGCCTAGACATGGGACGGTTGGGACTTCTTCCAGCCACCTGATGCCGCGTCCCCTTTATTGCGGCCTCTGACCCCCCCCCCGGAGCGCTCGATTTTTGCTTTATTTCCCCGCCCCTTAATTTTTTCCTATGAGGACAACGGTCACCGCGTCCTCCTTAATGCTCTTTCTCCCCCTTTCTTCTTTTTTTACGTCTCTTCGGCTCTCTCGATTCTTGGTTCAGCATTGAAACAGATTCTGAAGGAGTCTTTTTCCAACTTTTTCCCTTCACTTAAAGCAAAGATTACCGAAGCGCTTTTACTCTTCCCGCCGAACTTTTCCTCCTAACCCGTTCCCATCTTTAAGAGTTCCCGCAGTTCTCACTTCGCTCGTCACACTCGGAGTTCTTGTGTTCGAGGAATCCCCGCTACGAAGGAACTTCCCTAACCTTTTCTTCTATAGGTTTATACTAAGAGTGATGCACGATGCTTGACGTTGTGGCTGTCCAACAACTTTTTTTACCTCATTCCAGTCATTCCTCCGAAATCGCAAGCAATAGTCCTTTGGCCGTTCGCTTTTTTCGCCTTTATTTTTGTCTTGAATCTTTTTAAAGGGCAAGTTGATACACC
>Ga0179591_1354321_pt1 | contig 20258 bp, 17 predicted proteins | sample CZOMad2_1_08_16f_FD_182891 | JGI IMG/M metagenome (GOLD analysis project Ga0179591, IMG submission 182891) | Vadose zone soil fungal communities from Angelo Coast Range Reserve, California, USA - CZOMad2_1_08_16fungal (PacBio error correction) | ecosystem: Environmental > Terrestrial > Soil >... | reverse complement strand
AGAATTCCCTTTCCCTTTCCCTCCCCGTACCAACCTGGTGGTCGCAGGAAAATTACTCTGATTTTAGGCACAACGTTTTTTTTTTTTTGTTCAGGGAGAGAGAACCCACCGGCCTTACCCAGATTATGCTCCTTATCGAGTTACTCCTCTGAGACATGCACGCTTCCCGCTTCATGAGAGGAATCACCTCCCTAAGGTCCGACTTTTAACTAGGTGCTTTCCGATCCCCCTTTTTTACACAGTCTAAGCTTTCCCGCCGACATCAAAGAAAAAGGCCTACCCTTCCTTTCTTTAAGCTTCTCTCTACACCTGTCATCTCCTAAAAGAATGTCGCCTTCTTAATTTTTCTTCCCCTAACCCTACATCCTCCCGGTAGCTTCTACTAAAAGAACTAACTTCAAGCTTTCAACAAGTTTTAACTCTCCTTCTGAAGATACAGGCGCGTTTTTTTGACCCTTTTAGTTCTCTGTTTACATGGACCTGAAGATCTTGGTCTTTCTCTTTTACCTAACTACCTCATTATTAAGGTTTCGTCACGGACCCAGCTGATTCCCCGCCAGAACCTACCATTCTCTAACTTATAGATGACTTTTTCTCCTCTCTTGAGGCGTAGTGAAGGTCCCATCAATTCCTGTGTGTAGCACTGTACCGTACTTTTTCTCCCCCGTGTGTCGAGAACCTTCCTTCCGTATTTCCAGTTTTACCTGGTTTCTCATCTCTCCATATCTGGGTCCCCCCCCCCCCCCCCCAAATTGCCGATTTTTTCCTGTATTTTAACCCAGACATCTTGTAAGAAGAGGGTACTCACTCTAGCGCTTTTCTACTACGTGGCAACTATCTTTTTTAATATGTTTGCACTAAGGTTGTAACTTGTGCTAGATTTTTTTTTAACACAGAGGTAACATCTACAAATGTTTTCTTTTCCTTCGGCAGCAGCTCCAATAACTCAAGCTTGATTTTTGACCAAGAAATGAAGTAAAGGTTCTTCTTTTCCCTTTTCCCCAGCTCACTATCCCTCCGAATAAGATCTTCTAAAGTACTCCCCTCGTCTCCAAAAATCTAGAGATCACCTCTACCAGTCGCCCGAGTCCTCGAGCAGGATAGTCTCCTATCACTCGCTGAGCTGAACTTCTTTCTACCTCATAGATCCTTCCAGTTCCTCTCTTCCAGCGGAAGACAAGTCGCTCCCCCGTAGAGGAGTTTGCAGCCCCGGCCCCCCTCTTTCCAGAGCGAGTGTCTGTGAATCCTTCCCACCTTTCTCTTATAGGATCTATCTCCTCTAGTCTATAATGCAAAGGAGGTCCCCGTCCCTAAGTATAAGAAGAATTTTCAGGGGGGGAAATTTTTTCTTTATAGTTAGGAAGGACGAACAATGAGACTTCTTTTTGTTTCTTCTCCGAGTCCTTTGCACTCATCTCCCTCATAGGCGCATTTTCCCTTCTCAGCCTCCAACATCGTAAAGTTTTGAGGATAGCGCCCTGAGTCCACCCTCTCCCCCCTTCGAGATAAGAAAACTCTTCCAATCCGGAAACTCACTCCCTTATCCTTTCTTTCTCTCATCGAATGTCTCAGATCCTCAACGCTAGAATGAGAATATATTCAGACTTAGAGTGCGTCCCCTAAATCCCTTTATTGATCTCTATTCACTAGGCAATCCCGGTTTCACCTGACGATTTGATAGGGATGATTTCCCAAAAGACGTGCCGGTCCCCGCCCCAGCCCCCTTAGCCCCTTTGCTTATTTAATTTCACTTAATAATAAGTTGTGTGAGATCACTACTTTCAGGTTCTATTCCTTCCCTCTTTGAACGCGCCAGATTTTCTCTTTCTCGTTTTTCCTCCTGCCTTTCCCTTGAATAGAGAAAGTGCCTCTTCAAGGTTTACTTCTGGTTCCTAATAGCCTTTCGCAGCGAAGAAGGAGAGGTCCCTATTTCTCGCAATCACTCTTCTGCTAACAGATATCTCCTCTGTTTCTTTCTACCGAAGGTAAGCTCGTCTCTTTGCGAGGAGTAGTATTCCTCGATGGTTACTAGGGCTTAGCTGCCACTGTGGCACAGTGGCGGCTTTCAGGGAAAAGACTACTTCTTGCCTCTCCAGATCTCCTTCTGACAACTGATCTTCCTCATAATACCACGCCTCTTAGAGATTATGATGGTAGGCTTCTACTCCTTTTTTTCCAGTAGACTTCTTAGCAGCAGATCCTAGAGTGCAACTCTCCTAGAGATAACTTCCCGCTCGAAGACGATGCTTTTTCTTGGAATATCAAGGCCCCCTATAGTTTGTATCGCGCGCCCCTTCTTCTTTCAAGCGATCCTTCTTCTAATCCGTTCCAAAAAGGCTCTCCTCTCCCGTCCGAAGACTCTATATCTCTGGGACGATATTGACTCTTTCTATATCCCGAGATATGTCCCTCTTTAGAAATCGTCTCAGTATCTTCTGCGTGTTTTTCTGACCCCAGACCCTCAACAGGGCCCTTTTCTCCCCCTAGTGAGATGTGACTTGTCCTTCATTCTATCTCCCTTAAGAGAGATCCCCCGCCCGCAAACATAGTGGAGCATTGACACGGTGAATTTCACGTTCAGAAATCTTACACACGATCGGGCGTAAAGCTCCTAGCTTTCTGAACTGCTTTCTGATCACTGAAAGTCATTACCTTTTTCTCCTCTTCTAAATATGCAAGCCCCCAATTTTTTAACCTTTGGTGATTTCCCTGCCTGCGTCCTACACCAAAAAGAATGAAGTATCCACCCCTAGCCCCCCCCTGTCGCTTGTCTCCACATCAAGCATGGATCTCATCTCCGGTTAGTCCCCCTCGATGAAGAAAGAGCAGGAGTTTTGCTTCTTCGTTGTCATAGGAATTGGATTAGGACGGACCTTGTAGTCCCACAGGCTCTTCCTTTCTCAGTAATACTGGTCCGATGAAAAGAAGGAGGATCTGCGCCATTTTCTCACTAAAAGCTACTTCCATTATCTTTATGTAGGAGTGTACAAGCTCATTTGTGTCATATACATCCCGGCAGGGCCGGTTTAGGATCCTAAAACTCGTATTGATCTTTTTCCTCTCATAGACGACTCCAGCAGTTAGAGTTATCGATTACCTTCCCTTCGAGAGGAAGGAGTGTTTAATACCCAAGATAAGGTTATTTTTTTCTCGTACTTTGTAGCTCAGTGATTAGTGGCCCCCCTGTGATTTATCCCTACCAATGATTCACGGAAGAAGGTTTATGGTCCTATTCGTAAAAGAAATCTTTCATGATGCTACAGCCTCGTAGCCTACTTCTCCTTTCCCGTTCCTTCCATTCAGAAAAGACCCGCCACTAATCTGAATCTGTCCTGTCATTTTCCTAAAAAATCCCCCCCTGGTTGTGGCGTTTCAAGTCCCCAGTGATGCCGGTCAATTTAATTCTCTTTTTGGTTAAGTCTACTTTGGTTAGAGAATCCAATGTGATTTTCAACCTTTGACATCCCCCCCTCAAGCAGAGATTCTTGAGTCTCCTCTCTTGGTGAGCTCCTCCTGTGCCAGTCGTTAAGCACCTCCTCCTAACGCCAGGAGTCCCACTTTTTGTAAACTAGCTTTTTACAGTATGTGAAGACCGAGTAACTGACGGGGAAAAATATAGCTCTGGTTGTTTGCGTGGTTTTATTATGGTGGGAACCTAATACCTCCTCTGGACAGTTCCACGCCGTATTAGTCTTAACCCAACTCCATATATGACCTATATTTTAATACTCTCCGTTGTTGTTTTATAACTCAGCGGCGGTTTCTGGTTTTTCGTAGACGTACCCTGTCGATTCCAATTCCTGCCTTCAGAATGTTTAAACCTATTGACGTTGGCTATTCCCCCTTCCGCGTCTTTTCTCTTGAAGTGAGCCGTTCTCAAGTCTTTTTTCCTAGCTTCTTCCTATAATGGCGGGCAGCGGGGTCTTAATACATTGACCCACTGATGTAACCCTATAGGACTTTCTTCATTACATTCCAGGAGCAGGGGTCTGACTTGGCGTAAGAAATGCTAAAAGGATTCTTAATCAGACACCTACTTAGGCTAGGATCCCCCCACGGACCCCCCTTTACTTGTCTCCCTTAACCCCCCCCCCCCCCCCCCCAAAGGTGATGTGTTTTTTGACCACTATGGTATTTTGAAGTCACCTTATCCTGGGCTCCCCGATCCCACCCCCTCCGGCCCCGACTGAGAATGACCCTGATTTGCTGCCCTTCATCTTCCAGCTCGTCTTCCTGGCGAAGGCCGGAATTTCGTTGACGGACTCATTCTTGTTAGAGAGCTCTCCCCATTGTAGCCCCCCCCCCCCTAAGTTCGCAAAGACTCCTGTAAACCAAACCTTACACTATTCTCTACGCTTAATCCTTCTCTCTATTGACGGAGAATCCTCAGAAACGAGCACTTCCTCGGAGTAGTCGACAATAAAGCTTTCTTATACTCCCCTGACTTACTTGTTTATCCCCCAGAGGGAATAAGTTCGTATTCGTTTGAACTGAGGATTTCCCCTTTCGAGTCTGTCTCCCAGAAGATTCTTTTTCTTTTTGAGTAAGTATTCATCCGACCCGGAAGCTACTCTTAGTTTCTCCCTATCTAACCCTAGGCCGGAAGAACCGAAAGTTTTTCTCTAACCGAGATTTCCTCTCTTTCTCACTGCGGGCGTGCAGTCATATAGCTAAATGTTCTTCTTGTCGAAAGCCTCCTTTTCTAGAAGTCCTTCATTCCCGTCGGTAGGTACTATGACTCGGTCACCCCTAGAACGATGCCACCACTTTTCAATGGAGCATGGTATTTTTCCCCCATAGTTCATACTATGGCTCTCAACGAATCAATCGCCCCCTTTTTTGAAGTCGCCGATCTTTTTACCCCCCTGAATTGGTAAAGATCCAGAACGGAAGGGTGTTAGTGGGATAGAAAGCCCACATTAGTCGGGGTTTTTTTACATCGAGAAGGTTGAATATTGGGTCATAACCTTATCACCTAGCAAGAGTCGACAACACTTTTCACCCCGATTCTTTTTTCCCTGAGGGCGCACGATAAGGCTTGAAGCGTTCCCCCTTCTTGTTATCACCAGAGTATCACCCCTCCGAATCAACTCGAATATCGTCGTCCCTTTTCTCAGTAGAGCGGCATTATTTGAAGATCCCAAGGCTCCCCCTCCAGTTCCCCCCCTCATATACAGGTAGAATCCCGAGCTTTTCCAGGCCAGTACTTCTCACTACTCATAGCGCCGCTGTAAGGAAGTTCTACCTTAAGGACCCCCCTCCCCCCGATACCAAGATGAGTGAGTTAAAACATTTTTTTGACGTTGCCAAATCCCTCCTTGTTCAGAGATCCTCTGAGACCTTTTCGTTTTTATTCCCCCCTTCCCCCGAGTCTTTATTCTCCCCTCCAGACAGACAATAAGAATTCTTCGGGATGTCCTTCCCCTATTCGTCTCGTCCCTGTAGAATTTCGCCTAGACGTTCTTCTAATTGCCCGCACCCCCTTCCCCGCCGCCGTTCGTTTACCCTGTCCGACAGACTCCCCCTCTAAGCCTTTTTCGGATAAGCGCATAGTCGTAGGTCCGTCCTCGGGTGACGAAACTGTACAACGGAGGTAGAAATACACCTCCTATTTAGTGCCCTCCTGTCAATTTCATGCTCATCTTTCTCACCCGCAGGAGAGATCTTGCCCACCCTCTTTTTTCTGCCACCCCCGACAAAGTGACGAAAGTTCACTTGAACTCTATCACTCTTCCGCCCGGTTCCCTCCCCCTGACGAGATAGGGAGGAGTAAACCCCCCGTGTGAAGGACATAAGTCCACCTCTCCCTTTTTTTTTTAGAGCGCCTGCAATTTTACCCTCCCTTTTTGAACCTAATACTTTTTTGGTTGAGATCTCCCTTCCTTCCGCGAGGAGTTTGACGGCCGTGAACGCTGTGTGAAAGCCTCAGATATAATTCGCGTCCACTGTGTTCTGCCTTTGAATCTCCCTAAGATGATAAGCCCTTTTCCTTTTCGCCTCCCCTAAGAGGAGAAGGCGCAGGTCCCCCGAGAGTTTAGTATTTAGCCTTGAAAGAGTTCAGACTTTTGCTGCTTTGACGTTTCCAATTCTTAAAGAGCTGCTTCATATGGTGCCCCTTTTTCTGCCTGAGGGTAGTATCCCGTCTCTGCTGCTTGCAATAGTTCGAGGCCAAATTTGTTCTCTTTCCTTGTTCGCATGTGTTTTAAACGAAGACAGCTCTTCCTAGATAGGCTATACTTAAAAGTCCGTATTTTTCCTTCGTTGACCCTGGCCATAATACACATATGAAGATATTTCTGATCCGGCATCTAGCTATTCTCGGAATGGAATGCGCCGATCTCTGATAGGATAGCTGCCTAGATGAACCCCAATAGAGATGTTTTCACTTGCGACCCTTTCCCCCCCATTTGATAGTAGAGACTAATCTTTCTGGATCTTCCCCTTCTCTCGTCGTATTCGACGTTTCTTTTTATGACTGGGAGTTTGCAGAGCTCTACCCTTATTCAGATTGCCTGCGAGAGCGTGTAGTAGGTAAGAGAATGACTATAGCTGAAGGACTCTTTCTCCTCTCTTGATCTGCACAGGATAGTTAGAAAGATATGTCGACCCCTTCCCCGGCTTTGAATGTGAGACCCAAGTACAAAAAGGTACTTCCCACTTCTGTAGAACCGCTTGATGGAGGTGCAAGTGTCTTTGTCCGCCTTTTCAAGGCCCTAGCCCAACAGGGGATTAGATGACACCCTTTCTTTGGCACCCTTTTCCGAGTCCCAGCCAATTCCAACCCCAGTATTTGTAACCTTAGAGCCCGGTAAGGGGAGTCAGCTTTCTAATAGTCTGTACACTCCCAGCTGGTTTAAGCCCTGACCCACTTTCTCCCCCCCCACAGTTCCGTTAGTTGGTTCTATCTTTCTCTCGACCACTTTTCAACACGTAATGTAGTAATTTCTTTCCTCCCCCCGAAAACGGATTTTAAAAATGAGAACTTCATTGAGAAAAGTTAAGCCGATAGATAGCTCGAGTCTCCTTCTCTCGAAACTAGGCCCTTATCAGATGGTTTTGCTGTGTTTTGGACCTTCTCTTTTTTTTGGCTGTGGTTTTTTTGTGGTTTTTTGGTGGGGGGGTTTGGGTTTTCTTGGAATGTGTTTTTGTGGTTGTCACTTCGGTAGACTGTTGTTAGAGCCTTCCTTAGAATTTCCCTTGAAACCTCCAGCCAGATACCCTTTTTTCCCCCCCCCTGCCTCCTGATCATTTTGACGAGAAAGACCCTATCGGAGTTCTCCTCCGAACTTGTCATTATTTTAGACCCAATTCAATCCCCTTTCTCCTTTCTTAAGGATCAGGATGTACTTCTTCCCGCAATTTCTTGTCTGTATCCCCTACATAGATTTGAGTTTTGAATACCCAGGCCCAGTCAGCCCTTCAGTTTGATCTTCACGTATCTCTAAGAAGTCAGCGCAACCCACCTTCAGTTGATTAGAGTATTTTGGACGTCTATCTTCCTTTCTGTCCGGGCCCCCCATGTGTACTAGAGCCCCTTCATTTACTCCACCCCCCCTATTAGATACAGGATTAGAGTAGAGCTCCTATCCGCGCGGCCTCTGCAGAACAGGAGTACCTCCCCCTCTTTTTCCTTATAAGCTTGACGGTTAGGCTGTTTTTCCATCCCCCCCTTTTGCTTAAGCGTAACCCCAATAAGGTGCCGAAATAAGCCTGCCTTTTTTCTCCTCCACCCATACCTTGGTTTCCGCTGTTTCCCAAGGGACCCGGTGACGGTTCGTATAGTTCTAGGCTGAAGGACGTTGCATCTATTCCTGTTTCTTCAGATCTGTGATGACTTTGAAGCCCCCCCCTCCTGTTGAAGGGTAAGGCTCCTGCTCGCGGTCTCCGGTCCTCCCCCGGGCAAGTAGGAAGCCGTCCATCTCCCCCCAAGAATGAGTTCCATATGTTAGAACCGTTTATAAGGCTGCCCACCCAGCAATTCTGAGATTTGAAGGAAGATTCTTTAGTATCCCAACCTCATATGCTTTGAAAAGGAGCTGAGGCCCGCGTTCTTATCCCGTTCGGAAGGTATCCCCGACACACACTCTTCTCCCATTCTCATACTAAGTTGTTTTTTGCGCAGATCAGATTTTTTCCTTCGTTCTGTCAACTGAAATGAACCCTCCTCCAGCAGTTAATCCTGAAATTTATTGACGAAATAATGAAGCTTCACCGTCCCTATCTCTCTTTCCCTGAATAGGGCACAAGAAGTTTTCTATACTCAGTAATCCTTTCTCGAGGCTGAGGGCAAAGACGTTCTTGCAACTTATGTGCTCCTCAAGACCATCCGAGGACTGCGTCCTCCTTATTGAATATAGGCGTTCAGGGAAAAATTTCTTCTTGCGACGAAACCCCTTATCGAGTCCACACCCCTGCCCAAGAGAATTGTCTATTCCTAAAGACCCTGTCAACTCCCAAAGTTCCAACCACTTTTCTTTCCCTTAGTCCCCACCTAAAGTCGCCATGTCCTTCAAAGGTAGTTTAAGAAGCGATGTGCAAAACCTTAGAAATTTTCCTTCCGCCTACCTGATAGTAATTTTGTAACCGATGGAACTTCTGACACATGCGCTGATTTTTTCTTCCGAAGGACCTAGTCCACCCCGTGGTGCTGATATCCATTGTAAATCGCCCGAAGTCTTTTTTTCCCCCTCTGACGCATCACCTTTTCGCCTAAGAGAAGGCCAACTTTGCACGACAACTCCCCCGACCCACATTCCCCACCACCCCATTGCCCTATGAGCTTCCCCTCCCTTCGCGATATGCACGGTCTAAGATTAACCTTGGCGAATAGGCCGTTTATGTATTCCCCCTCCCCCCACAACTATAGAACTCCCCCCTCGTAATTCGGAGAACCGCTGGCATCGTCCTCCAACTCAGATTAGTTGTCCTAGGCTCATCCTGCTTTTATTTCAAGGTGATACGACCTCCGTTTTTGTCCCGTTCTGAACCGTTTTTCACAGTAAGACACGTACCTGTAAAGTTTTTTTTTCTCCCCGTGCAAAGTCCTGTAATGTCGAAGCCCCCCCTGCTGTGAAAACCCCCAGTTTGGACTCCTCTCTTTTCTGACATAGAGGATTAGCTATGTCCTTGCATCTTATCCCATTCCCTGTTTTTCCATAAGTTCCTCAGTGGGATTGTTCTCATGCATCCTTTACAACCGTCTAGGAATCTTGATTGGTTTTTTTTGTGAGTTCGCGATCTCCCCCCTAATAGCTTGTAGCAGGTAATTCTCAAAATAGCTGTCCTATCGGTATCCGAACGCAACAGCTCCTCTCCAGCGACGGTACCCTCTTCCTTTGTAAGCATCTTGCCCCCTTTGTTCCTTGTCCAACATGTGTTTCTCGCGAACTAGTGGTGGACTCCCTCTAATTTTCCTTTTATTGACCCCTTGTAGTTCGTCCCAGATCTCTTTTAAAATCACCAGCCCCTTCCAGCACAGTTAGAAAAGCCATGAAGAATTTCTTCTTTTCTTTGACAATGTGCGCGGCTTTAAAACCTGACTCCTCTCAGGTATAGACTAAAGCCTCTTTCCCGATCCTAGCTGAATCCTCTATCTGACCCCCTGTTCTCCTATCAGCCGAGTCATGGTTCTTCCGGACTTGAGCTCTCGCTCCGAACGCCTCGTTATTTTTTTCATCACTTTTAGACCCCTTTCAGTTATCCCCATTACCTTTGGTATTTTTGAAGACTAACCCTTTTGCCGCCTCCCCCTTTTTCTCTTAGTCCTCGTCCAAGACGCCCAATGACTCTCCTTTCTCCCCCACGTCGTGGAAGTTCCGAGATGAAATTACGACTTTTTTCTGGGAAGAGTCGTAGCCTGGAGTCCGTCCACTGTAGAGTCCCGTTCCCGCGAAAGCCCCATCCTTTCCGGCTAGTAGGGAAGGTTGGCCTTATGAGATCTTTCTTTTTTTCTAGCCTCATAGAAGCGGATGAATTGCCGAAGAAGCCCGTCTTCGTTCCCTGAGAACCCTGTACCCACAGAGCCAAGCGTTTTTTGATCCCTAGCACCTGCCGTGAATCGGTTTTTCCTCTTCCCTCCAGGATAGACGCCCCTTCAAAGTCCGCTCGCCGCACCCCCCCCCCCCCCCACCAGCCTGCGATAGAATTTCTCGACAGCCCCTCCGGCCTCGTTCATGGTATCGACAGAAAAGCTCTCCTTTAGCGCTGATCCCCTTAGAGTTATTACTCCCAGTAAAAGATTCTTCAGATAATCCCTTAGCCATATTCAAGAGAAGAGACCTTTGAACGCTCTGCTCCTTTTAGGATGATGATTCACCAAAAAGTCCGTTTTCAAAGAAATTCCCAATCTCCTCCGAAGCTGTATAGTCCCCCTATAATAAGTCTTTTTTTCGTCTTCTCCGAGTAGACTGCCCTTGTCGTTTCCTTTCAGAGTTAATGGAAGGGTCTGTTTCCCAGGACCGCTAGTCGGTAAATGTCCCTTCATAGTTCATTTTTCTGAAACTAACGTGATTCATCTTCAGGGGTTTTTTAAGCCAGAAGAGGTTTAATCGCGAAGGCTCGAGTTGGCGCCATTGAAGCCGCCCCTATACAGTCAGCAGAATCTAAGAGTGATTTCCCTCTATTCTGTTCCCGTTATGTAATCCTCCAGTTTATTCTTACCGCGACGGAGTAGGATGGGATAGAGCCCCACCCTGGGAATTTTTTTCCCTTCTCGAAGGCAAAGAAGCCGAGTTTTAGGAGAGGCCCTTAGGTGCGCTCCGACAGATAGGATAGCGTCTGCCTAATCCTCCTCAAACTTTCCATTATGATACGAGGCCGTGCGATAGTCCGAGGATCGACTTTGAAGGACTGCGAGACCAGAGCTGATCTTGTCCCTCTGCCCAAAGGAAGATGTTCATGCAATTAACCCCCTTCCCCATCTTCGGCCTGATACGAGTTTTTTTCCTCATGGGATCCCTCCCCTTCGTACCCCCCCCCCCCCCCCAAATAAGTATTCCGTGACGAAGTGCCCTTCATTCTACGAGGTCCTAAGAAGTTAATCCTTTTTTTTGAGAGACTTCTTTATAGTATGACCTGCCTGCCGCTACTTAGGAGAGCGGAAGTATTGTCGTTTTTCTGTCATTTTTCTTCAAGGCCTCAGTTCGACCAGTCCTACCCTTTTGCTTCCTTCCGATCTGGTGCTTTTGCCCCCTCCCGGGAAAAACAAATTTCCCTTTCCATGGCATTTACTGCACTAGTGCGAGGTGCTCCGGCTGTTCGACCTAACGACAAAACTTTCTCATAACCATCTTCTTAAGAGAGCCCCAAAGGTTTAAGGCATTTTCAGACAATTTCCCCCCATACTCGGGTGCGTCGAGAAGTCATCGGATTTTACCTGCCAGGTTCCTTCGCCCTCACTTTTGACATCTCTTTCTCTTTTTAGAACAAATGATTTCCCCAATCAGTAGCAGTTTTTATTTCTTTAGAAATCTTGTACCCCGGAACATAAGTCCTAGTAGGTTGACATTCATTGTAATATCAATTTTTTCTTAAACAGTTGCGTCCCGTATTAATTTTCCCCGGAAGCAGGGACCATGGCGAACGTCCTACCCCCCCTATGAGAATTGAAGCTTCTTTCAAGGAGATAGCGTCACCCTCGATAGTCCCACTTCGTAAGGCTTTTGATGACCCTCCCCTCTACACTTCAGATAGGTGTTCTCCGTTTGCATAGCCCTACCATATATGGACCGTGGCCCCCCCCCTATTAAAGTGCGTTGACCTACAGCACCTATTTCCCGATTTCTATCCAGAGGATAACTGCCCCGGGGCAGTTACTCCGTGATTGTCTCTCAGTCGAGCCGGCTTTGGTACAACCCCTACGATTACTTTGCAAGCGGTTCATTTTTTTTTATTCCTTTTGACACGCCGAGCGCTGAAGTCCCGCTCCGCAAGGTAACGTTTTGAGCGTCCCCTTTTTAATTTTCCCCAGAGTCTCTCAATATTGGCCTCCAAACTTTATAGTTACGCACTCACATTTTTTTTAACCGGAAGAATTTAATACCTTGATCCTAGACTCCTCAGCTCGTATCTTTTCCACAGATGATTACGGCCTTCCATTACTCTCGGCCGGATTTGTTGCTCCAGTTGAAGTCCCCTAACGTGTCTTAACTTTTCCTCCCCCGTTAAGACGCCCCCCCACCCTGTTTTCAGGTGAGGGAAAATGCCAGGCGGATTCTGTTTTGAATTCCTCTTTTGTATCATTAAGATAATTTAGTTACGTAGCATAAAAAGTTTAAGTTCTTGAAGACCTCTCGGTCCGGAAGTCCGGAATATGTAACCCTCTGATCTTCCCCCGAAAGCTCTCAGATTTCCCCCCCCCGAATCCACAAGACGAAGGAGCTGAACGGCGATGACCACCCTCCCTGTTTTTTGTTGATAGAAGTTTCTTGTCCCCGTTAGAGGACAGGGCCTCCTTCTTGCGTGTTTTCTCCCACGTCTATGGTGCAACAGGCTCGGAAGGACTTCCTATGGTAGTGTTCATGTATTAGAGTATCCCCAGACCTTTTTTTTTTTTCTATTCTTTCCAATCATACTGGTTTTTTTAGTCGCTATCAGCGATGTTCGTGCCTTTGACTACCCTAGAGGTACCCTGCGATCACCCGGAGGATGAATGTTGCCCCCCCCTTATGATTCTGTCCACCCATTCCCTACTGTAAGTCTCGAAGTCAATCGACACCCCGCCGTTGTACGTCTCCGCGTTCGTTTTCTGACTCCCTGTACGGCGAGGATGTTTATAGACAATTGACCGGATGCCGGATGCGAAGTCCGCCCGAGGGGCCCTTCCCTCAGTCAGATCGGGGTTTCCTTAAGCAACGTGTCTTACCGACACCACCTGATAGACGTCCACAAGAAATGCTCCCCCCCCCCCTACGCACAACGGCCAACTCTTCCCCCCATTTGTCCCCCTGAAACCAAGGTGGTTGTGTTAGAGTGACCTTTTCCGGCCGTGCGGCACACGTCTTTTACTCTTTTTTGCCCGAGCTGGAACCAACGCCGGACCGCAATCACGTTTGCACGTATCCCCCCCGGTCTACTCTGAGCTGAATTTTCCCGATTTTCGGTTATCGATATTATTTTTTCTACTCGTAATCGTGCTTTTCAAGAAGGTGCTTCCCGTCTGAATTTCCCGCTCAGCCTAAAATTTTTTCAAGCACTTAACTTATCCCTACCCCCAGTTCCCATAAACGAGTAAAGCACCCCCTTCCTGTGTTTATATGCCTTCCCCCTGTTATTCTTCCCTTTTTACCTGAGCTCAAAACCTTTTTCCTCTGGCTATTATAGAGGTTTTCTCAACCCCCCATAAAGAGACTTCCTTTTCCCCGCAACTCCATTGCCCGGTGCTAGTCACAAGCCTACCTTCGTCACAATTTCCCGAAGGTCATTTGGCTCTCTCTACAAGTAGAGTGCAGGCATCCGAACCCCCGCTTTTTCTTTGTCGATAGAGAATTATAACGTTTTCAATCCCTCCTTCTTTTACTTTGTGGCGTACGCTGTGCCCCCAATTCTTTCCCCCAGAGAATCTTAAAATTGATAGACCAATAAGTGCCCTATTTGATGCACGTCGTTCGTGCCGTGCCCCTGAGATAACTTTCTCCTTACCTCCTGGAGTTCTCCCCCCAAGTTGTTTTTCCCCCCACTCTTTGTAGCAGGAACTATGTCATCTTAGGGAGGGGAGGGTCGTTCCATATCCCCCCCTCTGTCCCCAACAGTTTTCCAACTGAGTACAGATGTTGAATCGTCTGTTTCATTCGTCTCCAGTACGAGGTCGTTAAAGAGTGACCCCCGAAGACCCTCCCTACCCCCTCTTCTCACTTTCAACTTCTTTGAGTGTCAATTTTATGAACGTTCTGAACCCAGTGCGGGGGTTACTAAAGAGCCTCTTTGCAAGTCATACCCTGCTTTGCCTCATTTCAAGGTCTCGTCACTCCCCTTAGACAATCAAACCCAGTGTCTTTTCCCCTCGTCTGACACTAATGTGCTCCTTTTTTTCGGCATCTAAGTGAGCGGTTCCCCCCCAAGTGTAAAAGACTTATTTCGAATCAGATGTTAGAACGACTGCTACTCATTCCACCCAATAGAGCGAGAATGTCCCTTCTTTTTGCCGAGAGGCATTCTCTCTCGTAAAGCCGTCTAGTCGTCTTCTTCTCCACCGATAATTAAAGGCCGCGAGGCGGTGCTCTCTGTAGGCGTGATTTCGTGCCGCCTCCCCCTCTCCCATAATTGGCCGTACGAGAAGCAAACATCGCGCTTTTTGCACTCTTTCCGTAGATCTACTTTCGCTCTTTCATAAGTCGCGCACGTTCTTGAGCTGCCCTCGTCCTATCTCGAATAGGGGGGATGGAGGACGTCATCCTCTGGGTCTTTCCCCGATTCTCTGTGAATTTTGAGCGAGAAGAGTCGGCGTTATTTTTCTTTTCCGATCAACAGAGAAACTTTCCTTTTGCTTCAGAGCCCTCTCCGAACTTCTCGTCAAGTCCCTCCTCTTACCCTCTACTAATTGCACGAGGAGCCTACACCTGTTATGTTTTTTTTTTGGGACTAGTAATTGACATTTTCCCTCCAAAAGTCGCAACTTCTCGATGGCTCTTCGATTCGTAACCAAATATTTCCAATTGATACTCCGAACTTGCCCTATTTATGAAGTTGAACTGCTAAGAGCTTTTGACTTTTGTTACAAGAGTGCAGGTCCTTTTTTCCAATCCTCCTCCTCAGAATTCATATCTTCTCTTTCCTCATTCCCTTTTTCTCTTAATACTTCTTCTCTCTCAGTCTTTTCAGTTAGGTCAATGAATGGTGTGTTGACCAGGCAGCCTCAGTCGTCCGCACCTTCCATAGAGCTAAGATTAAAGATTCCACCTTTTTCTTTCAGGGAACCTAATATTCTCCGAGGCATGACTTTTCTATATCTCATGAAAGATCCCTCTCATCCCCACCTCCCGTATATAACTAGTTGAGGTCTACCTCCTCGGTTCCTTCTTCGTCGACTATTAACTAGCCCCGAAGAGAGTAGTTTTTTCTCTTAAGCCCAACTTTTTTTTGTTGTTGTTCTCGGATCTTTTTTGAACAGACGAAGCTAGGATGCGTGCCCTTTCCAATCTTGATCTTCTCTACGATCTGGATAACCTCTTTAGTGAATGGAAGAACTCCACTCGATTATGATATAGGTCCCTGCAGACTAATCGAAGTCTAGGCGACTGTCATGATATCTCTAGGATATCGTCATGCCTGATTCCGGCCACCGAGTCTATGTTTTTGCGTCTTCCCAATTTCACCTCTAGTGAGCGATATGAAGGTCGGGCAGAAATTACTTCGACTTTATTTCTCTCGTTCATCGAGCGGAAGGTTCGCTTCTGCACTTTACCCCCCCCGACTTATCGTTATCCCCCGAGTGATAGCGACGCTCCTTCGCGATCTCGTCGACTATCTCTTTCTATCTCTTTTTTTATCCAGAGAGATGGAGTCGTTAGACCAATCTTCTTCTCCGGCGTGTTCTCGTTTCTTTTATTTGGAAGCACCTCATGTCCACCGCTGCACAAACACATGGAGTCTCCGGCTTAGCCTTATTGCTAACCTTTGTACCGTCAAGCGAAACTTGTTATCCTCTTAAAACACTGTTAAGCCGCACACGGTTGTTAGGAAGTTTTTTTCAGAAAAGATTCACCAGCTCTGGAGTAATAAACTTCAGCGGTTTTGATGTAGAGTCTCTAGGCCCTCCCCCCCCCCATTCTTATGTCCATCCAGAGTCATAAATACCATGCTCCAGAGTATTGTCCCCGTTTTCCTCTCCTCCCCTTGATCAGACGTCACACCCCCTCCACATATGAAGGTTCTCATTTTCTTGCCCACCTATCCCATTTCATGTCTAACAGTCCCTGCATTTTATAGAGAGACCCGTTGCCCCGAGACTGTCCCAGCAGCCCCAGATAACGTGCTTAGTGCTCCCTTTTTCCGAGTTAGACAGGATTTGACTCCTATGTATACAACTCTAGGCCGTGTTAGTGTGTCCCTTTTAAGCACAACCGTATCAGTTTTCGCCCCGAACGTGGAACCGCTCAGCCTTCCTCCCCACGAATTTCCGATTATTGTCCCGTTGGGGATATACCTTGACTTCTCTCAGAAAGCGATGTATTTTTCTTAACTAGGCCCTTCCCGCCTTTCGATAAAGTGCCAGAGTAGAGTCGTGAATCCTCCCCGTTTCCAAATTATGACGCTCCGGTAGTTCTGACGTTTCGAGCGCAGATTGGCCTACAATGTGATCTTTCCTTCCCTGATTTCTCCTTTGACTCACAGTGGTACCGGATCGCTAGATTCTATCCCAGTCTTTTTTCAGATGAATTAAGTATTCCCCGTCGATAATCTACGCTTCTGTCCGGCATTCTCTTTCCCTGTCCCCTCGTGCCGAACCCCCCCCCGTCGACCCCCCTACTTCATTGAATTCGACAACCTCACCTGTGTCCTGCTTTCCCCAAGGGTTCCATTTGCCGGTCCTAGCGATGAAGGAAGAGTTGTTTATTTTTTCTTCGACAAAAATTTTTTTGCAAACTTCTACCCCCATGATCCCCTGCCAGCACATTCCTTTCATTACTCTAGGTAGTCTCGTGAATAATTCAATTCTCTCATTAATTCTCTCTTAGTGTAATTCCCTGCCACCCGCTGTCGGCTTTTTCCCGAGGCTTTCTCCTCGGACGGACAATTTATTAGAACTTCATCGGACACAATAATGGCATGACTTCAGCGGTGATTCCCGTTCTTCCTCTCAACGACGCTGATCTCATTTTTCTCCCTATCAGTGGTTTTTTTTATGCATTCTCATCGTAGGAGCGTTTTCCCCTCGTAGGACCATCGATACATCTGTTAAAGTACGAACTTAAGCAGACATAAGTGAGACCTCAATTTTAAGTCCTTCCGTTCCTTACTAGCCCCTCCACTTCGAGCACAACTTTTTCGCGAGTTCTACCCTTCTTCGATTAGGTCCTCCTTGACATGAGTAGCGGCGCGCCAGAAGAGTCATTCTTGCATTCCTTTTCCGGCCAGATGTCTTTTTCTCACGGGTCATCCCCTTTTTTCTGAGCCTGACTCTAGGAATTTGACCCTCCTATTCTCTCGAAAGCAACTCCCCTTTTACCCCCCCTTTGACCTTTCACTTGACAACCCAGGGTCAATTTTTTAGTCTGGACATCCGAGTGTCTTATGGAGTTCCGGCGCGCGATTTCACTGACCCTCCAAGATGAGGACGGTATATCTTACCTCTTAACGTCTTCCCTATGAGTATCTATCAGTAAAGAACGTACTGCCTCTCCCCTAAGACCGGCGCGCCATATAACATGTAGGCCACGCACCCCGACGATAGAAAAGTACACCTACCACAACTATAAAATTACCTTATAGTTACACTTTCCGTCTCGACGACCCGTAATCTCTCACCAATTCTTCATAGTTCAATAGAGGTATGTCTAGCATACAAAACTCCATCTCTTTTCTACCCTCAAGAACGTTCTTTTTATAATCCCCAGCCGTTGACCATCCGTTCTACCTTAACGAAGAAGGACGGATGCGGTCTACCGAATTAAAACGTTTCTTTGAGACAGTCTTACGTACTATCTGTTTTGCCAATGAAAAAACTAACTGGCTTTTCTTCAGTGGTAGAACTACTTTCCCTAATTCCCTTGCGAACCGATTACACTTCCCTTCTCCATCACGTGACTCTCGTCTATGAGTCGCAGTCCCCGTCCCTGTGACTGACTCTCATCCCCTTGCTTCCTGTTCCCCTTAACGTACCCAGGGAACCCTGTGTTTCATTTCAGTTCGTAAGCTGTATGACGGCTATGGGAACTGGTCCAACCCTCTCTTAGCGACCACTTGCCTATTGTCTTGTCTTTCATTTCTGTACCTGGCAGAGTAAGAAGAGGCTGTGAGACCCTCTAGATGCAAGCGATCTGCCCTTCTCGTGGGCCAAGGATTGTTGAGTCATGAACGTGAGTGAACCTGATTCTATGACCCCCCGAGGGTTTTTTTGACCGCTATCTCCAGTTTCTCTTGCATTTCGGTTCCAAATCACGATACCCGTTTTAACTAAATTTCAGAACTTTGCATTTCAGTTGAAACCCATGACAGATTCCTGCTACGTCTCTTGCTTTTTCTTGCCAAAGATAATCTTCTCCTTCCCCCCAATAGGAGAACGCGACAATGAGCATCTATCTTTTATGTTGTCCGAAGAGACAAGACGAGTCGAAGCTTATCTTTAGATTTTTCTCCTCCTTTCCATGGCCTGCGCGTGCCCCTGAATTACCTCACGAGCTTCGAGCTGTTTCCACCCGCTTTATCTAGCCAAAGTCGGCAAGTGACTGACAAGCCCAAAAGCGTCTTTTGCAACCCTTATCAAGGCTCGTGATCTCTCTTTTAGAGATATCCGCCCCCCTCTCCCAGGCCTTCACGGAGGCCGTTTCCCTTGCCCGTCATGAGAAGAATTTTAGTCCTTTAGCCGCTGGAGAAATCCAGCCGCCGTTTTTCGGGTGAGACCAAGTAAAATCGAAAAGCAGTTTTGTTGTCTTCCTCGCCGCGCCGACTAGCGTAGCACCGCCCCTATATGACCTCAGACACTGGACCGTCCAGTTTAGAAATCCCCCCTCGACGGTTACGACAGTCTCGTGCCTTTTTAATGCTACAGCTCGAAACGATTTTGAGCTGAGAATCTTTATTTTGGTACCCTTCCGTTCCTCAGCTCGAGCAGCCAAGAGGACGCGAATTGAACCGCGTGACGATCTAGGCATATTCACAAAAGAGTGACCAGGTTGTTCGAGTACCCTCTTGACCTCCCCGGATCTTTTTTATTGTATCTCCTCAGTTTTGTTTAGATCCTTTCTCCTCTTAGCTGGAAGTCCCCTTCAGCTGGTTTAAACGAAGAACTAGTCTTCCCTGGGTAGCCATAGTGTCCTCGAGTCTAGATGATGATAGTTGGACTTTTTTCTCCCTAGCCGAGGCGCATCCTTCTTCAGGCCTCTCATAGCTTTCCTAAGATGCCTACCCCTACGCCTAAGCGGTGCGTAACCTCCTTTTTTCCCCCTTCCTTAGAACGAGGAGTTCCGTTTCGGAAGCAGAGTCTCGGGCCCGTAAGCAAACATGATGTTTCTCTTTTGAGTTTTTGCGACTGTGGACCGCCGTATAGGGGATGGCCCCCCCCTAAGAGCGATCGGTCGATAAAGCCTCTCGCGTGCCTTAATAATACAAGAATTTCTCTCTCCTGATATATCTGATCTTTAGGCCCTGGTCCATTAAGTCTAATTCTCTCTGAAGTTGCAAATCATTGGTGATTCAAGGAAAACCTGTCTTTCTTCTCTCTTCTAGATGTCTCTGTCTATCATATAAGACGTTTCGTCGTTCCGGACATGGCCGTTCAGTTCCATAGAGTCTTTCTCTCCTCTTTTGAGTATTCCTCGCCTTCCAGCGAAGACCGCCTTATACTGATTTGGAGGCGCGCGAGTCTTTTTTTTCGTAAGCTCTAGGTTTCCTCCCTCACGGGAAAACCCCCCCCCCCTGGGACCGGAAAATTTTTGTCGTTTTTGCGTTTGAGGTGCTAAGCTGGTAGAGAACATAACTCTCACCTTGCGATACGCACACCCTCGTGCTAATAGAGCAACCCTTTTGCACGCACGACTTCCCCCCCACTCTCCTGTAAGTACCTCCCCGGCAGCGGTAGTTCCTTTACGAGTTACTGAAACTCCCTTCTGAACGCCGAGTCAGCGGACCTTCCCCCCCTTTTGTTTTTCCAGCGAAAGTTTTCTCTCTGTCAGATGCGTTCAACCCGGTACCCACCCCCCTACCGTTCTTGCATGAGGTAATTTAAACAGCCCCACTGGCGCGCCCAGTTTAACTTCAACCCGGCCGATTTTTTTTTTTGAGAGCTTCCTCAGAACCCTTCGTGAAGCCCTGATGCCTTATAGTTCGAGACCAGTCATCCTTTCCACCGGACCTCATGAAGTACCTGCCACCAATGAGCCATTTAGAGAGTTAGTTAGTGCCTACTGGATAAGCCTACCGATTGGTGATATTTCTACTCTTCAATTTTAATTTAGTCTTTTTTATTCCCAGACGGATAGTTAGGTTTTTCTGCTTGAAGGATGCGGACTAATCGGTTATTCAAAACTACCAAAACCAACCTCCTGCCTTACACAAACATGAAACACCACCCACCCATAACCTTTAAACTAACCCACCACCAC
>Ga0179591_1390310_pt1 | contig 20259 bp, 30 predicted proteins | sample CZOMad2_1_08_16f_FD_182891 | JGI IMG/M metagenome (GOLD analysis project Ga0179591, IMG submission 182891) | Vadose zone soil fungal communities from Angelo Coast Range Reserve, California, USA - CZOMad2_1_08_16fungal (PacBio error correction) | ecosystem: Environmental > Terrestrial > Soil >... | reverse complement strand
CCTGACATTGCTTCCCCTTTCCTGCCCCTCTCGGCTGGATCGAGAAAGAAGACCTTTCTTTTCCCCCCGGCTCCGCTTTTCTTCCCCCTTTCCTTCGAGAATAGTAAAAGGTTCACCTCCTCTTTCCTTTTCCTTCCAGGTAATGAAGTTAGACACTGGTTTTTCCCCTGGGTGTCCTTTTGTTTTTTTTTCCCTCAAAGAAGAGTAAGAGGACTTCCTTCCTCCCTTAGTAGTGAGAACTTTTTCTTTTTTATTCCACCCCCTTTTTCCTTTTTTTTTCAAGCGTGAAAAAAGAGCTTCTCCCATCTTCTCTCTTTTTTTTCTCGGATAGATTAAAGTAGGATAGTCCTCCCCTTCTTCTCATGTTCATGCTCTTCCCTTTCCCTTTTTCCTTTCCATCCGTCTCGAAAGGTATTCCTCCCCCCCTTCCCCTTTCCCTTTCCCTCAGCGATAAGAATGAGGATGTCCCCCTTCCCTCCCCTCCCAACTCCACTTTTCTCCTCTTTTGTAACGCGTAGCCGCTTTCTTTTTTTTCTTCCTTTTCTCCTTTCAAAAAAGAAAGGGAAGCAATTCCTTTCTTCTGGGGTTTCCTTCCTCAGGACAGATAGGAAAAAGAGGCTTCTTCTTTCCTCTTCTCCCGACGAAGAACTTTTCCCCCCCCCCTCTTTGCCTATTCTCCGGAAATTAAGAAGGGAAATATCCTCCCCTTTTCTCTTTGAGAAAGTGGAGAAAAGCGCTCTTCCCGATGCCCCTCCCTCTTGGAAATACTGAGATGCCTCCTCTTCCTCCCCCCCTCCTCTAAAGTAGTGGAAGCTCTCTCCCCTCCCCCGCCTTTTCCTTCCTCTTTCAAAGGAGATACGTTTTCCTTTCTTGAAAAGGGATCCCTTTGTGGCCCCTTTCCCTTGTGAAAGGAAAGGGAACAAACTCATCTTCTTTTATTCTAGGAGAAAAGATAACCGCTTCCTTTTTCTCCAGCTCCTCCCTTTGTAGGGTTGAAATAGAGCTCCTACTTCCTTCCCCCTGGGTCCCCCCTCCCCTCCCTTCCTCAGTAAGAAGAACCCTCCTTTCTTCCCTTAGTGAAAGAGACGCTCCCTCTCTTTTTTTTGCTGAATTTTTTTTCTTTCCCTGTATGACCAGCAGAGGACTGCTTCCTCTTCCCCGCAGATAGGCTTCCCTTTTTCCCCTTTCCACACCCCCACTGTCTCCCCCCCTTTCCCCCTTTCCTGATACATTAACCCCCCCCCCCCCCCCCCTCCCCTTTTTCTTTTTGAAGGAAAGGAAAATCCCCTTTTTTGGTGAACTCTTTTTCCTTTTCCGGGAGAAGGGATTCTTCCTCTCTTCCGAGGAAGGGGGAATTCCCCGCTGACCCCTTCTTATGGTTAGGATTTTTTTTCCTTTTCCCCCCTCCTCCCCCTTGGAATAGATGGAGATTTCCTCTTTCTCGGAAACGCGGTCCCTTCCTTTTTTTTTTTCTTTTCGAGGATATTTCCCTTTCCTTTTTTTCTATAGATAAGGAAGGATCCTGCCCGGACATCCCCCTTTTTTAGTTAAGGGAGGAGGATATGTTCTTTCCCTCCCCCCTCCCAGGTAGAGAGTGGTTCCCTCCTTTCCTCCCTTTCTCCCAAGCATCCTCCTTTTCCTTCTGTAAAAAGTGAAATCATCTTTTTTTTTTCTTCCCTTTTTTTTTTAGCATTACCTGCCCTTTTCTTTTTTTTACAATGAAAAGACAGAAGGGTCTTTTTCCTTAAGGACCCCCTTTTCTCCTTCTTTTCGGGTTGAAGTTCCCTCCTCTTCTCTCCTGCTAAGGGTGGGTGTTTCCCTTCCAACCCCCCCTCCTCCCCTTTGCATAAGAGGATTTCCTTTCTTTGTTCATCCTTCCCCTCCCCTTTTTAGGAAATTAAGATCTCTTTCCCTTCTTCCCTTTTTTTTCCCCCCTCTCGGAGGAAAAAGACTCCTTTTTTTCTTGGAAACTGACCTTCCAGAAAAGCTTTTCTTTCCGGATAGGATCTCAGGGGTCTTCTATTTATGAAACCTCCCCCCCTTTTTTCCGGAGAGATAAAGGAAGGACCTCCTTCTCGGTTGCTTCCCCCCCCCCTCTTTACGTGAAAAGGGTCCGTCCCTCCTCCTGGTTAAATGAGCCCTCTTTTTCTTTTAAGGGTACCCATATCTCCTCTAGTAAAGAAGGCACTTTCCCTTCTTTCCGGGGAGGGGTGACGGCTTCTCCTTCCTCGAGGAAACTATCCTCTGAAGAGGATGAAAAAGGTCTTTCCCCCCCTCTTATATGAAGGTAGCCTCTTTTTCAGGATCTTCTCCTTTTCTTTTGCGAAAATAGTGAGATTTATCCAGGAAAGTTCTTATGTTTAAAATCTTCTTCCTCCCCCGAAAAAGTCTCTTCTTTCCTCCTTTCTCCTCTCAGGTAGGCTTCTCCCAGAATTGTCACTCCCTCCTTCCTCTTTTTTCCTCTTAACAAAGAAGGAAGGTCTTCCCCCCCCCTCCTTCCCCTGGCATTAGATTGAAAGGGATGTGTTTTACTTTTTTATACCGCGAGCCCACCCCTTTTTTTTTTCCTTTCCCTCCCTCCCCCCGTGCACTCGTGAAAGGAGGTTATCCCCCTTTAGACCCCTTTCCTCAGGCTGGGATAGCAGTCCCCCTCCTCGGAGGAGATGATAAAGTTGTATTTCTCCCTTTTTTCCTCCCTTCTTCCTGGCCCGGATAGCTTCTTCGAGAGCATTTTCCTCTTTTTTCCTCCCGGTCCCCTCCTGTCCCCCTTTTTGTCCCACCAGGGCGAGAATATGTCTTCTCCCTTTCCCTTTTTACGACACTCGCGACTCGGGCTTCCTTCCCCTCGTTTCTTCCCTTTTTGAGAACTCCCCTTCTCTGGTAGAGAAAGATCGGCCTTTCCCTCCTTGCGGAGACACCGAGAACCCCCCCTTTTCTTTCCCCCCAAACTTCAGAGAATCACCCCCCTTACTGGCCTTCCTTTTTCTTTTTGTGACCGGGGACTCTTTTTTCCCTCTAGCTTTTTTCTACCCCCCCCCCTCTTTTTTCTGAAAGCCCCCCCCCCCCGCGGGAAGATAAAGGTATGTGCCTCTTTCTGCCTTTATTCTGAACTTTCCCTTCCTTTCCGAAGGAAGAGAAGGATCTCCTCCCTCTGACTCCGTACGTCACCCCTCCTTCTCTTCCTTTCATTGACAAGAAGGAAAGAACATTCTCCCTTTCTTTCGGAGGAGGGATAGGCCCTTTTCCCCCTTCCAGGAAGTTCCTTCTTCCTGCTTTCCCTCTTTTCCCCCGGTGGTTAAAGCGTAAGTTCTCCTTTTTTTTTTCCCTTTCTTTATAGTCCGAACCTATAGGAATACTTTCCCCCTTTCCTTTTTTTTTTTTTTTCCTTGCTGCTACCCCCTTCCTTTCCTTTATGACAGCGTCCAGGACCTCTCTCCTTCTCTTTTTTTGCCTCGTTACCAGCACAATGAAGTCACCCGTTTTTTTTGCGGACCGTCCTTCTTGGTGACGTCATACCGAAGACGTGTCCTCTTTTTTTCACCTGGTAGTATTAATGAGAGACCCTTTTCCCTCCTTCCGGTCTCTTTTTCTCTTTTTTTTCGTTCCCCCCCTGTCGCGGAGAAGAAGGCGGTTTTTTCTTTCAAGGAAAAAAAGTGGCCAATTCTTTCCCTTCTTTTTTGAGTTCGCGATCCCTCCTTTCCTTTTTTTTTTCCCCGCCGAGGTTTTTTTCCCTTCTGATGTAAGGGAAATGAGGAGAAATGCTCTCTTTCCCCCCCCCCCCTTCCGAAGATTCTCGGTTTTTTTCTTCTTTTTGAATACGTACATGGAGTTCATAGTCCCCTCCTCCCTTTTTTCCTTTTTCCGTACGCTGAATGATAGGAAAATTAGTCCGTCTTTCTTTTTTCTTTCCTTCGTGTGTTCTCCTCCTTTTCTCCTTTCTCTCTCCCTCTGCAGCAAGCGAACCGGTTGTGACTTCTTCCCTTCCTCTTCCCTTTCCTCTGCAGAGAGTAGGATAGAACGTCTCCTTTTTTTTTTTTTTCCCCCTTTCTTTTCCTCCGGTGCTGCTCCCTTTCCCTCTTTTCCCCCTCTAGGACGAGTAGTCGTACAGGTGGGGGGCACTTTTTCTTTTTCTTTTTTTTCTTTTCCTCGGAGGTTTTCCTCCTCCTTTCTTCCCCTTTCCTTCTAGCCATCCTCACGTCAACAATCGTGTGACACCTTTTTTTTCCTTCCTTTTTCTCCGCCGTATAAGGAGAAAGTGGGGTGGGCTTTTTTTCCTACTTTTCTTTTTTTCTCTCGAGACGACATTGTGATGTCTCCTCCCCTTTTTTTTTTCCCCTTCTCCGTCAAAAAGATGAGGATGAAGAGACGACTTTCCTCCTCCCTTGAGGTACGCTCTCCCTTCTCTTTTCTTCCCTTTCGGGATGGCTGTCTGAGCAGAAAGATGCCCCTCCCTCCCCTTCTTCTTCTCCTTTTCTATGAAATAAAGACCCCCCCCCCCTTTTCCCCACGGGTACCCCTCCTTTTTCTAGTCAAAGGCAGGCGGGAAAAGTGAAATCTCCTCACTTTTCCCCTCTTTTCCCTGTAAGGGGACTGGTAGCGGCCTTCTTTCCTTTCTTTTCTCGGTACCTTGATTTTTTCTTTTTGGGTAAAGAACCTTTTTCCTTTTCCCTTTTCCCCCCCAGTCGGCAGAAGGTAAGAAACCGCTTTTTTGTTCCTCCTCCTTCCGAGATGTTCTCTCCCTTCTTTCTTCTTTTCTTCCCGCGACCGCGCGCTCCACCCCCCCCCCTTTCCTTCCCTGGTCCTCGCGGGAAAGACTTTTCCTTTTTTCTGAACTTTCTTCCTTTTTTTTCTTTTTTTTCTTCTTTTTTTTTCTTTTCCTTGGATGAGAAAGAAGAGTTAACCCCCTTCCGTCTTTCTCTCGTCCCCTTTTTTCTCCGAGGTTAGTGATGACAACCACGTTCTTCTTTTTTTTTGCACCCAGAGCTTCATATTCTTAGACCGGTTTCTCTTCCCCCCCTTTCTTCAACTGATTCCCTTTTCCCTTTTTCCTTCTTCGGACTGAGAGAGCATGCCTCCTATTTTCTTTTTCCCCCCCCCGGTATGAAGAACAGTAAGTCGTTCCCTCCCGGGCAGCTCCCCTCTTTTTTTCTGCCGGCCCGCAAAGCCCCTTTTTTCCCTCCTTTCCTTTTTTCCGGTAAAGAGGTCGCCGCGTCGCCCTTTTTTTCCCCAGACACCCCCCCCCTTCTTTTTCGGGTGCCCCGGATCCGCGTTTTTTCTCCCTTTTTTCCCGGAAAAGATCGAAAGCGGCTTTGGCTTCCTTTCCCGAACCGCTCCCCTTCCTCCCTAGCGAAGGAGGAGACGAACTTCCTTCCCTCTTTCCCCTTTCCGGCAGAGAAAGTGAGCACCTTTTCCTTCTCAGTCTCCCCCCCCCTTTTTTTACGCGAGGTAGCCTTTCCCTCCCCGTCAGATGAGATAGACTTTCCCATATCTTTCCTCCCTTGGGAGAAAAGGAAGGGAAGTTTTCCTCCCGGCGATACGGAAAAGGGTCCCCCTTTCCCGGGACCCCTTTTCCGGCGAAGAGGCGGGACCTTCCCCTTTTTTTTTTTCCCCGGGAAAAACCCTCATCCGACTTGTTCCCTCTTTTTTTTTTTTGTGGATATAGAAGGCCCTCCCTTTTCCTTTCCTTTTTTTCCATAGAGATAGAAGAACAACCCTTTTCGGAATTGGCCTTCCTCCTTCCTCAGTGAAGAAGAAAACCTCTTCTTCCCTCCCCCTTTGCAAAAATAGATTCGATTCGCTCCTTCCCCTTCCATAAGGATGACCAGAAGGGCCTTCTTTTTTCTTTCCCGAAGAGTAGGCTGCTTTTTTTTTTTTCTTCCCACCCCCCATCTCCACGTTCCCCTTCCCCCTTCCTCACCGACAAACGTCTAAGACTCAGGCCAAATCCTTTTTTCCCTTTTTTCCCTTCCCGAAAAGAGGATCTTACCGTTTTGTCTCCTCTTTTTTTTCTAAGGGATGGTTCCTCTTTGATGAAGAGATGGACTCCCCAAATGTCCCTCCTTTCTTGACGGACGAGACCCCCTCCCTCGCTTTTCTTTTTCCCTCGGTTAAGAGAAAAGATAACCACGGCCCCTCGCCCGCCTCCTAGGTTGTCCTTACGTCCCTCTCCTTTCTCTCCTTCTTCTCCCCGACAAAGGGGGGGGGGGGGGAGCAGAGTACGTGTCATCCTTCGCGCAGAAAGAAATCGTCCCCCTCTTTCTCCTCTACCTGAATTCGTCTCTTTTTTCAGCTTTTTCCTTTTAGTCACACAAGGGAGAGAGGCTTTCTCGCCTCAGAAAAGAGCGCGCCCCCCTTCTTTTGGTAAGAGGGAAAAAGACCCCTCTCTTTTTTTTCCGAGGAGGACCCAATCCTTTCTCCCCCTTTCTTTTTTCTGAAAAAGAGTCCTTCCTTCCCCCTCCGAAGGGGTTTTCCCTTCAACCTGATTCCCTTATCCTCTTTTTTTTTTTTTTGGGTGAGGGATCTTTTCCCCCCCTGGTGGGTTTTTAAGCTCGGAAAAAAACCCCCCCCCCCCTCCTCCTCATAAGCTTTTTTCTTTTTCGGCCCTCTTTTTCAGGTATGTGAGGCCCTCCCTCTCCCTTTTCCCCCCCCTTTTTGGGATCCCCCCTTCCCCTCGATGCAAGGAGTCCCCCCCCCCCCTCTTTTTTTCCCTTCGGAAGAAAGAGGCGGCTGCTCCCCTTCTTCGGTTGCCCTTTTCGATGGCAACAAGTACAACGAATCCTCCTTTTTTTTCCTCCCCTTCAGAAGACTCTTCATTCAGTCACCCCTCCTTTTTTCTTTCCCGAGGAAAGAAGATGGAAAGTCCCCCTTTTTTCAAAATATCCTTTTTTTTTCCCCATGGGCTTCCTTTTTTTCCCCGAAGAAAGGGAAGTGTCTCCCCCTTTTTTTTCTCTCCTTCGGGAAAGGATAGAAGATCCCTCTTCTGCGCAAGGGAAGAGGATTTATTCGTAAGGTTCTTCCTTCCCTGAAGAGCAGACTTCTGGGTGAAGGGATTCTTTTCCGCCGGGCCCCCCTTTTCTTCCCTCTTCTTTTCTTCCCGGCGGAGTTATTTCCCCTCCCCCTCCCCTTCCCCCCTTTTTTTTTTTCCTCCGTAGAGCAGGTCGTAGTAGCGCTCCTCCCCTTTTTTCCCCCTTCCTCTTTGCGATCTGGAAGCCCCCAGGCCCTTCCTTTTTTCCCCGGCCTTCGCTGACGCAGGGATGTTTTTCTCTGCGAGCTGAAGCGAGCCCCCACTTTCCCCTTTCTCCCTTTCCCTTCCTGGTGAAAGGAATGTGGGGTTTGCCTTTTTTTTTTGGAATCTTTTTTTCTCAGTAGTATTCCTCTTCCTCCCCCAAGGACTTTCTTTCCCTTTTTAGATACCCCTTCTTTCCCTTTTTCTGTCAGGTCAGAAGGGTGAGGTGTGACCCCCCCCTTTTTCCTTTTTCCCTCTTTACGGAAGATGGGTCACGAGACAGAGTCTCCTCTTTTTCTTCTCGGTGTCCTCCCCTTTTTCTTTTTTTTTTTGTGGTCATCACTACCTCTGGGAGAGTTACGGAAAGGTGCGGCCCTCCCTTTACGGTGTACTTCCCCGGTTCGCATCCCAGGCGGCCTCCCCTCTCCCCCTTTTTCCGGTACAACAAGGTCGCCCCTTTTCACAACTGTTCTTCCCTTTTTTCCCTAGGGACAGGGGACTCTCGTTTGGAAGAGAGCGGTTCGCTCTTCCCCTTCCTAGTAGATAACAGGAACTGCCCCTCTTTTCTTTTTTTTCTCTCTCCCCAGAAAAGGGGGTTCCCTTTTTTTCCGACTTGGCCTCCTCCCTTCTTTCCCCGAAGGCAAAGAACAGGCCCCCTCCCCTTAAAAGGGAAATGAAACCTCCCTCTATCGAATCCCTCTTCTCCTCCCAGGACACTGAATGGGATTCCTTCCTTCCCCCTCTTCCCTTACTAGAAAAGGAGGAAAGTTTCCTTTTTTGAGTCTTCCTCTCTTTTAGAGAGAAAATAGAGGAATACTTCTCTTTCTTTTTCCTCATCTTGAGGAGAAGAAAAGCCCCTCCATCTTTCCCCTTCTCTAAAGGCTATAAGAAGTAATGTGCTTTCCCACCCTTCTTTTTCCTTTGTGATAGGGGAAGTGTGAAGGCGGCTTTTTTGACGTTAAGTCAAAGAAGCTTTCTCTTTTTCCTCAAGAGCTGCTAAAAGCCCCCTTTTCAAAGCGCCTCCCCCCCCTCTTTTTTTTTTTTTGTCCGATCACCAAACCCACCCCCTTCTCTTCTTTTTTCCCCCTCCCCGAGAGAGCAGGGAAAGGCAAAATTCCCTTTCTTGTGGAAAGTTTGTTTTTCCCCTTTTCTTCCCCTTAAGGGGGACCTCCCTTTTTTTTTCCTCTTCCTTCTTCTGCAACAAGGAGCTGAAGGCCTTTTTTTTTTTTTTCCCCGCCATACTTGCCCCCCTTCCCCTTTTTTTTTCTTTTTTTTTTTTTTCCAGTCAAAGGTTCTTCCTTTTTCCCCCCCCTTCTACGGGAGAGCGACGATGATGAGAGGAAAATTCGTCCTTTCCCTTTCTTCCCTGTTCGGCTCTTTTTTTTTTTTCTCGATTTCCGCTGCAGCACGTTTTTTTTCCCCTCGGGAAAGACGGAAAAGTGGACGCTCCTTCTTCCTTTCCTTTGGAAAGAGTTTCCCTTTCCTCCTTCCTCCTATTAAAGAGTAAATAAAGAAGATATGCGTCCTTCTTTCCCCTCTTCTTTTTTCCCCTTTTTTTTCTTCCCTCCCTTCCAGGGAAATTAAAGGAAGGGTGAGACGCCCTTGAACATACGGTCTTTTTTTTCGCTTCATGCAAGAGATAGAAGGGAAAAGGGTTTCACTCTTTTTTCCCTTTGTCATTGAAATGAAGAGAGGGAGAGGAGGAAGCACTCCTCTTTTTTTGGAGGGGGTTTGTTTTTTTCTTTTTTTTTTGTTTTTTAGGTGAGACGGACCAGAGAAGGCATCCTTCCTTCTTTTTTCTCCGGTGGAGTGATGAGGTAGCCCGCAGGAAGCCCCCTTTTTCCTTTCAAAGGCGTTTTCCTCTCCCTCTTTCCCGAGGGCACAGATCAAACGGCCCCCCCTTTTTCTTCCTCTTCCTGCGAGAGAAGTCGGATCTTTTCCCTTTTTCGGCGGTCTATATCCTTTTCCCTCTTTTCAAGTATTCCGATAGGTTTCCTCTCCTTCCCCCCCCTCCTCTTGCGGAATGGAAGATTCCTCCAGCCCCCGAGCTTTCCTTTCTCTTTTTTTTCTTTAAACGTGCCAGAGCCAGCAGGCCCTCCCCTTTTCTTTTTTTCCTTCCGGAGGGCCTTTTAATTGCATTCCTTTCCCCTTTCCTTTCCCTGCGGGTCAAGAAAAGTCATTCTTTTTTTTTCTTTCCCCCCTGTAGGAAGAAGGTCAGCCTCCTTCTAAACTCCTCCCCTTCCCTTTTTTCGTTCATGTTACTCAGGAGTACGTCTTTTTTTTCCTCCCCTCCCCCCCCTCGATGACAAACTCTTCCTCCCCCTTCTTTTAACTTTTAGTTTCCCACCCCCCTTTCCGGAAAGTCTTTCTTTTTTGGTGAGCAGTTCATTTTTTTGGTATTTTTTTCCCCCTCCGCGTTAACGGACGTAGTGCTCGCCCTTCCCCCTTTTCTTGAGAAACATTTACGGACATTTTTTATTCCCTCCCGAGTAAGCGAGGGTAGTCCCCCCCCCTTTTTCCCCCTCTCTTCAATTATTAGAATGGTAGAGGACCCAATGACTTTCTTCCCTTCCTCTTAAAAGTTTCAAGTCCCCCCTTTCTCTTCCCTTCTTTGCTCGAATGCAGAGATCTTTTTCCCTTCCCGAAACTTTCTTCCCCTTTTAGTGCACGACCACCTCTTTCCCCTTCCTCCTCTACGGAATGCGGCTGTTAACGCCTTCTCCCCTTCCTCGTGTTTTCCCCTTTTTTCCTGTAACGCACGGTCGCAGAGCTCCCTCCTTTTTTTCGCTTAAGATAGGAAAGACTTCTCACGAGTCAGGCTTTTTTCTTTTTTTGTGAAAGACATGGCCTAGTGGTGGACGCCCCCTTCCCTTTCCGCTTCTGATTGAAATGTCCCTTTTTTCTCCCCTGAGCTATTTCTTTCCTCTTCTAAGGAGGCGAAGAAATCTCTTTCCATAGAAGAAAAGGTAACGGCAGCTCCCTATTTTCCCCTCGAGCCCTTTCCCCCCCCCCCTTCTCTTTCTTCCTCCCCGGGAAATAAGGTGAATCGCCTTTTTTCCCCTCTTTTTTCCTCTCTTTTCTCTTCCTCTTCCGGGAAAGAAGGAAAGGGGATCCCCTTCCCCTTTTACCCCAGATCCTTTCCCCTTTCCCTTTTTCCCTTTCGCTCGGGAACACGGTCTTCTTTTTTGTGACCAGGTGCACGGCCAGTCCCCCCTTTTTGATTGTTTCTTTCTCCTTTAATATCGCAGGCAAGCCGGTCCTCTTTTTTTTCTCCCCCCGCTCGAAGAACAAAGAAGGCGATTCCTCTCCCCTACTTCCTCTGTTTTTCCTCTCCTCCCCCACGCGTAGTGGGACTCCTTTTTTCTTTCCCTCTTTCCCGCTTAGATAACGGAAAAAGAGCTGAATTTCCCTCCCCCCTTTAATGATCAACCTTTCCCTTTTTCTTTTTTTTCTTCAGAGAGGTGTCTATTCCCCCCCCCCAAGAGAAGCTTCTCTCAAAAATACCCCCCCCCCCCCTGGGGAAAGGGTGGGACTTCCTCTCCCTTTTCTTCTTTTAGGGGAGAAGATTTTTTTTTTTCGTGTTACCCTTTTTTCTTTTTTCTTTCTCTTTAAAAAACACTGCCCCTTTTTCTTCCTTGTAAGATGGAAAAAAATAATGCCCTTCTTTTTCCGAACACCGCTCCCCTTTTTTTCCGCGGGAGAGAACAAGATAACTAACCGTTACCTTTTCCCCTCTTTTCGCTGTAAGGTTGATGCTTCTTTTTTTCCTCATATCATTTTTTTTCTCTTTCGCAGGTAAGATCTTCTCCTCTTCGGAAGAGAAGTAAGGTATTTTCCAGTTACCCCCCCCCTTTCACTCCTTTTTTTTCACAGAGGCTAATAGAGGTTGGTAGCTTTCCTCCTATTCATAGAAAATGATGGGGGTTTTTTCCCTTTTTGCTTGCCCCCTCTGAAACGACCTCTTTTTCTCCCTCCCCCCCGGGAAAAAATGATGTGACGAGTTATTCTGTTCTCATTGATAATACCTTTCCCTTTTCTTCTCCTTCTATGGGGGGTGTGGACGTTCCCCTTTTTTTCCCCCTTTTTTCTCCTCCTAAGAGGAGGGAATGGAAAGGCTCCCTTTTTTCATAATTTCTTTTCAATTAAGAGAGGTGTAAGGGGTCCCTAATTTCTCCCCCCTAGCGAAGGAGGAAAAAGACGACTTTTTTTTTGGTTTTTCCTAAGAACGAGGAGGGTCTTTTCTTTTTCTCCCTTTCTCAGGAGGGGTTCTCTCTTTCACCTTAAAAAGAGATAGTAAGGCTTTCCTTCCTACTGAAGATTTCTCTAAAACGGTCCTTCCCCATTTTTTTCTTGGGTTAAAGGGAAGTGACCCCCTTTTTTTACCCTTCCATTCACAAGTGGTTAACTTCTATTTTAAGATCCTCCCCTTTTTTTCGAAAAACTTCTTCTCTTTTCCCCTTCTCCCGAGGATAGAGGAAAGACTTTCTCTCCTTCCTTTGCACCAGGAGCCTTTCCCCTCCTTGGTAGGATATGATAGATTTTCCTCCTTTTTTTCCTTACGGGAGGAGATGGGCAAGGAGGTCCTTTTTTTCGATATTCCTTTTTTTTCTTTTCGTCGCGCTCAAGCATGGTCCCCCTCCTTTTCTTCCGAGTAAAAACAAGAAGGTTCCCCCGGATGCCTTTTTCCCCTTCTTTATGTGGTGATGAATGAGGGCCTCCTTTTTTTTTCTTTCTTAAGAGGGAAAAAAAGGATTTTTTTTCTCTAATCTTGAAAGGAATGTGACACTTCCTCCTCCCTTTTCCAGGTTCTAACCTTCTTCTTTTCAGAAGAAGTAGTATCCTCTTTCTGTTGTAGTGAAAAGACTGCATTTTTTTTCCCCCCCTTAGCTAGGAACGGATAGAAGTCCCTCGCGCGAAGGTAAGAAGGATTAATGGTGTTCTCCCCCGTGAATTACGTTCTCCCCTTCTCCTTTCTCCCCCAGGGAAAGAATATGATCCTGGTGTCCCCTTTTTTCTTTTAATGCCCTTTCCTAAAAGAGGAGAGAGTCCGGTCCCCTTTTTCCTCCTTCTCCTCCGGCCGGTAAGGATTTCTCATCCCCGTCCCCTTCGGCAAAACAAACTTTCTCCTCCCCCCCCCTCCGGAAGGGAAGGTCAATTTCCCCCTTTTTAAAGGTTCATCTCTCCCCCTCTCTTTTCCGCTCTACAGGTAGAGGAATTAAAAGAAGTTCTCCCCCCCTATCCCTTTTTTCTTAAGAGTAAAGGGGTATTTCGTGTCCCCCTCTCCCCTTCCTTCCTCAGTTTTGGTTTCCTTTTTTTCCTTTTTCTTACAAGGGTATGAAAAGCAGAAAGACCTCCCCCTCCTCCTTCCCCGACCGAAGGAAAGAAAAAGTCCCTCCCCCCAAGGTTTAATTTTTTTTTTTCTTCGGAAGGATGGAATATGGAACCTTTTTCTCCTTTTTCTCTTCTTCCCAGGAGTAGTGATGTATGGAATTGTTCATTCCCCCCCCCCCCTTCCTTTTTTTTTTTTTTTTCTTCTGGGGTTTGTAGTTATTCCTCTTTCTCCCCCCCTCCCTTCATAGGATGGAGGAGAATCTTTTCTTTCTTTCCTCCTGCCTCCCCCCTTTTTCCTTACTCCGGCTATCAGAAGTATGGATCTCCCTCTCTTTTTTTTTTTCCGGTGAAGTAGTAGGAGGAATACGGCCCCCCTTCTTTAATTTCCTCCTTTTTCCCTCTTCCTTCCCTTTTCTCCTGAGAGAAAAAGCAGCACTTCCCCCCCCCTCCCCCCCTTTCCCTTCCCTGGTCTGATGGTCCTCCCCCCCCTCCCGGAGACGGATTCGTGATGACCAATCGACGCCTTTTTCCCTCCCCTTTGTGACGGGAGTGGAACGGTTGCCCTTCTCCCCTTTCCCCCTGCAAGCCTATTTTTCCTTCCTTTTCTTCTTGACAAAGGCTCTCCCCTTTTTCCTTTCTTTTCCTGCAGAGAAGTGAACAACAACCTTCCCCTCTTCCCCCTTTTCTTTCTCTCTCCCTTTTTTCTTCGTAACCGGAGGAATTAAGTCACATGGAGTCCTTCCCTCTCCCCTTTCCCCCCCTTTCTTTTCTCTCTCGCTGCGATCGGACTTAGTACGGTCGTTACCCTGTCTTTTTTCCTTCCTCCTCGGATCTTATTTTTTTCCTTTTCCTCCGACCAGGTGTTGAAGTAGGCCGTGCACAGCCCGAGGTGCTCCTTCCCTTTCTTCTTTTTCCCCTTCTCCGGGATGGATGGGACGAACGGGGGCTTTCTCCCCTTCCTACCTTCCCTTTTTTTTTCTTCTTAAAGGTTGGTGTGCAGGACGCAGGTAGAAGGCCCTTTCCCCCTTCCTTCTCTTTTTTTAGAAGAGGAGGTCCCCCTATTTTTCCCCTTTTTTTCCTCCGGGAAAACGGTCAAGAACGCCCCATCTTTTTTTCTTCCTTTTTCCCCCCGGAGTAGATGGGAAGAAAGGAAGCCGCTTCTCGGACCCCTCCTCTTCTCTTTCTTTTTTTTCTTGTCGCGCAGGAAGACTCCCTTTTTTTTCTTTTCCTTTCCTTTCCCCCTCGGAAAAGGAGGAGGGGACTTCCCCTCCATCCGATCCTCTCCTCTTCTTTTCCGTCAATGTGCTGGTACGAAGCATGTCCTCTTGTTCCTTTTTGTACGCTGGCATGAGAATTCCCCCTTCTTTTTTTTTCCGAGGGTGATCCCCCAACCCCCCCCAAAAAAACCTTTTTTAGGACCTTTTTTTTTTTTCCCCCCTCCGGTGAGAATGTACGCCCCTTCCCTTTTCTCCAGACAAGAACAGACGTTTTTTTTTACACATCATTTCTTTTTTTTTTTTTTCCCCGAGCAAGCCGGACGCACATCCTTTTTTTTCTTTTGCATGGTAGGGCCGGCCTTTTTCCCCCCCCGGGTTCTTCTTAGTAGGGAAGAAGTTTTTCCTTTTCTTTCCTTCTGGTAAAGAAATGGTCCTCTCTTAAGGATTGAACCCTTTTTCTTCAGAAAAGTAGGCTGTCACTCTCCGAAGAAAAGGGATAGTCTTTCTATTTAATCTTTCCCCCTTCCCTTCTCGAAGAGAGATTCCCCCTTTTTTCTAGAGGGAAAAGGTAACCCTTTTCCAATACTTTTTTCCTTTTTTTTCGCGCGGAAGTGTTTTCTTTTTTTCTGGGGGAGAAGAAATGGGATGCTCCCCCGGCCCTTCTTGTCTTGCGCACCCCCTTCCCCCTTCTTCTCTTGATGAAACAACTTCTTTTCGTCCGTCTTTTTCCCCCCCAAGAGCCTCCTTATTCTCTCCTTCTTCCCCCCTGAAGGAATTAATCTTCTAGGACTCTGAAGAATAGGAACTGCTCTTTCTTCTCCTTGTCAGAGATGAAGAAGTTATCCACCCCCCCCTTCTTTCCCCTCCCCCCTTCTCTTGGCTGATATAAAAGACGATGCCTTCCTTTTTTCTCAAGAATGGCCCCCCTTCTTTTAAACGGTTTCCCTCCTTTTCCTCTTAAGATAGGACCGTGTTCCCCTCCCTCGGCAGAGAGGCCGGGTGAACGGCATCCTTTTTCCTCTTTTTTTCCCCTTCTCTCCCAGCGGCCTGATGCCTTCCTTTGAAGCGCGACGACGACCTTTTTCTCTTTTCTCTCGCGCTTTTCTTCCCCTTTCCCTCGAAGAAAGGTAAGGGCCTCCCTCCCCTTCCGTCCTTCCCCCCCCCCCCGCTGCGACTGAAGATCCGCTCTTTCTTTTCCTCCCTTGTGAATAAGAGTCCGCTTCTCTTTTCCTCCCTCTTTTTTCCCCTACGGCCGGGGGCTCCCCCCTTTTTCTTTCTTTACTAGGGGAAAACGTACTCTTCCTTTTTCCCTTTCCTTTTTCTTTGAAAAAAAATTTTCTTTTTTCTTTTCCAGGAAAAGGTGAACGTCCCCCTTTCCCCCCCTGTGTCATCCTTTTTTTTCCTTCCCCTCGTCGGCCGGGAGTATCGCCCTTCCTCCTTTATCTCGGGGGAAGAGTTGCCCTCTTTTCCCCAACTGACTCTGCGAATTTTTGTCCCGCAAGAGGGAGTACTCTCATTTTTTTTTTCCCCTAATGACTTTTTGGGTTTTCTTTTAAGCGAAAGCTTCCCCTCCCTTTTTCCCTTCTAATGGAAGAACATACCTTCCTTGATGTTTCCCTTTTTTTGTCAGGCTGCGGAGAGAAGCGCTTGTTTTCCTTTTCTCCCCCCCCCTGAGAAAGTTCAGGGCCTCCCCCCCCCTCCCTCCCATTTTTTCCTCCCTCCTTTCTTGTGGGAAGGAAATTCCCCTCCCCCCTTTTTTCCTTTTTGTTCTCCACGGGAAGTTTAGAAGGGATGGGGCGTCCTCCTTTCCCCTTTTCTTTCTTTATGTAACGGACCCTCTTTTTTTTTTTTTCCCAAGGAGAAGAACTGGTTTCCTCTTCCCTTTCCCTTCCCTCTCCTACAGAAATGAGAGGAACGGACCCTTCTTTTTTCTATTCCTTTCCCCTCCCCCCTTTTTTTTCGGATCAGAGAAGGATACGTCCCCTTCCCGAAAGAGGAAGAGGCCCTTCTTTCTCTTCTTTCCCGGTCTACCCCCTTTTCCCTCCCCGCGAAAGCGGATAATAGATGTTTTTCTCCTTTTTTCCCCCTGACGTGAGGAAGAAAAATCCCTTCCCTTTTTTTCATCCTAGCCTCCTTCCTCCCCTCCCTTCTTTCTGAGTAAGGAGGGAGAACGTTTTTTTCTTTCGGTGATTTTAGGGATCAGTACCTTTCTTTTTTTTGTGGGTTTTCCTTCCTCCTCGCAGTCCTCCCTATCCTCCCTTTTTTCGAGAGCTCCCCTCCTCCCTCTGGTAAGAGGGGGGGAGGCCCTCCCCCCTTTTTTTTCCTCCAGAGGGGCGCCCCCCTTTCACAAGAGATGCCCTTCCCCACCTGCCCTTCTCTCCCATCCCCCAGAATCCCTCCTTCGTGGACGGGACCCCGTCTCCCTTCCGTTTTTCGTAGAGCGCCTTCCGGAAAAAAGGAAACACCCTCTCTTTTCTCCAGGACGAAGTTTGATTAGTGGGAGACTCTTTCCCCCCCTAACCCCCCCCCTTTCCCCTGGTAAGAGGACAGAAGCTTTCCTCCCCCTGCGAGAAAGTTAATTTTCGGTCCTTCCCCTCATGAAAAGGGACTTTTCCTTTCTCTTTCAAGGATAGAAGTCTTTTTTTTAGCCCTGACTCTTCTTTTCCCATGAGGGAAATGTCTTTTTCTTATCTTTCTTAGCAGAGGGGTTCCTTCTTTTCCCTTTTCTACTCTCTTCTTCCCAAGGGAGGCTTCTGACTTTCTTTCCTCAGGGCGCTAGTCCAGCGTGTCTCTTTTTTTCGGTAGTTTCTTTCCCTTCCGTCCTTTTTTCCCCTTTCGAGATGGAATTCCCCCTTTCCCCCCTTCCTTCTTTCTTCAAAAAAAAGCGTCTCTTCCCGGCTCTCCGGAATGATGCCTTTCCCCCTGCGAGAAAAAAAGGATATCTCCCCCCTTCCTCGTGAAAGGAATATCCCCTTCTCCCCCTTTGGATTGAGGGAAGGAATAGGTGTAGCCGCCCCTTTTTTTCTTATTTACAGTGTAGTGAAAGACTCTTTTTCTCCGGATGAGATCGTTTTTCTTCTTTTCTTTCCTGCAGGCTCATGGTGTTTCCCCCTTTATGGCCTATAGACGGTGAATAAGAGCCGTCTCCCTCTAGAACATCTCTCCTTCCTTTTTTTTCTCCGCGGGGGAAGAAAATAGAGCTCCTCTTTCCCCCTTTTTTCCCCAAATAGGGGTTCGTGGTTCATCCTTTCCTCCTCCCTTGAGAGGTAGATCACTCCTTCTTTGGTAGAAGAAAAGTGTTCCCTTTCCCCCCCCCCTCTGGGAAAAAACCATTTTCCCTTTCCCCCCCCCCCCCAAAAAGGTCGCACCTTTTTCCCTGAGACCTTCTTTTTCCGGTGAAAGTTCCTCCTTGGTGGAAGCTCTCCCCCCTTGACCCTCCCCCCCTTCAGTAAAAGGCCTCCCTGGAAGATAAAGGTTCTTTTTCTCTCCCTTTTGACTTCCCTTCTTTTTTTCCCCTCGAAGGATTTCCCTTTTTCTCCATGCCTTCTTCCCCAGACAGCCCTTTTTACTCCCTTCTTCCAGACCCCTTCCAGGAGGGGCGGCCTTTTTCTTTTTTTTTCCTCGCAAAGGAAGGCCCCTTTCTTTTGTGGTCGTTCCCCCCCCCTTCTCCTTTTTTTCTTTTTCTATCTAACCTATCGGAAATCCTTTTTCCCCTTCCTTTTCTTTTCTAAGACACGACATCAGAAAGGTGGGCCTTTTCCAGCGCTTCCTCTTTCTTCCCTCTTTAACCAGCACATTGGACGTAAAAAGGTGGTTTTTTTTGATTCCCCCCCTTTTTTGGCATACGAATAGACCTCCCCCTTCAGTGGAAGTTTTCCTCTTTTTTCTTCCTTCTTTTCCCCCCTGAACAGCGGGAATTAGGCAGGCTGATGGGTCCTCTCCCCCCCCCGGTAGAAGGAGACAGGGCCCTTTGCCACTCCCTCCTCTTTTTGGCACACGGATGTGACGTCGTTTCTTTCTTTCCCCCCCCAGCGATCACAATGCCGCCTCTTCTTTTTTTTTTTCTTTCTTCCCGATTCCCCCTTTTTCCGTTCCCCTGGCAGGAGAAAGGAGAGACCCTTTCACCCCCCCTATCGGCTCTCCCCTTTTTTTTTCTTTACCGGGAGGGAATTACGTCAACATGGTTCTCTCTTTTTTCCCCCTTCGACGGGCGAGCAGACGCTGATGCTCGGGCCACTTTCTTCTTCTTTCCCTTCAACCCTGTCTTTCTCCCTTCTCTTTCTTTTCTTTCTCCGCGGAGCCGGCCGAAAAGGTTGTGAAGTCGGCCTTTCCCTCCCTTTTTCCCCTCTCCCTTTTCTCTTTCTTCCTGGTGGATGAGGAAGAAGGGTGCTCTTCCTCCTTCCCTGGTAATACCTACTCCTCCTCCCCTCTCCCTCTCTCCAGGTTGGTGTGCAAAGGAGAGAAGGTAGAAGGACATTCCCTTTCCTTTTTCCCTTTTCCCGGTGTTAGAAAGAAGTAGTCACCCTTCATTTTCTTCATTTCAAGATGACGCCATTTTACCCTTTTCCCCTCCCCCCCCTGTTGGCCTTGCCCTGATAGGCGTCGTCTTCCTCCACTTTCTTCCTCTACCGTGGGGTGGGGTTTTTTCTCTTCTTTCGATGGTTGCTTCTTCCCCTACCTGTGCTGGAGCAGAGAGGAGAGTCACTCCTTCCCTTTTCCTCCCCCTTCTTCGGATGAAGAAGAAGAAGGTCCCTCTCACCCCCCCTGGGTTCTTCCCTTTTTTCCTTCTCCTTCCTGGACGCTGCGTAATGCCCCCTCCCTTCCCTTTTTCTGCAGAAAGATGCGAACAATCGATCTCTTCCCCCTTTTAGCTGAAACCCCTTCCCTACTCTGTAAAAACAAGGGAATCCAGACATCACCCCTTTCAAGGAAGGAGGGAAAAAGTGAAAGAGCGCTCCCTTCCTCCCCTTAAGGCCTATCTTTTCCTTTCATGGTAGGGAAGGAGGGTAATGCCTTTTTCTTTCCCTCTCCCCTTTTAGGAAGGAGGGTAAAGAAAATGGTCCTTCCTTCTGACACTCCTCCTGATGGATAGAGCACTCTTTTTCTTCCGCGAGGTGCGATGAATTTTACTTCCCTTTCCTTTCCGAACCTAGTCCCCCCCCTCGTAAAAGGTCACCCCTCTTTTCTTTCCAGGAAAAGTAATGTCTTCGCCTTTCGGATTTTAGAAGGGGTGCTCTGTGTTCTCCCTCTTCTCCGAGTAAAGGCCTTTTTTTTCTTTCCCCCAGAACAACTTTTTTCTCCCGAGAACAGAGTTTCTTTCCTCCTTTCAGGAAAGATTAAGAGATTTCTTCCCCCCCCGTTTATTCTCATCTTCTCTCCTTCCGGCTCGTATCACAGTCGATGGATACTTTTTCTTTTTCCCCCCCCTTCTCAGAATGAAGCAGATCCTTTCCTCTCCCGGTTTCGAACAGTCAGTGAGTGCCTCCCCACTTTCCTCCCCTCTAAGAAGGCGGTCTTATTCCCCTCCTTCCCCGACAAACCACCTTTTTCCTTTTTCACGCGGTAGGCAGAGTTCTCCTTTGTTTCCTTTACCACAACAGGGAAGCTCCTTCCCCTTTTTCCTTCAGCGGTTTTCTCTTTTGACGCGGCGGAAAGATCGCCAGCTTTCTTTTTCCTCTGGGAGAGAGAAGACGACATTCTCTCCTTTTCTGGGAAGCGACTTCCTTCCCCCTTAAGCCTTTCCCCCTTTCCTGAAGAGGAAGAGTTTTTTTTGAGTCCACCCTTTTTTTCTGAGAATGCAAGATAAGAGAGTACGCCCGTCCCTTGAATACGAGTACGATGAGCCGACGTCTTCTCTCCTCGGAGAAGTGCCCCCCTTCCCTTCTCGGGGATAGGGGACCTGAAAGAAGGACCCGCTGGACCCTTCCCCTCAAACCAGGCTTTGTCTGGCCATTTCTTTTTTTTCCTTCAAGGGAAAAAAACTCCCTTTCCTTGGTAGAGGAAGAAAACGATTTCCCCTCCTTCTTCCTTCCTTCAGCGGCGATCTCTTGTTTCCTTCTCCGAAACAGAAGTAGACCCCTCTCTGTTTTTTTCTTTATTAAGAAGTTCACGCCGTCCCCTCTTTTCCTAGCGTTTCCCCTCGTCCCCCTCTGAATGGAAGAAAATTAAATTATTCTTCCCCTACGGGAAATGACCTCCCCTTCCCTTTCTCAGCTAGGTGTCCCCGATCCTCCCCGGCAGTCACGGTAAGATCCCTCACCCTCCCCCTGAAATTGCACATGGGGCCCGGGTGGGCCGGTGCCCTTTTCTGCGGCGTTCAGGGGAGACGATGGGCTCTTTTTAGAAGGGTGGGGCGTCCTAGCTTCTATTTTTTTTTCCTGGGGACCTTTACAACCTCGATTCTCCCCTTTCCGCGACCAGCGAGGAAATGTGTCCTACCTTTACCCCTCCCTACGGAAATGAGCGGCCTTTCGGGGAGGCTGCGCG
>Ga0179591_1358387_pt1 | contig 20265 bp, 23 predicted proteins | sample CZOMad2_1_08_16f_FD_182891 | JGI IMG/M metagenome (GOLD analysis project Ga0179591, IMG submission 182891) | Vadose zone soil fungal communities from Angelo Coast Range Reserve, California, USA - CZOMad2_1_08_16fungal (PacBio error correction) | ecosystem: Environmental > Terrestrial > Soil >... | reverse complement strand
TGCGGCTTAGTTCTCGACCTGCCTCTTTTTTGGATTTCCGCGAATGAGAGGAAGGGATTTTCCCTTCTTTCCCGGGTAGTGTTAGACGTTTCCTTCCCCTCCCTTTGCTTCCCCCCCCCTTTTTTACCACGATGCCAAGGAACCGAGGTCCAATGGTCAGGGTGGTAGTGGAGCTGTTTCTTGTATGTACATTTTCCATTTCCTCTATTTTCGCGGGATTGTAGTTGAGTATTTTGGCTTCTCGTTTTTTGCTCAGAGCATTTCGGCGTCATGCTGACTCCTCTTTTTTTTTTCACAGGCACTTTAGGAGATGCCGGTGCTCCGAAAATTTAGGAGTGCTTTCACCCCGTATCGTCCCCTAAACCGTTTTTTTTTCGGGTATATTGCCGTCCGTGCGACTAGTGAAAACTGCGGGTTTTTTGCGCCCTCCCCACTCTGTGCTCTTTTTAAGCATCCAGTTTTTAGTTTTGTCCTACCCGGAACGTTCCGGCCGACCCTAAACTTCCCAGTCCAGTTCCTCTCAATGGATGCATTAGAATCTGCCCCACCCACCCCTCTTTTCCGGTTGTTCAAGTAGCTCATCCGTACCCGTTGGAGGTGCGACTTCTTTTCTGCTCGGTACTCGCAAGCAATCTCCTCTAACGTTTTGTTGGGCTCCCCTTCGTTGTTTTTGTTTTGAGCGTTCGACTTGCTTCGACTGTGGTTGCACTGTACGCTTTTTCGGCTCCCCTTCGTTTCTGAAACCCGAACCACAAGCTTCCCCCCGTGATCGACTCAGATCCGCAGTTTCGGGCCCCTCCTTTTGGGAAGTGCATTTTTTTTACTCTTTCCTCCACGTCTGCCCTTGGGGCGTCTGGCAACAGCGGGTGAGGACGCCTTTTTTCCAGCCGGTCGTTGGAAGATTACCAATAGATTCCATTTCTTGCGATCTCCTGGCTGTGGCTTTTTTTTCCCATTGTTTTTTGTGACGTTTTGCTTCTTTTTTGCGTCTCCGATGGGCTCAATATCCCAGTATGTCATGCTGGTTTATACGAGGGTTTGGTCAATTGTCCCTCACGCGATGTCCCTTCTTATGTTTTCATGTGGATCCCGACCGATTCAGCTTTCATCCCCCAGAATTCCTGCGAAGACTCTTTTCCGCGCGGCCCTATTGCGGCCTATCGGCGATTCAGTTCATTGGCCGGTTTTACTTCCTCCTTTTTATCTGGAGACTTTCTCCAGGATGAAAGCTAAGTTATCGACCCCTTGCGGTGCATGTGATTAGTCCAGGTAACAGCCCACGACCAATTGTTGGTCTCTCTCGTCTCGTAAGCTTTCTTTGGTCGGAGGGAGCCTCTAGGTCCTGGTTTATTAGGTTTTCACCCCCATTGCTCTTTTTCGGACGGCCTGTCCCCGTTCATCCGGTCCACATCCCGCTGTTCTCCCTATCTTTTCCACCCACGTATCATTCTGTCCCGACCCCTTTTCACGGCGGAGGCAGCGACGTCCGTCCACCGTTCCAGAGCCGGTTCCATCTCCTGGGAAATTTTTTCGCTTTTTGTGGTGCGAGTTGATCGCCCTCTATTTTTTCTCTTCTACTCCTTTTTTGTAGAGCTTCGTTTCGTTTGGGACTCTTCTTCTTTTCTTCGTGATAATATGAACCTTCCTTCACGATGGCGCTTTTTTGCCCGGGAATTTTTCGGTTTTAACTGACCCCTCCCTTTTTCTCACGGCCGCGCTCCCCCCCTTGTTCCATGGTTCTCGTCTTAGATGGAGTAGGTCATTCCTACACCTGACTTGCATCCTCCTTTATGTCCTCTCACCTTGTATGTCCCCTTCCCCCTCCTCGTTTTATCAACCGATAACCCGGCCCTCGAAACCGATCGCAGAACCCCTCCTGGGCCACTCGCCTCCCTTGGGAGACTACCCATAATTTCGGTAAAAGGCACGCTTTCTTGCTCTTTGTCCACGTGGCTAACCCCACAGATACTCCCCCCCACGGCTTTTCCCTGCTGCCCGGAGCCGCCAGAACTTTACGTGTAATCATCCCTTTGGGAGGCCTTTATTCCTTTTTCCTCCCACAAACCCCAATGCCGCATTCAAGCCTCGCCACCTCCCAAGGATTACGGTATGCTCGGAAGCCGTGGACGCAGTATATAATCTGGTACTTTCCTGCCCGCCGGTGTTAGTCCTGACTTGAATAGGTGATGTCATAAGCAGATCCAACCATGACTGGCAGACGCTCTATAAATTCTTCCTTTTTTTTTCCCCCCCCTGGGGTTGGTTGGGTAGTTCTCCATGCCGATTTTGCACTCCCCCCTGCGGGCGAGGAAGCGTAGCCTTTTGCCATAAACCCTATCGATGACACTTCTTTTGCCCAGTCATTCTTCCCCTCCTGCGGCGCAACGACCAGATGGCCGCTTAGATGTCAGAAGATAGGACCATTCAGGCGATCAATTAGCTTAACCTCCCGGCGCGACTTCCTTTAATTCTGCCTTTTCCAGTCCGGCTGTCCCCTGCGCGTCTCTTCTGTTTTGAGCGACAGGGCAACGCGGATCCTACCACAGCATCCCGTGGCTGGCTTTAAGCTTGCCCTTTCCTCTTGCTAATTTGCATGAGCTGGACGTTGACCTCGTGATTCAACTCATCCCTCCTTTTCACCCGCCTTTTTTTGTGTAGAAGTTGAAGATCTTCTCACTGCGTGGAAGCCTCCCCCTTTGGAAGCAAAAGGCATGTCTCTCCGTCTTTTGCTAACAGGTATTGAAGTCCGGGCTGCGCCCGTCAACCCCACCGAGAAAGAAGCCCCGTTTGCCCAGTCATCACTCTTACCTTTCTCTACTTTCGAGTGGTCTTTGACTTCTCCCCCCGTCTTCGTTTGCGATCCAATGAAAAAGCCCGGTCAGCATGCCGACTAGTAGACTTATCCATCGACGGGCAACTGCCATGAGCGGCCCCGCGAGCGATGAGTTCACACCTGATCCTCCCCTTTTAATTTTTTGAAAATACCCATATGATCGTGAAGTTTGCTCTTTTCTGACGAGCAACCACCCATTTGCACCCCTCCGCCGCGCGGGCGCCTCCTTCCCGATAAACTATATTGACGATTTCCTCTCTGTTCGAGGTAGGGAGATGTCCCTTCCCTGTAGTTTGCCCCCCCTCCCCATTCGAGATTGGTCCGTACCTACAAGCAGTACGTTTTCTAGAGCGCCCCCGACTTAGTATTAGTAGAAGGTGTTCCTCCCTCCTCTTTCCTCTTTTTGAAATAGTAGTTACGCTGGGCTAAAGGCCTCAAGCCCCCACCCGTCTCCAAAACGCGAATTCCCCCTCCCAAAATTCGCGATTACTTTTTCTCGTCTCTCCCTTTTTCCATACGTGTTGTTTCTCGCACAACTCGCCGCTGGCTTCCGCGTCTTGGTTTGGTTTTTTTTCCTTCGCGTTGATGCTGGGCCGCGTCCTAGATGGTTTTTCCCCTCTCTTGCCTGTGGTCGGCAATTCCTCCTCCTTTCTTTGTTTTTTTGCTTTTCTGTTCCTGCTTGGTTCGCCAACCAGCCCCGCTTGTCGGTCGAAAACCCACATCCTCGAGTTCCCCCCCCCATCCCTCCCTTCTCCCCCCCTTTTTCCGCTTGGCCGGATATTGTATTGTTTTCTTTTTTTTTTCAGATGGTGAAGAATAAAGGCGTTTTCTGGACTCCCCTTTTCACGCTCCTCTTTGTTTTTTCACGCGTTACCGGCGATACGTTTTCCTCTCCTCGCCTGCGGAAGGCTGGTTGCTGTCGGCTGGTCCTTCTAAGAGATAGGACTTTTGCCGGTTTTGGGGATTTTGGTGTTCTCCCCGTCATCCTCTACGACATTACAGTTTTTCCCCCCACTTCTCTCCATTTCAGGGTCTTTTTGATCTTCTCTCTATGACGGCTCAGTTGTGGCGTTTTTTTGAGCCTCGAGGAAGCCCGGATTGTCGGGCGTCTGTTTTGATTCCCGTTTTGTCATTGCTTAGGTAGTTTTTTTTCGCTCGTGGCCTTCAGCGGATCGACCCGGGTATTGAGGACAGATGTGCACGTGCCTCTATTCCTCACCGTCTTGCATGATCCCGTATTTCTCCCCTTCCCTTCCTGAGTGGGGCGTGTTGTGTGGGACTGATTAATCTTCTGGTGGCCCATGTTATTTTTGACCTATGCTCTCCTCGCAGGTTTACTACAGCTCTCCTCTTGTCCGCTTTTTTCAAAGTCCTTCGTGCTGTTTTTCTCGCTTTGAATATATTGAGGTGGCCTTTTTCTAATCTCCGCGGCATAGTGTCTTGCTTTTTTATGTTTCCTATTGAGCTTCATCCTTCAGGTGAATCTTGGTAATTTCTACATACTCGCCTCCTGTGGCTAATATGTGCCGTTTTTTCCCCCTTTTTCCCCCGGAAGCTGTTTTCGTTTCTCCCGCGCGGTTTTATTGATTATGGATGTCTCCCTTCTCGGACCACCGTTTCTTCTGCCATGAACGTGTATCCTTTCTGTCCCTCGGTTTTTTTGCACCTTCCTTTCCCTTGGCTGGTGACTTTTGATTTCTACCCGTTCTTTAAGGTACTTATTAACTTACGGCAACCCCCTGTTCGAAGAATCAGATGACAGTTGAACCTCCTTTTTTCTCCTCTTTTGTAGCTACGTGCAGCGACAGCACCGTACGTCTTGCTTTACTCTTGCCCGTCGGTCTCAAGTTGCGGTCTCTGGCCCTACTTTTTTTGCTCTCTTTCCGAGGTTATGGGTGTCCGTTGATCTTCCTCGTTTTTTTGCCGGACATCCATTCTTTTGTCGAACCTTTGCGGGGTCTTGTATGTGATTCTCTACCTCTATATACAGTCTTTTTTTGTTCATGTGGGTTTTCCTTTCCCCTTTTTGCTTACCACCCGGATTGTAAGATGATCCTCTCCCCCACCTGCCGAGGTTCCCTCTCAATCGTTACTGACGGTTCCGGTATGCAATGCCTCGTCTAGTCCCCCCGCCCCCAAGAATTTTTTCCCATGGGGGAGTCGTCCCCCCTTCTCCTGGCTTTTATAGAAAACCGCGCCTGCCCGGCTAGGCCCGCGCCTCTTTTTAGCACCGCTCGGGTGATCGCTGTTGCGAATCCTCTTGTACGACGTGTTCCCCTCTCTCTCCCTTTGCTCCCATTAAGCTTTGTTTTTTGCGTCGTCTGAACCTTTTCCTGGGCGTCGTTTGCGACAAGACATGCGGCTTTACATCCGGGCCCTCTGACCAACGACATTGTTGCCTTAGCTCGTTCTTCAAACCATTTTCGGTGGTTTTTTCTCCGACTCCTAGTGCAACCGTTTGCCTCTTTTCTCCTGTTTTAACCGGAGCCCCCCTTGGTAGTCCTTTTCCCCTTTACAGGACCAAGACCGTGCTGCCACATTCTAGGCTCTAGCTGACGCGCGAACAGTTCCTTCGCCTTTCCGCTTTTTGAAGAGTTTCCTCGGTTTTGGCTCAATGGCCCCTCCTCCGGGGGATCACGCGTAAGCCAGTCACACACCGATTTGTAGCCTCATTGACCTCCTTGATATCGCCCCCAGCTCCTTTCCGGACTTTTTTTTCAAATACTCTCACACCATATCATTTGAACACCGTCCCTCTGGCAGATCTACCCGGTGGTTGAATCTCTATTTTTCCGAGTGCCAAACTTCCAGTTGGTCAAGCCGGGACCCCCCCACCCCCCCCCCTTTGCCATAGAAAACGGTCACCCCATGCAACAATTATTTCCTGCGTGACGGAGAAATTCTCCCCGGCGGTTCCCCTCTTAAGTGAGGTTGTTTTGTACGGCAAATTGCCCGGAGCGGTCGTGCCCCCCCATTGAAAAATCTGTCGCCATCCCCTATAATAACACCCCACAAAAGTTCTCCCCAACCGCTGTCTGCGCTAGCTTTGTTTTTTTTCTCTTCTCTTTTGCAAGGCCTATCCCTCCTGCCGTTTAACACTAAGGGCCTGGATGAGACTCATCCGACGCTTTTTTTTTTCCATCTCCCGCCAGTGTGCGCGATCTAGGCTTCGTTGGTCCGATCCAGTCGGCGATTCACCCTCATTGCCGACCCTCGTAGGAAAGCTTACTCCCCCTCAACCCCCTTTCCCTTTCTACGTAGCTAACTTTGCACTCCCGTTGGCTCCTTACAGGAGAGGGGTGCTCCTCCCCCTTCCCTCTTTCTAAGCGCCAGTTCGGCGGATCTCCGTCTCTTCCCCCCACCTTCATTTTTTCTGTAGTCCTGAACCTCCTGAGCTGCTTTCGCTTCCTTCTCCTGGCCTTCCCCTAACGTCTCGCGTCACCTTTCTCCTCAATTTGAGACAAACCGACGGCATGACCCTGCGCCACGCCACCTCTTTCTAGTACCTATGTCCCCACCCCTTTTTGCACGGCTCCCCCAGGCACGTTTTCTAACCCCCTCCGCGAGGTATGACCCCTAACACATTGACTAACCTGAGAAACCTGCAGCATCACCTCCTCCAAATACGTATTTCTATTTCTCCCTCTCCCTTTTTTTTTTTAGATTCCTTTCTTTTTTTGAGTAGTTTTCGCTGAATGCCCGGTTTCTGCTGTTTTGTTTCAGGGGTACCAGGTCTGATTTGTAGCGTGAAGCTCTTGTTTCTCCCATCCGTGCCATTTCATCCCTTTTCCTCCAAAGGTTTTTCTTCTTTTTAGAGAAGTCCTGGCTTTTTTTCTTGGTAGCCTGTGTCCCAGGCCTGTGTTATTTGCCCGCTTTTCGTATTTCCCAGAGCTTCTCCTGTCCCCTTTCTCCCTCCCTTTTCGCCCTTCTTTAGGCGTCAGCGCGAAAGTGTTTCTTCTGGATCGAGTTTACAGATTGAACAGTTCGTGTATCTGAGGCTATCCTTGCCGCATGCAGCGCTCGTTCTCGGTTTTCCTTCGTCCACGTTTGCGATACAGGATTCTGACATTTGAGATGCCCTGTGCCGTGCGATTTTTCCCCAACGTGGTTCGTTTGTTTCTCCTTCCTTTCCCCCTCCTCCAAAAGACCTTCTTCACCCTGCGTAGTAATCGGTAGATTCCGGTCAACCAACCCTTGTTGGCTGTTCAATGACAAGCAGCAGCCCCTACCAAGGGGGATTGTGGGCCTTTGCAGAGGTTGAGGACTTTCGTTTAAGTCTTCAGTAATAGTAAGGCCCTCTTGCTCTGCCCTCGAGAAACTTTTGTGTGCTGTGTGGCGGTTTCCTCTTATTGAACTCTTGGGTGCCTTTGCAGCACCGCTTGCTGGCTCGCGGTGCTGACGACATTTTGAAAAACCCACGGCCCGCGGATTCGTCGCATTTCGTATCATGGGCCGCTCAGTCCGCGGCCAGAATTTGTTTGAATTTCATCATCCTCATCCCGGGGAGATGTCCGCAGTGGTTTTAGGCGCGTTTGACCGTTCAGCCATTTCCGGCCTTTTACAAGTTAGCTTTCTCCCTTTCTTTTCCGGTTTCACTTTCCTGTAGTTTGACTCGTTGGCGTTGAGCTCTTCTGGATCAGACCCCCCCTATGTCACTGATTTTCTTTTTCTTAGGGGGGTTCCTTCTTACGCCCCAGTCTACCCCTCGTGTTATTGAATTGGTCGCACCGGAGGACCTTCCTCCCCCCAGATCAGGCGCCTTTTTTTCTCGCGTTTTCAGGCGGTTCCTCTCTTGGAGATCTTTTCTAGATTTGAAGGTAGTTTCGCTCGTGACCGCTCTACTCCCCCTTGGTCGCCGTTCTCCATGAAAATGCTTATTCCGACACTTTTTTCCCCTTGGCTTCGTTTCCTTTCACCCTTCCACCTTCCCCAAATTGGTTTTTCGGACCGAGGAGGGCCATACAGGTAGTGTTGTCTTGGCTAGCTTGTCTTTCTGGAAACGACGCCATGAAGCTTTTCGACCTTCCCCCCCTCCCCAGCTTTTCCGATTACTCTTTGGGCTAGATTCTTCGGAACAAAGTAGTACCAAATTAAACACCGGTCTTCTACGCCCCTCCCCGGAGGTTCCTTCCTATTTCGGGCTTCTTGGAAGGAGGCTTGGTTGCCTGCGGCTGACCTCCCAAAGTGGTTAATTCTGTGGCTAGACATTCGTGTTCCGGTTTTCATCTCCCCTCTTTGGCTCGGATTTTTTCCTTTCTCTTCCTTTCTCCAGGTGGAGCTGATCGTTAGTGGCGCTTCATTTTTTTTTTTTCCTTACTTTTCCATACCTGGCCTTCATGACACCGATTTTGACCCCCCCCACCGGGAACAGGGACTTAGCTCTTCTTCGGGGGAGTTTACGCAAATCTACAAAATCCCTTCCCAGCAGCGACGAGACGAATGTCGGTCCCGCCTGTCTCTTACCGATCATATACTCCCCCTCCCTACCCCCTCTAGCTCCCCAAATATAAACCGTTTCGATTCCCGAAGAGAATTTATTTAGAAATCCCCCATTCCAAGTTTCTCGTACTAGTATCTTTCTTCCTTTGGTCCAGTCCCAAACCCAAATGAGACACGTCCTTTCACTTTCGTCATGATGATTTTTACGTATCCTTTGTAACAATCTCGGCACAGGTAATTAGGTTGAAGCACATCCCTCCCCTCAGAAAGCATGAAATCCTTATTACCCGTCTTGTTAGGGTCCCGACTTGCAGTCCGTCTACCGTTTTTCCGTTCGCAGCAGGTTTTTCAGACCCTTGGTCTGTGATTCTTCCTCCCCGCAGTCTTGAACTCCCCCCCAGCTCCCGATAATCGTAGCCCTTTTTCACTGGACGAGGCGCGCCTCTTTCGCCGAACGTGGTTTGTGACTCCGAGCTTCTTTTCCCCCCCTCCATGCTCTTGAGATTCCATTCTTGGAAGCACGGGCGGCCCACCAGGCGACCTCTTAAGCTGTAGATTTTAGAAGATTCCCCTGACAAATCAGGACTGATATTAACTATCTCCAGGAGATTCACAAGCTACTGTATTTCCCACTGGGCAACGGCCTCCTTTCTGTCACCTTCTGTCCGATCCTTTTTAAGAAAAGACCCCCTCCTTATACTTAGCAGTATTACGAACCAACCCGTGGACCAGCCCGCCTACTGCACTGACTCGAGGACATCTTGGATGTTTTCAGGTCGCGGGGCCTCGACCCTAGAGGGATTTACCCTCATTTATTCCCCTCCCGGTCCCCGCTGACCCTTCCTCGACCGGCTTATGTCTTCTTCAACCGAGCGAACACTTTTTTTTTTCTCGTCCCATTGTCCCCAAAAAGGGGAAAGGGACTCTCATGTTTCACCCTTTTTTGTTTAGTAAGGTTTCTGCCCTACACCTCCCAGTCAGAACTGAGAGAGGAGTTCATTTTTTTGCACCCTTGCAATCAAATATAACTATGTCCATTGGCTATACTTTTCTCTGTTTTTCACACGGTGTTCTCCTCCCCAATGAACCCCTCTAACCGCCGAGAGAGTCATGCCTGATGACTCCATACTTTCCCTTTCCTTCCTCCAGAGCGCGTTTAGTTCGCCCCGGTTCCTCCCTTTTAAACGCACTTTCCCACCCGCACAGCGAAGCGTTTTCCTTCCTCGGCCCAGACAACACCCCGAACCGCTTTCCTGCAGCTGGCACCAGCCGCGTGTTGCGGCGCCTTTTCCGCCATAAATAGCCTTTTTAAGAGCGTGCTCGCGCCAGGGATTGAACTTAGCTGTTCTCTACTTGATTTTTTTTCGCGCCAGAAAGATAAGTTCGCCTCCTCTCCTCTAATGCCTTCTCCCCGGAAATGTGGGACGCCTTCCTTCCTGCCCGGAGGCCCCCTAGACCGGGCAGGCCATTCGCAAGGACTTGACGCCACCAATCTTTTACAATCAGAGAAATATCCTTTTCCAATTCCGGCGGCTTTATGGCTGATCTCCCCTCTCTTTTCATACTTGCTTTTTTTTTCCTTGAAAGAGAGTCTTTGCGCGTTGCGGTTGTTGAGGCGGGATGGTGGCTGTCCTTCTGCTTGCTGAAGGTGACCAGATTCCCCGATGGGGTGCCCGCTCGGTCATTTTCTTCTTGGCGTATCTTACTCGATTCCTCTTTAGTGCTCGGTGGAGTCCTTCCTTATTCCTTTTTTTTAGAACCCCTACGCCCGGTTTCACACTACCCGACTGACGGTCAATCCCTCAAGGAAGTTTTTCCCTTAGATATTACCTCTTCCGGCCCTTTTTTATGTCGCTCTGTCTTCGCCCTGATTCTTTTTATGCGGGGTTGTTTCCCGTGGGCCTGTCCATGCCTTTTATTCCTGTGCGTTTCACGGCGGTCAGGAGGCTCCCCCCTTTGTGTTCGCCTCCGTCGGAGGCGGTGTCACACCTTGTTGCGGCAGGTCCAAGCGGATAGCTTGTTGCTGTCGCGGTTCATTTTTTCTTCTCCAAAGATTTGTTTTTTTTTCCCCCTTTCCATACTACTCCCCCCATTTTATCTCCACCGGTGCCTTAAGGGAGATGTTTCTATTGCGGTTTCTGTTTCTCGCGTGACGTCGAAGTGGGGAGTGTTGGTTTTCTCACCACCCCCCCCCAACCCCCCCAACACCCCCCCCCCCCCCCTGGCAGCGCTATGATTGACTTCCGACCTTTTCCGCAGCCGAGTGTTGAGACTTTCCCTTGGCGATTTTCATTTTCCAGGCTTTAGTGGACAGGGACTCTCCCCGCCGGTCGATGCGGCCGTTTCAGTTGTATGCGTTTCTTCCCTTTGTCATCGTCCAATCTCCATGACTTATACGACCCTTGGGACGACTGGCTCGTTTGGCGTGCTTGTCGGGCGGAGCCGGTAGGCTCGCGCCCCCCCCCCCCCCCCACCCCCCCCCCAAAAACCACTCACAAACACACCACAAAAACCCCACCCCTCCTCCACTCTCCCAAACCCCCCCATCAACTCAAAATCTAACCCCCCCTAAATACTCGCGACCCAACAACCCCAACAAACACCCCCCCAATAAAAAAAACCCCACACTCCAAACCACCCACCCACCAACCCCACCCACCCCGTTTTCCGGCCCCCCCCCCACACCCCCCCCCCTTCCCTTTGATACGAAATAACCTTCAGCCGCTCTTTTCAATGCGCTGTTTTATTTCCAGTTCTCGAGTCGTTCCTTCTCTTCTTTGTTACACTTCTCAATATTATTTTTCGGTGGCACTTTTTAGTCGACAAATGCCCCATCTTTCGTCGCTGTCTTTTGCCGACGGCGATTGGCACTTCCCTCCCCGTTCACCCCCATCCCCCCTTTCCTTTCCGGAAACAAATTGCAGTTTGCTTCCTCGCGGTCGGTCTTAATCTGCTGCTAGCCAGTCACTTTGCCCTGACTGATGCTTACGAGGTGTCTTTCCTCCAGCTTGTGCCTTCCTCTGTAGATTGCTAGCGTTATGATCTTCCACCTCTTTTCCGTGGCTGACCCCACTTTCTCTCAATGACCGCGCATAGTGAATGCGGTCCTCTCTTAGCCGCCGCTCCCCAATAATCTTTGTCGATTTTGGCGTCGTTTTTTTTATGGCTGCCCATAAGGACCCCCTTTCCTCCCTAAGTTACACTACGTTTACACATGTTTTGCCCCTCATCAGATTTTCATGAAAAAAGTGGCAAACCCCTTTGTGTGGAGCGCTGTTATTCGTGACCCAGCGAGCACAGAAGCTTTTTATGATATGTTATTTCCTTGTCTAGCTAAGGCGTGTTTTTACCTAATGGTCTTCCTTGGTTGTTCGCTATTTGTCTTTCTTGCCGAGGTAGAGTTGTTAAGGGCATCATGCGTGTTGATCTTCAATCCGTCGATTGACGGTCTTTTCTGAAGTTGCACAGATTCCCCCCCATACCCTCCGAATCATGTTTGCCTTGTTTTTTGTCCCGGCCTTATTCCCACGTTTATGTCCGATTCCTGGACGTCACCAACTTTCCCAGCCGGTCCAACTCCGAGACTCTCTCGTGAATGTCCTCTCTTTTTACCATGATCCCCCCGCATCAGTACCACCGAAACTAAAAACACCCTGTTTCTCCCCCTCAAACTGTTTCGTAGCCCCATTTATGTCTTTTTTTATGACTAGGCCCCGTGACTTCGCTCCGGCCTGCCTTCCTTTACGGTCTGACTCCTCCTTTGCGTTCCTTTCAATCAACCCGCTTTTTGCGCCCACTCTCATAAACTGTTTCTAATCTTTCGCCTGCTCGGACCCTTGACTTCTTTTGTCAGCCCTTCGAAAAAATCCAGTCCACTGGGCGGCGTTTTCCTACACAAACCAGCCCTCGAGCTTTCTCCTAATATTTGCTGGTCGCCCGCACAATTTTCGGTTGCTTAATGCCGAATACTCCGCCGTTCAAATTTCCCCGATTTAGCTTGGATATATAACTTTTTCGCCCCCCTTTGTTGAAGTTTTGTCCGCCGTCCCCCGTCCCTTGGCCCTGTATCAACTAGTCAACAGGAGATCGCAATTACGATACCCTTTTACGGCTAAAATCGTTTGAGATGAATTTCTTCCTTTCTCTCTTTCGTTTCTTTTTTTAACCCTTTTTATACCAGCCCTCTTTCTTGACAGAAGCTCGCCAGTTTGCCCCTACCACCTACTTTTCTGCCCTTATAAGGCTGTTCGTTGCCGAACCCTCCGGTCCGGACTCGAAACGCAACCGTCTGTCTTTTCTTTACGCTGCCAGCAACTTCGATCGTCCCCCCCTTGTGAATTTTTTCCCGCGATTTTTTACCGGCACCCCGGGCACTTTTTCTCCCACCGGCGTTCCATCTCCCCCCCCCCTGTTTTGTGTTGGTTCTCCCGGTCCTTCATAATTCTGGGATTTTTTACCCTTAGCGTGACTCTTGGTCGGCCGATATTAGCGCTTATTTTTGTTATTTCGGAACAATGAGTCTAGCGTTTGCAAAGGCCTAATCATTTTCTACCTATACAACAGAAAAAAAACCCACAACCCAACATACGGTTATAAACAAAGACTCTGAGGCTCTCACCGGTGCTGCAGATTCTCGTTTCGTGCCCCCGCACCTGCGCTGGTTCTTCCCCTAACGTGTACTTGCATGCAGGTCTTTCCCTACTTTTTTTTTTGTTTCCTACTATAGCCACACAAGTCGAATCGGGAATTGTGTTGATTTTTCGGGTCACTTTCCCTTCGCGGGACACCCGCACCCCCGTGGAGCAAAAATCGACTTTTCTTGTCTTCTCCCACAAACACAACTGTTCTGGTCTATATCCCGGCTCCTTCCCTCCTTGAACTATTCGTTTTTTAACGACTCCTCTGTTTCGTCGGACTTTTGATACCGCCTAACTTTTCGGTGCCGCTCCCCTCCCTCCCTGTGTTCGATTCTCCTCAATATTTTTCGGTGCGGGCAACAAGCAGTATCCCCAAAGCCCTTTTCTTTTTCCCATCTTGAACTGCTTTACCGCTGCATCAACCTTGAACAGCGCATAACGTGCTTCTTTTTTTTTTTCAACCTCTCCCGTTGTTTTTGCACGTTATGACAGGACAGTTCGATAAAATAAGCTTCTGACAATTTACGCTTGGACCCTGGCCGACTTTCCCAGTTAAGAGTTCATCGAAGATCCCCCTAACTCCTATATTTTCTCTAAGACTTTTTTTTTGAGAGTCCCTGACGGAGTTGATGAAAGTATTTTTTTTTATGAGGGTCCCCAGACTTGATGGGACTTTGATTTTCATTTTTTAGTGACTTGGTTTTTTGACCCCTCCCTTTGGTCATAAGGGTAGAACCACCTTTTTTCAGTCTCTGATGAAAAAGTGATTTGGCGTTTGGGACTTTCTGTTTTAGACGGCGTTCCCTTCCATGTCCGCTCTTCTCGAGACCGCTTTTTTCTTTGGTTAAAGAGGAACCCCTTCCCCTGGATGGGCCCTTTAGTCCCAGTATTCGGAGCTTACTCTCTACTTTTATGCGTCGCACAGGCTGACTTCTTTCTTTTTCCGCGTGTCGCGAGAGAGCTCGTCCTCTATTGCTCCCCCTCCGGCGCATTGCGAAGACGTTATTCCCTTTCGAGCAGTGCCCTTCCCTCCCCCGTCTCTTAGCCCGTAAAACACGTTGTTTTTTTAAACAGTAAGACACGTTTTTTTCTCTTCCTTTTTTCCTGTTTCCTATCAGTACTTGCTCCCGGGATCCCCCCAGCATCCCAGGCCTTCCCCGGCGTAGTTCCCCTGGCGGACTCAGATTTCACCGTCAGAACCAACACTATTGTCTGTTAAAGACCTTCTCCCCCCCCAGCGTACCCGTTGAGGTCTTTCAGCCGTCCTCTTTAGCGGGAGTTGCCACGCTACCTCTCTCCGCGCATCCGCAACCTCTCTCAGGAGGTTTTGGACACCGTCGTGTTCGGGATGTTTGGTGTTCGGTGGTATTCCTTCTTTAGCCTCCTTGCTTGAATTGAACGATTGAATCTTATTGACAGGACTTCGACCCCCCAGGTGCTCGCGCGGACTCAACGGTCCGATCCTGTCCTTTTCCGGTTTTCCGCGGTTGACATTCCTTTTCAAGTGATTTGGCGTCCGTTTCGGGCCGTTTGAGGCGCCTGCTCCAGAACGTCTTTGCCGCTTTTTTCCCTCTCCCTGGAAAGGTTTTTCCCTCCCCCGTTTGACCTCATCTCCTTGAGTTTCCCCCCTGTTTTTCAAGGTCCGGCGCCTTCCTGTTTTTCACTGCTGCGTGACTTCCATGCCTTGGGCTGTCCTTCATTACATTTTTCACCGGTCCGCTGTTGGTTCGTGCACTGGCTTACGCGCTTTGTTGGTTTTGTGAATCAGACTTTATTTCTCATGTTTTCCCAGATCCCGCTCATCCCTCAGTAAAGGCCCTTCTTTTTCTAGTCGGCTTCCGGTCAGGATCGATTCTGGAAGTATTTCCTCTTTTTTCGGTTAGTAGCGTGGCCCTCTGCTCACTCCTTTACCGTGTATCTTTCTCCCCAGGCAGCCCAACCTGCTTTCTTCTCGAACGGTGAAACGAGGATTGAGTCTCTGGACTTCCGTTTCTTCACAGTACAACCAGAAACACCCTTTTTTTGCATTCGACAGCTTAGTATTCTTTCCCTTTTGTTTTAGGGCTCTTCTGATATCGTCATGGTATTTTCGTTTCACCGCTCCCCAGCTTAGTAGACGCCTTTCCCATCTTTCCTGGCCTGGATTTTTAGCTGCTTTCGTTCCTTGCCAAAGTACCATCTGCTTCGCAAACTCGTCCCTGAACCCGCGGCTTCAGGCGTCCCCGTCCGAAGGGTTCTTCGCCGGGCAGGGAGCTGGTCATTTTCCGTCTCGATTTCGCCTCCCCCCAAGGTGGCGAGTAGTTTCCTGTTTGGTCTATACGGATTGCTTGGCTCATGGCTAAGTCAGCCCGGTCTATGGGACTCTGTCTGGTTTCCCCCCTTGGTATCCTTCCGGACGAAGACCACCTTTCCATTGACCTTTTTCGCGATCGTGCGTTGGCGTACTCGGGGACTTCCATTAAACCACCCCCCCCTAACGTTTCCGTATGGAGCCCAACGTCCCTTTCTCCCCCTCCCCCCCCTCTTACGATCACGGCTCACCCTCAGACCTCTCCGATGAGCCGGCCCCTCCCAAAGGATGCTGGGCCCTTGCGACCCGAATTCCGTTCCCGTCGACCCCCCTGAGCGGGCTTCCCTTCCGCCGTCGCCTGTTCTGCTTGGTCCCCCCTAACAACTCCTCCCCCCAGGCTTTTCCCTTTTTTGAATTCAGGGTCATCCAACCGGTCCTTGCCGAAAAGGAAAGGGCGACTTTCTTGGTTTCGACGGGTCAGCCCCCCCCCCTCCCCCCCTCCGCTTCAATCCCCCTCAACAGCCTTTTTTTCCCCTTTCCCGCGGAGTTGCCTGCGTGTCCTCAGTACACGTTCAGTGCAAGCAAGCTTTTGTCCTCCCTTTCCCATAGTGCTTGTCTCCTCCCCTCCCCCTATTCCTCACCTTTTTCAGACGCCTTCCCCCAAGTTTCAACGCTCACGGATAAACTTGTCCGGTTCTATGCAGATTTTCGACTCTGCGCGAGTTGCCGAGATTCTGTTTGCCCTACCCTGTCCAGATGCCCGGCTGGATCCCCTGCCGAAAGTGATAGTCAAATCTCTCCCAGCACCCTCACGATGGCGCTTCATCTTAGATTGTCCCACCGAACTCAGGATGATTAAAGCTGACATTTACCCCTTTTGGCGTGTACTGGGCCCCCAGAGAGCAGGTAGGGCCCTCGCGTCTCTGAAGGTTTTTAAGTCCACTGTTAATTTGATTAGCATGATCAGCCCCCCAGCAGCCTCCCGTCCCCATGACCTCTTGGACACATTTAGTCTCCTTTCCAGGTTTTTTTTCCGAGCTTCCGAGGATTATAACGCCATCCCTTTTTTCCCCCCGGGTCTTCTTGCTAGCCCGTGAAGAAGCGCACTTTTCCTTTTTGTACCCTCCCTTTGAGAGATCTGTACGCCCCCGCACAGTTTCCTCGAGATCCCTCTCCCGTCTTGACGTCGTCCGTCTCTGCCCGGCCCCCCCTCCCACTTTTCTCTTCCTGTCTTTTGACAGGGAAGTCACCCGGCAGAACAGATGACCACGTCCCTCTTATGTTTAGATGATGTCCCTTAGACAGGGGGGCTGCTACCAAAATGAAACCCGTCCCTTTTGTACAGCTTCCGCTCTAGTAGACCTTTCTCGCTTTCAGGACGCCCGCACCTGCCGTACGAAGTTTAGCGCTGGTTCCCCTTCGCCTCCCTTTCAACGTCCGTGAACAACAAAACAGATGTCTTCCTGAATTGTCTCTGGCTTTTTAACCCCACCCGCCCCCGAGCATGGAAGTTTGCCAGCCCGCCGCCTCTTCGCGTCCTCCCCTTTTTTCCACTCCTTCTCAGTCTTTTACAGTTGCGTTGAAATCGCCGTCCGGGATTGACCGATTTTTCTTTTCGTCCCTATTTAGTGGGTTTTCCGAGCCCTTCAACCTATCATGTCCGTTGTTCTAGAGCAGCAACAGGCGGTATCGTGACCGGTGGCCGTAGTTCGAAGGTTTGTCCCATCTCTTACTTGGCACCTGCAATAGTGGCGCCACCCCTCCCCGCCACTGTCTATTTTTCCAGCCCTGCTCTTACCTTCTGTTTTGATATTTTCCCTTCCTTTCACTTGTTGTGTTGAGTCTAGCTCTACCACGCCTGCCGTTGGCGCGGGCGATATTTCCCTTTTTTTGTGTTTGCCTTTCTTTTCGGTTAGAGTGCTCCCGGGCAGTTCGATGGTTGCTTTGCCGCTGTGCGGCCTCTTGCCTTCTTTTTTTTCTCACGCCTGACATCTTGTTTTTTGCGGCCCCCCCCCCCCCCACAGCCGCCCACCCCCTTGTCCGTCTCACCTACCGATGTGAATAAGAGCGGCGCTTCCGCTCTTCCGCTGGCCTGTTAGTTTTTAAGGAGTTCCGCTTTTTCTTGTTCCTGAATGAAGTTTTTGGTTTTTTTCTTTGGCCCCCTCCCCCCGCCGTTCACGTTCTCGTGTGTGTTTTCCGGGAAAGATTGATCGTTGTGACGATCCTTTTTTTTCCCTCCTGTGTTTGCCGGCCCTTCTTGGATTAGGAGCTTTTCGGCCCGTGCTTGGTTTCATTAGATCCCTCCCGCGTTTAACTTTCATCCTCTACTCCCTTCTAGACAAGGTGCCCACCTGTTTTCCATGCAGCATGTCGTCGTGATGTCCTAGTATTCGGCGGATTTGGGATGTGTGGGTCTCCCTTACTAGACGGCCAGACTTTTTGCCCAGCAGACGATTCCTTTTGGTGCCCTGGTTTAGAAGGCTCCGGTGTTTTTTCTATTTGTACTCCACTTCCTTTCCTATTTCGGGGTGACCGCCGGTCATATTTTTATTCTTATTTCTAACACCCGCGACCTGCAATTAGTTTTAAGCGTTTAGAAGCTTTGATTTTTTTTGGGCCGCCCTGGCTCTCTTCCCTTATTGTGAACTGTTCCTGCCGAAAACCTTGCGCATGTTCCCTTAGAGCCGCGTGGGATTATTGCTTCCGTCGCTCTTTTCGTCCTGATTTCTTTGCAATTCATCCTTACTTTTTAGGTGGATAATCTACCTCGTAAAGTCTTAGTGAGTACGATGCTTGGTGACGAGCGGCTGAGTGATTTTATCACTTTCAGGTTTCATCCGTTCTCCATTTTTTGTACCACCAATGAAGCTCTTCTATAGAGCTCGTTTTTCCTTCGGTTCCCCTCTGATGATTGCCCCCCTCTTCCGGTTCACCCGGAAGTATGCGCCGATTTTATAGTTTTGAAATGATGATGTTATGTTCGGTCGCTCCTCACCTCTTTCCGTGCTTACCTTCTGCTGCATCCGATAGAATACACTAGATTGAAGCTCCTAAATCCCTTCAAGCCTTCTTTTCCTTTCTTGCGGTTCTGTTTCCCCCCGAATTGAAAGAATCTCGTTTCTCTAACACCCATGTTATGAATCTAAGATGTCCAGAACCTCACAGCGTTTTGATCCTCTTTTTTTTTTCGTGTATTTCCTTCCCTTTGCGGCCTTCGTTCCTCTCGCATGGGTATTTTTACCGGTATAGTGCACTTGAGTGGCCCATAGTCCTTTTTTTTTTTTTAGTTTCCCGTCGGTTGTTTTATACTGGATCCGTAAGCGGCTGGTTCCCCTGTCCCCTGCGTGTTACCGCTACCGTATCCGGTAAGGTCAGTTTTATTTCCAAGAAACTATTCCTCCCTCTAGTTTTTGATCTACCACCCTTTCCCTCATTTGTTTTGTAACTTTTACAGGCTTACCCATTTTTGTAAGATGTCAGAATCTGAACCACCTTGAGCGGCCCCCCTAAAGATCCATTTCCCTTGATTCCCTGTTTTCGATTCCTCCCTTCAGAAACGCATCGTAACCCAACTCCACCTCATTTATAGCCAATTGGGGATGACCCATGATAGTGTTATGTACGCTTAGGCACCCAGCTTCCTGACCTGCGAAGGGACCGGCCTCTTTCCTTTGCCTTTCTGCGTGGGCTTGTCAGAAGACAGCTTTTCTGAGGACGTATTGGTTCCTTTTGTTACGAATCCTCGGCCATCTTCTATCCAGCTTTTGAAGGACTTCCTACGACTGAGCAGGAGTCGTTCCTTCACAGATAGTTGCGCATCCTCCCACACGACCTGGCTTTATGCTCTTTGTCGCCTCCAACCCCTTTTTTTGGCTACTTCTCCTCCTCTCTACCACCAGTTAGCTCGCAGCATGTTCTCTGGTATGAAAGTGCACACCAGTGAGAGCAGGGTCCCTCCGAACTTTCCACGTCCCGATCGCATGAAGGTGCGCGCCTCCCGCGAGCCCAGAGTTTCTCCTTTCTTTCGAGGGCCTGCCCTCTTTCTCGCTTTGTCGCTCCCCCCCTGATAAAGGGATAGCTGCGCGTTCTGCCCCGTTCAAAGATGTACAACCGATTTTTCACCCTGGGTATCCAGCCCCCGCCCTCTTTTTTTTTTTTTCCCGCGGACCCCTCAGAAATCCTCCGGCTGAAACTCAAATCAGGTAGATCGTCAACCGGGTTAACCCCTTGGCTTTCATGGCATCGTTCTGTGCCAAGACATACACTGCCGTTTCCCTCCAAAGGTTGCTTTGTGCTGCTTTCCATTCAACAACCATTCTGTTCCTCGTCCCTTTTTAACCCTTCTTGTTCCTTTTGTTGTCAGAGGATGACCATTTTCTGTTTTTGACGGCCCCGATGGAACGGGTCACGCGCGTTACAATTTCCCCTTCCCGAGTCGAATCTTTACCCACAAACCACCAACACACTACGTATCCCCCCCAACGTTTCCGCTTCTGCGGTGTGGCTAGTCCTGCCTTCCCCCCCGAGAAGCGGCCGTCTCCCATCCAAGGGACGGCTGGGCCTCGTTTTGCACAACAATTTCGTGGGTTCTGTCTTCCCGTGGAGCAGTAGAATTTTTCCTTGCTCCTGGTTTTAGGCCTTTGACTTCCCTTGAGGCCCCCCCCTCCCCCACGTCTAGGCGGGACAAAATCTCTCCTCCCTTTTTTGCTGCCCGACCAACTGGCCGGTTCGGTTCGATAGAAACGGAGGTTGCGCTCCTCTCAGTCCGGCTCTCATGGCTTTACATTTATTTTTTTCGCTTTTCTTAGGGAGGATACTCTAATTTCGCAGCCGAAATATAGCGAGCGTGCTGACGCACACTACTGTCTGTCCCTGCGCCAGGCCTATTACTATCTTTTTCCCATTTAGAGGCATACGCTAGCCCTACTGATCAAACGGATCCCCACATCATTTTTTTCCCATCGGTCCTTTGTCGCCCCGTCTTCGGCCTTCCACGCAGTTGTACGAGGGCTGACCTCCCCCTTCTCTCTCTTACACTGACGTTGCCACCTCATGCCGATCCCCCC
>Ga0179591_1290932_pt1 | contig 20266 bp, 17 predicted proteins | sample CZOMad2_1_08_16f_FD_182891 | JGI IMG/M metagenome (GOLD analysis project Ga0179591, IMG submission 182891) | Vadose zone soil fungal communities from Angelo Coast Range Reserve, California, USA - CZOMad2_1_08_16fungal (PacBio error correction) | ecosystem: Environmental > Terrestrial > Soil >... | reverse complement strand
TTTTCAATTTGGTGTTTGATCCCAAGTTTTTCCTAGATCACCTTAGTTATCCGAATTATGCAGGGTTTTCGTCTTCCACAACAGCTTTAGAGTTTGCATTCTAGTCTTTTTTTCGCCACTAAGGTTGTCTACTCCGCTAATCATACATCGTGTCCCTTCCCTTAGTCTTGAGGAGTTCCCCGATAGTTTGTTAAAGGGCAATGTTCCGTTGAACAGAGCAGGATTGTTCCAGTTCCTTTTTTAAAGTTCCCTCTTCACCACTGCCCCCTCCCTGGTGACGCCCCATCCTAGAATAAGTCAGGTACAAAGATGAACTGAGCCCCCGGACTTCTTCATTCCATTTGTAGGCAATCCTCTTCCCTCGTTCTTCTTGGCCTGGTATAAGGAGGAACCTCTTCCTCCCCACGAGACCCCCTTCCGCAGTCTCAGACTTCTTTCTTCCATCCCAGAGCCCGCTGTCCTTCGCAGGTAATTGTAGACTTTTTTATCCTTTTTTCCCTCCCCCCTCAGTCTGTCCTATTTCTCGAAGTCCTCCCCCTTAGTTCGGACTTTTTAAGTGTGACAGCTGAGCGGCCAGGTAGCGTTCAACCTTTCCTCGGCTCCTGCCTCCCCTTTTAGACCCGTTTTTCTTTGAAAAAGGTGGAGGACTAAGGGTCGGCAGAAGAGAAGATTCCTGGGCTGCTTCCCCAACCCTCTTCCCCCTCATCGGTTTTAGCTTCCAGTTTTTTCTAAGCACGCCCGCAACCACGGCGACGTAAAATTTGATTGCGCCCCCCCCCTCCGTTCTACCTCTGAACCTTCATTCAAGCCCCCAAGTAGACCTCCCTTCCAACTGCATGTTTCCCCCTCTTGGTACCCCCACGTTTCCAGGTGTGGACCAAATGTGCCCCTCAACTCCACTCTAAGACCCTATCTCCTTCTATTCCTCCAAGTCTTTCGGGCCGTCCCTGGAGAAGATTTTTTAATACCTTGTACCCCCTTTTTCTTTGTTGTAGACACATAGACCTGATCCGTCTTACCCACCTCGTAAGAATTTGTCTCAATTTCCCCAAGTCTGAAACGTCCCTCGTCTAGAATGGTCATGGCCTGAGTAAAGCCCGCTCTTAAGAGGACTGCCCCAGAACATCCTTCCCTAGACAGTAATACAGTTCCTTCCTGCCCCCCCTTGCCTTTTTTTTTTGTCCTTCCCTGTTTCTCCCAACTCTCTCCCATAAGGACATTATGTCTAGAACCTTTAAATGCACGATTGAATTCATCCCCTTCCCCGCCTTTACTTGACTGAAGATTCCTTTTCAAGAATGGAACCGTAAAAGGTTTTCCTTTTACTCTCCTTTCTTCCTTTTTCCTTCCGTTTTTTCTTTCAAAGGACGAAGAATCCAAAGAATAGACCCACCTTTTTTCTTTTAACTCGTCCTGCTAACCCTGCTTTTCTGGATTACAGCCCCATATCCTCCCCCCCCCCCCCCCACCCACCCCCCCTTCTTTTTTTTTTCTCTGGTGTTGGTTTGGGTTTTGGTCCGTTAAACCCCCCTTCTTCCTTGCTCCCGTCTCGTTTTTTTTTGATCGGGAACACACGACTTCTTCGGGGGAAATGGATTAGCGTTCCAGGTAGCGTCTGGCTTTTTATTTTTCTGTTTTGGTCCTCTTTGAATCCCTGCTCATTTCGATTAAAGGGGAACCATTTGATTTCAGCTCTCCCGCCGTATTTGTCCGCAAATGCCTCCTGTTCCCCTGGTTTCCATTTCCCACTCCTTTTGGACAGGTCATTGAAGGTAGTGCTCCGGAGAATCCCCGAGAAATTTTCCTCGAGGTTCTGTTCTCTTTCTCGGTTGATCACCGCAAAGGAAGCATCGCAGGAGCTGTCTTCCCTGTCACACACGGAGCGGCCCTTCTCCTTGGATTTTTGTCCTCTTAAAACCTTTCCTTTTTTTAGGCCATTGCCACGGAAAGACACCATCGGAAGGGTTTTCCTCGTCGCTTTTTCCCGTAGTCCCTCCTCCCCACGCCCCCCTTTCTTTTTTAAGAAACCCCCTTTGCTCTCACCTTTACGGCCTTTCTGAAAATGGATCGGCTTCGCTCGCTCCTCCGGCGCCTGGACTTGAGCTCCCCCAGGTCTCCTAGTAGCCCAGCCCGAGTCGTCACTCGCCTAAGACGTTTCCGACAGTCCTTCCTCCTTCTCATTCCCCCCCGACCACGAACTTTTTTTTGGGTATTTTAGAGCCGTGGATTGCTTTGAATGTACCCTCATGCTTTCCTGAACTTCTTTTAGTCCCTTTTTCATAACCGGATAGGATCCCCTTATGAATGTTCAGGTAAATAAGAATCCCTTCTTCCCCTGTCCCCCTTTCCCTTCCTGCCTTTTTCAAGGTCTTCGTCTTTGGGTCTCCAAATCATGATTCTTATGACGCCTCATGCATGCATAAAGCAGTCAGGAGAGAGTATCTCAAAACGATTTTCATCGAAGTTGGCCCCTTTCCACCAAGCCCCCCCCAACTGAGATGGTTTTTTTCCCAATTTTATTGGTTCGTAGAGTCAAGTAGAATTCGCAGTCTTTACGGTCTTGATTCTTTCGTACAATCCCGCGTTCCTTATCTCACAGGCAAGAACCGAAAGGGACTGAAGCGTTGGCACCCTAACACCCCCAGCCTCCCTTCCATGTTTTCCTCGAGATCAGGACACCTCAAATTTTTCCGATGACTAGCGATTTATTTTGGCCCCATTTTGTACTCCCTAGTTGGCCCCCTGGTCCCCCTTAATTATGTCCCATCGTACCAAGGTTGACGAGTCTGCCTGAGGTATACTATCTCCTCTTTTCTTTTTTTCCTCCTTTTTTTTTTTTTTCCGACCATTGAAAATGCCTTTTGAGAACGTTATCAGGCTCGATCCTCCTATTTTATATCTCCCCTTTCTTTTCAGACTCTCCCCCCCTCCTCTTTTAGAGAACGGCATCACCGGATCCGCAGGAAACTTCTCCTTCCTCCTTCAGTCATTTTTAGGTCCCCCTTTCCCGGGCCCGTCCCCTTTTACACTCACGTCAAGGTTGCGGAGACACGTATCCCCCCCGAGCACAATCCCCTGCCCTCTTTTCTTTCCCCCCCTTCCCGCAATTTTTTCCTGAACTTGCCCCTTTTGTTTCCTGATGAGAATAGTTTGCATTTATGTCTGGGTTTTCTCCCTTTCTTCTGTCTTCAGGTTTTGATTGATTCGGTACAGTAAGGACCGTAGTCTCCAGGAGGACAGTTTCATTCCCCCCCCCTCCCCTTTGGATCAGTCTTTTCCCCTTCGCCTTAATTCTTTGATTTATTTACCCGCTGAATGGGCTTTGGTCGGCGTGGAGGGGACATTTCCACGAACCGTGAACGAATCTTTCCGAACATCCTCTCCCTTGGGTCGCCCTGGATTGATAAAGCTGTTTTCTGTTTCCTCCCCACCCTCATAGTGGATCTCCCCCCAGGCCCTCTTTGACGCATTCCCCCCACAGAGCGTTGAGTGAGCTGAGTGTCCTTCCCCCTTACCCCCAGAACCGTTTCTATCCCTCATTCACACTTTGTTTCTCGTCTATATCACTTTTGGTGGGATTAACATCTCTGCTCACTCCTCTCTATGTGGGTTTAAGGATTCAAGAAAGACAAAGGCTTTCTTTCACTGATAAAACGGCTTTATTTCTCCGTCGAAAGGTTCTTCTTCTTCCTAGGACGTCCTGTCTTTCTTTCTTCCAAAGGACCCCCTCACCAATTTTTCTGCGAAGTTTAATCTTCGGACATTCCTTTAGAGCCGGGAGACCCGGGTGGGTCCCTCACCAGGGCCGCTTTGCCCCCCGGATCTCCTCGTAGCTTTCTCCCCTTTGGTGACGAACTTTAATATGAGACCAGCCGCAATATTTTAAAAAGAACTGGCGAATTCAGTCCTCATTCCTTTCAACGTCCCTTTTCCTTCGATTGTCCCTCTTAACCCTCCAATCTCCCCCTTATGTTTTCCTGTCTGAGGACGTGTCTTCCCACCTTGAGGTGCCTCTCCCGGTGCTTTCCCTTGTCAATTAATTCCTGCCTGAGTGGAAAGTCTCTTTTTTCGCTCTTATTTTGGCAGAGTGATGTCCCCTTTCCGGAAAACTCTTCTGGGGCTAGATTTCAGAAGCTCTTGGTTACCTCCTCCTGTCTGCTTCAGTTTCCCCCCACCTCGCAGCTCCTCCCTCTCCTGATTCAGTATTCCCTGCCCCGTTACCACACCTGCACTTCCACTTTTTCCAGTAGGTTATCTCTTTATACACCTTTCCTTTGAATTGCCCCGACGTCGGTCCCTGATGCCCCTAACCCTTGATTTTCTCCCAATGCCCAACCCCTAAATTAGATTCCCCGGAAGATACCAACGTCTTTTGTGTGACATATGCTGAAATTCCTACTCTTCTTCTCTTAGGACAAATTCCGGTAATGTAGGAGGACTTTGATTCTAAGCCCCCCCCCCATTCTCCCAGTCAACTCCTTCCTAAGGAACCGCCTTGAATCTTGGACTAGACTTTCCCCCAGAACCCTAATCCTTTGATTTCGATTTTTTCCACACCGTCTCTCATACGGTGGTTTTTAACTCTAATATCTCCGCTGAGAAGAATCGCGACCTCTCCTTCCCTATTCCCCCCCCCCTGTCTCATCCCCTGGCCTTGACTTTGACGTTTTTCCTGGTAGTCTGAGATTAACGGACGGATTCACGACACCGGCGCCTCCCTCCTCTTACACTTGGCCCCCTTTCCCTTCCCGCTTAGCATCACTAAGCCCTTTCCCATCACTCTAACTTCGATTTACAACTCACTCCTGGCGGGGTATTGGACTTCTACAGGGTCATTCCTTTGCTTGTTTTAGCTTCTTTCTGCAGCCCTAATCTTTCCCCCCCCTTTTTAGTTGAACCCTCCCTACTTGTGCGGCGCTGCCGATAGAGCGAATCTAATCCTGCTCTTCGGAGCCTCAACCTTTTTCCCCTAGACCCTTCCTTCCCATTCTATTCCTTCCTTTGATGAACGTGGAGGGCGTGATTTTTCTTTATCTTCCTTTGCAAGCCGATCCCTACTTAAGATGGGTAGTTTGGTCTTCATGCCGCTCCTCTCCATTGATTCCTCTCCCCCCCCAAATCGTTCTGGTGAAGCTATGTCCTCCTTGTTCAATGTACCGTCCCTTGGGGACTAGCGCCGTCTGCCGTTTCCTTCTTTGTATTTCCCCAGATCTCTCACATCCCCCTCAATCTTTTCAGGGAGCCTCCGCTTTGCTTCTGTCTTCCCCCTAGATATGTCCTTCTGCCGACATACTTTTCCTCTTCCACTCACTCCCCCTGATTTTTGGCAAGGACATTTTACCCTAAGTAATCTTTTTGTAGCGCGTGCCCTTTTTCAAGGTCCCCATCCCTCCTTCAGGCCAGTCTTTTCCTTTACCTCCTTCTATCCCTATTCTCAATAGAGACCTTAAAGCTACCCTCAATCCCGTAAAGCGAATCGTCCTCACGTCCATCACGAATTCCCCTGATCCCCTTTGGTCTCTCTCACCCCCCGAAGTGACCCATCTGAAGAAAAGCGTTGTCATGGAGTTGATTTTTTTCTTCGCGTTCAGTTCCGTTTAACTTTCCTCTCCTCAGTTCATCCACCCAACTCTTTATGGAATTTTATAACTAGTAGTCCGAAGTTCTGAATGGGAACTGTGAATCAGATTTGGGTGTCCATTCTCTAGACTGGCTAGCCGTAGTTCCCGGATTGCCTTGGGTAAGAAGTTGCATCAAACGCCTGAACCGTCCCCTCCGCCGGATTATCGCGAGACGGATTCTCTACGGCGACTCGGAACTTTCTTTACGATAATTTCCCGATGGCTGGTTTCACCTCTTCCTCTATCCCCCTCCCTTGCGGTGGTCCTCTTACTAGTCTGTCCTCTATAGTTCCCCCCACACCCCCAGCGAATTACCTCTTCTCAAGTTCCGTAAAAGCAAAGGTCTTCGTCACATCATCTTTCTCCTTCCTTTTTCTTGTCTCTTAAGGGTACCAAAACTGTGTCAAACAGCGTGATTACAAAATTTTGTCCCGTCTCTGCGGGGCCTGTGCAATGGGTTCTTTTTAAAGACTTCAGCTTATTCTCCCTGTTTTTCCCTTCTCTCGGGATCCTTCGTAATCTGTGGGGGGATGGAGGTGGAGTCAAACACGTTGTCCCTCTAACACCTTTTTTCAACTCTTTTTTTTTTTATGCCTTTCCCGAAGATTCTTCTCGGCGAATACCTGGAAGTAAAAAAGATTCTTCCACGTTACGCCTCTTTAATCAACGATTTCCCAGTTTTCCTTTATGGACCTCTCCTTTATTTCGCTCCCCCTTACTCCTCAGTGCTTGTTCTGGAAATGGAGCAAAGCATCTTCGTCGTCAACCCTTCCCCTGCATTCCCGAACCTCAAAAATGAGTTTCACTGGTTCAACAAAGATCCAGTTAGCCCTCCCCTTTAGGTGTCCCTTTGTCCTGATTTCTTTTCAGGCATTGCACCCGGATAAGATTCCTATAACAAAAGCGGGATGGAATTCTCCAACCCCGATCCCTCTCCAGCTACGCTTTTTTTCCGAGCCCCTATTCCTTCCCCCTGATTTAAAAATCATTTTTCTTTTGTGCCTACGGACTGGAAGATCAAGCTCCCTTTCTAGCCTTTCCCTCTTGCTTTTTCCCCACCTATAGGTGGGAGGACAGAAAAAAAGGAATGAATGGAACGAGGACGATGATCTCCCCCCTAAACCCCAAGACTGCCCTTTCAACCCCTCTCATGTTGGCCCCCCCCCCCGCTTTTTGAAGTACTTCGGCCAGCCCAAGTAGCTGTCCACAGACCCCCCTTTTTCGCTGCCACCCCTTTTCCCCTCTTTCCCTGACAGAGGGTATCGAATTTTCCCGCGGAAGATAAAGAAGGTTTGACACTCTCTCCTTTTCTTCCACTTCAACTGTGTTTGTTTTTTTATTTCTTAGCTGTTTCTCGTACCGCTGTTCCTCTTGCCTCCCGCCACCTAAGAGCTAGCACTTCCGAGACCTGTGCCTTGGGAGGGTTTCCAGAGACATTGCAGCCTCTACCCCCTCCCCGCAGTTCAGTGCAAACTTGCCTCTCCCAAACTAGTTCTCAGTGGCCCCAAGCAATCAATGTGTGTGGTCTTCCATAGTCATCAGCATCCTCTGGCCATTTTTTTCTTCTTAGGACTCTCCAACCTCCCCGGTTTGTTCCCTCCCCCAGGCAAGTGTGATGTTTCCCCTCGCGGTTTTCGTCAATTTTGGCTGGTTCCAGGCAAGTCTTCAAACCAGCTTGGTCCCCTCCATCTCACCGCATTTTTAGGTCCCAGATAAGTGTGCAGTAACCGTTCCGCTTCCTTCTGCTTCTCCCTCAAGTCTCAATCGAACCCGTGCTTCTGGCGGAATAAGCCGGATTCATGATTAGTCCCCCTTTACCCTCCAACCCTCTCCCCCTTCTCAAAGGGATATGAGAAATGAGAGAATATTAGCTTCAGGTGTATCCCTATTTTCCTGTCCATTTTGAGCTCCTATAATAAGCGTCTATTTCTCATTAATCCCTTTTCCCCCTAATTCTCTCTCTGCCCGTTCAGGTTCACGGCATAGAAGAAAAGGTAGAGGTCCATCTTTTTTCCCCAGCTAACTTGCAACCTTTCGCATTTCTCATCTTCAAAGAGAACTTTGATTAATCGCCTGGCTTTTCCTGAAGAATGCCCCCTCCTTCTTCCGGTAGAGCACCACTGCATTCCAGAGAGGTTGGTTAGACGTTTCTTTACTCCCCTTTCCAATCAACCTTCCCACAAGTCTGCCTCGTCCCCCAAAAGGCCATAACCGTCCCACAAAAAGAGGGTGTACCCTCATCTTATCCCTTCACCCTTTCCGAACCCCCCCCCTTTAAATCTCAAGAAATCCTCTCGAACGTCACTCAACTGTTTATCCTCCCGACGTTGACCCCCAGTTTTTACCCCCCCCCTGCGAAAGTCCGCCAGTACGCAGAAAGATGTTCTCTCTTCTCTCTTCATTTTCCTTTCCCGTAAGGGAGGACCGTCTGTAAGGACGACGTGTAGTCGGGGTTTTATTAGCCAACCCCCTACTCCTTAGCTCTTTCTAAAAGAGAACAGAGGCTCTCGCTGTCAAGGCCATCTTTGGCCTCGAGATCCGGACTATGCTTCCCCGAGATCATCAGTATTCCCATAACGTTTCTCCCGACTCCTTTTTTGGTGTAAAGTTCCCCCCACAAAGAGTTTTTTTCCTGAATTCCAGGAATAAATATCTACTGCCTTCACTCTTTCTGAAAATGCCCCCTTCTCCCTTCCTTCCCTTTACTCAAGTTCTCCTTGTCGAAGACATGACGAAATCCTTTTTCATTTTCAGACCTTCTTGACTGCTGGGCCCCTCCCTCTTGAACCTCCCGGATAATCTAAAGCCAGCACCCAAAGTTTTTTTCTGCCAGGCCTCTAAGGTTTGGCCCCCTCTCACTCAGCCCGAAAACCCTTTTGGGAATTTTCAGGATAGGGGAAAGACTTTGAGTAGGGAATGGATTCTTTAAACGGCATATTTACTGTTTCTTCTTTCGATCCCTTCCCCCCCATCTCTGCCTGACGGTCGGGGATCCCCCTTGTCAATCTCTCCGCTTACTTCTTTGGGACCACGGAATGTAACGTTCCTAGAGGCCAGTTTCTTTTTAAACCGACCGTTGCCTGAGCTACATGTTTCTCAGGGAAGACCCCTCAGAATCTTCGCCCGCAAGAAGAGCTGATGTAGTGCTGTATCCGTGGGTACTTCTTCACCCTCATGTAATTCTTTCCCCCCCTTGCTTCCTGATTTTTTAACTTTCCACTGACAAGGATCTGACCTTATACGGAAGATTGGTCCTCTTCCCCTCGTCAATTTATTTTTACTGGACCACCCCCCCTTTCCCCTCCAACCGAAACCGCCCCTGCAGATATAGATGGAACGGGGATTACGCTTCCTCCATAACCTCCACGTACCTCCGTTCCCCTCCACGCCTTTGACTGTCCGCCCAAATGGAAGGCAGTTCTCGCGTCCCTCGGTGATCGCCCTCTTTTATCTTTTTAAATGAGTCGGCCCCTCTTCGCTTTTTCTCCCTTTACAAGGTAGGAGGTATCCGCGATTTAGTCAAGAGACACCAGTCCCCTCAGTAAACTCACCTTCCATGTCATAGCCGAAGGCCCCCCGAAACCTAAATTTCGGGCGTTTTAATCCTCCCGGTAGCTGATTTTTTTCCTGGCCCCGCTTGACTATCCTTTTCTTCCTTTTCGTTTATCCCTTTGATTTCATAGGCCAAATGGCTCCGGTTCTTGAAGGTCAGGGTACCTTCTCTCCCCTCCATTTCTTTTTAACTTCTCCCTTCAATGTCCCGGGTTTATAATGCCCTCATGTGGTGTGTAAACTACTCCTGCCGGCTTCTATCTTCCCTCTCCGCGTTCCTTCTATCTTCTGAAACAGGATGTCTCGAAGGGTGTGGTGAAAACTGGCCAGCCACCGGAGCTGGTTTGGCTGATTGTTTTTTTTTAGTACGTTAGAGTCCCCCCCTCCAGTCGCAATTTCAGGACTGTGAAGGTTGCGGCGGCACCGATTTTCCCCATCTTCCGTTTCCCCCTTTTTCCGACCACTGGTCCTTCCTTTCTGTTATCCGACCGAAGAAAGCTTCCAAGCATTCGGATCTTTCATAAATGTTAGATATTAACCGTTTTCTCTCTTTTCCCCAAGTTTTGGCGACCCCCTTCAAATTTAAGTAAATGGACATAAGTATGTAACTTTTGTCACACGTTTTATCTCTAGAACTTCCAATTTTTCCTATCCCCTCTTTCGTTTTTTCAGCTTGCACGTGCCTGCATGAAATGAGTAGAGTCTTTTCCCTCTCTTCCTACCCCCCGACAGCCACTTCCCCTGCCCTCACACGTCACCTCCCCGCTCGATTCCCAAATCCGTATATTCTGAACCCCAGCAATTACCCCACCACCCATCCCTCCCGTATGATCCTTTTCCCCCTCCTTCCTTTCGAGATCCGTGCACCGCGGAAAGCGCCCGCACAGGTTATCCGGTCCTGACCTCCATGGTCTGTTTTTTTTAAAACTCTTTCAACCCTCTCCCCACTTAGTCGTGGATGTTTGAGGCTCAACAAGAGTTCTTGCGATTACTTTAGTGTAAGGTACTACCTTCCTTTTCACTTTCTTTCGTCTGGTCTTTTGTTCTTCTTCTTGTTAGCTTCGAGGATCCAGAGAGTCTCCTTCCCTTTTTTTCTCATTGACTGTGCGAAGGAAAGTTATTCACTGCTGACGACTTCTTCCTCCTCCCTTAACCCCGCCTCCCTTTCGTTTTCGGAGTGCTCTCCAAACCCCTTGGGACTTGAAAGCCGCGAATGAAATAATAGGAATGGGTCGTGATAAACGATGTGGATATTTTCCCTCCCCTCCACCGTTGGTTGTCCTAGAAGTCCCCCTTGCCACCCACAGAGAGCTTTTTTTTGAAGTTTATAATCCACGTAAGAACTTTTTTTATATATATTATCCTCCTCCTTGTGGTTGTTGTTGTCTCTCGAGCAATTGTTTTTTTTGCTCCCTCTTCCCCCAAGCCCTCCTCTTTGTGGTTTCAATTAGCCCCTCCCCTCGGCTTCGTCTTACACTGCTCAATTAGGTTTCGAATCTAACCCCCTTGAGGGCCTCCTTCTTTCAAGACCTTTTCCTTTTTCCGCTCCCTCCCCCCCCTAACCGGTCTCCGCGGTAGCCCTTCTTCGTCTCCGCCCGAGCGTAAATGGTCTGGAGAGAGACCATGAACCCCCTTCTCTTTGGCCTCCCATTTAGAGGCCTCCCTACTACCTAACTTTTTTTTAAGTCTCTCCCTCCCTAACCGGAAACCTCCTGTCCATCATAGTAAGTTAGGGAGACACGTCCCTTTCCCTTCGGCCTCTGCCTTCGTTATACCGTCCCCTCCCCCCCCTGTCTCCTTCGTTCGCGGTGATAGTTCTCCAACAACCTGCGGTGAAGTGAAAGACATCTTTTTTCACGGGACAATTTTTTTAGAAGATTCTAATGTCACTTCTTTAAAGTACACCTTGAGAGTTCCGGCGGATACGAGATATTCACTCTCCGGACCCCCTTTCTTTTCAGCTAGAAGTCCCATGTGACGATCCTTTTACGGATATCCCTCCCCCCTCTAGACCCTTTAGTTCTGTTCGTCCTCCTCCCCTCCCAAAACCCTCTGAGTTCCCACTCTTACCAACTCATTGATAGCGGATCCCTTGGACGACTCTTCCAGACAGTTGCGGTTTGTTCCCCCCTCCCCCCCTTTCTGTCTACAAATTTTGGCCAATACAGGCGCTCAGTGGTAAGCAAAAACTTTGCGTTCCTCTCCTGATCTGCTTGACGCTTGCGGCCCATGTTTTCCGTCATTTATCTGTAATTTCTTTGTCCCTTTAGCGAATACCATGTATTGTAACTGAAGAGAGAATCACGGAACGACAAGCTTTCGATTCCTCACTTAATGTTCCCCCAAACCTGACGCCTACTGGTTGATTGGAAAGGGTACCCCTTAGATGCACTCCTTTTTGTCACCTCCTACTTCCCTCCTTCGAATCCGGCGCCTTTCTTATTAGTTTGTACAAAAAACTGTCCACCAAACCTTCCCCTTTCCTGGATTTTGCCTCCAGTTTAGATGCTCTCCATGTCCCTTCACCTGCCAGAACCCATAGAATACGGGCCTATAAAATAATTTTCACTCCCTCCTCCCGCCCCCCCCGTTCGACAACCCCCGTTACACGGTCACTTACCTCACCTAGTACCCAGACCGACAGGCTCTTTTTCTTATTCTTCTCTTTTAGAATGGTCTTTGTCCACTGTTTCTATTGCCAGAAATAGGAGTACAGTCATCGACCTGTTTAGGTTCTTGAATGATAATGAGCCGATCTTCCTTCTGCTTTCGTCTTCTACCTGACCTCCCCTTGACCTTTCAAGCTGACCCTTTCGATCCTCAGCTGTCTGAACGGATGGGCTCGGATGAGTTTATGTCAGAGAAACGGGCCATCCCGGAGATGACTAGAGGGGGTGTCCGTGCCCTTCCCCCTGAGAGTTGTTTTAGCGACCCCTCCTTCTTATAAGGTAAGTCCTATGGCTTTCCCTACGGCAAGCCTCTTTGATGTAAGGTAAGTGGGATGGCAAACCCCCTTCAGTTTTCCACGACATTTTTCCTCTTCTTTCTTTCTCCTAGGAGGACGGTCAAGAGACCCGACATAATGTAATCGTCGGGCCGTTTGCAGTTTCCTAACGTTACGCTCTGAGAATTTTACCCATGCCGTAAAGAGGAGCTCTTACTTTTGCCAGTTCCCTCACCCCCCTGTCTTCATGGCCTCCTTCCCGACCCCTCAGGATTTCGAACCCGCTTATTCCGAATCGCTTGTTCCGTCCGATAAAGGTCCCCGAGCATCCGTCTTTTGACTGCAAGCCCTCCGGCCTTAGCCGGAGAGTACTCAACGTCCCCGTGATCAGCCAGGATAAAATAGATTCAGAGTTTTCGATCTCCCTTCCGTTCCCGAATTAGTAAGACTCCCCTCCTTTCTTTCCGTCACCCCTTACCCACTTCGGTAATGTTCAATCTCGTCCTCAATGAAGGCTAGACTCGGGGAATGGCTAATGCATCTTACCCCCCCCCCCCCCCCCTGGACTTTTTCCTCCCCTTTAAGTTACGTCGGATTCCTGTCACGGGGGGCTACCAAGACGGGGAGTTCTTCTTTCGGCGGCGAGTATTTGAGGGAATCCTCTTCCTTTTTTGAAGCTCTCGCGCCTAAAGCGGGTCGTTGGCCACGGGCTCTAGACGAAAAGAGGGAGGTAATACCTCTTTTGCGAGACAGTGTATTTCCTACCCAGACCCCTACCACGGCAATGAAAACGGAGCCAGCCTTAAGTTTGCCCCGGTAAATATCAGTGTCGCGCAGGGTGTAGTCCATGTCCAACCCTACCAGTCGGGGCCCAACTTTTCTGACCAGTCAGGCTGCAGAGAATTTTTTGATCTTTTCCCCCAATTTTAAGGGATACTGATTTACACCAATTAGGGTGTTACGGGTGCACGGCTATTCTCCTTTTGGTATGTCTGCTGAGGGAAAAAAGTGTCTCTTCAAACACCTAGTAGTGGGCTCTTGTCTCTCCCCCCTCTTTTTTTCCCCGCCCCCCCCCCTTCTTCCTCCCCGATGCTCGGACAATGCGCCGCTGTCCCTGATGGCCGAGCCCTCGACCCCTTTGTAACAATCGACTGTTTCTAGACTTTTACCTTCAAGTCCTCCAGGGCCCGTTCTGGTAAAGGGTCCCAATCGGAAATCTAGGGAGAACACTTCCACAATTTGTCAGTTTTAGCCACAGTATGCTTTCCCCAACTGCGCTCCCTGAGCTACAGTTCGACACCATCAGACGCTGCTGGAATGTCTTCTCCCTGGCTTAAGTCCTCCCGAGCACCCATGATAATATTCTAGACAACCAGCGGCCCTGATGAGAATTTATCCCGGGACTGAAGATCTTCTTTCCTGCAGGGATAGAGATCTTAGCCAAATAACTTGTGTCTTCTTGACTGACTCCCTGTCCAAATTAAATGAGACGGACGACGGGGACTAAGGCAATGGCCTGGCGCACCCCCTCTCAGGTTCTCTCCCCCCCCCCCATAACCTTCTCCTTGCATGGATGATGCCGTCCTTCCCAACCCTCTGCAATGCGAACCACCTCGCTCGGTGTGCTCTCAGGCTTGGACCCCTCCCTTCTGTAATTCTGATCGTTCTCCCCCCCCCCATGGTCGAAGTCAAAACCGGAAAGATGCACAGGTCACTAGCGCTTAGGTAAGGGGAGAGGATAAGACCAGATTTTTACTCCCGAGAATTCTTCCTCCCTCACTGGGTTTGTTTATGATAGTTTTTCTCGCAAATATGTTTGTGGCTTTTTTCTGGTTGCTAACAGGGACCCCCTCCGAGAGAAAGGATAGGACCTTTGACAAGGATTCCCCTCTTCTGACTTCAGCCATTTTTTAGACGCGCACGTATCGACATTCCACAGAGGTCCCAACACACCGTCCTTAGTGGTATAATTGACTTTTCTTGCTGGGCCTCCCTCCTCCGAGTTCCTGCAGCAGTCGTCTTGTCTCCTGCCCCAGATCGGTGGGGCAGTCCCGTAAGGTCAAGGAGAAACCGTTCTTTTTAATTTCGGGACATTCTTATTGTCCAATCCCTTTTTCTTCTTCCATACGAGAACGCAGCTTAGATGAAGGCTTCCTAAGACGCAGGACCTTTTTGATAAAGGATAATCGAGTCCCCTCTTTTGGAGAGGAACGTTCCCTTCTTGCACTTCTAAGAAATACTTATCACCAGGTAACATCTAGAATCCTGAGTAACTGTCTTGACGAGAAAGATGTCGGAGCCAGTATCATATGGTAGAGTCTTCCACCTTTCCTTAAGGTTGAAGTTTTTCCCCAGGCACTATTTCTTCAAGGTCTTAAAGTCAAAAAGGAGGCCTTTACTGGTGACAGCCGATGAGGACCACGTTATCTTTTCAACGAGGCCCCCTTTTCTCCCTCGGCAGCCGGAAAGAAGGTTCTTCCAATGTCTGAGCCGAATCACTGATGGTAAGAGTCCCCCCCCCGCCCAGTACCCGATTTTCTTATGCAAATGGTAAGACGAAAATCAGAAACAAGCAGGCAGACCTGTCTTCGAACCCCCTCCAGTCGAAAAAGAGAAGAGTTCACGACACCCCAGTACTCCCCCGCATCCCCTCCCCCTCACTCCCTTTTTTTTCTACCCGTTTGTAACAGTGTGTTTAACGGAGACCGACACAGCCCGGACTCGACCTCTTGATAGTATACTGCTGAGTGGACTTCATCTGTCTTAATCGCCTTTTTGTCTCCTTTGTTAGGGGCTAGACCAAAGACACTGCGCTCCGTCACCAAAGCATCAGCCTAAGGGTCTACGTTTTCCCCCCCGGCCCGTCTTGGTCCCCCCCCGAGAGGTAAAGAAACCGCTTTTCCCTCCTGACCAGGTGCATCCAGGTGCCTCCCTTCCTCCAATTGAGTCTAACGGTCGTATCACGCATGCATCCCTGCCCTGACTTATGCCCACCTTTCCTCTAGTTCCTGCCCCCGATAGACATAAGAAAGTCGTCCCTAGGTTTTGCAGCCCTACGTGACAGCTTTTTACCCTTCTAAATTACCGGGCTCGCTTTCGGACTTGACGGAAGGAGAAGTCCACCTGAAATAGAAGACGATGCTATGGCTTGTTCCCCCTTGGGGACCGCCTCCCCACCTACCTTCAGTCCTTTTCTTAGTGCTGTAAGTGAGGAGAAAGAACTCCATGTTCAGTTTCTTTAGTTCTTTGGAGCGTCATTCGAGTGGGATGGCTATCTAGAGAATAATTTTCAGTCTCCGGCGAAGGCTGTAGGTACAGGGAAAGCACATCTCCTCCTTCATTTTTACTTCACTGAATTTCACACATGAGGATTGACCGGCAAGCCTTGGGATTAGATGAAGGTATACTCTCTTATCCCGAAAAAAATCTCTCTGACAATGAAGCGTGGATGTAGGTGTTTAGATAGGTGCCTGCTACCTCACGCCAGTCCAGAGATTATGAACCTGCCAAGGTTTATAAAAAATTATTTCCAGCCTCCTTGTCACAATCTTTGATTTTCGTCTTGAACTTCCCTCCCCCGAACCCTTTTTGACCCAAGAGATCGTATGGCCCGGGTGCATCGCCGCCCTTCAGGAATACGGTCCCCACAAGCGTACTCTATTCCTGGCCGGTAGCCCCCCTCCGCGGGCCTTTTTTTTCGCACGCCGACAAGAAGGAGATCTTCCTCTGATCGGCGCGAACAAGTGGAGGCGTAGCCCGACGCTTAGGAAAACGACGCCTACAGAAGACTCCCTGACCTAGACGAATTACGACTAGGGCGGGTAGTCAGTAGCTGGGGCGGCTTTGCCTAGCTAAGGACGGCCGTTCTCCCCCTTTGATATCTTGGCCCCTTTTTTTCTGCGGTCGGTACCGGTATCGCTCTACCCGTCTCCCGGCGAGTCCTCCATGGCACGGTCAGCTTCAGTCCTGTTTTCCCCAAGGAATTCTCTTCTTTTATCTAGCTCCTTAGAGTGTATTTCCTACAGAGGTTTCTCTGAGGGTGAGTCACCTGGAGCAGGGGGAATTTTTCTCAGTGCGTTATTTCCTACCCTCTTTCAGGCTTTGGCTTGCTCCCCCCTTCTTTCTTACAGAACTGGTTCCGACAAGGCACGCCTCCAGGGTCCCCCGAATTCCAGGTATCAGAAAACCCCTCCCCCCCAAGCATGTCCTCTTTTTAGAATGACCACCAAGTTTTTGAGACCTAGTTGCTTGAGAGTGTAGTACCCGGGGGTCGCACCTTCCCCAGTGTCGCTTCCCCGTCGTCGTACCCGGGTCCGCGAGCCGTTCGTTTAACTTCCTCGTTCTTTGTTTTGGACGTGCAGTGACCATGCCTGACAGGAGAACGGGAGAGGCTCTTCTCGTTCCTCCCCTCATGAGTGAGAAGTCTCGCGACCCCCACTTTCTCGGTTCTTCCTACCCCTCCCTTGGATCCGCTGCTCCACCGGATTACTGTCAGACCGGAAGAGGGCGGGCGACGTTTCCCGCTGCCCTCCCTTGCCTAGCGTGTAGAAACTCCAGAGGGTAGACACGTCTAGCCCACGCGAACAAGAAGTCTTTTTTGTGTGCCCTCCCCTCGAACCCCTGGTTCCCCCCCTTCTTCCTAGGTAAAACGTGTCCGGCTTTCAGAATAGGTCCGTCCGCGTGTAGATGCTTTGTGCGTTCTACTATGCGGTTCCGCTTCCTCAAAGCGTGCGCAGTAAGTACGGCCGTTCGCATACGCCCGTTTCTCAAAAGCAGGTCTTCGAATTCCGCGTCTCCTTTGGATGGGCCGAAAGAATCTTAACGTCCGAATGGGCGTGTGCTCGGCGTTCAGTCCTTCCCGGACTACCCCTCGTAATGAAAATCCCTCTGAGGGGAGTAGGCCTAAACGCCGGTGTTATCGGTTTTCCTAAACCGACGTTTCCCAGGGCCAACCTTTTCTCACAGTGCTTTCGACCTTCTCCTTGGACAAAGCTACCCTCACGGTTATTCTCTCTTTAATAATCCCCCTTTTGTTTGATCTTATCCCCTTGTGGATTGGATTCCCTCCAGAGAGTCACCCCTGAAGTTGTTTTCCAATGGAGTCCCGCCCTCACTTTCACATTCTTTCTGCTCAATGCGCCCCTAGGATGTTATTCTTTCCACGTACCCTTTCGTTGGACGCCATGCCGACCACCCCGACCATGCGGAACTGTCACCCGTTTTTCCTCCCTTTTGCCTTTTCTCCTCTGTCCTTTCTGTGGGCTCGTACAATTATAAGGAGAAATACAGGGACTACCTTTTTTTTTTTTCCTCTTCCTCCACCATCATCTTACCATACAGCATTTGGACCTCCCTGGCCAGCCTCGTTCATACCGGACACGGCCTGTTACGTCAGAGACTTTTCTATCGAAAGCCCCCTTTCGATTTTTTGCTCTGTCGAAGTGTCTAAACGCACCTTGAGGTGTGAAGAGAGGTGCCTTTCCCGGAATTTCAGCCAGATCTATGCCTGCGGAAGTATCCCGTTGGTCTGTAGCGATTCCTTGTAGAATGTAACCCGTTTTTTGTACTCCCAATTTGTCCTACAGGCGGTTCAGTTCCCCTGATGACGCGATTCTGAGGCTAACCTTCCCTTAGTTGAACTCCTCCCGTTCCACAGACCGAGTTTTATTACCGACCTCTGTAGAGGAGACCCGGGCCTTTACTACTGGCTTAAGGTAAACGGTGACCCTGCCTTGATGTTTCGCCCACCTTTTAAATACCGCGAAGTTTCGAGACCTCCCCAGAGAAGGATCGTAATTCTGAAATTGATTGATGGTTTAGGATACAATGTAAACTTTAGCGTCGAAATTGTGCTTCCTCGTTTCCCCCAGTTCGTTCAAGCAGATCACTAAAGAAAGCCTTGAAGGTTTCCTCTGCACCCGACTACCAACTTACCTGAGTGGTGAGCAGTGTAACCCCCGTTCGCTTCCAACCTAGGAAATTCTACTCTCACTTCCGAAGTAGACTTCATACGCAGCCGCAAGGTTTCCCCAACCAATAGCCTCACAACACCCCCCCCCCCCCCCCCCCCCCCAACACAGTCCCTTCGCGCGTCCTGGGTATACGGGTAGATGAGGAGTTTACCACCTTCCCGGACACAGGAGATACCTTCCTAGACCCACCTCCCCCTACAATCTTCGCTCAGCCATCCAGTAAGGAACCTAGATCCCCCGACGGATCCTACTACCTGTTTATTTAGCGGGCCTACAAGGGTAAGGGTCGGTGAAAGGAGGTGACTATTGCACCATGATGAGCCCTAATTCCATGTATGGCTGAGATAGTCTAGAATATTAATTCCACTCTCTAGAAGACATAAGGTCTACACCGGCTGGCAGTAGACGCATCTTGGGTAAACGGGCGTCGGGTTTATTAACAGGGTAAAGAAGGAGATGCCTCCCCCGGTAGTGGTTAAGGCAAGTAAACGCGAATTCCTCGGTTGCTGAACGCGGCCGGAGTTTAGGTCAGTAAGTTGACATTGCCCGGCATACCAGCAAGGCAGAGCTGGTCTTATGCGGGTATAACCCTTACCAGCAAAGCCATCCGCCGTGTAGGTTCAGACCCCGTTATCGGCGCGAGAGATAAAGGAGGATTCAGACAAAGTTCCGTTGAAGTCAGTCCCGCCCCTCTTGAAGGCAGTTAACAGGAAGCCTCGGAGAGATACCCAGGGGACCCGGAAAGAACCCCCCTGAGCCAGTTAGGTCTCAATGAGGATGAAGCGAACCATAAGCCTTAGCCGTGGCACACTAAACAAGCCCGATCAGCAATTAGCCCCCCCGGGTCCCTTATCTGGGACTCGGGTCTACTTTCCCCGCCTATTAGACCGGCGCAAATTAGAGTTGCTTGGCTTGCGCTTCTAATGCCCCTTTTCCTCCGGATGAGAGACGTGTATTTCGTAACAAGTTTTTGACACCTAACTGGCGATAATACGGCTCTGTCCATTAGCCTGATGTGCAGGGCAGCTCGGGCCTTAGTTCTCTAAGGGAATTGCGGAAGGGCATTTATTAAGCGTTGCTAAAAGACACCCTTAGGCGGCGGCAGGTTCGGAGAGCCTGCGGCCCCTCGGCCCTGGGAGCCCTCGATAACTTCCCCCCAATCGGCTGCAAGGACCCACCGCGGATCTTGGTCAGATTGCTAGGCGCTGTTATCAACGAACGAACAAGGATTTATTAACCCCAACTTATTCCCACTACGGTCTAAGTTGTACAAGATGTGCGTTCCTTTATTCCTCCGGGTACCCCACTGTGGAAACTGGCTTCGGTGATGACCCCAGTTTCCGGTATGGATTACATGAGGGCTGGAACGTTTCCCCCCTTTCAGATGCCCGTACCAATTTTTCCTTTAGGAGTCTAAGGTGTGGTGAATTGGCTTGCTTCGTTCCACACGTGTCGCTCAAAAAATTCGTTGACGTCTTTGTTCTCTTCAAAGAATTCGGATTTTTGCACGACCCGTTCCGTTCCCCCCCCGAATTCGACCAGGCTCCCCAAGATTCGGCTCCGATTTTCTCGTCCGCGAAAGCGTCCTCGATGGAAAAGGAAACATTCCGCCCGGGATTTTATTTATGGCCCCTCTGATCCCCCCGGACACCTCTTCTTCAAAAGGACGTTACGAAGGGCGATTCCATGCAGAAATTGGGCGGAAGTACGCCACTCTCTTCTTCTTTTACTTTTTCCTATGCGAGAAGAGCTCTCCTTTCACAAGTGACCCTACCACCATAGGTTAGAGATGATAATTTATAACAAGGGCTGCCTTCTTAATCCTTCAGAAGAGGACAGTATTGATTGGTCGCTTTTTCCCCAACACCAGTTGCGGCTATGGAAATCTGGACCAATTCAGTACACAGAGATGTGAGCCTCTTCACCTACCATTTCCTTCCCCCAAAGACCTGTGGGAGCTGAAGCCCCCCCCATTAGGCCCCAGTGGATGATTATCGACAACCCCCGGAAAGGAACGAATAGGGTGTTATTAAAACGGTTCTTTACTCAATTTAGCTCCCTCCTTCTCTGCCCAACCCCCCTTTTTGTACGTTTGAAACCCTGTGACCCTCGGGCAACGGTAAGCAGGGCCTTCTTCGGGTTTTTTCCAAGCTTACCAATCTCAAGACTGGCTGCTG
>Ga0179591_1320024_pt1 | contig 20267 bp, 22 predicted proteins | sample CZOMad2_1_08_16f_FD_182891 | JGI IMG/M metagenome (GOLD analysis project Ga0179591, IMG submission 182891) | Vadose zone soil fungal communities from Angelo Coast Range Reserve, California, USA - CZOMad2_1_08_16fungal (PacBio error correction) | ecosystem: Environmental > Terrestrial > Soil >... | reverse complement strand
GGGGTTTCCTTCCTGCAGCACACGAACCCCGCTCCCCCGCTGTTCTTCCCCCGAACCGCCCAACAAATTGTTCGATGGCAACATTCCTCCCGTCCCCCTTTCGCCATCTCCCGTGGCCCTTTGAAATCCCCCCACCTCTCCCGGCTGAAAACGATACTGGGGTCTCTTTACCCCCCTCTACCTGTTCTTTCCACTACCCCGAGGACGCCACATCCCTGGCGGCCTTTCCGGGCCCGGTGAGGGATTTCCAACCATCTTTCCCCCTCCCTCTCTAATAAGGTCCCCCTCGCAACCCTGGCCCCCCCAAAAAGGTGTTCCTCTAATGATCTTCTTGGAACTCTCCCTTTCCAGTCTTTTCCCCCCCCCCCCCCCGTCGCTATTCCCCCCCCGTTTTGCCCGTTTCCCCCCAAGCTGAAACCTAGTGCCGACACCCCGCACCCTCCAGAATTTTTTTCTCCATCCCGCGTGGAAGTACTCAACGATCGTCGGACTGTGTTCTAAGAAATGAATTCTGAATCATTGTTCTCATCAATTCTTACGAAAGTCTTGTTTCTCAGGAAAAGTGGTTTTTCTTCTCACATTTGGTTTCCTTCGGTTTCGTCAAGCTCCGTGAATGATCATGACGGGTCTTTCCTCACGCGTGCTCACCCTCCCCCTGATTCACCCCCTTTCAGCTTTCATTTTCTGTACTTGGTTCAACCCCTTTACTGACACCTTTCCGGGGTTCGGTTGGCTTTTGGAAGGATTCAGCGCACTGAACTCGATTCCTGTGACTTTTTTCTGGAGATACCCCCTTTTTTGAGCCCGTTAGCTCTTGGGGTCCCCCTGCAGAGAAGATGCCTTTTAGTTTTGTTGACTTGGGAATCTGTTAATTTTTCCAGATATTTTGACTGATTTTGAATGGTTGTTATTGCAGGCGTGCGTATTGCAGGGAGGCCTCGACAGCCCCCCCCCTTCCCTGCAGACTTACTGAGCAATCTGACAGGGCTGGCGAACTTTCCTGTATTCTCCTTCAATTCGGTGATCGAGAGAGGCTTTTTAGGCATCCCTCCCCTGCAGTAGGCCTGCAACGCCGTAAAGCTTGTCTTTTGAACTCTAGGATTCACGGCTCCCTTTCCTTATGAGGCGTTTTTTCCTGACCTTAATGGCGGATCTCTCTCCAGCAGGTATATTTGTTCATGTTCTTTGATGGAGGAGGTCCTGTGTCCAGGGAAGGGCCGTTACTTCTAAGTTTGATTCTTCTCCCTGTTTTCTCTTCCTTCTTGGGATTTTTCCCCCCCCCGCGATCTTTCAAGTATCTAGGTTTCGGAGAGTTACCCCCCCCCTCCCTTTTTCTTTTTTCTCGTTTGTCCCCGAGTGGCTTCCTGTTTTCTAAGCGGCCCCACTCTGAATTCTCCCCTCTCATTTTTCTTGTAGGGCTTTCCTTTTTTTCCCAACATACGACTCCTGTGGTTCCCAAAAAGACTGTTATATTACCCTTCGTCTCCCTTCGCGTGGATTTTTTTTTGAAACTTTTTCTTACTTTTTTTATGTTCACTTCTAGTTTTCACTCTTCCCCTCCCGATGAGAATCCCCGTTTGGGAAGGACCCCTGGGGATAAGGAAATGACTTTACTCGTCCCCCCCGCTTATCCCTCGGTAAAGTCTTTTCTCCTCTGCGGATTCCTCGCGTATGTCTAAGGGATGTGTCCGTTGCCAGTGATTCGTTCGCTCCGTGCTAGCTTTCGTTTTTCACTTCTGTCCCGCGCCGTTTATTATTCCTTCGTTTAAGCCCCCATTGCCCCCCGTGATTAATGGTCCCTCCTTTTTTTTGCATCCCGTCTCAGAAGATGATGTTAGCTGTAAGAGAAGTCATGGAAGTCCCCGGGGGCTTGCGTCCTTTTTTGACGTGCCAGGTAGCCTGGGTTGGAGGAGGGACCGTAGATTTATCTCGGATTTATGTCTTTGTGTTTCTCAAGGCCCGGATTGCACGATTTCGAAAATCCTTCCTTCTAAAGCCATCCTCCCATAATTGATGTATTTACCAGTTTTGTGCTTCCCTCTCTAACGGAGACGAGATTATGGACCTTCTTGGAGGACTGAGAGATCGTCGAATTTCTTTCTCCCCCTCCCGGCCCTTTTTTTTACATCTTAAGTGGCGATTTGCAATAATCCTTACGAGGGGCTATCGTCCGCAATTTGGAAGTTCAGTCTACTTTTCGCTATGTCCTGTCCCCCCCCCTGGTGGATTTCCCTTTCTTGGTTGGTTGGACACGTTTTGGGTTTGGCCGTGGACCGAGGTGAGACAGTTTATCCCTATTCGGCCTTACGCTTAGTGTTCTTCATAAGTTAGTTCTTTCCCCCCCCCTCTGCCAGAATTTGATATTCGGGTTTTGTGAGCCCGGTGACGTTATTTCATTACAACCCCCTTCCCCAGGGCTCCCCCTCTCGTCCATTTGAAGGCTGTGAATTTCTCCAATTGTCGGGTTCGCTTTGTCTCAATATCTCTTGGCCAGATTTAATCCGACCCCTGCTAGCTGATTATTCCCTCTGAATACTACTCCGTTTTTGGTTTTTTGGAGTCTCTCTCCCAAGGGGGTCCCTGTTTGCTGCACCCACCCTTTTGATTGGCACCCCTCTCAGTACCCAGGGAGCACCCCCAATCTTCTTTCCTGCCGGAATACGAGGGCATCTTTTCGGTTTCCTTTGAAGCTTCCCCTCCCCCGTCCCCAAACGGACGATTTTTGGGGCAAGGGGGGTTTTTTTCAGTTTTCATCTGATATAAGGACAGAGAAAGGCCTTTCCAGACAACGGTTTCAATTCTTCACTGGACAACCCCTTCTTTCGGGAAAACCACCCTCCCCCCCCGCCTGCAACCCTGTAAATTCAAGCCCAAAAAGGGTTTCTATCCACTTCATTGGTTTCCGATGTCTCGTTTCTATCTTTTTTCCCGGCCCCTTCCTTAAGGGAGATCTTTCTATCACAATCTCCCAAGACTGACTATATCTTTTTCATGTCCCTGATTAAGCACCCCACGCTGGCTTCCTCCCCCGGATATGCGCATGTCTCCCCTCGTTGAGCCCTCTTTCATGCCCGTCGTGTCAAAACAAGGGTCGAGCCTCGATCCTAACCCTAGATGAGAGTCTTACTCTCCCACTCAATGCTCCGGTCTTTCCCACGGGTGATGGTTGCCCTGGGGACGCCCCCTGTCCATTTCGTCTCTCTAGGCCCGACTCGCTTCCCCCGATTCCCTTTTTCTTCGTAGGAGAGTCTTCCCCCCCTTTCTGGGCCTCGTTCAGTCCAGAAACAAGTGGTTTGAATACCCTGAATATTATTCTTCTCCTTCCTAAGAGTTCGAATTTCCAAAGGAACCCAGATCCCGCATGTCGACACGGAAAGGTCCTCCCCTTCTGCAGGTCTCCGCTCTTCTGCAGTACTGCCGCCTCTTCTATGCTTTTGTGAGTCTTTTTTCCACGGGCATGCGGCTGATCTGGCCCTGGCTGCTGGACACCTTGAACCCCCCTTCACGCCTTCCTTATTTTAGTTGGCAAACCCCTCCCTTTTTCCCAGCACTTCCCAGACCTCGGAAGGCCGAGATTTTAGTTCCTAAGTGCCAGTTTTAACCCGACCCGCTGTTCTTAGCCTTTACGTGGGTTTCCTTGTCATTAAAGTCACTGTACCGCACGGCGTTGCCCCCAACGCGAAAACCCGGCGAGTGGGGGCTAGCACTTTTTTCCGATATCTTTTCTACTATCGCGTTTCTTTTTTCACCCGCAGTCCGTTCTTGCCAGCATCTCACTCGCCTTCCAGGCAGGTGGCCTATTTTCCCTTTGTGGCAGCGAACTCGACCTCTCATAAACATGTCCCCCCCCCTGCGTCATGGAATGAGGACAGTTTCCCCCCCGGAATTAGTACCCCTTCTCAACCTTTGAGAAAGATGAGCCTTACTTCTCCCCCTACGCAGGAGACTATTCTTTTATTCCCTTCCGCCTCAGAGAACCCCCCCTTCCAACAACTTCCACAAGCCAAATTCGGAAATTTGCACTTGTTTTCCTGTGTTGCCTTTTTCCGGGGGTCTTCTTCTTCTCTGCCGCCTAACGTCTCCCTCTAAAAAAAGTTCCCCAATCCCAGATTGAGGATAAAAGTGATCAGTGCCACAAGATGTTCTCAGGTCTTCCTCATTGTTCTCCCCGAGCTTCACCTCCTCACTGAAGATCCGCGCTTCCTCCATTCTATCTTTTCTATCCCTGTCCCGATTTTCCAACACACCCACCCTGCCGCCCCTGCCTCAAATGCGCGGTTTCCGGCTTTGCCAGGGATCCTCTTAGTGCCTCCCAGCCTCATTCAGATGGGGTGAAAATGGGTGCGCTCCGTCCCTCTTCCTCCTTTCCTCTCCGCCAAGGGCCGGGATCGTTCCAACACGATATGTCCACCCCCTTCGCCCATCCGAACCTTCCCTGTGAGTCCCCTGGCCTGGGCGTGCGCAGTTCTTGCCCTATTAACCTTTCTTGAGGACGAAACCTGACCTTTCTCATTGCCGTCCTTTTTTTGATTTTGTGTGTTTTAGTCCAAAAATGGAATTGACAATGTGAGGAAATTGCTTTTGTTTTCCTTTTCTGATTTCTGGTCCTTTTTTCTTCTTTGGGCGGCACTGAAGTGTTTGGAAAGATGGTACTTGTAGAGGCGTCAGATTTGAGGACACCTTGTTTTTTCTTGTTCGTAGCCCGCTGGTTCCCCCCTTTACCATGGTTTGGCGGGCGGACTCCAGTGGTTTTTTATCACAATAGAGTTCCGTATCTGTTCCTCCCTTCTGTTCTCTTCCTCTTTTTGTCCCCTGAGTTGACGTGCGGTTTGCTGATGGTCTCGGTCCTCGTTCTCCTGAAGGGGCTTAAGCTGAACCCTTTCCCGGGGCGGGCCGATGGCCTCTCCCCAGGCCTTGGTTGCCCCCAGTTGGCGCGTTAGTTAGTTGTTCGGGGCGACTGAGCTTTTAGTAGGGCCAAATTCCCCTTGACATGTGTTCTTCTTTCACAGGTCAGCAGCCCCTGTTCCCCGTCCGACCCGAAGCTTTTACCAGATGATACATTGAGGCGGTGTACAGCTTCTAAGGGGGCCAGTGATGCCTCTACCCTTCCCCCCCTCAGTGAGAGGGAAGTTCTGAGTTCAGCGACCTCAGGCCCTGGGGACCAGCCTCCAGGCTGTCGCAGTTGCCGGATAAGCTCATAGTCATGTTTCCCCCCAAGCACTTTTTAACCGTTTGCTTTTTCCGAGCGCTTAGGCGGCATGCTGCTGGCCCGCTGTGCCCATTCAGTTGAAAACCTTGACATGATAGCTCATTTCTTCGGATATGATACAAGTTCAATTTTTACTCCTCCGCTAGTTGTGTGAATTGTTGGTAGTCTCTTCTATAAGATCTCCCCCGCTGAAGAAGTAACCCCTATCGAATAAGCAAGTCTTGAAGAGGTTCCAAGTCAGGTAGAATTGCTGATAGGACCCTCAACTTCGTTTTACCTGACGCTTCCTCAGCCAGCTCTCAGGCCCACCCCCAATAACAGTCGGGCGCCGGTACCCACCCTCCCTCTTTTTCGGTAATGATGGTCTTATCATGTCCTTCCATTCGTCCCCCAGCGCCCCGCTTTGGGAGTTGCCTTTGCGTCTTCTCAAAAATTTCTTCCTTGCTGAGGGCGGCCTCTTTTTCCCGGCGTCCTAGAGAGGGACCTGTTATAATATATTTTGTACAGGGCGCGGATAGAACCTAGTTGTCTGTCCGGACGCCGGGAATAAAGTGGGCTGCCAATACCGGGTAAGAAAAGCCTTATACTTCTCAGGAAAACGGTAGCCCCACGTTTGCTCGGGGACCCAAGAGCCCTCTATACCCTTTCCCCTAAATAAGTTTTGTTGTTTTTTTCGCCCCGATAATCTCATTTCCATCCTATTTCAAGGATTGAACAGTAGTTTTTTTCTGCTCAAGGATAACGGTTGTGTCTTTTAGCACCCTTCCTGGGAAAACCCCCCTGTTCCGACTCTTTTTTTTCACGTGACATCGATTTGCCTTTAGCACGCCCATTCCCCCCCTAGGATCGAGACCCCAATACGGGACGTCTCAGTCCACCGACGAAGCAATGGTCCCTCTCCCTCAGGGAACTCCATGCTTAGTAACTAAAATAACGCGGCCATTAGTCTTGGGGGACCTCCCCCCGGAACGGCTGCGAGATTTCCTTCTGACCGGCCCTCCCCCTGTTCAATTACAAGCGCCCCGATTGAGCCGATAATCTGGCCACTCGGTCTTCCATGCTGCTCCCTCCTGAGGGGTACCCGAGAAACTTCCTTATAAGTTCTCAGTCCGTTGCATGGTTAGCCCCCCGATTAGCGGCAGTTTCGGACTGCTTTGCCCATCCTTCTTTAGCCTGGGATCCGTCGCCTTCCCAGAAAAGGCACAAGCTGTCCCCTGCTGAGCAGGTTAAACTTTCTCCTTCCTGACCCGTGATTGCAGGTGTTAACATGATAGTGAATGTACATCTGGTGGGTCCGTCCCCCAAACGGAATGGGTCCCCCCAAACTGATGCTCAGAAGGAGCACGATATTCCCGAGGAACCCTGTAACGGGGTTCTGGGTTCCCCCTCTGGCGGGCAAGATTTCCGGGCCCCGCAGGGGTTCCCCTGTCCCCCTCCCCCCCCCCCCCGGGTAACCACATGTACCTACTCTTTCAAGTTCGATGGACTTTCACTCCCCCCCCCTGAACTGTTCCTCCCGGAACCCTTTTGGGATGGGTCTCGGAAAGGCCTCGGGGGTTCAATGTTATGTTTGCGGTGAAGAAGAAGACCTTCGCTTCCACCTCTCGAATCTGCGGTCGGGCCGGTGACCCCCTTTCTGACGGATGGTCCCCGTTTTTTCCCCTCCACAAAACTGCCTCACGTGCATGTCTTCGAGCCCTTTGTTTAACCAAGCCAGAAACGAGAGCCTCCACACCCCTGTCTTTTCCCAACTGTTAAGGTCACATACATCATTGGAGCATGTTGTTCTTTCTTTTTCCCTCCGGGTTACCGCAAAATTCTACCGGAGCACCCCCTCCCAAGCTTTCACTCAAACTGCCTTATGCTTCCACCCCTCCCCCTTTTTGGACGCCATCGTTTTCCCCCTTTCTTGGACTTCCGATTTGCCCAACAAACATTCCTCTTCCCGTTGCAAGCTCTCTTTCATTTCCCACGGGAACACCCTCGACTACCACTCCCCTTTGTCAGTCCCACAAATTATACTTACTCTAAAGGGCAAGCTCTCGATCTTTCTTCTCACCCCACTTCGACCCTGCGCTGCTGTTTGAAAATTCACAGCCAAAAATTGCGCCTTGGCTGACACTTTTAAGGTTTTTTTTCCCCCCCCACGGGGAAGGGTGAAGCCAGCACTCTTGTAGGGGTTTCTAACCCTTACAATTAGGAACACTCCTCCTTAGTAGCATGATTTCTTGGCTTCTGGGACCCCCACCTCCCCTTTTTTTGCCCCTCTGAGCCGAAAGGTGGTCACTAGAGGTCTTCTTTGCCCACGCCTGTATCCTTTCAGCCTATGTCTTTTCTGGAATAGGCCCAGTATTAGGCTTTTCGGGTTTCTGTCGGAGATACAAGCGGTTTCTCCATCCCATTTTGGCCCCATGGATCTCTCGTCGGCTACGCCTTCCCCCCTCCGGTCAACAGAATTCTGAATTATAGGATTTTTGTGATTTTCCTTTTTCGCTTATTAGTTCCCCTGGTGTTATCCAGGACCGCTTATGAGGGAAATCCTCTTGTTTTTCCCTCGCACCCAAGATATGTTTCCCCGCAGAAGATGAGCCTATTTCGTAGAGGAATTTTTCTTTCTCTTTGATTAGCGTCTTCATCAGCATCGGCAGTTGCCCCTTGTTGGAGCAGTTGGAGTCTGAAGGGGCCGGCTACTTGCCCCCCCAGGCTCTTCCTCCGATGTCCCCCCCCTTTAAAGGATTTCCTCCCCCGTTTGGCGTTCTTTCCTGACGTGGATGATTTTCATGCCCTCTTGAGCGACGTTCGTTCATCATACGCCGTAGGCCATTCCAGGGGATTTTTGATTCCTCTCTCCCGTTAAGCCTGGCTGTCCAGGTGCTGATGGTTTGTCAGGTGTAAAGGTCCTCTGCAATTTTTTCCTCTTGCGCCAGTTCCCCCCCCCTAGGGGTTCATTTTCCTGTGGCTCTGGGCTTCGATGAAGACCCGGGTTCGAAGAGACTTTTCCACAAAGTTGGCGGATAAGGTTTATTTCAGTATGCGGGACTTGGAGGTGTGGCAAATCTGATTCGTTCCACAAGATATGGTGTCTCCCCATTTTCGAAGTTTGCGGATTTTCCGTCTGTACCGTGGCATTTTCTCATGGGCGTACAACCCCCACATCCTAGTTCCTTTGCATTTTTTTTCCCCCCTCGACTGAAGCGGTTTGGTTAGGGTTTTACAGTAGGAATCTTACGGAGGCGCCCTCACCCCCTCGAGTTGCCTTTTCCTCGGTTCTGTTGAGTGGATGGTTTCTGCCACTTTTCTTTTCCTTTCTGTTCAAGGTTTCTAGGGTCCAGCTAACCTCAGTTCTTTGCGCCCGAACTGGCGACGACTCTTCATTTTACTTCAACTCACGAAGAGTGTGACACCTCCACTTGTCCAGGCTATGAATCCGGTTCCCTTTTAAATTCCTTCGCTTTTATGGTTGTCCTTTTCCCTTCGGTAGTTTTCGCGGACGAGCGGTTCCTCTGCTGTTGCGTCCCGCCCGGGTTGGTTACTCTTTTTCCCCGGGTCCTCCCCCGTCTTTTGTTTTGACGCACTCAAATGTCTCTTTTCGCTACCCCCTCTAAGGAAGAACTCTTCTCTTTTTTGGCTTTCCAGGCATGTGAAGAAGCCCCCCTGTGTCTCATTCCAGGGACTGTATAGTGACGCAATTGGTGAGTCATTCGGCTTCCTCTGCATTCCCCCTCTTCCTCTCGTGCTCAGATCGCTTTTAAAGTTTTGCGTTAACGTTCCGGTGGCATTGAGAAGCCTCGAACCTTCCCTCTCGGGAGGATAATTTGCTTCTCTCCACCCAGCTTTGTGCTCTTTTTAAGACGATCGGGTTTTCGTCGGTCTCTCTCCTTGGGATTTGCGCAGCTCTTTCCTGGGGCTGAACCCTTTTGCCCCGTTGGGAAGGGACCTCTTCTCATTGTATGCTGGGAGGACACTTTCTCTTTCTGCAAGACTTTTTTCGTGAAATTTTATATGCCTTCCTTCCACCGTTGGAATTTTTTAACAGGAAGACAATTTATTGCCGTACGCTCGAGGATCTCGGTTCTTCCTCTGGTTAAACATCTCTTCCTTGTTGTCGGATATTCCTCTTATTGTCCCGGGGGACTTCTTATCGGGCCGCTCGTCCTTGGTTGGAGAAGGGGATCCTCTTCATTAACACCGCAGTTGCCCGACCGTTTCATCTCCCGTTTGGTCTTTTCCCTCTTCGGGCGAGCTGGTCTTTTCATCCCTCAACCTGCTCCGTAGCTTTTCCCCTCTTCTCTTTCCTCCCTTTTCAGTTGTTGTTTTTGAGCTCTTTTTTTGCAAGCTAGGCGTTTTTTTCTTCCCTTCGGCATCTATTGCTTTTTTCCCCCTCCTCCCGACAGGCGTGCCACCCAAGGGACCTTTCTCCCTCGTTGGCTCCTGCGGGCTGAAAGCGGAATACCGGCTTTTCAGGCGTCTTCAAAAGGAGTCGAGTTCCTTATGTCCTCTTCTTCAAGGGCGTAGGGGGGACGAGGTCCTCCCCCTAGGCCCCTTTAACGGCCTCATGTCTTCCGGCCAAGCCAAACCCTTTGCATTCTCTCACGTGCATCAACCAGCTTTCCCTCTCCCGATTCTTTTTTCCTTCTTCTTCTGGGGACGCTTGGTCCGGGGGGAAGGTCTCTGCGCGGGCCTCATAGCTATCCCCAAAGAGAGAAGATGCTATATCGTTTCTCGGAAAACGGGCCGGCCCCCACAGGTTTGGTCACCTTTCTGGAATGCATCTGCGCTTTCACTTCGGTACGGACGGCGTTAGACATGAACCGGCTCGGACCACCCGGTTCATTGCCTCTTCATAACTATCTCCTGGTTGAAGTAAGCCTCATTTGCTTCTTCTCTACGCTCGGACCCTAAGATCCACCGACCTCGTATAAGGACGACGGTCTTCCCTTCCTGAATCATCTTGTTCTTAGTAGGCGCACCCCCCCGCGCTTCGAGTTTCTTTTTTTTCAAGAAACCCCTTTTGATGAACATATATAACTCTTTTGAGGGGCCCACTCAGACCCCCTTTTGCCCTGGTCCCGCTCGTACAACTTTAGGAATCCAGGCCCCATCAACTTCAACAACCCTTTTTTCCGTTTTGTTATAAGCCTCCTTATGCACGGTATCCTTTTCCCCAGTTTTTCCTCACCCCCCGTAGGGGTCCTACACATTTTACCCGTTTTTTTCGGGGCTCTTGCTATTGGGCTTTTCTTGCGGACTCTATAGAAACTGGGCGTACCCCGTAACTTGATCCCTTTTGGACCCTCCTCACAGTCCCCCGCCACCCTGATTGTTTTTTAAGGCACTTGATTGCCCCCGAAGTAGGGATGAATAGGAAAAGGACCCCCCCGTCCCCTTTCTTCGTCTTACTGTCACCATTTTTATCCTTTTCTCTGGAAACCGGCCCGTTCCCCACCGAACCAACTCTTAGATCCCCACGGGCGATTTTGGGACGTTTCCTGACAGATCTCCTTGAGTACTCCTGGTTTCCTGACACTAACTCTCCCTTTTAAACACCTTCTCCCTTTCCGGGAATTATACAGTCGTCCTAGACCTACGGGACCCCCTCTGCGACCCTTTACACCCTAGGGACGGGATGCCGCCTCTCCCCGGACTCACCGGCCTCTACCCTTAGTTGCTCTCCTCCCCTCCCCCCCCTCCTTAACGGCTTTCTGCCCCCCTACCCTATTCCCCTTTCCAACTTTCCTAGCGAAAAGACTTAATCCGACTCCCCACAATCAAATTGGCATCGAGGCCTTTTTCTCTCCCCTAGGGTCTTTTTTCTTTCTAGCAGGGACCTTTTTTACCGGCTGTTTCACATTATTTCCATGAGAATGCTGACAGCATCCATGCCGAATCTCCACCCCTGGTATCGGATCTTTCATGCTTTTTCCGCTTTACGTCAATCTTCTAGATCCGCGTCAGCGCCCCCGTTAGTCTTCTAACTTCTCTTGAGACACACTCCCAACCCCACGCCGTACAGGTCAGTCAATGGCGGTCCCGTTGATTGGTTGCAAGGGCGGAGCCTCTCTCTACAATCACCTTTTCCTCTTTTTCTTTATGCAGAAAACTTCTCCGATCCAATCCCTCTTCCGGAGAAACGAACCGGTCCCCCATATCCAACGAGACTGCTCTCCCCACAATTTCTCCTCTCCCAAACCACCTTCCCACTTCTGTTGCGCAGCATTGCAGCCCGTGATCGCTGGCTTGTGGAATTCTTCCACATTTTCCGCCAAGACCAATTCTCCCTGTCTTCAGGCTTTTGATTCAACCTGCATGCAGGCCATGTTCAATGTGGCTTCTTTTACTGTGATCTACATTTCAAGTTCGCGCGGGGGAGCTGTTGACAGGATCGGATCGCCTCTTTTTCCTGTAAACCCCTTTGTTCCCGGTGTTATTCGGACTTTCCATCTGCCAGCCGGGTCCTTTTGGCGATCGTTGGACCAATACCTCGCCGGACAGGCCCCCGACTGATTTTTTCACTTAGTCTTACGGTAGAGGTCTGGTCCTGCTGGTTTTGAGAGTTCGGAGACGGTCGCCCTTAGTCCGCAGTCAAAGGCCTTCGCAACCCCCTGGCCCTCTCCCCCGACAAGGTGGTGTGGTCTTTTCTTGCTTTTTGGTGCGGGCCCCCTTCGGTGCGGCGCTAGCCGTGCCCAGCCATTCACTTTCCGGTGGCGTTCTTCTTACAATTTTCGTCCGATTTGAAGCCTCTTTCCCAAAATTCCCCCACCGAAGGCATATCAGATGATCGCGTCGCGGGGGATGAAGGTCAAACTCTCTTGCATGCCCTCCCCCCCCCCCCCCCCGGCTTTTTTTTTTTTTTTTTTTGGCCGGAAGGTATAGTTTTCCCACTGGCATTCGTCCCATGCCCCAGAGAAGTCGAAAGCCTAGGTTTTTTGAAGCGAAAAGGAGGTTCTCTTCCCTTCCCCCCCCAATCCCTTACCCTTTAAGGTTTCCCTTTTGGCCGCTCGCCGATTTGCTGCTGAGTTCCAGACTTCTTTTGGGTAGCGTCCCTTCGGCCGTCACCTCGATGAGAATGTCTTCGTCCTCCCCTGGACCTGGCGTTGAGCTTCCCAACCGTGACCTCTATACAAGTTTCAGTTTCCTTGATTATAAATGTGGGCCTGGTGCGTTCTTCAATAATCATCTTTATCTTCCTTCCAGCACAGTTTTCCCTCTCAAACCGGAATTTGGTCTCCATTACGGTCTATGTATCCTTTTCTTCCTCTTTTCAACAAGAAGAATCTTCATTAGCCCAGGTCACTCCACAACCCGGCTTGAGAGTTATCCCCGTAGATCCGGGACCCCTGAACGGTGTACTCGAGTCCCAATGGAGCCCATCGTCCACCTGCCCTCTTGCCTTTGCCCCTGAGTCCGAAAACAACGGTTGGTCGTCCTCAGGCTTTGGAGGAGGCGGTCTCTATCGCGCTTTTTTCTCTACCTGGTCCTTTGTTCCCCTACTGCTACTGACCCCCTCGTTATGGCACCGTTTTGCCAGGTACCTTCCCTCTTTGGACCCGGGGGGCAAACAGGTGTACGCACATTCTCTAGCCGTGCCTCCCCCCCCCAAAAAATAGGTTATCCTTTTTTTCCGGGCCCCCATGACGCGGCACATATTATATTTTACCCCCCCCCCCCTCCGTTGTTTTCTCTCTCTTTGTTGTATCTAGATGCGTCCCATCGTCCCCGGATTTCCTCTCCCGAGATTTGATGCCTTTCCCCAGGAATTTTATTCCTTTCAACTCGGGGCCCGTTGACCTCCCAGTGCCCACCCGTTTGCATAGACGATGTCTTAAGCCTTCCCAGTCCTTAATCTATCCCCATTCAGGGAGGTCCATCGAAGTCCGCCGCCGCGGTCCCTCCAGAGCCTGACTTTTCCACAGGGTCTCCCCGTCTCTCAACCCCGCCCGGATTGGGTTGGCCCCCCGGGCAGGATCTTGTTTTTACCCGAACGGTGGTAATTACCTTCCCCCCCTCTTCCCGCGGGATGAAGTTCATCTTCTCTGCTTTTCGAGGCGTAAGATTCCAGTATCGATGATCAGGCACCGGCGCTCCCCCCGGTGCCCCCCCCAGGCTCTCTTGTCTTGATCCTTTTGGGGACGCGTCGTTCCAGAAGGAGGAGGCGAGCCTACACCATTCAACCTAGAGTCACTTTTCGCCGGCGGAACAAACAGGGTGGCTCCGTGTGTTATTTCTCTTTGCGGAAATTTTTGCTCTGACTAGCGTTTTTGATGTCCCACGGAAATGGCGTCCCCTAAAAGTTGATGCGCCGCCCTGTCGCCTTTCGCTCGGTCCCCAGAGTCAGGGCCCAGTACCGTCCGTGATGCATTCCTGTGAGCTTTTCGGACGTCCGTGTTCAAAACCTCCCTGATTCAACCTGGACCCAGAGCTGCCGTTCCAGCTGCCCCTCCTTCCTTCCCGTTGAATGGGAATTTGGCCTGTATTGTATCCTAAAGCGCTGCAATTCTGGCCGGACCCGAATGATCCCTTTCATCCGTTTTTCCCACCCGATGTTTTCCTCCCCTCGGGGGGTCTTCTTTTCCTCAGGACCCAGTATTTGCGGTGCAGATTTCCACGCGAAATGAGTTCAGGGGGGAAGGCGTGAGCCCTCGGTCTCCGATTCCTCACCTCCGGAAAGAGGCCCACAACGGCGCAATTGGGTTTTTTTTTTGCACCGTGTTTCTCGGGAATGCCCCATGGGCGTTCCTCGCCTTTTTGGGTGCCCGGCATCAACTAAAGCTTTTGACCGGCAACCCCACCCCGCGGGGAAACCGCTTCCCTCCTCCCTCCTATTCCGTTTTCCGAGGGCCCCCCTTGAGTTTTTAGGGGGACTTCCCCCCCAGAGATCGCCGCATCTTGTTAATCCCTCCTGGGACCTTCTGCAATAGACTACCCCCCGAAATGGTGTTCACGGTCACCTCCATGGGCCCAGCTGCCCTCTTTTTCTGTTTTTCTTTTTTAGACATAGTGGCTTTTCTTATGGTGTGTGCAGTGTGTCTTTGTAAAACCTTGGCTGAGCTTTTTGTCTTGATCATTTCCCTTGGAGGATCTCTTTAAGGACATTTTCCGTTTGGTTTTTTGTGTGCTCCGGCGGCCTGTTTTCTGTTTGTTGTTATTTTCTCTGTCTTCACCAAGCCGGAGGTGTTTAGGTTTTCTTCCTCCTTGTCTTGTTTTTTTTTTAAATATGTTGGCCTACTCTGCCCCCCCTTGCCCCCCCATTCTTCGCCCAGTCCCCCTTTGTACCTGTGAATCCTCGTTTTTCTGCTTTTTAGCCCCATTGTACGGTCAAGGTTTCCGCTTTAGCAGGCTTCGTTTTTTAATGTACGACTTTTCCCGCAGTCGCCTCTTCTTTCGCCGATATTTGTCCTATTGTTTTTTGTGGCGTGTTCCTCTGGTTAGACATTTTGTGACTTTAAATCATGTCTCGAACTCTGAGTCTATCGTCACCCATTTTGAAAACAGGACCGCTTTTGCTTTGACTGAGAATGCCACCCCCCCCCCCAGCGACCACGTTTTACTTTCCCGCATTTCGAGATCTAGTAGGTCACCCCCACCGGCATTGTACGCAGCAACGTCCCCGCGCCCCCCCCCCCCCCCCCGCCCATGCTTTTTTTATTTCTGCGTACTGCTACAAACCACCGGCTCCTTTTACAACTTGCCCCCGAAGGCGATTTTACCCACTAGTGCCCCCCCCCCGTGCTTTCTCGCCCTTGTTCATCTTTTTTGCATGCCGGCCTGGGGGACAAGGGGCCAGGTCTCTTTGTGTTAGACAGTGCCGTCCGAACCTTCCCCCCCCCGCCGCTTACTCTTGAGGAATTCGCCATTTTTGGTGAGTGCCAGGTTCTTTTTTGTCTTTTTGATGGATTTTGAAGTCGGTGCTATGAGCGGCTTCGCCTCCTCCGTCTTTCCCCCTAAACGGGCGGTTTCTGTTAAACTCTTAAGATCGCTTACCACGGCAAGAGCGCCAACCGGTTGTTTTTTTTATGTTAGGGTCTTTCTAGTTACATTGCGACCTGCCCTTTTCGGGGCCATGTCCTTTGGTTTTATGTTATTGCGGTGTTCTTTGTTCTCTCAGGGTGATGGCAGGCTCCGGCCCGGTGATCATGACGGATCGTTTTTACCGCAATTATCTCCTTCTCTTTTCCTTAGGCCGGAGCCCCATCCCTTTTTGTGATTCGTGTCAGGCGTGCGTGCAGGTTCAAGCTGTTGTTATTTCCCGCCCCCCCAATTATTCCTTTCCAATTCCCTAGACTGAACTTTCTGGTTTTGGGTTCATCGGTTTCCCAGAAAAGGAGGACGGCACCCCCACTCGAGTGCACCCCCCCCTCCCCTTCCTGGAGAGGTGTCGTTTTGATCGTTGACATTACTCCTTCAATTTCTGCTGACTTATACTGTACCCCCCCCAGGCCCTCCCCCGTTTTCCCATCGCAAGCCTTGACTGCACCGGTGGAGAAATTTGCACTAGTATGATCACCTCCCTTTGTGGTTGTCCCGACTGCGGCTGCTCTGACTCCGAGGCGTTCGGGCTCTGTTTATGGATGGTGAGGTTGGGACCCGTTCCGCCCCCTCCTGGCCCTCTGCGGGTGTTCTCTTTTTTTTGGCCGCGCCGTGGAATATGGCCTTTCTTCTTTTCTTTTCGAAAATGACAACGAAACGGCGCTTGTCGCCCCCTACGAAGACGAATTTATGCTGTCCGCGCAGTCGTCCTCAGGACGCCTTCGGGTCTTTCGGGCCGTAGCTCTTTTTTTCCGTTTTTTAGACCGGAGGCATTTTGGCAGTTGACATTCTTTTCCCGGGGATTTATGATTCTGCTGTTCCTTTTTGGGGTTCCCCCCCCTCCGGCATGCGTCCGTTTCCTGCGACATTATTCAAGCCCTCCCCGCAAGGATTTCGCTGTAGCCCCAAATGGTTTCTTCTTTCCTCGGGTCAGCCCTCCCTCCGGCATAGTTATCCGATGTTCCCTGAGGTAGGCGCGGTGCTGCCGGGCCTTTGGCCATCTGGGCTTTCTTCGCGTCCGCTCTTTTTCCTCCTTCCGGCTCCCGCCGATTTGGCGTAGTACTTCCGTACCCCGGGTGTGGATCCGTCCAGACAATTCGGTTTTTGTCCGTTCGTGTTGGCCCAGGGGGTCTTTGCCATCGGACATACTTTAATGTTTCTCCCGGATATCCTGGATTCCACTCGCCCGCCCTTTCTTTCTCCGCCTTTTTGGTTTGGTCCGGGGATCGCTTCTTTTAACCCTCAGGGCTGCTCCCTTCTTTTCAGCCGTCAAGGAGGTGCGCCTTTATGGTCTCTGGTAGTCCAAGCCCCATTTGATGACTCCGACACCCCTTGTTCTTTTTTTCCCTCCGTTTGGTGTCTCTCGTAGATATGCAGCTAGTGGTGTCGAGGTTTTCCTCTCTGCTACCGCTCCCACCAGGCCTTTCTTCTTTCAAGGTCATTTTATGCGTTTTTAAGGAAGCCCCCCGCAATGCACCCGAGGCGGGCCGCCAACATGAGGGGCGAGTTCATTCAGGTTCTTTTATTCGTACCAGCGTTGTTTCCTCCGTGCTTTGAGTTTCCAACTTTCACGGCTTCCGTTAAAAAACGCCGTCACCTTCGGTCTTTTCGTTTCTTTTTCTCTTTTTTTTTCAACTTCTCCACTTCCTTTTTTTTGTGTGCCGGCATACTTTGTCCCTTTTTCCTCCACTCCAAAGCGGTGCTGTGCTGCAGAGGAGGAGCTGCCCCGGCTCTCACTGTATTTGTTTCGGATGGTCAGTCAGCTCCCCACGTACGCCTCCGTGCAGTATCCCCGATTTTTTTTTTTCCTTCCTTGCCGTGATCTCCCTCGTTCTGCACAAACACACCCCCCCCCCTCTGCCGCCCCCCACCCCCCCCAGTCCCATGATCCCCTCCCCTTGAGTCCATTTTCGCATTTCCGGCCGTTTTTTTATTGCCCGGGACGTGCGAACCCTTTTTTTCCCCTCGCTCCGTGGACGATGGGATCTCGGCCCTCCCCCACACCGCTCCCCCGCTGCCACCCCCAAGCTACGGCTTTTTAGCCTCCCCGTAAGTTTTTCTTTTCTCTCTTCATTTTTTCGCGTTTTTTTTTTACAGCGTTCATAATTGTCTTTGATAGCCCCCCCCCCGTCCTTCCAGTTTCCGTGAAGTGGCTGAAACGCACTCCCTCGGCCCCCGCCCTCCTCTCCCAAGTTTTGACCCGCTCGTTTTGCAGTCCCTTTTTTTTTTCACGACCCGGGGCACGGTTGCCCCCTTCACCCTTGCCGTTATCCGCGTCGGCTTGCAGAGCCTTTGCCGGACTTTTTTCCCCCACCCCGGAGGGGTGTACTGATAAAGTGGTCCTGCGCGCGATGGCCGGAATTTGTTGAACACCGCTCCCTTTTTCTGTTCTGCACCCTAACCTGATGGCCTGCCATTGCAAACGAAGGGCCCCTGCTTCATGACCCCGCATTAACCCTTCGATTTTCGGTCCTTCCCCGGCCTCGTATCGGACACCCAGAACTTCCCCCCCCCCCCTTTTTGATCTCGTCCCTTGCAGGGATCAGTCTTTGGCTGTTTCATCACGCTGCCCCGCGGCACGCGGACAAACCTCCCTCCCAACCACCGGATGTTTTGTTTTTTTTTTCGCATGTAAACCCCCTGATCCTCCCTTTTTCTTCCGCTCGTTTGTTCAGTACGCCGCCTTTAATCCTCACCGGAGCTTCCAGTTGTTCTTGAACGTCGGTGTCCGCGCCCACATGGGAGCACACAGAACCCATAACCCAAGCGGTTTCTTCGGTGAAGAGCAAGTTCCTTTTCCCCCCCAAGGGCCCAAACATTTTTTCTACACCGTTGCCGCTGACGGCCGATCTTCCCGTTCGGTCTTCGCATATGACTTTCTTTTCTTTGAATCGCTCAGTTCAACCTTCATTTTTTTCTCCGAATAGTCCCCAACGTGCGGCCAGTCTGGCGGTATGCTGGGTTCCCCTATTGGGCGGTATGGCTTTTCGCCGGCCTCCGCGCCTGTCACCCGGCCCCCCCCCCCCTTTCTGACGCTTCTCCCTGCGATTATTAAAGGTTTTCCACCCCTTTTGGGCCTCGCCTCGGCTCTTTTTTCGTTTCCGAGCTTTACTATGAGCTTTACCCTCCCCTCTCCCGGATAGAGTACGTCACCGCATTGAGAGGACCCCACCCCCCCCATGGGCCCCGTTAAAGGGCCGTTTCACTCCCATGATTTTTTTTCCAGGGGGAACCTATCGAGAAAGCCAATTTTTTCTTCTCAATAGTTTCCGGTCCCCCGGGCCCTGTACCTCACCTTCCTTCTGCTCCTCGGCATCGTTTTCTTGCTACACGAGAGGCCCCCTTTTTCTCTATCAGGAAATTTTTCCTCCCCACCGAGGGTTGTTCCACCCCCATTTTTATCGATGCCGTTATCAACTTTTCTGGGACCACCATCAACGGACTGACTCCCTTCTCTGTGGTGAACTTTGGAACGTTTTCCCGGACCCCATGGCGGGTCTTTTTCAGCTAGTTGCTTCCATTGGTGAAAGTTTTTCCTTTTTTGAGCTGGTCCCTTCTTGTTCGGATGAAGATCTTTTTTGAGTGAACCCACATTTCCCCTTTTCCGTTTGACCCTTTCCCCCTCGACTGTAAAAGGGATTTGTTTTTGGGTAGATATTACTTTGAACAGTAAATTCTCTCCCCCGGCAGGGGAAAGTCCCTGGTGTCCCCCCTGAGGGTTCGTGTAGAGGGCTTTCTTTTTGGAGTTTCGTTGTGGAGCATTTTCTCTTTTCTCTTTTTACCTTGCAGGGTCCGTCCTGCAGAAACTCCATCTTTTTGAGCTTTCTTTGCTAGCACATTGTGGTCGAGTGTGGTGAGGGATTCGGGCGTCCTGATGCTCTGAAAAATTACCCGTTATAGGGGTTTTTGTGACTTCTTTGACCCTAGGTCATCTCCGCCTTCCTTTTCCAGTGACCCCCTGCTCCTTTTCTGTAAAGATGATAGGCCCCCAGTGCTCCTCCCCCCTTTCCAGAAGTACGCCCCCCCTCTCTTGAAAAGGACCCCCCTTTTTTCAAGTGCTCCTGGACCTTTTCTCAGAGATCATCTTTTCATTTTCGCCGGTCTGGGTCCCCCCCCGGCTTTTTTGAATATGCACGGCCTTCCTAGACCAGCTTACTCTCAATGTACCCCCCCGCCGTCCCCCTTTTTCCTTCTGCATTCAATCAGGAGGGAGCGCCTTTCCTGTTTAGTGGGCCCCTCCTCTTTACAGCACCGGTTATCGCCTGATCGATATTTCCGACCGGCGTACCTCTTTGTCCGTCCCATTTAAAACTGATCCATACTCATGTTGCCTTCCCGGAGATTCCTCTCTCTCCCGTAGGGTTTACTCCCTTTTTCATCCCCCGGCCCCGTTGGTCCCCATGACGCTTTTTTCTGAGCCTCGCTTAGTCCCGCGCCTCCTCCCTCCCTCCAAGACCCCCCGGATCGCGGCATTCGCCCCATAACTGTTTGGCTCTACATCCCTGCTTCGGGGCCTTGTCCTTTCGTCGGCGGCTGGGTCCTTTTTCCAGTCTGCAAATTTTTTCTTCCCTTGGGGCTTCCTGTAGAGGTTTGTCGTCTGTTTCCGGGCGCGGTTTTTCTCATTGCTTTTTTGGCTGGTGGCGTACTCGTCTTTATGGGCCCTGTTTTTTAATCCCTAAGGTGCACGCTACGAAAACGATTGATCTTTTTCGGGGGCCAGGACTTGGTTCACGTGGGTCAAACCCCCCAGTTGGTGACTTTCAACCCCCAGCCTGTGGCAGCAAGCACCTATGTGATAGTGATTTTCTTTCCACAGGCAAGAGACATCATGTTCATTCCCCTCCCTCTCCCTGTTCCATGTTTTTGATGCTGAGAAGGGCCTCTGCAATTTCCGAAGGACCACTGATTGTCTAATGCCTAGTTGATTCTTGGTCCAAGACCCGGACTGTGTGGGGTCCCCTCTGTTGGAAACAAAAGGTCGGCCTCACGAAGGAGCCCCCCCGCCAGAGATTACGTATCTGCTATAAGCGCA
>Ga0179591_1269625_pt1 | contig 20268 bp, 24 predicted proteins | sample CZOMad2_1_08_16f_FD_182891 | JGI IMG/M metagenome (GOLD analysis project Ga0179591, IMG submission 182891) | Vadose zone soil fungal communities from Angelo Coast Range Reserve, California, USA - CZOMad2_1_08_16fungal (PacBio error correction) | ecosystem: Environmental > Terrestrial > Soil >... | reverse complement strand
GGTATTTGATGTCTACTTTCGTTATAGTATAATTTTACTTTTTCGCTATTCTCATACGCACACTACGTGGCTTTCGCTTTGGATAACATTTCCCCCCCCCACGGTTGTTTTCCCCCCACTTTTCTCCAACTTTCTTTTTTTTTCCCATCCTGTGACTTTTTTTCCCTTCGCATTCAACCTTTCTGGCCCCTTTTTGTTCCTTCTGACGAGGGCATCCACTCTGTTCTTAGCCGTTCCGACGGACAGACGTCCTACCAACAACTTTTATCCTCGTCGGCTCCTATCCCCTGCCGACATTTCTGTTTTTGACCTATGTCCTCCATTTAGATTAAGTTTAAGGCGTTTCTCATGGCCCATGGGCATCTCTCCTTTTTCCCCTTTTTTCCACCTCCACTAGGACTGTGTTATTAGTTTATTGCCCGGCCTTGCCGTGGTTCCAGTTTTTTGGGATAAGTGCCCCCCGACTTTTGTTTGAAGTTTTCTGCTGAGTCACCGCCCCTTCAATGGTACCCGTGTCCCCCCTCTTTTTTTTTCAGACTTTACCCTTCGCTTATGAGGGCCCAAACTGCCTATTTCCATACTTCTGAGTTCCCCGTCAAAGAGGCCACTCTGGAGGTTATATCTTTATTGGCAACTCCCACCTTGCGGCCCTCACCCTCTCTTACCTTGGGAACCAGACTGGCCTGAAATGGGGACGTTCTTTCAATAGTTCTTGCCCTCCTTCCACCCATCGGGGTGTCGCTTCTTTGTGCGCTTCGGGTTTTTTCCCCCCAGAGATCCCCAGCGGTTCCTCCCTCTGCCCATACTCCTTTTCTCCCTTGCACCGAATGCGGGTTGATGCACTAGTTTTTACGGTCGGGCGGTGGACTTCCCTTTTCCCCCCTTCCCGGCCAGCTGCCGTACTTTTTTTCCTGGAGTTCACCCGTCCTTCGTCTTTCCCCCGGCTTTTTTTCTTTGAAGATTCGCCCTGGCGTGAACCTTTTTGTGTGGCCGTCTAGTGATTTTCTCTGGAGTCGGTCTTTTCTTTTCCAGTTTCCTTTGCCCCCCCCTTTTGGGCCCTTTTGTTTTCTTTTGGATTTTTTTTTCTCGAATTTTCCTTACTCTGACTTTCTTCCTACTTTTTAGAGACTCTATTTTTTTCTTTTGTTTTTCCTTCGAGCTTCCTTTTTGCGTTGCCCGCCAACCCTTTTCCCCCCCTTTTTCTTTCACAGGTTAGTATTGTTGTCTCTTTTTTTTTCCCGGCCCTTTTTGTGTTTTTTTTTGTCTCGTTTTTGAATTGTACATTTTCCTTTTTTTTTGACGCCGGAGTTTCCTTGCCCCATTCTTTCGCCACTCTTCCCGTTCTTCAATTTCTCCTTTTTCCTGTTTCTTTTTGCAGATGACACGGTTAGGCCCTCATGGACTTGACACTCAGACTTTAGTCCTTTCTCCCCTCTTTGTAGCATTTTTTTAAACATCCGGGATCTGGGGTGTTTCTCTTGTTGAATTCTTTTAACATCTCGAGTCGTCACTCTGGTCTCTTCGCCAACGCTTAGGTAGTGCCGTACGCTCTCTATACCCGTCACCCTTTTCCCCTTTTCCCCCTTTTCTATCTCCCTTTTTTCTTCCGTTTTTTTTTTTTTGAGAAATGGCCCAGGGAAGGTGCCGTACTACTTTTTCGTTCGCCAATGTCCTCCCGAACCAAGTTCACCCCTTTTTCTTCTTTAGATGTGACTCCAAACCAGACATCCGGATTAAAGCCTCTCCTTGTTCCCCCCATTTTTCGTTATTTTTTTCGACCTCTTTTCCGGACCTTTTTGTTCTCTTCCCCTCAGTAATCCTCCAGAAAAGACAACCCCGCTCCTCCTTTCTCCCTGGGTCCTTTTCTCTTTCCCTCTCCCCCGGCAAGAAGTGCTTCCTCGTCCCTCCCCCCGCTCCCTGGACGCTCACCCCCCTAATTTTTCTTCCCACGGTTTCGTAGACCTTAGCGGACCTGACAACCTCTTACGGTGGATCTCTCCTCCCTTGTATTGCTTTCCTCTTCTTCAGTCCTGTCATAAATAACCCGGCCCCCCTTTTGGGTTTCCAGGACCAAAGGTCTGAGGGTGAACCTACCCTCCCCGGCCTCATTTCCCCCCGTTTGAAAAAATTTTCCTACTCCTAGCGAAACTTAGCCGTCCATTGCCCAATGACCTTACGGCGTTTGTTGAATTTGAAAGTCCCTGTTCTTTGAAGCCCAAACTAAGCAAGCGTTAAGGTATTGCTTTTCCCCCTGGTTGCCTGTATCACAAACTTTCTTCATTCGTCCCCCCGCTTGGATTTGGACTTTCTTTTCGTCCAAAGATCCTCCGAATTGTTTTTTTCCTGGTCAACGCCGTTCCAGATGTTGAATATCCTTCTTTTCCAATCCTCTTTTCTATTTCCCTGCCTCCTTCTTCATTGTGCCTGTTTAGTTCCGTACCCGGTTTTGAGTTCTTCGACACTCTGCTACCGTCCTCCTTTTTACTTTCCCTCTTAACCCTTTTCCCCGAATTTTTCACTATATGGCGTTTTTTTTCAGTTTGCACACCCTCTTCAGGTCAGAGGACCCCCCGGTCCCATATTGGTTTTTTTTGTTGTTCTTCGTGTGCCCGCTACTTAACCCACTCCGTTTTTTCCCCACTCTTTCCCCCCCCGGACCCCCGGATTTTTAATCACTCACCTCTTCCTTGGTGACCTTTACCACCCTCAGGTTGACGCGACTCCCCGAGGCCCTGGTTTTTTTTTTTTTAACTTCAATCTCCTTTGATCTAGTCCTCGCAACAACCCCCTATCCGCGCTTTTCTATTTCTGATACCCCCGGTTCTTCTTGGAAGGCGTGCGAGGCTTTCTTTCCTACTCGAATGCCCCCCCTTCCCTTCTGCCAGAAAAATGCCTCTCATTTACCCAACTTTCGATGGACGTTTTTTTTACTTGGGCTACTTTTGTGCGGGCGTAAACTTCTTGGTGTTAGTCTTTTTTTAGCCGCTGAGTTCCTTCTTTTATGCTTTGCGATTCTTTTTGACCCCAACGTATGTCTACGATAGTCATATTAACCCTCTTGTCCCCGTTCCCAATAACAAAGCGACCACTCGCGGTCCTGCGGTGTTCCTTTCCTCAACGTTTTATTGATACCCGTTTTTCGGCGACCCCGTCACCACCACCCTCCCCGCCCTTGGACCCAAAGCTTTCCCAGTTAAAATTTTTTTTTTCTTTTCGAAAAAAGACCCCCTCCGTGACAACCCCAACGTTAGTTCCCCCCCCCTAGTGCTTGCCCACAACAGTTCCCCCCACGTTTGTCTAGCGCCAATCGGTTTTACCATTTTTTTCCTACATACTGTCCTATGGGGACCATGCCTCCTCGCCGCAGATTTTTTGCCGTTTGCACTGAGACTGTCCGTGGGATTTTCCTTCGCTCAAAACTCTTCGAGTCCCCCTCCTTGAGGGTCTTGCAAAGGAACACACACCCCCCCCCCCTCTCTTTTCCAGATCCGTCATTTTTTGTTTGTTGTTCCTTTGATTTCTGCGTTGGATGCCCACCACACATCCCCCCCTGGGACGTGAAACTTCGTTTCCTGGACGGCGCTCGTCACGTTTCCCGCCCCATCCTCATTTTGCAGGTCGACTTGAAATGATTCGGCGACCCTTTATTCGCGGCAACTTCCCCTCCCCTTCAGCTATTGCACCCCCCCTCCGCTCGTCGTCACTCCCATTTACATTTCCCCAAAGACAAGAGTTCCTTGCGTTCCTTTTTCACGTTCCTCTTCCAGATCGGTCAGTGCATCCAAATCCTGCCTTCGTCCCCCCCTCCAATATAGAGTCTCCCTCCCACCGCTCAAGGAGTTTTTTGTCCCCGCTCCCGTATTGGTGTGTTTTCCTGTTGTTTCAACGTTCTGACGACGCCCATGTCCCTGGTCGTTCGTCACGAATTTTTTTCCCTTGACTGATGTTGAAGCGGCATCCCTCTATTACTTGAGCCCCCCCCGGTTGTAGATTGCACTTTTCTCCCACTGGTCCCCTGTATCTGGCGTTTTTAGTGTGCCCCCCCCCCAAATGGAACCCATTTGACATTCTCCTCGAGTTGGTCCTCCGCCGAAAATGTTCCCCCCTCCTGGGTTTTTCCCCTACGCGCCGTCTTTTTGCTAACCCTCTTCAAACCAGAACGTTTCCCACAACCTTCTCCCCGGTGACCCCTCCCTACTGGCGTTTGTTTTGTTTTTGCCCCCCCCTTTTTTCCCCGAAGAATTTTTCCCCCACTTAGGATTCCCAGTACAATAGAGTCGTTCCTCTCTTACGGTTCTTTCCCCCGCCCTATACATTTCCCGTTTTCGTTTTTCCCCTCCATACTTTTGATTTCTTCTGTCCGGGAGGCCTTCGTTTTTCAGTTGTTCGGCTTAACCCCTCCGGGAGTGTCTCTTCTCCCCGATTTGTTTTAAGTCAAGGTAAAAATCCCCCATGTAGCGTACGCCCTTCCCCTAATTTTTTCAATTCAATCGTGATAGAAATGATTTTCTCTCACTGCTGTTTAATTTTAGTCCCGGCCCCCGTAACCCATCTCTCCACTACGACCTGCCTCTCTTTGCTCAAATTTACGTCGTGGCGTTTGTCTCGCATCTCCTTGACGTTCGCGGCCTTCTCCCCCCCGTCAGCATCGCCTCCTCAGAGGTGTGCAAAACCAACTACTTTATTCCCTTACTGATGGCAGCTTCTTGTACGTCTTGTCTGGTGGTTCCAAATTCAGTCACACCTGAATCCCCCCGCCTACAAAACGCAGGAAACAGGGTTGTCCCTTGTGCTGGCTCAGCAAGTTTCTTTGTTTTTGGGTTTCCCTATGCACAATTCTTATCATCTCTCTTTCCTCCTCCCTTTTTTGTTTTTTGTTTGTATATTATTCAATAGTCCCCCCTTTTTAGGACCCCCCGTGCCCCCACTGGGAAGGGGACGCCCGCACACTTTATTTTGGGTCCTCGCGTTTTTCTACCGGATATTTCGTTCTTTCCTTGTGTTTTAGACCCTTTCCCCTTTCCCCCCAGTTACGTCCCAAGAAAGATACCCCCCTCACATCTGTCGTCTTCATACATTGAGTGTATGTTCCATTTTCCGACATGCTCCTGCCTTCGATGGTTCCGCGCTTCCCTGTTCGAATTATAAATTTTTAGATGTTTCCCCTTCCCAGCCACGATCATCTTTGTGACGGGCCTTTCCCGTTTGACTTTCGTCGGATTCTACGTCCCCACTACTGAATAAAAGCTCGATCCCAAGACTTCCTGGTTTTTTTATTCTTTTTTGAGACTTTTCTGAACACGAGGCTTGGATTTCGTTCATGTCCTTAACGTCCCGCTTTCTTATTCTTCCCGGCCCTTTCTCGCAGCACACAATTCAGCTTCTAGTGGGTTCCTTGCCTCGATTTGGTCACAAGCAGCCATTTCCCCCTCATTCCCTTAGGTCTATGTTGGGTCATTTTTCTCTTTTTCTGTTTTTCCCTGACAAACCAAAGTCTGCCCTGGTTTTTCGCTTCGGGCCCCCCACAATCACCGGAAACTTTTTCAGAGTTCACCCATCTAAACTTTCCTCCCCCCCCTGTTCCTGTTCAATAGATGTCGGGAGGGGTGTTGTCACGGATGGATTATTTCTTTATATGAGTTTCCCTCAGTCGTTTTCCCCTTCGTGACTTTTTTTGACAAAATGCCGTCCGATCTTTGGAACCAAACTTCTTTGATGGTCCGACATTTGCGGCTTAGTTTCCCCTCATGTTGGACGTGTCTTGTTTTCCAGGACACGGTCCCCCAACACCGACCACTGTTATTTTTTCCATTTACCCCTCGAGCCGGTCTGTGTTCAGTCAATTTTCCTTACCCCCCCCTCCTCTCTTCCTCTTTTCCGTGGGACGTAGCTCTTAATCTCTGTACTTTTCATTGTCTATTGTTTCCCCCCCCCCGAGCAACCGGGAAACACACTTTGGTTGCTTCCTGTTCGTTTTTCGGTCCCCCCATTCTTTTAGTTTTTTTTCCTGTGTTGTTTTTTGGCGAAAGTTCTCTTTTTGAGTTTTTGGGGTAAGACTCGATTTTATTTTTCTTTCCCCTCTTTCCTTTTGCCAGTGGTCTGGTGTTTCAGCCTTTTTTCCCCCAGAACATCGGCGTTGGTTCATGGTAGAGATCTGCCTTAGTACTCGAATCCTTGGGATGGGCGGAACTCATTTGTGCTGATTTTCTTCTCTGAACCTCGACATGAGTGGACTGTTTTTTCTTATCGCTGACTTTTCCAGGGTGATTTTGTCACCTGTCCCTTTCCCTGCCAAGTTCCCTTGTGCTTTCGTTGAATCACCCTCGGGAACAAGCGTAACCCGTGATTTCCTTCAACCCTTCCTTCTTTGACGTTTCTTCGTGCGCCTATGGGGCGAACGGTGGATCTCGAATTCTTTTTTAAGTTTTTGAAGCTTAACCTCCCCCCCATCCCTTTAAGTGTCCCTGCGACTGCATTTTTATTGCGTGGTTCGCGCATTTTTGGACCCCTCTTTTGCTGTCTACGTCTTCAGTCCTCCTTTGATCTGCTACATTTGTCCGAGAAGGGCTTTGCGCCTTGGGTTGTGGGGCCCCCCACCTTTTTCTTGGGAACCCCCGGACTGGTTTTTTTTTCTCGGTGGCAGCCTTTTCACATTAGATTTTTTTTCAACCTGGTTAAGCTTGCGCGTTTTTTCAATGAGTTGTTTTGTGCCCCCTTTCGCTTGTCTGCACCACTTTTATAGAACAAGTTTTTTTCTCCCCCGCGACCCAGTCCTCCCTCTCTGGGTTCAGTTTTTTTTGTTGTCTTTTATTGCTTCCTTCCTTTATTATTCGTTTTTCTCGTGAATATGGCTCGTTTTCCTGGGAAGCCAGCGGCTCCCTCTGGTGCTAACAGCCCCCCCCCATTCTTCGACGTCCGCCCAACGGTCCGGCCCTAGTCCCTTCTCGGAGATGTTTGTCCACTTAGAGGTCACCCTTTTCTTGGCCGTGCCTTTCCCCATTACCCCCTATTTTGTCCCGGGGCCTTACGAACTTTTTCTTTCTGACCCAGTGCTTAACGACAGTAGTCCACTTCCTTTTCTTAGTTTCATCCCCCCCCCACATTCTGTTTCAAGTACTCGGTTTTTGGCGATATTCAAGATTTGCTTGGTAAGAGTTTCTCTTTTGGCCCTTTTTTCCGGCCCCTCGCTTCCTTAGTTTTTTTTTTTTTAAACCAAATACGAAGATTCGATTTGATTTTGAATTTGACCGTGTTCGGGGGGAGGGAATACTTTCCGTTAAAGTTTAGGAGCCTTTTCTTTTTCACCCCGACCTAACCTTTTCTCCCGCCTAGTTTTAGTTCAACCGTAGAAGTTTCCTCTCTTTCTTAGGTGTTTCGCCCCCCCCCAACCGGGGCCGAGCCTTTTTTTTAGGAACATATTCTGGCCCCGTTCACTCGGCCATAAGGAGCTGTCCCCGTCTTTTCCTACAACAACCCTCCCCGTTTTGTTCGTCGTTCCCCTTTTTTTGATCCGTACCGACCAGACTGCACCGGTATGCCCCTAAGTTCCCCCCCCCCCCTCCTTATTTCCCCCCCGACCATCAACTCCTGTGGCGCCTTGGGCCGTCGTCCCGTTTGATTCCTTACATCCAATCGTTTGTACGAACTACGCTTACGACGTTTTTATTCCACCCCTGACGTTTTTTCTGAACCTGAAGTAAATGTTTTATTTGTTGTTATCCTTTCTTGTAGAAGGGTAGTTTTTTTCCCTCCCCTAAATTTCCCCTCGCCTCTTTCCCTCGCTTCTTGTTAACAGTTCTTCCGGTTTAAGTTGTTTTCCAGATGGTGATGTATGACGTCTGTGGGCCAATCCCCCCGTGCCTTTGTTTTTTTGGTTTTTTCCCCGTTGGCTTGTCTGAGTCGCTAGCCTAAGGTGTCTACCTCCCTTGCCAGGGGGGATGCGTTTCCTCCCCCCCCTCCCCACGTATCCCTTTTCCCCTTTTAGTTCCCGTTTTTTTTTTGGGACACCCGGGGCGCTCCCTTTCCCCAGTCGTTCTTTCTCCTTTTTTTTCCAGGTTGCGCGTAGTGGGTGAGTCAATGCATCATTCTTCCCCCTTCTTTTTTTTCCCCCGGCGTGATTGTTGCTCTGTTTTCTTCCCCGCCGTCCTGTTGCTTGCGGATTTACTGGAAGACCCGATTCCTACTACAAGTTTCAACAAAGATTAGAGCGAGTACGCACCTTTTGGTGCCCTCGCGTCATTGTTCGTTTTTGCCCCCGCGTCTTTTTTGATTACACCTCTCGCGCGTCCGTTGGTGATTAATGTAAGTACGCTTTCTAGTGCCAACGCTCAGCCGACTTTTCTTACACGGACCCTTCCCCTATCTTCTATTTTAACCCGTTTCGTTGGAGATGTCTTGGTTCCCTTTTGACCTTTTTACTTTTTTATCTACCCCCTCTAGTACCTGTGTCCGAAGGAGGGGTCCTTTTTCCCCGTTTTGACCCTTGCGGCTCTCTGTGAATCACCACAAACCAGGTCCCTACGGTTCCCGACCATCATTGTTCAGACTGAGTTTTCCCCCTAAGATTTTAAAAGGAAGTAGGCTTCCTTTCCGCTCTCCCCTCCCCCCCTGACCGTTTGGCAGCCTCTTTTTTTTTGCCGTTTCCCTTGTTCTTTTTGCTCACGCGGCGTCCCTTCATGTCCCCCCCCCCCCCGCCTTCCTGTAAGACGTTTCCCACCCCCCTGTGACGGACAACTGCGGTTTTTTTCCTCCCCCTCCATGTTGCATTTTCAACCCTTTTCTCGTTTTTTCGTCCCTTTTTCCGCGTTTTTTCCGTACACCGTGATCACGGCGTGCTGCGCATTCCTTCATTTTCTGGTCTCCTTTTTCAGAACAAGACCACTGGCTTCCCTTTCGCCTCTTAATGGGACCCGACCCTCCGTTCCCCACGGGGTCCCCCGTTTCTTCCTTGCCCGTACTCGACTATTACCTCGCAATTGCCGACAAAATTACAGTTTTTCTGACGTCTTTCCCCTCCGGATTCTTTTTCACTACCCTTTTTTCTTTGCTTGGCGCCCAGACTTGTAGATAACACCCATCATTATATCTTTCTTCCCTGAGTTTCTTCTTTTTTCCTTCGGGTTCCCCCCACCCCTCTTCGCACCTCTCTGCCCCAAAGCTCCGTATGTTCCAGCTTTTTCTTTCGTTTTCAGCGTTCTTTGATACTTCTGAGCCGGTCCTTTCCCTGTTTGTCGTCTCTTCGGGAGCCGTTTTTTCTTTAAAGACTCCCTCCCTTCCTGCTCCTCTTTAAAGGGGTGCCCCCTAGTATCCATTAGGCGTTTTCGAACCACCATCAGAGAGTTGGCTGTCGCTTAATCGGTTGACCCCTCTTGAGGGTCACCTAGTGACCCTCATCTCAAATTACCATCGCCCCTCTTTCCCCCCTTCACGGCCAGACCGTGTTGCAATAACCTCTTTTCCCGGTTCCTCTTCCCCCCCCAGTACCAAGGGGTGGTTACTTTTAAGGTCTCAATTTCCCCTCTCCCGACGGCACTTAGGATAGATTGAAACTACTGCCCCCCCCCCTCTTCGGCTATTTGGACGATGGATTTCCACCGGTGTCCTTGCGTTGGTTCCTGTTGAAATCTGGGATCGAACTGCCTTTTTCTGAAAGGAAAGGCGTGCCCCCCCCATGAACCCCCGATGTTCCTGTCGAAATTGTTCCCCGCTGGACGATTCCGCCTTGACATGTTGCCGTGTTTTTTTTCTGCCCTGAAAGTTTTTGGATGTTAGCGGTCGCCTTCTTTTATTTCTTTTCCCCGATCGTCTCAAACGTATGCCACAAGGGAACATAATTATTCATCCCACTCGGATGCCTTTTTTTTTTTCCAACACTACATTCCTCTGTGGCCTTTTTGGGGTGACGTGACTCCCTTTTTTTCTATCAGTTCCCCTTGACACAGTGAACCCCACCCCCACGGCATGAGGCCCCTAAAACTCTTGCCAGTGGGAAAACCTCGATTTCGACCAGAACGGTCTACCCCCGCAGGTCAATTCATCTTCAAACCCCAAGAGTTTCTAACCTCCCCCTTTGATTCTTTTTTTGCGACATCTATTCCACCTCTTTTTTTTCTCTTTCGTTCCCTCACTCCCATTTAGTTACCCCCTTCCCCGCCCTCCCGAACGGGTCTATCCGACCGTTAATTTAGTTTCTTCCTTCTAAGAAAGCATCTGAGATCTTCTTGTTAGGCGTGTCTTGCGTGGGCCTAAACTAATCACCGGGCGATTTTATACCTGAGAGACCTTCGTTGTTTTTAGTGTGGTAACATTTTGCCTGCCCTTTGTTACACCTGACCTGATTTTCTTTTTGCCTTTTGTGCCAACTCCTTTTTCTTAAGGTCCCTCGAGCTTTCACATAGACCCCTCCTTTCCCAGAGGTTCGATTCTCCTCCACCCTATCGAATTCTGTCTCCCGCCCACTTCCACGGTCCCTGCTGTTGCAAGCCTTCTCCTTGGTGACACAATTGCCCCACCCCCCCAAACCATTTTTTTTTTTTGAGGTTACTTTCTTCTACCTCCTCCGTGCCCTATAGGTAACTCTCCAGTTGCACCCCTTTCACAAGCTTCTTCTCCTCCCTCCCCAAGCGCCTCCCTTTTGTTCCTTTGTAACGACGCCGACCCCCCTGGTGTTCCCCTTTGTGAAGAACGCTTGAAACTGTCGTTTTCGCTCCCTCCTTTCGTTTTTTCATCCTCTGCGAATATTTTTTGTCCTGCATCTCGAATGACTGCGCGTTTTTTTTCTGCGGGAGATTCCCCCCCTCCTGCCCCCCCTTATGTCTTGACTTTCCCAAAATGACCGATCATTAGTTCCCCGTGGCCCCTCCCGTAATGCCTTTTGACCTCCGCTGCACCTTTCTTTTTGGTTTCATTTTCTCTCCCTGGATTTTTGGTGACCCCTCCATGTGCCAAAGTCGTCGCTGATTTCATGGATCACTCCTTCCCCCCCTCTCGCCGCACTCCCACTTTCTAAACTGTCCCTTCCAGAGTGTTGGCTTCTTTCTCGGGTCCCCCTTTGTTCACGCGCACACTCTGTTTTGCGGAACCTAGCCAAGCCTAACTCTCGTTTCTGCAGATTGATTTTCTTTTTACCAAGGCCTGAGATGTTCAACCTTCCGTCTTTGCTTGGCTATCCCTGAACTTCACCTGAATCACAAAAACAACCACCAACTTAGTCCACCAGGCCGTCCTTGTTTCCTATCCCGGAATTTTAGTAAGCCTTCTCGAACCCACTCCACACCTTTTTCTGTGTATCGCAGTTTTCTTCTTTTTCTAATTCTTTCTTTGACGGAAGTCATGTCCGATCACGAGCTTTCACTTTCGCTTTTTTTCTTGACCCTAGCGGAACACTTCAATAAGAATATCTGTGGTGGTATCAGACCCGGGATCACTGCGACTTGCTAGTCTTGGAAAAACCCCCTCCTTTAGTTTTTGATTTGCCTGAGGCACTAGTATTGTACGTTTCGGTCCGTGTTGGAATGGCCTCTTCCCCACCCCCCCCACCAGTTCCCCCGCTGCTACCTTCCTTTTCGTGACTCGCGGTCCCCCCGGTGAATGTGTTTCTTCTTGATCCTTCGGGTTTTGGGATTTGGTCCCCCTCTTTTCGGAGGATACTTTATCCTCCTTTCCCCCTTCCGTTTGCTCTGTTTATGTTTTATGGAGACTCTTCTTCACCTCGATGTCCCCACCCCGTGTGCCCCCCCCCAACGTCCTCCAACCCTCCCCTGTACTCCCACCCATTTTCCCCCCCGGTTTTCCCCCGAGTCGGAAGGAGATTTTCTTTTCAGTCGTTTTTGTGTGTGTGACCTTTCCCAAGTCCATTGAACCCCCCCGGCATTTGATTCTCTTCCATCCCTTCGGGTTCCCCCCCCACGTGGACGATTCCTTCCCCTTTTCCCCTGGCGTCCCCTGTGAGTTCTCTTCGCGTCTTTCGTTCAAAAAACCCGTTTTCGTTCCACTTTCTTACCCTCCGCCCCCGTGTGAAGCGGCTCTTATTCGTTGGATTCTTTGAAGGACGTGAGTTTGCTCCCCCTTGGCCCCACCCCTACTTTCTTCGGCGATCCAGTGCAACGGCTTGTCCCGTAATGGGTCTGTCGTAGGCTCGAACTTTGCAGTTCGTGCACCAAACCGGCAGTAATCTAATTGCTTTATAGGACCCATGAGACCCCGCAATGCGAAACAGCGTATTTTGTTTTCCGTTTTCCGTATACTTGACTTTAGCCCTTCTTCGTTTCCCAACTCTTCCAGTCTCGATCTTTTTTTCTTAGTTCCAAAACTGAGTTTGTGGGTTCATTTTCTTTTTCCGGTTCGTCCCACGGCTCCGTGGTTGTGGGTTGGGAGGTTTTTTTTCCTGGTGATCCCCCAAGGCCTTTTTCCTTTTTTTTTTAGTTTTGCCCTGGCCCTGCGTCTTTCTGGGCTTGTTTTTGGCACCTTTCTGTCACTAGACCTGTGCGCGAGCCGTTGTCACTTTATTTTTTCGCGTGTGCACCACCGGTTTCGATCTTGTTCTGGGGACTTTGTGAACCCCTTCTTGCGCCTGATTCTTTGGCCCCCCCCTTCGGTAGGCCATCCTATCTACCGTTTCATTTTTCACGGTCTCCCAGCCTATACATGGCTAGAGTTCCCATCTAAGGCAGGCCTGGTGCCTCTTCGCGATTTTTTTCGTTTTCTATTCGTTTCTTTCATGTCTGTCCTTCCATTCGTTAGCGCTCAGTTTTTTTTTCCCTGTTCCTCGGTCTTTTTCGAAGATTCCAAAAACCGGACACCCCCAACACCGGTTTTTCTTGCTCGGCGCTTCCTGTCACGGTGGCACACCTCTTTTTTTTCAGAGGTGGCGTTTTTTTGTGGCTTTTTTTTAGTCTCGCGTTTGTAGTTGTTTTTTTGAGTCATTATTATTTTATAAAAGTTTATCTTTTGCCCCCCCTTAACGTTTGTCGGGGAAGCTGGGAGACCCCTCTTTCCAGGAGGTTTTTCTTTTCATCATGGCTTTTCTCGTATAGTTCCCCCCGGGTTTGCCTTTAGTACTGAGGTTAAATTTTGTACGGGCACGAAGACTTTTTTTTGCTTTTAGTTTTCAGCATTCAAATCCTTATTAGTTTCTTGTTGTAGACCGCAGTCCTACCCAGTATTTTGGCAGGCGTCACCCAGTCCCGGTTTGTTTGCCTCTCCCTGTTTACCGTCCGTTTCCCCCCCAGTTTCCTCTGATCGGTCAAACCTCTCAGTTTTAGGTGGAAAGGCCCTCAGCCCCCCGTTTTGCTCATTTTATTTTGTTAGTCAATCCCCCCCCAAGTTCACTCGTCCTTTGAAGTTCCGTTTTCGATTCTGACTTTTTGGTGACCATATGAGTCTCCCACGATTGGATTTTATTTCCTCCTTCGGCCCTCTGGAATTTTTTTATCCCACGGCGGTGCGGCGTTTTTTGGGACTTTTTTTTTTGGGTTGTTTGAATGTTTTCCCTTTCTTTCTGGTAGTGGAAATACCCCATTTAGTGTCCCAACTGTTTCAACTCTCTTGTGGTCCCCGCATTTTTGAGGTGTGTTTGTGGACCCGATTTTTGTAGATTTGTTTGTCCTTTTACTCAAGTTTAAATCGCCCCCCTCCCCATCGATGTCGGACTTGAGATTTTGATATCGTTTTGTTGATCTTCTTTATTTAGTTGTCTCTCGCCTTTCTTCCGTCACTCAAAACTTCTTCTCGGCTACCCTGCTAAAAAAATCTTCTGCGACCCGATTCCCATTGTACTCTTCAGCCCAGAAGCTTTTAAAATTTTCTCCTGTACCTTTTTATTTCCTGTTGGCCGCTTTGGAATTATTTCGTTACTTCCCGGGCCTTTCCCGCGTTTTCACTGCTTCCCGAAACCCCTTTACTCTCCGCCCTATTCTCCTAATGGTTTTTTGGGGAATCTCCTTTTCTCACCAGGATCATTCATTTCGTCTTGATGTTCTTTTTTCCCGGTCTTCACTGTTTTTTTCTGTCCAATGCACCCCTCAATACTCCTAGGTCTATGGTTGGATTTGGACACACTGGTCGCCGTTGGTTGTTGGGGGAAATACGGGCTGTTCTCGGTTCCTGTTTCACCTGCGTGCTTTTCAGCGGAATATACCTGCTTTTTTTCTCCCTTGACCTCTTTGCCTTTTGATGATGGGTTTTGCCCCCCCCTCCCTCCTAGTCTGTTTTAACTCCTTCTTTCCGGCAAGTGAAACCATCTGCATAGATTTGTATTTTTCTTCCCAGTCCCTTTTCTACGATCTTCCTTCACCCCTCCTGCAGCGTCGCCAATACGGTGGGATCCACACGGCCTTCGGGCAAATCTTTTTTTTCCGCTTTTTATCACAACAGGGAAGAGGTGTGCCCCCCTGCGTTCGGTTTTTTTTTTCTTTTAGCCCTCATCCTGTTTACTACCTCGAAGGACCTACTTGGCCCGCCACGCGAAAGCAATTTTTTTTTTTCATTTCTTTTCGGTTGTTTGCCCCCTTTTTCCCTCTGGTTTAGCATTTTGGATCTTTCCTTTCTGACCAGAATTCACAGCCGTTTTCTAATCTTTCTTTTTTTAGGACGAATAGCGGCGTTTTTTGTACGGTTTGTGTCTTTTTTTCTCAATTTTGTTTCCTCAGTTTCGTCTTTCCTGGTAGGGGTCCATTTTTCCCTCCTTGCACCTTGTGATGGTCTCTTGACCCTGTCTTCCTGAAGATTCCAGTTACCTTTTGGGATTTTCATCGGCCTTTCCGTGAGTCGGTAAGCATCCTTCGTTGCCGCGCAGAAAACACCCAAGTTTTTTCTTTTATTCGTTTCTTGAGAGCGCTGTGTGCCTGGGGTTCCTTTATGAAGACTTTCTTTCGGTCTTGCATTTGCACGCTGTGTTCTCAAGTCGGAGTTCTCTCTTTTTGCTCGGTGGTTTTGAAGATAAGGTTTTTCTTCGGGCTACTCACCACATTTGAGTTGACCAGTCCGAGTTGCTTTGGTCTTTTCAATGTTTTTGGTTTTTTGAACCCTTTTTTTTCTTTTTCCTTGTCTTACAGTCGTCTTTTTGCATTTCTTGGTCACCGTTTCTGCGTGGTTCTTTCCCCTCGGGCCGCTCGTTTGCGAACGGATGAGTTTTTATTCCCGCTTTCCTCCCCACCCGGACCCACTTCATTTCATTCCCTGTTTTTTTGTTTTGTTTGAGTACTCTCTGGTCACTACTACCTTCCCCGCTTTTTCATTTTTTAACGTCTTGCGGCGCGGGACCCCACCCAGACCCCGTGTTCCTGCGCCGTTGTGATTGGTGAAGGTCCCCCCTTTCAGACTGACACGACCAATTTTGTTCTCCTTTTCCTTTTCCCCCTCCGAAGAATGTTCACCTTGTATCTTACTTAGTCTGGTGACATAGTTTCCCGCCTCTCTCTTTAACACCCCTCCTGTCAGCCTCGCACCCTTGCGGAATTTTCCGTTTTTTGGTCTCAAAGACGTGTGCAAGGATTTCCTTTCCTTATACGATGAAGAATCCCCAACGAATTTGGTAATTACCCCCTTTGTCGACGTTTGCCGCCCTCTCTCGACCCCACTCCAACAGATCACCGGCCGCTGAAGGCAGGAATACCCCGGCATTGTCCCGTCCTTCGCCAGACAGGCCTGGCCACTGCCCTTCGTTTCTTGAATTCCCTCCCCTTTATTCATCCAGGGCGTCCCCCACCACACCAGCCAATCTTCATTTTTTTCCCCCAATAAATCTCCTCTTGACGCGGTGAATTTCCGTTCTCTCCCCCCCCCTAAGTCTTCATCTCCCCTCCTTTCCCCGGCTTTGACGGCATTTTCTATTTCTGTTCCCCGGAATAACCATGTATTTCTTCCTTGATTTGTCCCGTTTTTTTTCTTGATTTGTTCTTGCCCTCAACTAGGTCCAACCCTCTTTCTCCGTTGATGTTGAGATCGTTGCGTTGTCCCCACGACGGGTACTTTCCCCTTTTTTTTTGTCCGCCTTGCTTCTTGTTTTTTCATTATTCCGTGACGTGGGTCTTCGAGTCATTTGAGTCTTTCCCCTCCACTGCATACGCTTTCATTTTTTTTTTCCCACGGCAAGTATTCTCGGCTTTCTTTTGCCCCTCCTAGAGGTCACTAAGTGAAGCCCGGTTTCCCTCTTCCTGTCGTGCACCTTTTCGGTGCCCCTTTTAGCGATCCAACTTTAACTTTTCGTTGCCCCCGTTCCCCACCCCAATCCCCCTGGTCATCCCTGGGCATTTTAACTTTCTGAACTTCCCTCGGTTCTTTTCCACATTCCCCCCCCCCACGTTTTTTTTTTAAGCATATTTTTCCTTTAGGCCATTTTCCCTTGTTGCTTCCCCATGTAGCTCGATCAATTTTGTCTGTAGAACCACCCCGCTTCTCCCTTTTATGTGCGATGCTTGATTCTCCCTCGTCGTGAAGTAGTCGTTGGCTTCGACTTTTCTGTTGATGCTTCCCAATCCTCCAATCCAGTGGCTTCCCCCTGGCAACAGGTGCTTGTCCGACCCAGCAGTTTTCGTTTTATGCGACGAAGGTCCCCTTTGTGCGTGTCTTAGGGCTGCGCCTGGGGGGGGATGTTTTGCCGTCGAGTGAAAGTAGGTCTTCGGGGACAGTACGTACAAAGATGTTTGATCACGTCTCCACCTCCCAGTCCCAACTGTCTTTTTTTTTCCCAAACCCGGTCCCCATCCCGTCGTTGAGTGTCTTTTTGGGGTGGCCAAACCCATTTTTCTTTTCGATTTTTTAAAAGTTCACCCGCGCCCCCCCCCCCCCTTGCCCCCACCACCCCGCTATGTGAGGCCCGCCCCGTTCTGGACCCTCTTTTTTTAACAAACCGCCAGATTTCTTGCTCCCCCCCTACCCACGTGACCCATTTGTTTTCCAATGAGCTTTTTTTTTGCCCCCCCCCCACCCCCGTTTTCCCCTCCTGAGACCTGCACAGTCCCCCTTCCCTGATTCAATTAGATATCTCGGTTTTTTTTATGGTGTAAAACCGCCGCGCGCGAACTTGTGTTCGCAACCTGATTGCACTTTGATTGCCTTAGCCTCTCCCGAGATCGCCTCGTTTTTGGGCCCCCCGAAACCCCCTTCACTTTACGAAGTTCCCTCCTGAGGCATCTTTTATTTGTCGCCTCCGGTTCGCTGGGTCTTGCCAAACCGTCATGTGTCTTTAGCCCGTTACCCACTTGCCCCCCCCTCCCGTTCTGGCCGTTCTGTCGAGGCACGTTTTTGTTTCGACCACTCCCCCCACATACAGTTCTTTTCGTTTCCCGCGATTCGCCCCCCGGTGCGCCCCCCTTCCCTTTCAACCCCGCTTCTTACTGTCCACCCCAGCCCCCATATCTACAGGTCCATAAAAACCGTGTTTTTTTTGCTTTTTACTTCTCCCCTTTTTTCCGTCTCGGTAGAACTGACGCCCTCAGGTTTCCCCCCCCCCCCAATAACTCCCGAGGCCTTTCGCCACGTTGTGAGTGCCTGATTTGAGCTTACGCTTACCCCTTTTTTTTTTAAGTGTTGTTAAGCGCTCGACCTAGAACCTGAACACCCTTTCTTTTCTGCTACGATTTTCCTGCAGCTGCTTCGAACTTTTTCCGAATTCCGTGCTGCAACTTGCTCCCGCCCCGGGTCTGGTCTTTTCCGAAAAGCCCCACTATATTTCGTGCTGGCAACACATTGACGGGTTTCATCCGGTGGACGCCTCTTCCCAGACATGCGCGCCAAGCCCCTTTTCTCCCTCGTCCAGGATGTGTTTTCTTTCCGTTTTTTTTTCCCCTTTGACTGGAAAACCGGTTCTCGTGGAAAGTGACCCCCCCCTATCGTATCTGTGAAACCGAGGCCTCATCCCACTCAACTTCCCCTCTCCCACTGTCACATCGCCTTTTTTGGGCAGGCCGCTTAAGTTTTTGTTGGACGGGATCCCACTGCTCGACTCATAAAGGAGAAGCCCCGCCCTGTTCCTATGTGACAAGCTGTTGTTTTGAGAATTTTTTAGGTTCCCATTTTCTTTTTCTTGAGCTCAGAATCCAGTGAACAGACACCGCGAGTAATTTCCGGCTTGCTTCGTGATTTGATCGTCCACGCCCCCGGTCTGTCCCTGCTCTAGCGTCGTCTTTGTACAGCTTTAGTGCCGGTTCCGACTTTTTTGACCAGACTTTTTTTCCGGTCTTTTTGTTGTCTTCGATTTTCCGTCAAAGTCGCTCTCCCCGGCTTGCGGCGGCCCTCGCCAGTTTTTTCATTTTTTTCGTGAATTCATCGTCTTTTGTTCCCCCTCAGGGAGGCTATCGAGTTGGTCGCTCTATTGGTCCCCCTCGTGAAACTTTTTTTGGGACCTGGTCGCACACGCCGTTGCATCCAGACTCCGGACCCTTCCTTGTGTCAATGTGCACGGCTCCCCCTTCGTAGGTTTTCGGCGTTTTTTCGGTTCCCAGATACTCCGCTGTTCATAGATCTCTTCCTACCTCCCCTCGTTGTTGTTTTGTGTTTTTTTTCCGAGTTATATGTTACTTCTGACGGCTGCCCTCGTGGTCACACTCCTAAAAACCGACGGCGTTTTCTTTTAACCAATCCCCCCCCCCCCTCTTGTGTGCCCCGCAGTTTTCCTGTCCTTTTATGGTTCTTCCCTCCCCAATTAAAAGTCCAAGGAGTGCCCCAATATGCCTCGCCGAATACCTTTTAGGTGGGGGTGATTTTCCCCCCCCCAGTGAACTTAGTCTGTCCCATTTTCGCTTCTGGGTTTTTTCCAGGTCCGATCGTTCGAACGTTCCGTCTCGTCCAAATCTCAAGCCCTCATTGAAGAGGCTTTCGTGTGATCGGTTCCATTCTTCTCCCCCCTGGTCCTAAGAGAAACTCTTTTTCGGATCATTTGGGGCCGGTTATCCCTCCGTGAAGATCAAAAGTATACTCCCCAAACTCCGTACGCGCGATTCTGGCTCTCTACCTTCGCTCCAAAGGAACTCCCCCCTTTTCGACCCAAGCCTCTATCTCACCCGATTTCACCAATCTTTCGATAGGCTCAGTCTTAGTTCTTCTTTCCACTGCGGTGATATCTGACAAGACCGTTCCACCCATGCGGGCGATCCACCACAGTTTCTCCTTTTACCAATTTTCTTACCGCGAAGTTGGCCGGCCGTCCTGTGGCGAGGGGTCACGTCGGTTGGTGCTTCTTTTTTTTAGAGACCCCAAGTTTTGCAACTACTGCTTCCAAGAATTTCCACAACCCGGAGGGAAAACCCCCTTCAATTTTTCTCGGCCCAGTTCCCACGGGTTTTTTTGATATGACAACTTTCCCCCTTGGGTACTTACCCTCCCGGCCTGATACCCCTCGGCCAGTCCGATGCAAGCCGTCGCCTGGGGCGGCGCCCCTCTTCTCTCCCTTGGAGTCCTTCTCCTTTCCCCGTAGGCCTGAAATACATCGGAGCGACCTGACGTCCGGTTTTCTTTCCTTTCGTGTGAACTGCCACCGTTCAACCACATTTGGTGTCGGCCGTTTTGGTTACACGCACCTCTTTTGGCTTCCTTTCTTCGACTAGCCGCTCCCACGGTGAGTGGTTTTTTTTCCCTCGGGATTTTCCCTTTTAAAAGGAAACGGAGCCTTTTCAGCCCCCCTGTTCCTGAACGCTCTTTTGTTGGCTTCTTTTTCTTCCACGATGAGGTGTTGCTTCAGCCAGCTTTTCCCTTTGTGAACCAGGAAGATGTTTTCTCCCCAGTTGTAGGAATCTTTCCAATAATGAGATTTTTGGTAGGTCCCGTAGTTTGTTTTTTTTTTTTTAGTTGGCCCCCGCCCCTGGATTTTTTTGCCATTTCCCGGCGTGTAACCTTCCCGTGAGTTTGGATCAGTCGTTTCTGGTGGACCGGCTTATACCAACTTCCTTTTTCTTTGGGAAATTCTCTGGTGCTTGGAAGTTTTTTTATTCCGGTAGTTTTCACAGGGAACGGCCCATCTCTGCGTTTCGGTCCTAATTAATCCCCTCCCTCCATAGACCTTGCCCGGAGCGCTCGCTGCTGGTTTCCTTGGACACCCCCTCTGTGCGCGCACTCAGAATCCTTTGGTAGCGGACTTTCTCGATCTCACGGCCCCCCTCTTGCGCGGGTTTTGTGGGGACAAACCCCCAAGATTTTGGGTAATATTTCTCTCCTTTTCCCCCCCTGACTAACCCCACCTTCCCATTTTTGTGCATACTCTGTGTGCGGTCGTTGGACCAATCCCCTGAGTTTTTTTCACATGGTCCACCCAACTGTTTTTTTTCTAGTTGT
>Ga0179591_1283048_pt1 | contig 20269 bp, 12 predicted proteins | sample CZOMad2_1_08_16f_FD_182891 | JGI IMG/M metagenome (GOLD analysis project Ga0179591, IMG submission 182891) | Vadose zone soil fungal communities from Angelo Coast Range Reserve, California, USA - CZOMad2_1_08_16fungal (PacBio error correction) | ecosystem: Environmental > Terrestrial > Soil >... | reverse complement strand
TTTTATTACCCTAGTACTCTGATGTCCAAAAAGCCTCGCACTAGCGTGGCCACCTTTTTGAATTTAGCAGTAATGCTACGCACCGATGAACCCTCCGGAACGGCAATGTAGTGTTAGATCTTCGTGAAGCGTTTCAGTAGACCAGGTTGAAGAATCTCCCATTTTGATTGGACAAAGCTCCCTTCATCAATAACATATTGTTTCCTGGTCCCCATCAACCATGCCGTCTTCTTGTGGGATATCGACTATCTCTGACAACGTTTTCGTATCCCAATACAAACGGCCTTCTTTCTTTTCTTTTTTTTAAACGCAAGACCCGTAGTTTTGATCAGTTCTCACTTACTAGCCCGACTGGTTTCTTAACCATAGAACTTAACCAGTTCCGGCCTTTTTTTTTTTTACAACATCTCCGGGTCACAGTTACCCCCTTAAATCACCACGAAACTTATAGGGCCCAGTGTTTCATTTTGGTATGTAGAAATAGACCTTACCTAAAGTTTTTGCGACCCACCCAAAAAAATAACGGGTATCCAAGCTCTTGCAGGCTCTCCTTCCCGGCTGGCGCTGCCGTTGCACCCCGTGAGACCCCCGGGCGGCATTGCTCTATCTCTTCCCTCCTCCCTCCCGTTTTTGAGTCTTCCCTTTCCGAATGTAGATCCCTTTGACCCTCCCTTTTGAAGCCCGATCGATTCCCCACTCCGCTCCGTTTGCTTTTTGCGTTATAATGGACCCGTTTCCTGCACGCTGAGCGGCTTCCCTACCCAGTTATCCCTCCCTCCTGAAGCCCCCCCCCGATAGTTTTTTTGTTGGGTTGACATGGTCCTGTCGCGGCACTAAGAGGGCAGAGGGCCAAACGCGCGGGATGGACAAATTCACAGTATTGCCCTGCGCGTACCATTTTTTTAGAGGGCCAACAATCTTTCTTGTTTGCTCTTTGGAAGGCTCTCACATTCTCCGCCGGGAAACGTTTATTTCTTCTTCAGACACCACGATTTTAAATTGGGGATCCTGTACCTTTTCCCCTTTTGAGAGCCTTTTGTCAGCATTGTTCACGAACATGAAGTTTTTGACGCCAATGACAAAGCTTTACACAATGGGTCCAAGGGCTGAAGCGGTGGCCGATTGAATTTCTATTCGTTTTCCGTCTTTGGACGAGAGCGTTTTTTGACTATAGGATGCCGCACAGCACACCGCCCGTTGTCTTGTTTCTTTCTTCGCGTACTCTTAAGAAGTCGGAGGCGCAGTTTTTTTTCCTTTCTGCTTTTCTACGCTCTTCAGCCACCTGACACCGTCCTGCCTCTCTACAGCTTTACATTGCCCAAAATGTGGTGATCCCCTATTTTTGTGTCCAATTTCAACCCCCTGTGCCCCATCCCCGACCCTTGCTAAGGATCCACTGTTCCCTTTACTTCTCAATGATTCTGCGACCCTTTTGACCCCACAACCCGTGGTCAGTTGAACCTCTTCCACCCCCCTGTGAGAATACCCCGTGAGGCGGCTGTCTGGAGATTCTCGACACCTTTTCACATTCTGTTTGTCCCCTGGCCGGTTCGGGTTCTGACGGGTATTTGTAGTCCGGGGGGCTTTTCCCTTAACCTCCCCACACCGACATTAGCAGAGTGGCACTCCGATCTATTTCGCCCCGCTGCCCCTTGCAGTTTTTTTTTTCTGTAGTTTTCAGTCCTTTTTCATTGACCCCACGTTGGTTCCTGTTTTTTTTCTTTTCTTTTTAACGCCGTCGGTTGTTGCCTGGGGCGTGTGAAAAATTTTTCTTCCGGGACCGCACTCCCGTTCCACAAACTGCAGGCTTGACTTCTTTAGAGCCGTTCTTTTTTTTTTTTCGTACCCTCAGTGCGATTCCCTATTTCCACGGTTATTCCTTTTTTTTCTCGCTCGATGCCTGCTGCCTGGCGCACCTAGACTTGTTGTTACAGGCGGCCCACATTGATACCCGTGCCTCTACCTCTCCGTTCGGGATCCAGCACGTGGCCCGTTAATATTGGTCAAATTTCCCAGAATTTCCCGCCATCCACGCACCGCCCCCTTTGTGTTTCCGGTTAGACCTCTCCAACTCTGCCGTAGTCATTTCTCTGGGCCTGAACGTCACCTGTCCCGTCGAAAACTTTCATCAACATTTTTTATCAACCTGGTTCTTTCAAAAGTGATCCACGGTTTCTCCTATTCCCCTTTGGTGGTTATACTAATTAGCCACAGGGTTCCACCACTCTTCGTTTGACTCATCTCCCCACATTTACCCCAAGGTTCTGCTACGCTCCCTCGGAGTTCTTCTCAAGTGATTATAGAGCACTCTTTTGTGAGGTTTCTATTTGCCTTTACAAAGATGCCCGTCAGACCAGTCTTAGAACTTTGGTTCCGCTAGAGAGGTTCCTCCAGATAACTAGCAAGCAAGTCAGGCCCATTTGACATTCCAAGGCTAAGGTGCCCCCTGCCCCAAGGCCCCTTAGATTAAGGTTTTTCTGAGCAGGAGGAGATAGTGCCCACACCCAGACCGCCTCTTGTTGCGCGCAGTGAATCCCCTTGACACCAGGTCACCGCCAGCTGCAATCCTATTCTCCCCAGTCCTTTCTGGTTTCCCTCCCTAGGCGTGGTTCATCTTATGATGTGTTTCGAGTAGTCTCAACCTTTCCGCTCCAAAATACACCCGCGTCCGGAGTCCTAGAAGCCAGGTCGTCGAAAGGTAGCCTTTTGGGGATGGGCAGTTTTCCGGCCCTTACAGTATCCTACCCCTCCCTTTTTGATGGAGGGACATAAATTATAATAACGCTTCTCCCGCCCATGACCAAAGATACCCCCATGGTTCCCCCCCGCGACGATTACGCGAGAATATCGTAGAGGTTTTGTATTGCTTTAGTTCCGGTCCCATAATGACCTGAAACGATTCTACCCGGGATGTCCATCCGCCGAGCGGTGTTATCAGAGGCACCAAGTAGTCAGGGCTTTTCCTCATTTCCTTGTAGAGCTTGCTTAATTTTTGACCGGGGTAGAGATAGCTTCATGTCCGGAGGATTCTTCCACCACAGCCTGTTTTTTGGCGGGCACGACTCGAAGGCCCTGAGGTCGCTGGCCCGCTAGGATCGAGTAGTGAATGTGGGTCTTGTGTTCTAATGACTCCCATAGATTTTCTGGACTTTCCCACGACAAGGAGGAGCACGCGAAGTCGAACAGGCGATCATACCCATTGTTTAAGGTCAGCGGATCTGGGTTCTCTTAACAGAGGACGAAAAGATAAGAGCCCGTCTATACTATACAATTTTTTCTTTTTATCTTATCGCAGCGAGGGTCCCAACCATGGGATAACGTTTTCCCCTACGATCGACTTGAAGGCGACGCTGTGAAGTCCTTGTACCGTCTAACAGATCCTGCCAACAACCATTTCACTGTAACATAGCCTGTCGTTAACTCATGAGGGGTCTATTTCATTTTTTGACCGCAATTTTCCTTTGCCTGATCAAATCCAAAGGAATGACACCCCCTAGGCTCCTTTCTTTTGGAATGTTCACCCCCGACAGCTTTCTGGTTCCGTCTGTGTCGCTCTTGTCTGTCGTGCAAGCCAACTTTCCCAAGGATACGAATCCCTCTGGAATTGCGACCCTTTTTTGAGGTTGAACTCTCAGCCTGGTCTACTGATCTACGCCCAAACTTGAACTATCGTGGCCTCACCTCTCTAGGCCCCCCCCCTTTTTTCAACCAGTTGAACTGAATTTTTGTCCTTTGACGCCCAATGTTCGTACGAAGTGCATGTTAAACTTGGCATTCCCTAACCGCAAATGTTCCGGCCCAACTGGCCATGAAGACCGTATTTCCCTTTCTTAACGAGAACAAACCTCGCAGTGTTCATCCCCCATTTTTGAGCGGTTTTCACCCTTTACAAACTTAAATCCATTTTCTCTTTCCATTCACATCGGAATATGCCGTGTAGGACATGCGTTAGTTGGTGGTTCGTACGGCAGACCAACCCCCGGCAATCGTTCCGACCTCCCCTTTGTTTGAACGGTCCGGATTCTCCGTGTCTCATGCCCCAAGTAATTCTTTCCCGCTTACCGTAGGGACCCAACTGTTTTGTGGTGGTAGTACTGAATAGGTCCTTTGATGAGTTACCCCAATTTCGAGTTAATATTAGACGTTGCTGTTTTATCCAACTTGAAATTACCCCCCCCACATATTTTTTTCACACGCATCGAGTCTTGGCATTGGCACACTTCATTCCCAATGGAATATAAGGAAGTTAACTTCTCAATTGACCAGAATTCTTTAGACCGCAGTCTCATGAAGCCCCCCCGATTCCCAAAGATGTACGGTAACCGGATCATTCCGCTATATCAAACCAGAAACACCCGATCTAGTTAGGAGGTTTTCAAGCAATTCCCCTGGGCCATCGGAGTTCAACTGCCACGACCTACACTTACCTTGGCTCCCTTTCCGAGTTTTTTGTGCGTGCCAAGCAATGCCCCTTTTTGTTGCCCCCGGACCTTTTTGGCATTGTACCCTTACCGTTGACACTCTTCCCGGCCTCTTCTGATTAGTTGTTTTGCGTGAAGACGGCTCTTTACCCCCTTTGCAGTTCCTACGACTTTAGGGACCTGCCACCCGCAGGACTCCGAGGCATGTAGTCTTTTCACGGCGGATGCAGACACATTTATTTTTGACCTGACCTCCCGCTTTTTGATCCTTCTTTCGTTAAACTCTTACTCGGGCCAAAATTCCTATTCCTCGTAACCCCGACACTGAACCATTTTTAAGTTCAGGGCCGTTTCCTCCGACTGCCCCTTTACTGAACCCCATCATAGCAAACTGGCTCCCCAATCCATGTCACTTGGTTTCTGAGCGTCGTACTATTTTTCCTTACACGGATTGATGGAGTCCGTCCTTTTCTTTCAATCTCTTTCCCTCTCTTTGGACACTCGCACGGGACCGGCCGCGCCTCGGTTTCGGTCTATGCCCTGACGCTCTTTCCCTCTTTTCATTTTAGTGGCGTTTGATCCTTCCTTCCTATTGGGTCCACACCGCCCCCCCAATCCCTGTCGTCCCCTTTTTTTTTCTGATCTGTTCTTGGGGGTTTGCGCGTTAGAATTTTCGTTTTTCTCCAAGGTTTTTCGAGTGGGGCGGGCCCGCTGGTCATCTAGGAAATTTGTCCGCCCCGTGCTTGTTTCCAGGTACAATCCCAGTTCTTTTTGATATTGGTGGTCAGGCGCCGAGTGGGATATGGTTCTTCTGGAACGTCCTATGGCCTGCCTTGTGACCCCATTTCTCCCACCGAAGCTTCATGTTTTTACTTAGCGGCAAACTGGGCTTAGCATTGTTTGAAACGGAGTTCACTCCCCCCGTTTCCCATCTTAACCTTCGATCTTTCGCAGACCAACTGAAAAACCCCTCAAATAGTAAGACAATTGCGTAAGGGACATTTGCAAGTTTTTACTGGACGCTTGTGTTTTTGCCCCCTACTAGGACGAAGCGGATTGTGTTTGTCATTTCATTTCATGTTTCCCCCTTGAGGTGTGGCGTTGATATTCGCGTTTTAAATCAGTTCCGGTAGGCGAAGGAAGGTGTCACGGCTTTCCTTCTCTGAGAGCTGGGACTAACCAGAGTTCCAACTGATTTTCACTTTGGTCTTCTACCCCAGATTGTCACCCCACTTTTCCCCTTTAGTGGTAATACTATTTGGGGTGCAAAGTGTAACTTCGCCCAGACCGAATTCCTCGTCTAAAGGTCCCTTCCTTAAACTGCTGCACGTTTTTTCGAGACTCTGACACAACACCCAGGTTCACTAGTAGGGATTGACATTAACTTTGCCGTTACGGGTGTAACTTCTCGACCCACGGATCAACTCGTTTTTGCAAGAGGTTCAAGGCCCTTTATTTTCTTAGGACCACTGTGCTGCTTCTTTTTCCTCTTCCCCTCCCTGCTCCGCAGCAGGCAGTCCCCTTGTGCGCAACCGCCCCAGTTTTGTGGGGTACTGTTCCCCGCCCCGTGCGTACGGAGTGCAGTTTTTTTTTTTTTTCTTCCAGTCGTCTATGCCTTGTCGCCGACAAAACATGTATTACTTTTGATCCACGCTTTCACTGCCACCAGTTTTCAACATTTGGATTGGTCCCCTGCCTGGATTCTCCATTGCCAAATTGTACGCCCTGGCTGTATGGTTTATCCCGAGATGTTTCGCCTAGAGACGCGGTCGACAATTTATTGAAATTACGAACCGTATATAACACTCCGCTCCGGGACCGAGGGGGATAGCAGGTTGCGCGTGTACTTAGCATCCCCAACCTCCCTTTCCCTCACCGCACTTCTATCGTGAGTGTGAACTTGCTCACAGTTGCGCGTCGGGGCTGGGCTTTCCTTCCATTTCCCTGTTCCCCCCTTTCCCAACCTGGTTTCGGGTACTTCCCACCAGACACACTGTCATGGTACGTGCGAACCTTCGTGAACGTGAACGTTCTTTATCCCTTCCTTTTCTTCCCCAACCTTCCTTTCTTGCCAACTAGCCCGCACGTCACTGTAATAGTGGAGTTATGAGTACTGATACAGCCTCGTAGTTATAGCGCCTATAGTGAGCGACGGCGTGTGAGTGAACCCTTTATGGACACCACACAACACTATGTGCTTATCAAGCTTTTATAGCTGCTCATCGCAGTTTTCACGGTCCCTTTTCGAGTCTCGCTCGCCGATGTAACCCGGCCACGACAGTTCGAGTCCGCCCCTGACCCCCCACTTTCCTTCTTCCCTCTGGCTTTAGTCTTTCCCCCACGCCGCGCGGTGGACGGCCAGGATGCGTTCCACTCTGTACCTTCGGCAAGCGTCACCCTTTTCGCATGTTTTGAGAGCTCCACGTTTACTTCTATCCGTAGGCAAACGGGAGATTCTTGTTATACCAGAGATGGTTCGCCCGTGGTCTGTACCGACAAAACATACGTCTGAAGATAGCTGTAATTGACTCTGGTCTCGTCCCCAAGGGCTATCGTTCCTAATGACGTGTGGATTTTCATTCGGTTTGTTGTTGAGCTGCCTAGCTAAGCTCAGATCGGGGACTACGGGATACCCGTTTGTCCCCCGGATCCCGGTAATTCCTCTTTCTCGTCGTGTGGTTTGAATTTCTGAGTTCTACATAAGATACTTTTTGATGAACCCAGTACGAACCTAGGTTCTCCTTCAGTGCTTTCCAAGAGCGTGTAAAATCCCTGGGTCAGTTCTTTGTGCAGGTCTGAGTCTTTAGTTTTTTTTCTTTTCTTGGCGTCGGACCAGCCGCCTTAGTCGATTCGAAGCCGTTTTTTGCCGGTTTTTCCCTTCGACCGGTCTTTGGGCGTGACTATCTCGTCCGACCTTCAGGACCCGGCGAGCGGGTCCCGGGATACAAATTTTTCATCCCTCGGGATTTCGCGTGTTTTTGGCCGCCTCCCTCTCCTTGCGTTCTTCCGTTCCAATTAAGATACATCTTTTTTCTTCAATTCAGACATCTCTTAACGAGGACACTGAGCTGTGTTCTCAGGCCCTCCCCCTTCCCCACGGTTGGAATCCTGGTCGATTCATGCTGAGATCCCCTTTCAATTAATAGCCCCGGCAAACTTCAAGATTTCCTTTTTTGGAATAGTTTGTGACGGTGGAATTTTATACGACGGCCTACCCCTTCCCCCGGCCCCACCTACGCGCCTGCTGTCACGTAGGCAATCTCCGGCTGTGGGAATGTTCTTATACATGGCGAATTTTTTCTTTTTTACCTATTATCTTTCGATCACGCCTCGGTCCCGTAGCTGAGGGTTTTGAAGGTACGCTCGGGCTCCGGTCTTTCCATGCTTCGTCCCCCCCCTTCCAATTCACTCTTTTAAAAACCAAACGACCCCACAACCAGTTATCTGGCAATGGGGTACGACCCCGGGTCAATTGAAGTATCTAGTGTTTTGCAGTGGCTTTCTTCCCGTATTTTCCCCTGACAATGTTTGTGGCGTGCCCCGGGTCCTGAACGAAAATCCACTAACCAACCGCGTTCTAATTTAGCCCCCAGAACCCCCCGCAAGGGATTCTTTTTTGCGCTCAAATCAGGACTCGTTCCTGTCGCTCCGGTTTTTTTCTTTTTGACCCTGACCGCCCCTTACCCCCTGGTCTTGGACCCGGCCTTTCTGCGCCCCCCACCCCCTGGGGCGTTAAACGATTCAGTGTTTTTTAAATTTAACTTCTCCCCCCCCGAGCTCCTCCCTACGAGTTACCCAGTACGTCCCCGCCGCCTTTTTGTGGTTTTGCCTTTTGAAGTTGACATCTGCTTTTTATGTGATCGTACGTGCAGGTTTTTTCTCGAGTGCCGTTAGGTTTATGTGAATTTCCCCCCTAAACACCAAATAGAGTAAGTACTGACCATCCCTCCCCCAATCTCAGAGATGGTTTCCCGAAGGTAATGTCCCTGCTGGGTGCGTGACCGTCTGCCAAGCAGCCTTCTGAGACCCTGAAGGAATGGTCTCATACTTGAATTCCCAAGCTTCCCCCATTGTCCCCTGTGCTTCTAGTATATTTCCAAGACTCGTAATACGTACAAACTCAGGGTTCGACATTCATCTGCGCCCGGCATGACCCTTTTCCCCATCTTACTAGAGAGGATTAGGGGGATCCCGCCAACAGCATTTAATTTTTTAGTTTCAGACTTAACACGACCTGTTCTGTAAGTCTCTTCCCCATCCCGAGTACACAATGATCTCTTGCGGTCTCTTTGTTGCGACTGCGTCCTGTGCATCGAAACGAAACCGGCTCGCAGCTGCCTTCATCTTTTATGGGAGCAATAAAATAAAGGCTCCGAACCCATTTCGTCCATGTGGTTTCAGGAAGACCGTGGGCTCGAACTTTTCCAGAGATTTTTCCCCCAACTATACTCGTCCCCCCCACAAGACTAAGCAACACATTTTCTTGTGTCACCTTGTTGTTGCTTTTTGACATTCACTACCAAGTCCCATCGCCCGAGGTCTGGTAGCGTTATTGGCACGATGTCCTAAACGGGAGCTGTCCGTTTTCCGGGTCTGCTATTTTCCTTACTTCACGTTGGTTGTTTGTTGCTCTTTACAATGGTAGTATTTTTGTTTTAGAAAAGGCGCGGTCCCCCGATATAGCGGTCCTATCCGACGTGACATACGTTTTCTATTGGCTCCTTTAACGGTCTAACCTCCCGCTTCCGGCGATGGCAGTCGACCATCCCTCTTGGGGTCGTTGCCGTGGTAGAGCCGTTGTCTGGAATGACCTCCTCATTTTTGACTCTTTTTTTGACAATTCTCTTCCGCTTTTTCCCACCCTTTCATTTTGTCGAGCTTTTCGCACGTAACATGTGTTTTTTTTTTTTTTTCTTTTTTTTTTTTTTTTTTTTTTTTTTCGATTTTCCTTGCTTAAACATCGACGTAGTCTTTTTTAGTGAAGCTCTCCGTGCCCTTTCCGAGGTAGACGGGACTTTTTGGTACAGAGCCGGCCCTTACTCACCCCGAAGATCCCATTCTCCTCTCCCTGATGGGAGGTACCCTTCGTTTTTTTTGAGGCGCGTCATAACGTTTTGGGTTCCCACAGAACGGGAAACGTCGATGCATTTTACGTAACTCCCCCCCCCGCTTAAGCCCATTGAGTGAAGGATTTTTGTGCGCCCCTGGGGGTTTTCCCCAAACGATATAGAACGCTGCGTCGGCTCAAGCCGTGCCCTTCCAGACAGGAACCGTTTCCATGGTTTCCGTTTTTTCCTTTCTAGTTCCTTTGTTTTACCGGAGGAAGTGGGGCTGGATGAGTGTCCACCCCGCGGGTCACGTTTTTTTTTCCAGGGTTTTCCCTTGTCGGCACCCTTTATTTTTGCTTCAAATACCCGTACCCTGTGTATTGTAACCAATGAGCCACCGCATTTGCTCCTATCGTCCAAGTTCATCTGCCTCTTTTTGCCCCAGTGCCACACACAACTTTTGGCTTTCCTTTAGTAAATTGTGAGCAGGCCAAAGCGACCGTCACGCACTCTCCTTTGCAACACAGTCTCTAAAGGCCGCTGTGTTAACTACCTGTGTCCTTGCGGTGGGTGTTTTTTGGATAGCTTCCCTCCGAACCGCCCACGCTTCCGCTCGTCTAATTTCAGGATGAAGCACTCCCTGCCTATGGGCCTTTTTCTACCCCCAGAAGCGGTTGCTTGCAGGCTGAAGCTCCCAGCCTGTACTGACCCTGTGGGCGCAACCCGGTCCCTGTCACCTTTGCCCAACGTTTCACCCTGCAGGCGCGTAAGACCTGGTTGGGGTACCCTCACCTTTCCCCGTGTCCCACTGTTCTTTTTTTGTTCGAGAGCGTCGAGAATTGCGCATTTTGCGCCAGCCCTCCGCCCTTCACTTAGACGTAGCGCATATATCAGTCAGAATCACAACTTCTCTGACTGCTTTCGCCCTGAGCCAGTGTCGGTGCTAAGTCTGCCCTTGATCTGACGCCCTCCATCAATTGCAATTTTTCTATTCTCTTCACGATCCACCCCCTGGAGGTTCAGTACTGTGCCATCAACTTAGTCCGTTTAATGTATCCGCGGTGTTAGACTGCCACAACGGGTATTGATAAAGTGGAAACGGTAGATTAATGTTGTTAAGTTCTTCTCCTTCTATTTAGCTCCCACCTGAGTTTGCCAATTAGAGCAAGGTCAGTGAACCCAGTTAACTTTCCTGATATCACATGGCGTAAACGACACTTTTCCTTTTCTTTTTCGTATTACTGTCCGTCCCCTTGTCCTCGATTGGGTTGCCCCCCCTGAGGCCCCGCCCCCATCCCTCCTGTTGCCTCCGGGTTCTAGGAAGCGGTCGGCTCGGTCATCCGGTAACGGTCCCGTGAGAACGTCGGTCGTCGAGTGAAATCCAAACTGCCTCTGCGAATCCCCTGCAAAGTCTAGAATAGGCGGTCGGAGAATGTCTTGTCCCTCGCGATCGAATTGCTACAGTTAGACTTTTGTCCCCTCTCTTTCTTCCCCCCAGACAAGGGAAATTCTCAACCCCCCTATCATGGGAAGCAGCTACAGAAAGAAAGGATCTTCTCTAGCAAGCAACCCTGAGGTGAAGACCGATTTTGATCGGTAGACGATGTAGTACACTCTGATTCAAACTTCTTCCTGATTAGATGATTAAACGTGCATTGATTGATACGTCATATTCGGTGGGTTCTACTTTAAATTATCGGACATCTCTTTCCCTCCCTTTTTTTTTCTCAGAGCCTCGTATTACTCTGGTCGCTCTTTGTACCCCCCAATACGATACCTCCAAGATCGTTCAGTTCTGAGGTCTGCCTCTTACCATTTTTGAAGCCCCTCGGAACACAACATTTATCCCTAGGGAAGACATGCAGGGCGCTTTTTCTTCATCCGAGGCTTGGCCCCGCTTTAGACTGGAGATGTGTCCCGAGGCCTGCAGCAGGATGCCTCCCTGTCTTGCTGGCTGACAGATTCCTTTACGCATCCATGGCCTATCACGATCTTCCTTCCTTTTTTTTTCATTCGCTTGCCGGTTCCTTTTTCATAGGGCTTGGGCAGTACCCATTTCCGCGACTACTTTCCATCATTTTCCCCTCTGAAGCGTGATCCGCCTATACCCTTTATGCAGCGGTGGGGTTGGGATTCCTCTTTTCCTGTTTGCCTCCAAACTTCTAAACGCGCGGACATTAAACGACGGAAAGGTGAGATTTTTTCTCAGACTCCCCCGGGGGGCCCCCTTCTTTTTTTTTCCTGCCACTGCGGGAGACTGTGACCTCCCTTGTTGTCGCTATGGCGAGCTTAAACCACATATTTTCAGTCAATAGGCGTCACCAGTAAGCTTAAGACCGTGTTGTTGATGTGCTTTTGGCCCTTCTATCCACGCCCCTTCCCTCTTGCCTTCCTAACATACTATTTCCACAAAGTGTCTCTAAAAAATCACTTGTCTTTTACCCCCCCCCCCATCCTTTAAATACCCTTCCCACCCGAGGTTGGTACTTCCTTTGTTTAGTCTATAGCTTCCTATAACCTCTGACCAGGGAGTTCCATCTCCCTACCTAACGTCCCCTTTTACTCAGGATTTTGAAGAAGGCTCTTCGAAGTTCGGCGGGGCTGGCCGCCCTCAGCACCCTTTCTCGATGATTCCATCTCTGAACCCCTTCACTTTGAAATGACGTACACCCTCCCCCCCCTGACTTATCTTACCCCCCCAAGTCAGCCTTCCTTGTGAAATTGTGTTTTCTCTTCTCTGGATTAGGCCCTGTCTCACCTGTTTGTTTCATGAAGAGTCATAAATTCACGACACCACCCCTTCACCTTGTCCCTCCCCTTTGCCCCTGGGTAACACCCAGATCCATGCTGGAGTCTCCCTTATGTCTCGTTGAGTGTCAGCGGCTTCGGTGGTGCAGCCCCGTGCAATTAAATTGGCGGACACTGCCCATTCCTTCGGCCTGCCCAAAAGAGGGTTTCGATGTCCTATCGTGTTATTTTTCCCCCCTTTGGTCCCCCACACCTAGGTGTGTTACAGCTAAACACCGCCGTCCTTATGGTTGTGGTTTCTCAAGGTTTTTTCTGTCCAGAGCAGCCTTGGCTGCTCCCACTTTCCGTTTTTATCGGTCGGAGGCATTTCGTTTGTTTCTTCCGTTTTACACCCCCTACAAATTCACGATAACGATTTCAATCTGAAGATCGGTAAGGCACACCTTTCTGGTTATCCCTGGTTTCATAGGGACTTTTCATTTAGCCCCCTTAATCGTCCGATCCTTTTTTCCCCCCATCATTATCCTAATTCAAAACGCCAATACACAGTTTCTCGTTGTCTTTTGCCCCGATTGCTTCGTCACACCATTCCCTACTCTTTTAGGACACTGTGGGCCCCCACCTCGGTAGCTCCACTGCCACTTTCCCCACCCTTAGATTGTCGTATCTTTTAGGAGGTGGCCTCTCTTTGAAATCCTCCCCCCAACAGTCTTTCGTGACGAGCATTGACATTCTCCCCTTTTTGCCTCTTCACATTTATTCTTTCTTTTACTGTTGCGCATGCTTCCCAACCGTGTTCGTCATCGACGCTCTTCGTCCTTACCACATTGGACCACTCAAGTCTTGTTACTTTCCCCCTGCATACTAGGCGATAACCCATTTTCTCCTCAAGACGTATTCACCTGGAATTGCCCGGCCTAGCTTCCCCTCTTGCGGCCCCCCCTTCTACGGTGACCAGTTTTTAATATGGTTACGCCGTTGCTAGTTCCCGCGCGGCATCGGGGGTATTTGTCGAGAGAAGCTTTTCCACCCGGTGCATACACCCGTTTTTTTTTACCGAATCCAACTTTTTTCCCTTGTATTTCGTATTTTCCCCTGCATATCCCCCACCGGCGCTGCCGGCAACTGTAGCGAACCTTCTCCTCCTTTTTCTCGCTCCTAAAGGTTGTTGGTTAGTCTTTCCCTTTCTCGCCCGTCGCTTCGCCCGTCATAAGTCTTTTTCGTGATCATGAGAGCCGCTTGACATACCTGCGCCCCTTCTCTTTTGGGAGTACTTCTCCCCCTTTATTTTCTGCTGAGCGGTACCTTTTCGAGAAGCGCTTGGTTCGTGTGCTTTAGAGAAATTGCGTTTTTCCCGATGAGAGGTTCCGCCCCCTCCCTTGTTGAAAACGTCTTCTCTGATTCCTTTAAATATGTCGTTCGAGTCTCTTCCTATACTTTGTGTTCTTTACCCCCCCAATTAGATCTGGCTCTTTTTTAGCGGGCCTCCCGGCGGTTGGTAGAACGAAAGGCGGCCCCTCCCCAAACCTGATCCCCCCTGACTCCTGCCGTAATTCCCGCGTGAATTTTTTGAACCAATGCCCGGTCCACCGCATTCACGACATTGCTTTGGCCGTCCGCCCTTCCGCAATTTTCCGTAGTACCTTGGCCGTCTTCCGATGAACCGCCCCCACCCTCCTCCTTCTTTGTGGGGTTCCCAAGTTTCGTTATTCCGGCATTTGGTTCTGAGATAGCTCGCCACGGGTTGACCCCATTTGTCATGGGCTTTTTCCGATTTCTCCGCAGTTCCTTTCGTTAGTGGACTCGTTCGAGGCCCCCCGATCGAGTCCAGTGGTCTGTCCTTGGCCCTTCTTTTGTTCAGAGGGTTACACATGGTTTTTAATTTTTTCGATTGTTGGCACCATTCTTACCCCTGCCCCCACCTCCTCCCCTTTCCCCCTCGGTTATACCCCCCCCCTTTTTCTCGTCCAATCCTCAGTTCATACCCTCTGATTCCTGCGTTCGCGCCCACACAACCAGGGAATTCCGGCTGTAAAGTCTTGAGTACACACCTTGGCTTTTGCATGTGTGGACGTGACTGAACTTTTTTTATAGGTGTCGCATAATTCCCTACGTGGGCGGACCTTGCGGCTCCCTCTTACAGTCGGCTTTTTCCCCCTTGGTTATCGACGGCACTCCTCCCGCCAAACCCTCGAGTCGTCCAGGTTCATTCACCTTCGATTGCTTTCTTCTCCCTCCGTTTTATTTGTCGAAGCCCTGCTATGGCACTATGTTTTGGTCAGTTTTCTTTCCTTTAATTTTTGAACCGACGTCGGACCGGGGCGCCGTCAAATGGCGAAGCCCTCCCCCTCCCACAAAATTAATGCTGCCTTGTGCTAGAGACTTTGCATGTCGTTCCCCGAAACGTGCTCATTCTTTCAAACTGCGTGAAGTTTTGGTCGCCTTTTTTTTTCCACCATTGCGCGCCGCCTCTTCCTGCCCAAGAAAGAAGACATTTATTTTCGTCCCCCTCGTAAATTTTTTTACCCCCATAGACTTCCGGGGACTATCTCCCTTTCAAGTTCAGAAAAGAATTTTTTATGAGTTCCGACCCCTCAGTCTAGCTTTTGCCTTACTTTGGAACCATAGCGTAGGGGTTAGCTGAACAGTCTCCCCTTGCCGTTCAGTTTAACTCTTTCCCCATTTTTTATCTGGACCCACCTCTGTTTACCCCCCCACAGAACATCACCCTTTGTCCGTAACATTTGGAAAAGTATGTGAAGGTTTAGTTTCTCTCCGAATTTCTACAACCCCCCCTGCGCCGCCCTTCGTAGCTTTCCTAACCTGCTTTCAACCCTTTAGGGACATGTAATTCTGACAACATTCTCCTTCCTGCAGTTTGGCGTAGTTTTATTCTAATCTTTCTCCGTTAGAGACCGAGCTGCTTTCTTTTATTTCCAACCGCGGCCAACCTCCCAACAGAACTTGATACGCTTTGCGATCTACCCTTCTTGTTCATTACTTCTTTTTTCTCCCGACAGGCCCTTTTTTCACTCAGGAATCAATTATCCCGAACACGCATTAATCCCTTCAAACGGTCCCTCCTTCTCTGTATTCCGGAGGGGTTGATTGCAGTATGTCGTGAACAATTGGCGGGAGTCCTCCCTCATTCTTAGTTGATGACCCTCTTCACGGCAGCCCCTGCCCAAATGAATTGATGAGAGACCGCTTATTAGATGCCTTCTTCTTCCCCAACCAATCGGTCCCCCGACCCACCACGGTAGCTCAGTTCGAGCCTGCCCGAAGCACTTTGCCCCCAAATAACATCCTGGTAATTAGGGTGTAATTACACGTACTCTGCTGTTACCGCAGTTCTTTCCCCCGAGTGCAATTAGGGGCATTCATAATACAAGCTCTGCTTTGTTTTTTTGATGCTGCGATAAAATAGAGTATAAACTCTTCTCTTGCAAGTACCGTCTATAATCGGAACATTACTCTTAAGACCGAAGTTGTAGTCGGTCTAACCGGTTCAGCACCTCCCCAGTTTCGGTTCACCATAGCCACTTCTCAGTTACCCCACAGCTAAGTGAGTGTTGTGAGCTTTTCTTCACACTTCCCCGAGGATCGAAGTACCTTTGTAACTGCCCACCCTATTCTTTCCCGCTAGGATCGATTTCCCCGTGTTCGACAGAAGACGCCTTCCCTCCCTTTTTCCCCTATGTCCCCTATATCACGAATTTAAGGGTGGCCGGTTTCGGACATCGGATCGCTTCGACCATTCATGAGAGAACCGGCAGACCATGATTTTCGATGATTGGCCCCAGGCTTTTTTTTTGGGCCGTGCCATTTTGCGCAAACAGATAGTTTCCTATCTTCCCCTCGCGCTCTACTCCCACCCTTCTTTCCTCCTTTCCATCACCGTTTTCTAATAATTGGCCATGCTGACTTCGAAGTCCTCGGGGTTTCACCTCCTGTTGAGCGCCTGTGCCAAACACGTTCACGGATCCATTTCGGTTTTCGCCTTGCAGCTCATCACCCCCCTGGTGTTCTGTGCTTTCATTTAGAAAGTGAAGTCCGACTGTTCCCAATTAAATCTCCCCCCGGACCTCCCGATCCCCCCCCCTCCGTGCGGTCTCTCCCAAACGTCGGCCACAACGAATTCTTGTTGGCCTCGCGCCCAAGGTCTTACTGGCTTGACCCGTTTTTCAAGACTCCCTACCGAGAGATGAGTGGACGGTTATCCCTCTTTCCTTTTTTCGACGTCTGCGGGCTTGGTCCTCCCCGCCAAAACTCTCAACCCCATGCGCAAATTTCTTGCTTTGGTGTACACCCTTATTCCGGTTCTCCCCCTCCTCCCACAAGTCGCCTGAACTGACAGTTGGGCGACCCGCATCGACCTTCCGGCTTTATTCCCTCAGTGTACTCCGTTGAAAAGGCCCCCCCCACCTTTCTATTAGACCCATGCGACAAAGCAAACCCCTGCAAGTGTGATAATCATGTGCGCCTCGGTGACGCCTGTTCTTCTTCAGGTAGAGTGTTTGCGGTGAGTCTTCTAAATCCCGGTTCGACCCTTCTTAGGATCAGTTTCCGGCCTGCCTGGTATTAAGGTTTTTCTCTCTTTCCCCTCCCATGCCCGGAAGTTGAACCTGACCCTTTAATAGAAACAGAATGTTTTTGTGTTGTTTTTTTTTTTTTCCTCTCTTCTCTCCGAATCTCAATCCTTGCGCGGTATCAGTCCCCGTTAGGGCTGGCGGGTTAACGACTTTTTTCCCCCAATCGCCAGCGCTCATTCCCCCCCTTTTGATCAATCCTTCCATTCCTATCGTAGGTTAACCAAATGGTTATTCTTTCTCGGCGTACGTATCACTTTCCCCCCCGCCTTCCCCCCCGAGCTTGAGAATATGAATATAGCATCTTAAGACCAAGTGTACCTTTTTTTCACTTTTTTTCCTTCTAGTATCTCTCCCCCCCCATGTATCCCCCCCGTAGTTAATTCCTCTTTTCTTCCAAACCTAGGTCCTGACGGTACCCCGTGCCCTTCTGTACGAGTTACTTCGGAAGATTCGTTTGTTTGCCGGGGCAGCCATGCCTGTCTTCTACCTTGATTGGTGCTCCCCCTTTTTTGCCTCTTTGCACTGGCCTCTTTTGGGACGTTCTCTTTTGTTGCGTCCTTCTCTCTGGGTTGGGTGTGGGGGCACCCACCTTTTTTTCCGTTCCCCCTCTTCCTCCAAAATTGTGACCCCCGCAAGGCACCAGTAGCTTTTTCTCCAGTCGTATACTTAGGAAGACGGGTTACGATTCTAGAACACCTTGATTAGACTTTTCCTTAGGTCAACTGGGCGCCTTTCCCCCCTTCCCCTTATCTACTCTCCCCTGGTTCCCCCCCCCAAACGACCACCGAATATAGACTTTGGGAATCGTTGTATCGCCTCAGAGGCCCTTCCCCACAGTTGTTTTCGGTCATACTCGCACCGATCCCTTATACCGTATGTCACGTTTTCTGCTTTTTTGAGCATCCAAAATTCTTGGGTTCGTCGGAGGAACCCTTCTCACTCCCCGGTTTTTTCTCGAGATGTTGCATTGTCGCTACCGGGTAACCTTTCTTTCCCCAGCTCCTTTGGATTCCCCCTGATGCTAGGCCCCCTAGAACGATCGTCCCAAGTGACTTGTTAGTGTTTTTTTAATTCCTTATTGGATTAACCTCTTCCTGCGACCCCCCCTCCCCCCCCTTCGTATCTCTGTTTTTGTTTGGGTTCGTGGTCTTCTTAGCCTGAACTTTGTCGTCTGGCAACTCTGACAGACAGAGGCGGTTCGCGATACGGGACATGGTTTTTGTAAAATTTCCGAAATGTCGTTTCTCAGTCCCCACACTCCGTGATTCCCCGTACTCCCTGAGATTCGGAAAACAAGCGACAGGGCTCTATGTGCTGCCGCTCCCATTCTCCAGGAGTTCGATGTTAGACGTTGGCCTTCTCTAGTCTTTTTTCACACAAACTGAACTTTTAATCATTGAAATTTTGTCAGGTACCCGCGGTTTGAGAAAAGGAGTACTTCCATCAAACCGCGTATGATTTTCCGATATTTCTCTTTCCCCTCCCCCATTCCATCTGCCAAGGTAACTCTTACTGACCCTGAATTGAGGTACATGAGGAGCCCTTTCCGCCCTTCAGTTGTTTGTTTTGCTTTCAAAGCGACTTCACTAGAGTCCTTTCTGCGGGCTGCAAGATAGCTTCCTAATTCTGACCATGTTTTGCCACTTTTTATTGTTCTTTTGGCTGTTTTTTTCGTGACTTCACTTTTCAGACAGAAGCCTTTCGTCGTGTCCTTTTGAGAGTCGAGGCCCGTCTCCCCTGTTCCCAACCACGCTTCCATTGTTCTGCCAGGTTCTATGCGCGATTTTCCAAATCCCCCTGTCTTCGTCCACCTTTGTGCAACCATCCAATGTTTTAACTTAGAACCACTCTTTGCCCTATTTCCCCCTGTCCGCCACGCCACTTTCCTTCACACCCTTCGCCTCTTTTATCGTATGGTCCCCCCCAAACCCAGGACTCGGCCTTGTTTTTTCATCTAGGGCGTAACGTGCCTCTGCTTTGTGTTTAAACTTTCGACCACGTGGAGAGATCCCCCATTTTCAATAAGGCCTGGAAGGTTCCTGTCCTCCTCCTTTTCCTGTTTTTGTCGGTGGCTCGATTCCTCCTCCCAACCACTCGGACCCGTCTTTTTTTTTTCCCGACAGGACGATTGAGCGTCTTAAACTTTCCGTGCGTCTTGTTGCATTGGCCCACACCTTTCTTTCCTTTACCCCTTGAATGGGTTTATGTTGTTTTTCTGCCGTACGTTTGTATGCCGGGGCCTGAAAACCCCTTTTTATTCCTTTCCCTCCATTCCTGCCCCCCCGTTTCACAACCTTCCTTTCTTGTTGTCTCCTTCCTTTTGGTCGTACCGATCGAATCATTTTCAATTTTTCGATCGTCGAGGTTGTTCCTGATTGATTTCCTCCCCCATCTGATGAAGACTCCGAACCCTTTTCTCCTCCTTGATATCCTAATTCTAATCCCATTTTTTTCTTTTAGTCTTTTACCCTCTTGAACGTAGTCCCTAGGTAACAACGCCCTAAATTGCTCCGTCTTCCCTCCCCCTCCTCCCCCAAGCTCGTCTTGTTTTCCCCTTGATTGTATACCCCTTTTTTTGCGGACGTTACGCCTGATTCCTTTTTCCTTTCTTCCTTTTGTTCCTTTTGCTGAACGGTCCCTTCCTTCGGTTTTCATATCAACTAGCTTCACATCCACCCACTTTGAAGCTGTTTTTTGCAACGAAGACCCATTAACCTATTAGGACCGGGAAAGTTTGTTGTTTATCCATTACTTCGCCCCCCAAAACCTTCTTTTTTCCCACTTGCAGCGACCTTGCCACGTTTCGTACCAATGTTTTTTGGGCTGCCCCGGGTCTGCTAACCTTCCCCCCCCCCCTTGTTTTGCAGTTATAGCGGACTAGTGCCGTTGAGAAAGCCCCCCGAGTATCTTTTTGTTTGTCGGAGGTATGTTCCACCTCACCCAGTATGTCTTCCCTCCCATTTTGGGAGCCCTGCCTTGCATTTTCTACGGCTTACTCTCTTTTCTCCGAACCTTTTCCGGTAACTAATACGGTAGTCCCCTTTGAAGATGTACAAACCACTCCCCCCCCTCAAGTTCTTTTTTTTTGCCCCTGCCCCATGTTAATCTATCTCTAGATCTCTTCCCTTCTCCGAGTGTCGTCTGAGTATTTTCAGCACATCGACCGTTTTGTTTTAGCGAAGTCCTAAGAACCGTCTCTTTCCCGATGTCCCCAAGTTTTTTCAAGCTTCATACCCTACTCTTCCTTTCATTATCTCCACGCCCTGCACTCTTTTCTATTGTACTTTTCGTCCCCCTCGGCGAGCATTAGATAAGATCTTCTCTTTCCCAGTTCCCTTTCTTCAGTATAAGCCTCTTTCCCCTACCCCCGACGAAGAGATGACCCTTACAGAAGGTCCTTCCTCGGTCTCTTCATTGTAGGCACAATTTTTGGCCACTTGAGCGTGATCCCTTTGGGCCG
>Ga0179591_1378144_pt1 | contig 20270 bp, 22 predicted proteins | sample CZOMad2_1_08_16f_FD_182891 | JGI IMG/M metagenome (GOLD analysis project Ga0179591, IMG submission 182891) | Vadose zone soil fungal communities from Angelo Coast Range Reserve, California, USA - CZOMad2_1_08_16fungal (PacBio error correction) | ecosystem: Environmental > Terrestrial > Soil >... | reverse complement strand
GCCCTGTCAAGACTTCCTCCTCCTCCCGTTGACTCCGTCGAAAAAGTTCCCCGACGCTCCCCTAGCATTATTTTCCTTAAAGAAAGGCGGTTCCTTTGTTTGTTTTCCTCAGAGGTATCCATTACGACTCTTCCTACTCCTTCTTTTAATGTCTAAGTCAGTCTGTCTTTTCACCTCCTCAGTTGAACCTCCTTCCTAACCGCCCCTGGAAGAGAACCTCCCGTCATCTTTTCTTGGGGAAGTTCCCTCGACTCAGGAAGGACCCCCCCCAAAGCTCTTATCCGGAAGATGTTATTTTCTTTTTCGTTGGACGATCTGGCTCTGCCTCTACCTCCTCCCGTCTCCTTCTCAGTGGGTTTGTCTCGATGGAAGGCTTCATCAAGCCCATCGTTAAAGGGGTAACGCCTGAGGCCTCTTTGCGGAACTCCTCAATTAATTACCACTCACTCTCAATTACTTTTGAAGAACTTATTCTTTCTGAAATTCAGACAGTCTTTCCTAGTCACCCTTCCAGGAGTCCACCCCTTTTTCTTCTTTTGCCGCTTTTATGTTTTCTTGTTTTGAAGAATATTCCGACAAGGGATGATTTATGAAACATTTATTCTGATCTGAAAGCCACCTCTTCTCTAGCGCGCCCCCCCCCTGTGCGCAAGGTTGTTCGCCTCCTCTTGTTTTACTGAGTTGACTTCCTATCGTCCCGTTTATGAATAAGTTTATCTCTTTGCAATGACATGCCGACCTGCTGTATTCCATGGCGAAAGGTCCACGGCCTTGGCAAAACCGGCCTCCGTCCGCGTTAGTTCCTAGGCTTTCCTTTTTGAACTTTCCTGTTAACTCGTTCTTTCCTTGTATTGAACTCGACTAATTAGAGCTTCCGCTCCCGCCCCCCTTTTTTAAGGCTCCCCCTGACTCGTCTCGAATGGAGCTTTGTCAGGTACCCAAGGCTCCCCCATTTTTTCGAACGCCACTCTTTCTCCTTCTCGGTGGCATGATTTTTTCTTATTCTATTATGCCAAGTATCCTCCTCCCTCTGCTGGCTGATTTACTACCACTCCGCATGTGCCTTTCCCTGTCTGCCCAGTCCCTTTTGATCTTCCGAAGTGATTATCATCCCCCCGCTGACTCTCCTCAAGCGCTATCGTGCCCGGTGCTGTTCCCCTCTTGCCTTTTCGCTTTTGGAGCCCCCACCCTTCGAATCCCCCTAGCTCAAATCTTTTTTTTTCCCTCCCTTGAGAGATTTTATATTCGTTTTACCAGTTTTGGGAAGAACCAGTTGAAAATCTTCTTGACCAGCCCCCGCTCAAACCCTCGCTTTTTTTTTATTCTTCTTTTATACTCTTTCGTCGCGGACCTTTTTTCTCATTTCCGGCTAACAGCGACGCTTTCTCCATTGTCGGGTACTTCGTTGTCCTCCCCCCAAGAGGCCCCCCAATATTCTTCTCTACGTCGTAATCCGGTCGTAAAAGCCTCCAGACGATTTTCATTGTTACATTCCTTTCCGTGGTCATCCCTTCTCCGTAACTGAGACCAGTGGTGCTCCGGAAAATTTTTTGAGGTCTTCTAGACTTTTTTAAGGAGTCTTTCAGCCCTTCCCTTCCCCCCCCTTTCGTCTTTCTCATGAAAACCTTAAACTTCGAATGAGGAACTACATTACCACTTGTAATTTTCATTGTACTGAGCTTAGCTGCCGTTGATCTCCCCCCTTTCTCTTTGTCTCTCCTCGGCAGTGAATGGCCCAAGCCCCCCTTCAGTATTTTTCGGCCAAAAGCTAATCCCCCGACCCCAAAACTCTTCTAATTCCCCCCGCGTTCGGAATGTCCATTCTTTAGAGTTTCTTGACCGTTTTGCCTTGTGATAGACCGCAGAGTTGATCCCCTCCTAACCCCTGGGTAGGATTCTTCTTCCGAAACCCCCTAACAGCCACCTCTGTCACACTTCAGCACAATACAGTTGACCCACCGTTCAGGCTATTACAAAGACCGGCGTCGACCCTAAATGTAGTCCCCCCCTCTTTGCTTTCTTTTATGATTTTTTTGTATTTCCAAAGCTAGCCCAAGGCTTATGAACTGATACACCTGCTTGATTCCTTCTGCTCTTTCCTTCCGCACCCCCCCCATTCCCATCTCCAGCGTCCCGGCTAAATATACTTCCTTAGCCCTCACGACCCCCCCTCCGACCTCTTCAAGACCTTTTTTTCTGGTACTCCAGTCCGTAAGCCCGTTTTTCAGTCCCTGAATTACGTAGCATTCCATTTGCCGTGGTAGTGCTTCTTGGTCCAGTTGGTGTTCCTCTTGGGGGCCACGTTTTTCTCCCGGTTTTTTTTTCAACAACTCCCCGAGTCGACTCTGCTTAATGCCCCTTTCGTTTTTTCCCCTCAAGGGACCCGTTCCAGTTTTTTTCTCCCTCGGACAGGTTAGGTTGACCTTGACCTGTTCCAGGGGACGTCCGCTCCCTTGCGTTTATGCTTGTATTGGTCTGCTTCTTCCAAAATCCCTTCCTCTTTGCTGTTACGGCACACTCCTTTCCTTGCTCCCCACCCTTCTTTGATAGTTTTGGCGTGTCTTTAACTAGGCGCTTTCTTCTCTCCTCTCTCTCGACGTTTTTATTGCCGGCGCTCAACCCATTTCTAGTTGATCTTTGAATGGAATTCCTCCTGCCCCTTCCTCTTCTGCCCCCTGAAAAGATTATCAAGTCCCCATCGTCGCCCCCCTCTTTGCTTATGGTTTGGATCCCGACCCGCGTCAATTTCCTGGATCCGATGCTAACGTCCCTCAATGTCGATCTTTTCCCCTCCCGGTCTAAGTGTCTGTTTTCGTTCCTCCCTTTCATAGCAGCCAATGGAATTGGGAAGGTTCTCTCCGATTCACCCCAACTTAAGACTTAATTCCCAACTGAGAGCCCCAACCTCGTGTGTGCTGAGATGACTGCCTTATTGAATCAAAGGATATAGTTGTTCGGAACCATACTTGTGAGACTATGGCTCAGCCACCGTCACCCAATCCCTTCTCCTCAACTTTCCTCAACTCTTTAGAAAGCCACGGAACCGTCCCGTGGTAGTTCCCCGAAAGCGACTCTCACCGTTTGGACCACCCTTGCCCAGTTTTTCCCCCGACATCTATTGTTGTACCTTGCTTGTTTCCTTTCTTTGCCAGGATTCGTTTAGAGCCTTAATTTGTGGGATTCATGTCAGTTAACAGGCCCTTCTCTTCGACGTTTCTTGAAATCAATTTTTCCTAACGTTTTTTTCCCTCCTTCCTCGATGCACCTCCCTCCCCGTCGTCTACCCAGTGAAGATGGAATAAGTAGTTCCTTGACTTGACGGCTCTTTGTCCCCCCCCCCCCCCCCTTCCATTTATAATTGTTCGTACCCGAGACCTGCACTTATTTTTCCCCACTCTCAGCCAGAAGGACCAATCTCGGCTCCCCTCCACTTTGGGATACTTTCCTCAAGAAATCTCTTCTCCTAGGTGCCCTGAAGTGTCACTTCTTCTCTCCGGGACTTTCCCTTCCTACCTTCTTTTTTGTCTCCTCCTTTGTTTTTTATAGATAAGGGACCTGGAATACCCTTTTGCCCAATTCTTTTTCCATGATCCTTGAAGAAACGTTTGTGAGATTACCTCTCTTTTTCAATCCCCTTTCAGTCTTTTTCATGACTCAGAATTTCCCTTTCCTTCTGGCTCTGAGTTTTCCCCTGGTGGCGCTTCCTATCTGCCTCGCAGTAATCTTCTGTTTTGTTCTCAGTAACGTCAGAAAAACGAGTTGTCAGACCCTCTTGCGTACCCCTTTGTTTTGGATCCGGCTTGGCCCCTACATCATTTTTCAAATGTTTAGTTTTCTTGTCCCTTTTAAGCCACTTTTACAATGAAGGATTTTTCGTACTCCAACGGACAAGCTCAGATTCTGGGGGTCTGTTCCCCCGGCGCAGGGAGATTTAAACCCCTCTTCTCAGCGGAACCCCCCCTCCTGAACTCGTCACACCCCTCCCATAAAGAGGGATTGGTTTTGTGGTCTTAGCTTAGCTCTGCGACATCGGGACTACCCTTCCCTCACTTTCTTTGGGATAGTAGGGGTACCAAGTTTCGTCCAAATTAACCAGGTTTTTCGGCTAGCGGGGGGCACGTCTGACCCCTCTGCTCGGACACTGTATTTTGCCACCCCTTCCAAGATCGAATTTTCTGGATGGTTTTTTCACTTCTGGCCATGATTCTCTAAAAAATTGCTGGTTTATTGGAACTTACCGGCGTTCGTTTAGTCCCTCTCCCCTTCTGATGCCTCTGACCTTTTTCGATATACGTTCCCCTTTCTCCTCATCTGCTGGATGCCCTCTTTTTCGACTTCACCTTTTAGGACATTAAGAGCAAGAATCTCTCTCTGGAAATTGACGTTTTCTTTTCCCCCCCCTCTTGAAAATCGACTGTACCGTCCATCTTTTGTCTCTCCGAGTGAGATTCGACGTCATATAGTAGGGCTGCAGGGCTCGCACCCCCACCTATCTAGCTGTGTTGGATGCCTTGTTAAATTCCAGTACAAGCCTGTGGTTTTTGCGCTATTACCAATTATTCGCGTTTTCCTTACCATAGCTTTGCGATCCCACTAGCCTTGATCCCTTTAAACGCCAAACTCTCCCGCTTGATACAGAGTTTTCGTGCAGTGGTACTTCTTTGAGATCTTAGTGTGAACCGCCTGCCGACCCCGCAGGCCGACACCTGTTCTCGACATATCCCCCCCCCTCGCCCTTCTGTTCCCCTCCTGGAGATTTTATTTATCTCTCTTTCAGCCGACCTCATCCCTTTTTCTCAAGATGGCTTTGAGTAAGAGAATTTCACCTTGGTGAATAAGTAAACGACCTCCATAAAGATACCGTCAATTCTTTGATCGGTGACATTCCGCTTCCTCCCCTTCTCAAAACGATGGAGGCCCCGGTCCGAAGTTATTCTCTCTTTGAGGTAGGTAGGGCTTCGCCCCCCTCGGAGGATTTCCTTTTTTCCTTTTTCTCCCGGAGACTGTTGCCTCTAACAGTTTGGTTCTGAACATTTGTATTCCTGATGGCGCTTCTGTTGGAGATCATCATTCGCCCCTTACGGTGTCGCCCTTATGGAACGACTGCATGGTGGAAGCTCCCCGGAGTATTCCCCCCTTTTTTTGGGATATGAGGTGTTGCTTGTTTAGCTTCCTCCGCCTTACCTTGACACTAGTGAACCAGTTCCCCTCGTCTGCAGACACTTCTCCCCCGGCCCCAGATCTTCCGATCCTCTAAGTCCTTTCCTTTCCGCGCCGTCTGAGGTTTGTCGCCGTAGCTTTTCGAGTCAAGAAGAAGTAACCTTTCCAGTTTTAGTTCCCTTTTATCCCCCTCCCCTCATGAGAAGGCGGTGTTTTTCCCATGCCCATGCCTGCGTTGAACCCGGGGACTATGTGTTTGTCCTTGGATTTCCTCTTGCGACGTTCACCTTGTCATGTGACCCTAGGAATGAACGCGTCATTATCGCGCTATACTCCCCGATGTTACCGGCAGCACCGTTCACTTTTTCGCTAGAGCGTTCCCTTTACCCACATTATACCGTTCTTGGACCTGCCACGAGCAATTACCTGGTCGGTGCCCTTTCTTTCTATCCGATTATATGTGATTACTCCGGTTATCTCAGTTTTAGTTCTGCTGATCACTATACCCGACCATTAGTCCCTCCCTCGCTGGGTTTTTCTTCCCCTTGAAGATGCGTCGCGAAGATCTTCTTAGAACGCCCTCCTCCTCTCCTCATCTATATAGTGGTTACCCCTTTCTTTGTCTTCTGTTTTCGCCCAAACGGCCGAAATAGCGAATTATGCCCTTCTCTCTTGTGAATTCTCCTTTTTTTTGTTAGCGAGAGAATATATCTTATACGACTTTTTTGTAATTCGGTCCAAGCCAATTTTTTTTCCTTTTCACCCCTAGTTGGATAGTAGAGGGGGATCTAGATCTTCGCTGACGTCATTCGGGGGCCGACCCCCCCCTTCTCTTTCTAATTTAGTTTTCTATTTCTTCTCTCCACAGTCGGATTAGGCTCAAGTACCCTTCCCACATCAAGGTGTGAAAAGACTCTGCCTCCTCCCTTGCTTGAACGTTTTTCCATTTCCCCTTGCTAATTGTAAAGTATAAATGAGAAAAGTAAGTCCTGCCGCCAACTGTTCGAGCTGTAAGCTCCCGATACTTCCTTCCCTCTTTATCAGGAACCCAGATTTCTCCCAAAGTAAAGTGAGGAACACTCCCTACACCATTCTTCCTTTTTCCTCCCTGTTTCAGTTCTCATCTTTTCCCTTGGTTATTCAGTCGCGATGAATGGAACCTCCAAGTCCGTCGGTACAAGTCATCGAACTCGGACCTAACCTTTTCCCACCCCCCACTGGCAGTCCCCCTTTGGAGGCACCGTCCCCCCTTTCTGTCAGGATTTTTTAATCGGTTGCTATATGAAGCAAGACTCGACTGGTGCTTAAGGCATCCCTTTATCTGCTTAGGAAAGCGAAAAGACGTCTGAAAAACCCACACCAGGTTGAACTCCTTCTCTCTCGGCAACCAGTCCCCGTTCGTCATTTTCCCAAAAACCTTATTGGGATTTTTTCTGTCTCTGACTAACCAGAAATAAGGCGTCAACCCCCATTTGTTTCCCAATCGCTCTTCTCCAGATCCTTTTATCCCCGGAAAATATACGAGGAAGGGTACAAGACTTCCCGGAGCGCTTCCCCGACTGACCCCCCCCCCCCTCTCATAATTCTCGAATGGAAGACTTTTTTGACGGTTTCCGTCTTATGGAGAGAAATAATTCCTTGTGGTTCTTGAGTTTCTTAGTGACTTCTAAGAGCAATGTTTGCGATGTTCCCAGTCGTCGGGTTTCAGACCTCGGTCATTCGCCCTTTCCTACTAAACTGTACCGTTTGATTCCGTAATGGAAAGGATCCTTGACCCCGCGGAACAGCCTTTCCCTTCTGTCTTACTAGGAGAACCGTTATTAGATTTCGTGTTTCAGTCGGTCCAACCTTCTCCAGTTACTGCTCTTGAAATCACGGTGTCTATCCCCCTTCTGGCTTTCGGGCCTCAATTTCCATCTTTTCTAGATTCTAGCGGTAAGGCAAATACAGTTTTTGACCCTGCTTCTTTCCGATCTGTGCTTAAAAAGCTACTCTCCGACTGCTTTCACCTTAATTGCCACATCCGATCCCGGTGCGAGCCCCCGACCCTCTTCATCCCCGCTGCTCCTCCTCCCCTTTCATTGCTCCCTGCCGGTCCCACGAGATCCGTGTATTCTCTCGATTCTCAATCATCCTTTCCATCTCTTCCTAAAGGTAAGTCAAGGAGTCCCCTTTTTTAGGAATTCCTCCCGTAGCCTCCGGCACGGACTTTCAGTGCCTCTTCCGCCTCTGTCCTACCAACTGACTTCGTTCATTCCCCCAACGCGGAAGCACCCTCGTGTGGCTTCGATGAAGCAGGCGCCTTCCTAAATCATCCATCCGTGCAAGAAGGTTACCTTTAGCGTTGACCTCTCTGCTTTCTCACCATCCACCAATAATAGAACTTCCCAATGTTTGCCTTTTCTCAGATTCTCCTTTCCCCGCCCAAGAGTTCACGGTCGTACCCTTTTTCTCCATCCCGCCTCGTTTCTTTCCTACTGACCATTACCACTTACCCCCCATCTATTTTTTTTGTCTTGACTATGTGATCTTGTCTTTATTCGTTTATGAAATGAGGTCTCCTTCTTCCGTCAATCCAAGACTTCTCTGCGGATAATTAATGTTCTGTCGCCCTCTTGTCTGTCAATAATTGTAAACCTCCCAAGCCCGCCTTGATAAAAGAGCAATTTTTATCAGATGTCTAAGGCCTTCTTCCTTTCCGTAGTGCACACAGATGAGTACTTTTCTTTCGTCCTGCTCTCTTCAGGGGCCCAAGAGAGCCGACAATTCATCTATTCCGGTTACTTTTTTTCCAACTGCCTTGGATCATGATATCGTTAATTATTCCACATGGTTCTCTTCTCCCATTAGTTCGGTTTTTTTCAAACCCTCTATTTTCCCTGAGGGAATATGACAGGTTTATAATCTCTTTTTCGCCTCCCCTTTTTTTTTTTTTTGAGGAGACTTTCCCCTTCTCCGTGGAATAGCTTCCCATACTTTCCACTCCCTTTTCTAATTAGACCAATTGTAGCACGATCTTTTCAACGATCCCCCTCCCCAGTTTCCGCGTCCTCGTTCTATCGCTTCATTGTGTGGCAGCCCTCCTCCTAAGCTGTCCCTTTTTAACTGCCTTTTTTTTTCTATTCTCGTTAAGTCATCCAAAATCCAGTGGTTTCGTCTTCCCCTCCTCTTTTTCCCCTGGATGAATGGATGGAGTTAGGGATTTATCCATAGCGCCACCCGGTACTGGGTCACGGGGAGCCCAACTAGCGCCCGACAATTCCTGATACCTCCTTCCTCCCGACTGAAAGTTTGGTACTGCAGGAGACTCCCCACCAGAGGCCCCACGATCTCTTGACAGATAACCAACTCTCCCTTGATAACAATAGATGGGGTGGCGACTTGTTCCTGGCGGTATCCTAATATTCGGCGCCCCTTGCGGTCAGTTCGATGGGCCTATGCCTGATGTGCTATTCCCGTTGCGCCACTTCAAAAATTTTTCGTCTTTTTGCCCTTGAGAAAACTCTCCGTCCATTTTTTCTGCTCGAAAGCATAACGATGGTGATTATTCTTCTCCATCCTCGGACCCTCCCCCCGATGTTGGTTCCTTTTTTTTCATTACGGCTTTAAGTTTGATTCCCCCCAGCTGACGTCTTGCCTTTCCGGATAATTGCATTTCACGATTACCTTCTTCTCCTCTCCACGTTTTTTTGAGTCCCTGGGAGTCGCTTGGAATAGACCTCCTACCCCCCTTCTCCTCTCTTCTTGAGAATGGACGTGACATCCCAGTAGCAATTAGGGCGCTCCTCCTTAAGGACATGCGGGCCGCACTGCTCTCGAGAAGATGAATTTCCCCCCCCTGTCTTAAACCTGAAAGGTGGTTTGGGATCATCTCTTTTTCTTTTCACCTCTTATCTGTAACTATAGGAGAATGTCACTCTTTTTTTCACTTTTTCTCTAAAACAAAAATATCCCAAGTGACTGGCTTGACCGGAGTCTTCCGTTTCACCTCCTCTTTAATGACTTGGTGTGACCTTTCTCCTCCGACCAAAGAGCAGCCCCTGTACGCCACCTTTTTCTATGAAGCTGATGGCTTGGTCCTGAGTCCGGATGGGCCTATCGTACAAGTCCCTTCCCCTATTTTCTTATAAGGTCAGCCGAGTTCCCCTTGGGCTTTGAACCCTCCCTCTTGTCAAAGCTCCTCTCCTGTACGTTGAAATTCCCGGATCCCCCCAAAAATTGAAATGGAGTCCATTTTACTCTTCCTCTCAGGCCTTTCCACGTTCCCCCTCTGGTCATAGTCCCCCCTTTGCCGTACTCCGCCCGTCTTCTTTTCCACAGGATCAAGAATCTGGTAGAAGAGATCCTGTTTATAACTGTGGGTAGAGGAACCCGCGGGGGCCCCCCGAGTCTGCGGCCCCCCCGTCCTCCCTCTACCCCGCAGGGCATTGGGCAGATCGACTCTGCAGCCCCCGAGGCCGCCGGGGTCCGTCTGGCGCCCCCCGGAGCCCCTCCAGCCCCCCCCCCCGGGTCTCTAAAGCCCGTTGCCGTCCGAGTGCCGCGCCTAGCCGACTGGCGAAGCCCCCCCTTCCACGTCCCCCATCGGCCACCTATCACCATTTCCGGACCTCCTGCCTGTACGCTCGTCTTCCCTCCCCCACCCGGCCGGCCTCTGATGGTCCCCCGCCCACGCCTGGCTTCCCCCGCGCTCCCCGCGCCGTTCTGCCCCACCCCTATCTCGCTTCGGGCGCAGAGTTTTCGCCGGCCCTGCGTGTTCCCCTGCTGGGTCTAGTGCGGGGTCCAGGTTGAGGGGTGGGCTTTTTCATTAACAAGCAGTTTTTCTGAATAAGACGTTGGCTGGACAACTATATCCCATAATCATGCCAATACCTTTTTCCTTAACGATTCTGGAACCAGGTGCCCTTCTTTTTTTACTATCCTGACCCCCTTGTTTGAGGTTTTATGGAGGTTTTCTCCGTATGATTGATGGAGCTTTGATCCATTCAGTTCCCCCCTTTTGTTCCTGATTGCCCAACTTCACTCTTCTTCATCAGACAATCCCCGGCCCCCAGATGAGCCGCCTGCCGGTCCCGACTCTTTTAGATTTCTTCTTTTAGTTTTCCTTTCTTCACTCTTAGAGGAGTACTAAGGACAGCTTTTTCGTATATACCATGCTTACTAGCGTTCCCTCTTATCAGCTTCTTAAACTCTTTACAGGAAGGACGTTTTTGGAAGGTATTGGAGATTGGAACTTTTTTCATTTGCGCCCTCTGCATCCCCCCTGAGGAGGCACCTTAGAGTCTTCCTCTCTATACCCTACCAAGATGGCCCCTTGCCTAAGATCCTTTTTCCGGGTCTCAGGCTTTCCTAAAGGGCTCACAAACCATCCAAGTTCTATCGAACTTTGACCCCGGCCCTCCTCAAGGCTAGGTTTCCCTATTCCTTTTTCCACCGATTATGGCTGACGAGGTACTCTCAGATCTCGGCGTCGCGTGAGTACGAAACCCAAAATTATCGCCCTCGGCTTTATTTTCGAATTAGGTATTGAATACTTCTTGCTCCCTCCAGATCCGTCACTCCCTCTACTGTTCTTTTCAGCAGGTTTGATTCGCTCGTGTCATTTGTTTCCTTCTCCCCCAACTAGTGAAATTATCACTGATATTCCCATCTCTTTCTTTTACAGTCTGTGTCTGAGAGATTTCCCTAGTTTCATGAAATTTTTGTTTTCAGACCAACTCCCCAAGGAAGACTGCTACGCACTCTACTATTATGATTGAGGAGCTTAGTTTCGTTTTTTCTCCCTCCAGATCTTCAGGCAGCCAATGGTTCATCAGCCACGGAGTTCCTCTTTACTTATGTAGGTAGATATTATTACCCCGAAAGATGATCCCCCCTTTTTCACCAAAGGATGCCTCCCGATGCTCACGACCCCCTGTCGGACTGCCTTCCCCTCAACGGAACTTTTGTTCCGTAAATAAGGAATTCCCCCACCGTTCCTTGTGAGAAAGGAGATAAACATTTGGACTTGTCTCGTCCCTTCGCTCCCGGACAGAGTCTACTTCACCGGGAAGACCCCTTCAACACCGCTCAAAGTAGAAGATTCACTGGCCACCACCTTTCTCCAGGACTCTCCTCGGAGGAAGAACTGAAGTTTCTTTGAGGTACCTCATGGAGATTCGCTTTCGTCGGAGATCATGGCACAAACACTTCCTCTTAACCCTCACCAAGACCTGTACTCCCGATAAGAAAAAATCTTCTCCCGCCCTGTATTCCCCCCAGTACACTGCCTGTAGAGTCTCTGAATAGTGGCCGGAGGGACTGTGCCGCGACTCCCTCCGATGTCTGCAATTTTTTGTCACTCCTCGTAGTACTCTAGAAACCCTCCTGACCATACAACCAGTCCATAACACCCCTACACCAATGTGTTGACACCCCGTTTACATCCCCCCCCCCTAACTTTCTTCATTAAAGCATAGTCTCTAACCGTAATGCAGATGTGTGATGATTGTCTTATGGCCACCCTTCAGACACTCCAGGAGTTTCTACACCAGTCATAACCTCTTTTTATTCATGGAGATATACTGCCCCCTCCCCCGGTAACACTAGAGGGCGGCGACCAGCTCTGCGTAATCCGTATTTCCTTTCCTCAGATAGCCCTCAACTTAAGGTTCCTCAATGTTTTACTTCGGATGACCCAGGGTCGCTCACGGAAGTGGTTTTGGTGGTGGTTTTCGGAGGATGAAGGGAGGCTTACTCCATGGAGGCACAAAGTCGTCTGTCCCCGCCCTCTTTCTACTGACTAGTCTTTCTTTCTTGGAAGGATGAAAACTGGACCTTCTCCTTCCCCCCGGTGTCCGTCCCTGTCTTCTTGGAAAGACTGTTCTCCCCCCCCGTCCTGGCTTTTTTTTTTCCGGAGGTTCAAAACTTTCTGCCCTTCTCCTCTCTCTGAAATTCCCCTCCCCGTAAGGAAGAAAAATTAGTTCTTTCTTGGGAGTGCCAGCTCCCTTTCTTTTTTTCTTTCTTTTAATATGTACCTTTCCCTCCTCTCTACAGGGTCAGGCGAGCTACCCACCCCCTTATTTTATCCTACTGATCATTCTTTCCAAGATCGCAGGTTGATGCTCCCCCTCAAACCCGATTCTATTCCCTTCTAAGTCCATAGTCCAACCCCTAATTGTTTCCTGGCCTTTGTCTCCCTAGGATAAATTATTCCGGAGAATTTCAATCAGTCCTCAGATTGGTACCCTCCCCCAAGATCGTAGCGCCCAGGTTCACGATTTCCATCACCCTTTGTAGGAGACCGACGTGTCCCGGATCGCAGGAATTTCAGTTTCATGCATTCTCCGATCAGATTTCCCCTTCCCCAAAACCACTCACTCCTATTTTCCCCAAACGGAGCCCCCCCCGCGTTGGTCTTGTTCTATCGAATTCCTTCCCACCATACCTCATCATCCCCCAGATAATTTTGATGGTTACATCTCTCGTGCGATCTAGACATGTCTTTTCCCCTCCCCCCCCGACTTGGTGGAAGTCTCTGATGTCAGAAGGAACCTTCCCCCTTTTCTTCTAACTTGCCGTTACAAGTCCATTCTCCTCCTGAAGCCGCAAATGCACCACTTTGCCCACAATTGTGAATTTCCCCCTGATTTTGACTCTGTCTGGATTCCCGTTCAGCTGCCTGAATTGTTCTCTTATCTTTACTGTCTCTTAATGACTCTCCCCCACCTTGAATTCAGGGTATCTGTAGTGTTCTCTCTCATTTTTCGGTACTTCTAATTTGAAAACCCCCCCCCCTTCCGTAGAATGCTTTCCACCCTCCCCTCGTTCTATTTCAGCCTTGGTCAAATAGTTGTCCCTTTTCCTTATTGACTGAGCTTATTTCCCAACCCAGGTCCTTTTTGTACATGCCTCTTCCTCCTCTTCTTTTGGTGAACACTTCCAGCCCCACTCCGCTCCAGATTACCGTTCCGTCAAGACTTTGATCTTTCAGTATCTCACTCTCCTCCCCCCAACAATTGGCTTCTCTCTCCCAGACTCTGAATTACGATTTTGTCCTTGAAAGTCTCTCTTCCCCGTTGTTTTCTTTTTCGAGCCTTAAGGTCATTGGCGGACAGATTTTTTCCACTTTGGCCCGTCTTTTTCCCCCTTTTCGTACCTCAGCAAGTTGTCTGACTAAACCGTCTTCTTCCCCTCCTTCTAGATGGCCCTAGATATTGGTTTGGCTGACTTTGTCCCCCTCCTTCTTCTCCCTTTCTTCGCAAGATTTATAATGAAGTGTTGTTTTTCCCTTTTCCTTCCTTCCCTTCTCCACCACTTATAATCTCCGCTTGAGTTGCACATTGCGTTCAGGATGAGGGAGCCTAACTTTTCCGGTGTCTTTCCCCGTTGACAGCCCCCTTTCGCGGTTCGTGAACCCTGTAATTACTTCCCCCTCCTCGCAATCCTATTCTGGCAACTTTCGGGCCCTCAGGATAATCCTCCCCCCTCTCCCCGCCCCCCATCCCCGCTCCTCAGGCACCAGGAGAATACGGTCTCAAACATACCAGGTGGCCTTTCGGTCGTATCGACTGCTCCTTCTTTCCTTTTCGGCGCTCCCTTTTCCTCCTCTTGTTTGTGCTAGTAATGTGCTCCTTAGACTTTGCGACAACTTCCCCAACCTCTTCGTGTCAAATTTCCCTTCCTCTTCAGACACGGTTTGACTACCCCCTCCCCCTTATCCTTGAGGATGCTTCTCGCCTTCCTTCCCCTCAACGCGGGTTTGGCGCGCTTTTGGGGAGGCGTCTTTTTTCTTGCCAGCTTCTAGGATCCCCCCCCCCTTACTTTCCTGCCATCCCCTTTTCCAAGTTTTTAAACAAGGTGGATGGCCGTTTTGCTCGCGGTGGGACTCCATTCAGCCCCTTCGGCGCACCTCCTGGCTTGTTTTTCTTTTCTTAAACGGCCAGGAAGCCCCCCCCAAATTTCTTTTTTTGCCTCTCCGATGGTTCATACTCATCGTTATTGCAAAATTCTAGAGTGTGCCGTATACTGGCCATTCCGGTTTGATTAACGCCATGGGGTTTACGCCTTCCTTTTATCAAACTTTGGATTCTCTTTTCCCCCTCTATGTGCGAGCCTAAAGTAGCGGGCCCTCCAATATCCATTGCCTTGTCGCTTTTCACCGCGGAGATCTTGAGAAATTTGTCGACGCATCACCCACCTCCAGCCCAGACCCCTGTCGAGCATCGTCATCCCCGAGCAATGATCCAGGTGCATGACGATGATTCCCCACACCTTTCCTGACTCGAGTTTCAGTCCTCCCGTCGCCTCTTCTTCGTGACCCCCTTAACATCGCCAGGGGCTCTTCCCCCCCAAGAAAAGGAGACGCAAGTAACCTCCCTCTGATTCTCTGTTGAATTTCTCCAGATTCCGGAACCCCTTCCTTTCATCTTTTTTTTTCCTGGATTCCTCCTCCTCGACGCTGATTGACGCTCCTCCGAGGCTTGTCGTCATGCCTGCCTTTTTTTTGTGTTTCTCGGTGTTCTAAGGATCGGCTCTTCACTTGCCTTTTTGATGACCTTTTCCCATAGAATGTCTGGGGGGGGGCTTCCGACACCATCCCTCATCTCCCCCCCTACACCGTTCTCCCCCGATTTCTTCATGAACCGCTGCGGGTCTCGAGCCAGGAAGGTGAACCCGTTCTTGTTATGTCTTCTGAATATGTCTCTGCTAGGGTTTCTACCCAGCGAGAACGGGATGGCCCTCTTACCCCCGTACACTTGATATCTCACCGCTACTGCCAAATTCTGATATACTATAATCCTTTTGACGCAGAGTGTTATGATCCTCCAGATTCTTTTTTTTCTTAGCTCCACGATTTTAGATCACGGTGTGACCGTGGGTCTTTTCTTGCAGACGCGATACTCCCCCTTCCCCTTCTAGAAACGGTGCCCCTTGCGTTTCTCCCTCTCGCCAATTTTTTTCCTTCAGTGGCGTTGACTTTCTAGTCGGAAACTGTTTAGTTTCATGGAGATGGGCTTTCAGTACGACTTCTCCAGACTTTACTCTCTTCTCGTCCTCATCAGAACAATCTCCAGGAATCAAACGTCCTTTTTAGCGTTACAGGTACCCGGGTTCCCCCCCAAGTTTTCACTTCCGACCCCCAGTCTTTCTTGAAGTTTTGTCTACATCCTGATTCCTTGATGAAGAAGGTTATTCTAGATATTTTCGTTCTCGTGTTCGTAGACGTCTCTATTTCCAAGCAGCCCCTTAAGTGAGGATGCAACTTCTCGTAATCGACTGATCTGCGGAGACCCGCGATTGATCCTACTCCTACCTTCGTATCCCCCCCCCCCCCCCCCTTTAACCGGCCTTCAATTAGCGGGTCTTCACCCCCAAAACTTTTTCACAGTCATGTTCGATTACTTTTCCTCCCTCCTCCTGGCGGTTTCTCTAGATGTGACCTCTTCTGTTTATCTTTATCTTTTGGTTACCCCCACTTCCCCCCATCACGATGGTAAAAGCAACCTCTAACTCTATTAGCTTTAGGAGAATTTAGTTTTGGCGGGTAATCCATAGTGAATGCCCGGGACCCGTCCCAAGTAGTTCCCCCTGTTCGTTTGGTCTTCTATTCTTCATATCCCCCCCCCGAACCCCCCGATTGCGATAACGTTTATCGAATCATATTCGAAGAACCCCGGAAAAGCCTTTTTTCATGCCTTCGTCCGGTCCCTAACTTGGCTCTTGTTTGGCCGGTAACTCGGACAACTTCGCCAGACTTTTTTTTTTTAGCTGATAACCCCTTCGGGTCGTTTTCGGTCTTACTTCAAGTCAGGAATCTTTTCCCTACTGATAGAAACCTTTTTCCAATTTCATCCTGAGGACCCAATTAAAAAACTTAGTCGGCCCCTTTCCTCTGCGAAAGGCCAAATTGGAGGTAGACTGACTTTAGCTTCGTCTATTGATTCTCCCCTCAATTTTAAGGTATTTCCTTCTCACGAACAGCTTGGATTTTTTATTAAACTGACCACCCCTACTAAGAAAGCCGGCTTCAAGCGACCGGATGATCTTCTTCTGGATCATCTGTGGCAGTTCTTTCTGTAGAGAGAACCTGATTGACCTTTCCTAAGTTCCTCCCTCACCCCCCCTGTGGATTTCTTCGTCTCCCCTAAATAGCCCCGTCATTTTCCCCCACCCCACCCTTTTTTAAACCGTCCGATTCTTCCCATTTAGGGAGTCAGGTTTTTTACATGCACTCGTTCATGCCCCCCTAAGGAGTCTGCTATTTGCTACCCTCCTTTTCTTACCACATAGCCCCGGCATGACCCCCCTTCCTCCCCCTTGAGAGGCCCGCCCTTTTCCCCCACCTCCACCAGTCGCGTGCTCGGCAAATAGTTCTATCCCTCCTACTTTCATAAGATTCTCCCCTTCTGAAGCTTGCTGCCTTTTACTTCCTTTCCCGGAAGCTATTTGACCCCCGTCTCTCTGGTGAGCTTTAGTGTGGCTGCCCGCCCGGTGTAAGAGCCTCTGGGCAAAGTCTCGACCCCGCGGCTCCGAAGATTCGAAACCTCTCCTCCCCCCCTTGCCTGCCGGACGTTACTCTTAAGTAAGGCCCAATACCAGGGGTCTCCCTTGGCGAGGACGCGGGCAATTTGGGTAGTGTCTTGTCCTGTTTTTCCTCCCCCTTCGTAACTTCGCACCCCAGATTTATCTGTTTCCTTCTCGAGCAGGACCCACTCTTTTGGTTGTCCGCTCACGGGCTCTCTTTTACGTACTTAGTGGCAGGACAGAGACACCTTTTAAGAGCCGCTTCCCCTCTTACAAATTCTCTTCTCAATCCTACTTGGACCCCATCATGCAACCCACTTTCTGGTGCGCGGCCCCATCACCCTCTTCATCTCTTCACCTGGAAACTCCCCCCTTTTAGCCACCAGCATTGCTTACTGGCCTTCATCCCCCCTATAACAGTCTCCCTTCTATAGTATTCGCCTCTTTTAGAGATCTCCTCTTGTTGTAGCTTTTCTAGAGCCTTCCTGATACAATGTCTTGATGCTCCCCGTTAAAAGGATAAGCAGGAATCATTTTTTCAGTCATCCGATACGCTCCAACGGACCTCGCCTTCAGTTCCCCCCACAAAGAATTTCCCCCAGCCCCCATAGTTTATTCGATTTTGAAGTACATCTACTGCAGCATCAAATACATGATATCTTTTCGGCTTTTTCTCCCCGTGTCTCGCCTTACGGTTCCCTGTCCAAATAATTTTCCAACTTTTCTGCTTGCACCAGAGAGAGCACATCTAATAGCACCACATCAGTAGAACCGTAGTCTCTTTGCCTCGCTTCCACCCCCAAGCCCAGTACGCCCCTCCATCTAGTCTCCTTGTTTTCTGGAACTCTTTTATGTTTAATCTTCATTCATCCTTTGAGTCTTCTCTCGGACCTCCTTTCCCCAGAATCTCTCTCTCTGAAGGTCATTTTTACCTCTAACTTTCTTTTCCTTCACACCCCAGACTTTCTTTATTAACTCACGACCCCCTTTTCCCCCCAGGCACCTGCTTGTTTGCCCACTCTTGTCTCTGCAAACTGTGTTTCAGTCCTTTGACGTCTTTTTAATTAGGCCAAAAAAGGAATTATTACCTTGTGACTCGTTCTCTCTATACCAAAACCCCCCCCCCCACCAGGTTGACCTTTTTACCTCGCGACCCCTTTCTTCTTTGAGTTAACAAGCTGACTTTTGATATTTCACTCTATGCCTCTCCCCCTTCTGAGCCCCTTTTGACTAGTGGCCCTTCCTTTTCCTGAGAAACCCGGGATTTATTCCCCCCCCCCTTTCCTTTCCCGAGTTTTTTTTCATTTTTGGGTCACATAGTTCCCTCCCTGGTCCCTCTGCCTTGCCCCCCTTGGGCCCGATGGGAGAACTTCTTCAACTTGTCAATCTAAGCATTCCTTGTGACGTTAATCCCGCCGTCCTTATATTTTCGCGGTTTGGGGCCCGTGGGTCCTATCTCGCTCTCGTTTTCCTTGGTCATCCTGGGTGGGTACCCCCCGTCAAGTCTGACCTCCCAGTTTTCCTTATGGAACTTCTCTTTTTCGGCGTTCCCATTTCCTGTATCACCCCCCCGAATTCCCCAGGGTTCATCCAACACGTTCTTCCAATACTTATCCCTTTCTATCTTAGGGGGTCAAGTTTTTGGGTCCCCTTTTATTCTCTCCCTACAATTTCGAAGGTGGTGAAACGTTCCCCTTTCCTTTTCACCTCGTCAAACGTGATAAAGTTCAATTAAAATAGATGGCATGTCTCCTATTCTTTTTACTGTCGCTCCTCTTCGGCAGGCCTTTCCTCCCGTCTCCTCTGTTTTTGTCCTCTCTATTGATTGAGACACAGGACAACCCCTTTTTCCTGCTTTGCCATTTTCTCTCCCCATGCGCTAGGATAGACAGCTCCCTTTCCTTCGTGTATTTCCTTCTTCATCTAAAGCCCCCTCTTTTTGGTGCAGTCGCTTTGGTTAATATCGGCGTTCCGTTTGTTTGTGGTAGTTTCAATAAAATATCTTGTTCTTTCTACTAAAGGTAGGCCCGCCCCCCATTAAGATAGAGGGACATTTTTTCTTCCCCCCTATCTTCCAGCACTCTATCAATCAGAAATTAAGATGGGGTCCTTATTTTACCCCTTCCCCTGTACCTTCCCTTGGAGTCCTCTTTGAGATCTGACTTTCATAGCTCGTCTTGGCTTGATGCGCGTGTTTCCTTTACTGTCACTAAGCCCCAGCACATGTGGTTTGGAGAGCCACTTTCCCCCCCCACCCTGCGGATCCCTAAGATTCCTTAACAGAGATAGAACAGAGCCTCGCGGACAACAGCCCCCCCTGAACGAGTTTGAACTTACCTTGTTTTTTCTCGCCCATCAGAGCTCTTTCTAATTTGTATAAACAGGACCCCCCGTGACAAACAAGGTACCCCGACAGTTCATCACTAGTCCCCTTCCGTCCCGTGGTCCCTGACCATGCGCCCGTTATAATCTCCGGTACCGGCCTCCGAGATTCCCTTCCTACCCCATGTCTCCTCTGATTTGAATCGACGGCACTCTCCTTCGTCTTAAAAACCAACTGACGACTCCATCCCACCCCCTTTTCCCTGTGCCGTTCCACCCTGTTTTCATGGAAGGAAAGGAAGTTTTCCCCTGATTTAGACAGTCAGAAGCATCTTTATGATGTTCGGCGTTGATCCTTCTTCTTTGTCCGCCCGTCTTAACCGTCCGCTTCTCTTGTTGTGTTTCTCCTTATGGATCCTCCCATCTTGTATGACCAGGGGTATCCCTTTAAGGAGGTCGAGCTGTGACCACCCCACGAATCCAAAATCATCCCCGGAAGGTGGCTTCCTCACTCTCCTTCTTACAACACGCCCGTATGTTTTTCCGTGATCCGTACCTGGGTTGGAGGGTTATGTGAGGTCTGGTTAAGGTGATGGTCTTTTTTTTTCGATTATTAAGCCTGACAATTCTTATGCACGTTCACCAACTCGGTATTCTCTTTCCAAGAATTTGCAAAATCTGAGACTCATCCGCTCAATGGATCTTAAGCCCTTTGGGCGTTATGAGTGGGGTCGGTTGCCTCTTGCTTTTCCTGCTTTGTTTTACCTCGAAGGTGACCCCTTTGGGCTTGCCATTTCGTCCGGAAGAGAGCAGTCTTCGTCCATCCTGAGAAAGAATATTAAGTTTCCGTCTTACGGGTTGGTTTTTTGAGTACCGGATCCTTCCCCAATTGTTGTGCCTTTTCTTCCCTGCCTTCCGTAGGCATAATTCTAATTCCGATAGAGGACCGCCCATTTTTTTTATCATTTTTTGCGCCTTCCTTTACTCTTCCTTATCGGCCCCGGGCCAACCTCGCCGTTTGCCCAAGGACCACGGACTTACCAAGGTGCTTTCTACATGATATATGGCGTCACGACTTGATAAGATATTTCTTTTATCGTGGTGGTCTGTCCCCCTGATGACCAAACATAATCGTCCACTGTGTTCGGATGCCACAGGACCTCAGATGAGGAGCCCTCCTTCACGTTACTTATCCTCGCTTTTATCGCTTTGCTGTTCTCCATTCGTGGCCTTTGGAGTCCACACCCCGTCGAAATTTTTTTCTTTTTCCACCTGAGATCTTTTGA
>Ga0179591_1351242_pt1 | contig 20280 bp, 17 predicted proteins | sample CZOMad2_1_08_16f_FD_182891 | JGI IMG/M metagenome (GOLD analysis project Ga0179591, IMG submission 182891) | Vadose zone soil fungal communities from Angelo Coast Range Reserve, California, USA - CZOMad2_1_08_16fungal (PacBio error correction) | ecosystem: Environmental > Terrestrial > Soil >... | reverse complement strand
GTAGCCCTTTAGGAAAAAGCGGCGCTGGCCCCGAGACAATGTATTGACTATTATACTGTGCGGGCGGTCACTTTCCTTCTTCGTCCCATGGATCTCTGATTTTCATCTTCTGGGGGCTGTTGCTGTTCCTGGAACTCAAGAAGTTCTAAGTACTCCATGCTATGGGAGATATCCCTCCCCCTCCGTTTTGTTCTCGTCTTCTCTATAGCCCCCCCACACCTGGCTTTAGTCGTCCTCTCGATCTTCATCGGGACCAGCACCGACACCTCCTTACTTTGAAACTTCGTCCGAGGTGGAAGTCTAGAGGGGAATTCGGGTTCCACTGCCCCTTCCACCCCCCTTTTTCTTCTTTCCCGCCAAGCTCACCTATGCGAGCCTAACTATCTTTGGCCAGGCGCGCCCTCTGAAAAAATTTGGTTCGCGTCACCCAACACTATCTTTTAGGGTCAGCCCCTGCGGAATCTTTCATCACTTGCTTTTTTCGGGAGGAAAATTAGTGATCCGGCCCTGTTCTCCCCGTCAACTGACGGGTCCCTGTCATACAACCATTTCAACTCCACGGCTCATGCTGCAATCTGCGCAACTCACCAAATGTAATATCCCGCGAAAAGTTCCCCCCCCCCCCGCGTATCCCTCTGGTCTTTTAAAATCGTTGAGACTCCCCTTCCCAGGAGAGTTGTCCTTCCCACCCGTTAGATTCTTTCGTATACTTTCTTGGTGATGGATTCGATCACTGTTGCTCTTTGTTTTCTGCGCGTTGGCGTAGGGTATGAGACGGGACGGCCCTCCCCCTAGTTGTTTTAAATTGACCTTCTCCATTTCTTTTCTGATTTTTCTCCTCCTCCTCACTTAGGTGCTATCAGATCCACTTTCTCTTTTAGCCACAACCTAGTCCTTAAAGCAGTTTTTTAATTTCGTCTCCACATCTCGCTTCTGTTACTGCAGCCACGATGAGGTAATCTATATTACTTCTCGGTTTCTTCTATCGGATATTAGAGAATCTAGGCCGCAGTCCAGCTGATCTAGGCTTTCATCCCGATCGAGATCTTCGAAGTTCATCAAGCACCTACGGAACTCTCCACGCGTCCCATAATACCCCCTGTAGGTGATTCAGCTAAGTCACTCCCTTACGTAGCAAAACACCTGCGCGGATACAGTTGTTTTTCGATCTCGATTTATCCTTTTCTATTAAGGTCACTTTGGAGAACAGGGGTTTTCAACTCCCCCGTTATACACTTTTCAGTATTATCAGGGAGCCGGAGCTTCCTTCCACCCCTTCATGGACACCCTCGATGATTTTTAAATCTTGCCCCTTATTTTCGAGCACTCTATACTTTGGTCTCCTTTGTTCCTCTTCATAATAGGGGAACCAGATGTCGTGTTCTGCGAACCTGACCTGAGCCTGCTGTCGCGGGGATGCAATTTTTCTCACGTACAGGTCCTTAACGGGAGGTGTATTTTCGAATAGTACATGCAGTCCCACGGCGTTGCTAAAGTTTGCTGGTTCCCGCCGCGGTCACGGGGGCGAACCGCAACGAGCCAAGTTCCACCGAGCCAGTTCTCTCCTCTTCGGCATCAGCTCCTCTTTCTACTTAACCCTCCCAATGGACCGAAATGGGTATTTAAACCCGCGGACCCCCTAGCCAAACCGCAGGACTTCCCCGCGTCTGTGAACCGGCCTTCTCCGGAAGTTGCACCCCTCCCAAACCCCACTTCCCACTAACGATTTTTCGTTTAACTCTCCGAAGGCTCAGAAGTTCTCCTCTCTGATCCACACCATGGAAGCGTCATTTCCAAAAAACTCCAGGTAGCTGATCTTGGCTCTGTTCTTTTATTGCGTCCGTTGCTCTATTACTAATTCCGCGGGGTTTTACTTCCCCCCATTCTGACAACCCCCACAGATCTTTAGGCACCCTCCTCAAGAGCTTCTCTCTACCGGCCTTCCCCAAACTTCTCTCCTCTCTTTCGGCTGTTGAAACAATATCCTCGACAAGTCTCCTAGTATACTACTATTAAGAAAAAGGCCCAGTCCTACATTCCTCCCTGTTACCTGACTTCCTGCGGACTGCCGAACGCCAAGCATGTTTCTGCTCGTATTCCTTCGTGCTGAGCTTCTTCAGGGGATGTACTTAATTCTATATATCTCGCTTGCTTTGAGCCACATGCCTCGAGAGGGACGACTCGCGTGTGATTAGAGGCGTCGGGAGATTGTATTTATATCCTTCCTTTTTACTCTAATCTCGTGTTTCCGAGCGACCTTCCACATCTCCGAGAGTCATTCTCATCCACATACTTTTGTACCTGGAAGTCCCTCTCTCTGAACGACCTCCAAATCCAGCTGATAACCTTAGGTACCCCCGGCGTTCCTCTCCTGCTCTTGCGAGAGCGCCCCCTGTTTGTTGGCAGCCTTTCCGCGATGAACGGTACGAGTGGCGGAAGTGAGTCTTCGAGCTTGTGGCATTTCTTTTTCTTAATAGGTCGAGAACAGAGCGTTGATGCAGCTTTGCGACGGTGTAGTGACAAATCCCCGCTCCTCGCTCCGACGAACAACTTGGCTGCCCCCTTCTTCTATACCCATCTCGGATCTGCCTGGCTCACGCGCCATATCGTGCTTGATCATTGGGTCATCTAAACCCCTCGGAATCCTTCCTCCTAGCCCGACCCGCTGAACCTGCCTCGGCGTTGACTTTGATTTCGCCTTCCTTGAGAAGATAGACCCATGCGTTGCTTTGTCTCCACGCCCCTCCATGAGGTACATTTCTTTTTTCCTTTGGGATTCCCCTTCTTGCCGAATTTCCTTCCCCCACACCCCGTTTCCCTTTCGTGTTGTAGCTGCGCCTATAGGTTCCGACCTCGGGGTACCCAAGGAGCTCGAGGGTTTCCCCCGCTGTCTCCCCTCACTCTTTAAGGCCGCCTTTTACGATATTTATTGGAATTTGGAGTCGAGACTTTCTCCTCACTCTAAAGAAAATCCGCCCAAGGCCTCAATCAGTTCCCTACGGCGAGGAAATCTCTTAAGGAGTTGCCATTCATTCTGTGACGCGAATCGAGGACCTCCGAGCATCCTGCCCCTCTCATCCTAGACCCCAGATCTTCCCATCTCTTTTTCTTCGAGTCTACTCTTGCCGATACGCTATGCTTGGAAGAAGAAAGTCCCACTCTTAAACTATAACATTTTCCCTCCCTGCCACCCCCTTCGCCAATCTGGACCGTAATTACCGACCATCTGACCTTTCACTTACCACGTCCAGTGTGTGCACAACTTTCGGAGGAATCCCCCAGATTCCCGACACCGCTCACAGACAAAGATCCCGAGAGGTTTTGACTCCCGAAGGGTCGATTACCTCCCTCTCAATCCAGAAACTCGATGTGATTCTTGTAGATCCTGGCCGCTTGCCCTTGAATGCCTCAGTCTCTATCCGTTCACAGCCTCCGGCAAACTCGGACCCTTGTACTTGAACCTCTACATCCTCCGAAGCGATATCCAACGACAGTATCCTCTGATCTCAATCGTTTAGTGCCTACGGCCCCGCCTGGACGGTTGTCTCCCATAAATGCAACTGCGCCTCTCAGGTACCCCGCGAGTGATTTAGTAGTTTTAAAAAGAGGCTACTGTCAAAGGCCCTTCGCTCCCGATACCCGCCCTTGCGCTCAATACCACTTGTTTAATTGACTCTTGGAACTCTCAGCCGCTCCCCACCGTAAGCCAAACCCCACCGCTCAACTTTCTCTCTCTCCGTCCAACTGTGCCCTCCCGCACTCTTTGGTTCAAGCTACCAAAGCTCTGAAGTTCTCTTCATGTAGCCTATTTCCTCAATCTCTCCTGTTTTGTGTGATTTTTCCTTTGTTCTTTCTCCCCTGGTGATAGCTCGGCACCCATCAGTGACACCTCCTTCTTTCGTTAACTTTCCTCCTCTTCTAGCGCCGTCCCGTTATGAGGGCCTCTCCCAAGTTCCACTACTGCTGCAACAATCATTCTCTCTCCTCCCCGCTATACCTCTGAACCGTCACCCTTCTTTTTTGACCGAGGCAAACCTTTGACGCGGCCATTGCCCTCATTGGAGAGACTGTCACTTGCTTTGTCTCTCTCCAATGTTCCCCCGTCTTCTCGGGGCCAAGCTTTGTTTTTCTTTCCCCTTTTTTTAGACTTCTCCCCTTTGACATTTCCCTTCTCCTTTCCGGAACCCTCTTGGAGATTTTAAGCTACGGGTTCTTGTGTGCTTTTTCTATGTGACGAGACGGAGCCCTGAATGTCTGGCGCGCACTTTACATCGATTTTCCCCCCTCCCTTTGTTTTTAAGTTAATGGAGTAGGTAGTTGTTATTCTTTCATCTCACATGAACAGGTTCCCCCCTCCTTCGCACCCTCCCTCGCGTCTCTTGGGCCACGAGTAGGGTGGACCTTTCTTCGACTGTACAAAAAGCCCTTCCCACTGTCCTTTCCCAGAAGATGGGAACGTGCGATCTCAAGCCTGGACCCTCTCCCGCCAATTCCCCCGACACATTGGTCGTTTCCCCTTTGGCCTCGGACAAAATGTGCGTTTCTGTCGAGTTTCTCTTCGTTGTCATTCTTCGCAGACTTTCTTTCGGGACCAATTATCTCCGATCTTTCCCCCGCCGAACCCTTCTCTTTACCAGGTACCCTGAACGTTCTTTTTAGCGAAGGAGCCAGAGACACCAATTTAATGGACGGTACCCTCGTAAAAATCGACCCCGATTAGCTTTCTGGCCTTTTTCTCCACCCTCGTGGGAAGCCTGCGCTCCCCCTGCCATTGATCGCTCCCACCTCGTGTGACTTTCGCTATCTTACCGCTTCTCGAAATTGTGTTTTCTTCGTTTCGGTTGAGCCTTATCTATTTCATCGTCCTCAGTTTTTCACTTTTGGCAGCTCCTTTCTGTAGACTGGAGCAGTTACGCCGTTCTTTTGTGCTCTCTTGCCCCCCCACTTCTCCATTCGTAGACCGACGAACAGTTGTTATGATTTTCTTTGTTTTTGTGTTGTTGTGCGCATCGCCTTTGAAATATTTACATGCCAGCTGGGATCGAGATGTAAACGTTTACTCGGATTAGGCTGATCAGTATATAGCCTTTCCCGTCCAGCCCGTCACAGCAGGGATCGACTAAGATCTGAGTAAGTTTCTTCCCGAAACGCCTCGTCCCAGGGCGTCGTGCCCCTCCGCCCTCGATATCGGTATGCCTCTCCGTACCTCTCCTGCTTGCAAAAAGTGCGCTTCCCTCTTTGTTTTTGTCTTTTTTTTCTCCTGCCTGCCTCCAGAGTTGCGCCAACGTCGGGGTCTCAGTCACTTTCCGCTTTGACTATGATCGAGACTCCCTCCCCCCAACGCCTTTCCTAGACGTCTCTTTTCCCCGCGTTGTATGATCAGTTACTCACCCATACTCCAGTTGTTTATCCCCGATCCTACGCCTCGCCCCGCTTTTAAACCTTATGGTCGACATTCTTCATTTCTCCCGAGAGGACGATCCTTTTGCATTAAATCCGGGTACCCCTGAAAAGCCCTGTGATACTTTCTCTCCGCCCTGTCGAAGCGAGTGATATTTTTTCCCTTTCTCTCGCTACCGGAACCAACCCGCCAGACAACTCCCGAGACCCGTTACCCTTACACTCGTGGACTTTACTTTCTTACCACCCAGCTTCTTCACTTGTGGCTAAAACATCTTCCCGGACCCTCACATCTAAGGGTCTTCCGAAAGGCCCAGTTCGACTTACCTTGCCAGTGAATGACAAATCCCAAGGAAAAACCTTTCATACTGCCCTGGGTTGGACATCAGAGCCTGGAACGCCTTTTCCGCAGTTACTCACCTGTAAGCAACTGACCCAATTGCTTGATTCTTGGCTGGGCCTCTTTGCCCTCTCCTAATTCCCTGGGTTTCGGACAATTAGCAACCAAAGATGACGAGTAACCCTTTCCGATCGCGGATGATACCCCGGCCCCCAGCTCTTATCTGATTTTCGTCGTCCTTTGAGTGTCCCACTTACCGGAGCCTATCTCTCCTTTTTCATATTACGCCACCTTCCAAGATAGAATCCCCCTTCCGCCTGCGTCCAGTACGCGCCCTCGGACGTCCGCAAAGAGGGTTTCGCGCTCTTTGATATACCTCGTAATACTTTGTACATCTAATTGCGTGTTTGATTCTCTTCTGGATATGCTTTTTCCGTCTCGAAGACAGAGGGACCTTTCTGACTTCTTTTATGCCGGGCTCGACGGAGTTTTATACTCTTCTTCTGTTCACAAGTTGTTGTCTGGTTCCGATCGATAATCCCATTTCGATCTCAAACTTAGAAGGCCCCCACTTCTCGGGCAGAGCCTTACACTCCTCCCCAGCCCTCTATTTGTAACATGATTTAAATAAAGGAATTGGCTCCTCCTCTATAGAGTCACACTGCTTTTCTTCCCCCTTCGCGTCTCCTCTTACCCTCTGGTTCCCACTGTAGGTTCCTAGCTCGGCTGTCGATATCTTGAGTATATATCTCCACAAGGAGTTATCTTTCTCCTCGCGCTGCGAGTTCTTAACGCACATACCGACGAGATAGCTTCCCCTACAGTATTGTATTCCGGTACCGTTATATCTTTTTCCCCCTTTTTGTCCGAATCCCCCTTTTTGCGTTTCCTTTTGGTCCTTTTAAACCCGAGGCCTTCGGTCGCTCACATCGAAACGTCCCCCTGTTCGCCCACCAGAGAAAGGTGGAATTCTTATTCTCTCCTTTTGTATCCCTACCAGGTCGGTAGCCCCTGTCCCTTCCCCGCCCGACTTTTTCTCCGTCTTTGTGATTGTCCCTTTCTTTCCCCCTCATCAATTACAGTCAAAAAAAAGAGGCTTAGTTTACTCCCCTTCTTGTAGTGTACCGTCCTCGGGTTCCCCTCCACCCCCACCTTTCTGCATCGACTCGAGTTCCACATTTAATGCAACGCTTATGTCCGAAATGTGAGATTCTTACTGGGAACTTTGCGTGGTTTCCTCCACGTTTCCCTGACCTCGTAAGGTGCCCCACCAATTAGCAGTGCCGCAGGGGTTCTATCTACATTTCCACACTTTCCATTAGGGGAGTGAGTTCTCCCCGCTCATCCAGCAATCGTCCGGGATTCTTAAGATAACTCCCCGCTCCGTCCCAGTTTTGCTCGTATGCCTCTGCCAGTCGTAACTCCAACTTCTAGAGGACCCCCGACTAAACAGCGCACAATTGCCTTATCGTCCCCTAACGTTGGAGATAGCTCTTCCTCCTTACGTTAGAAAGCTTACCGTGCCCTTAACAATCCTTTGGGCCCCGTGTCTTTCATCCCTGCTCTCCACTAACTAAAATCTCCTCTCGGTTTCTCGCGCCGGTTTGTTCTTTCGTGGATGTCCTTTCCCTGAATTTCTTCTTCGAGGATGCAAGATGTCGGTGTCCGCCATGAAGCCTCCTCTCCCCCCTCCGCCAGCACTGTCAAGGCTGATCTCTCGACTTCGATAAATCCTCAAGCCATCGCCGCAACAACAGGAATTTTCCTTCGACCCGGCTCAGGTGTCAAACCCTTCAACTCCCGATTTTCTCTATCTCAATGCAAACCGATCTTCCACGTCGGTACCAACCTTACGCCCTCCCAACCCCCTTCTGCTCTGAGCCGCCGACTCCTTTTCCCGCCCTTGAGCCTTTTAAACAAGCGTTTCAGTTCTTACCCTAAAGTCTCAACCCCCGCAAACTCGCCTCCCAAAACAACGTTGAGCAAAAGTGCGTGAAATCCTCGCTCTTTAACTGCCCCATAAGCCCCTCTTGAGCTCTCCAATGCGTGCAGGGGTCCTGGTATGCACGCTGGGTGCGATTCATCATCGACCTTTTCCTGAGCTCTTGTTGTCCTTGCCTCTGTTTTTTCTTCCCCCTTTGATACAGCACTAACTTTGACTCAGCTGATACACTTTCGTTACTGGGCTCCCCCCTTCTTTCCGGTTTTCGGTGTTCGCCTTCTTAAAGTTCCGCCAACGAAATCCATGGCTTTTCTAACATCATGTGATGTACCCTCGCAGAAAGATCTTGTTTCCGTTCCCAAACCTTTCAAAGCCACGTTTTCGCTAGCGCCTGGCCCGGGGAGATCTCCCTCTTTCTTAGGAAATCCTTTCAATCCTCACAGTCCCTTGGCCTTGTCCGGTCTTTGTGATTACCTTCTCCCCTTCTTCAATCTCCCTCTAGCTCTGACGCTGCCTATTTAAGAGAAGGAGTTTGTCGTTTTTTTCGTGGACTGGAGGCTACTACTCCTGACGTTTCCCTTTCGGTTGCATTCATTTCTTTCCTCTCATCTTTTCGTTCTAGGCTCTCCTCAGAGCATTTTGAGTCTTCTTTTACTCGTACACTCCCCCATCAAAAGGCCTTATTTAATAGCCTCCGCGTCCTTCTTTTCCCAGAGGGGGAATTCCGGGCTGCTTTTCTAAACCCAGGCCAAGTCAGTTTTTTAGGCATTTGTCCCGCTCCGATCCTATGTCAGAGAGAAAAATTTCTCCAATTCTCAAAGGTTTTCTTCCCTTACCTCCCCCATGACCTTCTCCGGCCTGAGGGTCGTGCCTGGTAATTCGAACATCTTTCTGTCGGAGGAACTTATTGAGGAGGACCGACGAAGCCTGCCCTGTATCGAACAAGGTACTCCCACGTCCTTTTGAGTCCTGAGGCAAGTTCATCCTAAATGTAGAAAGCTGACATGCTCAACATCCCTCGCGCCGATTTCTGAGTCTCTGCAGAACAGCGTGGAGCTCAGAGAAATGCTCTCCGCTTTGGAATGGCTCGATGATTGTAGTGTCCAGTTTCTGGATATGAGAGACCTTCTTCTTGTTTTGATGCAGATTCTCTTTTCTACCGTTTTACATAGTAATGAAACCCGTTTTCACTCTGAAGCTCTCAGGGCGTGCCATTGAGGGTCTCTAAGAAACCTTATTTAGGCTATTTTATCAAACTCACCCTCTCGTCGAACTGGCAGCTGTTATTGGAGAGCCCCTTATGATATAGCCCTCCATTGTCAAGAGTCGTATTCTCGCGATTATGTCGCTCTCTTTTACTCTGTCTCCTCCTTGATAGAGGGAGATGCAGTAAGGATCCTCCCTTTTTTAGGTTCCACCTTTCGGGCTAAGTCATGTGCGAAAAGAAATCTTTTTAGCCCAGAAAGCCGCCATGGTATCGTCAGCTGACTAAGTCTACTTATTCTCGTGACGGAGAGTTTGTTCTTCTATCTTGGGCGTATCCTTACGTGATTTTCCATCCCCTGTTTCTACCACTCGTGTTTCTTTTCAAGTGACACTGATGTTCTGGGACGTAAGCTTTCTCTAGGTCCTCTCCTACCAAGTCGGTCCTTACGGGAGATTTTTCTCGTCGGATCGGGGCGACCGACTACTTTTTATTTCGCTTTCAGCGTCAGCCACCTGGATACAGGAAAACAGATCGTCTCTTCCCGCTCACTACCTGCTCCTGCCGCGGCGTGTCGCCTTCTTCCGCTCCCACAGCCAAAGACTGTAAGATGTCCGAATCTACAGGCTTCCCGGTCGTGATATTGCTTGGCCCTTTGTCCGTCGGGCGACAGTCAAAAAACGTCACCGTGCCCCGGAAGGTTGCAACTTTCGATCCCTCTTTTCATTCTGCCTCTATCTTTGAATGGTTCTCCCAATTCCCTATCAAATCGAGGTTGCTCCGCACGGCCAAGTTTTCCATTGCGTCATCGCTGTACACCCCCAAACTTCCCAAACCCCTCCACCCAAGAGATGCGTTCTCTTCCACGAAGGCTCCGCATGTAGATGATTTTTCAACCGTGATCCTAAACAACTTTCCCCTCCCCCCGGGCTTGGGCGGTTTTGCCGTTTTTTATATTTCTTAACAGGCGCGTGTTTTGGCACCCCATTAGCTCGAAACTCCTGCGTCGGCCAACTTTTAAGATTCCACTCAGATACGGCCCTCTGCACACCCGCCTTGCTTCGCTCTCTTAAGATGGCGTTAGACCTAAGGCCTTCGGACTCTCTTTCTCTTACTAATTACGCCAAAGAAGATACACTCTACAGTTTCGTCTCTCCCATTCGGTAATTCTGCATCCTGTTGTTCTCGCTTATCAGAGGCTAGGTCCCGAGGAAACTCCGTGTATTTTACATCGAACTGGCCCTCTTCGCCGTGTCCTTTTTCGCCTTCCTTCAGATTTCTTGACGAGTGGTTGGATGATCTTTTCTCGTGATTATCCTCTATATTTTAACTTCCGTTTTTGTTGTGATTCGATAATACCATCTCCCCGCGTGTGAAATCTCACACGCGCCATCAGCTTCCCTCCTCTTTCACCTGAGAATCAATCGGTCTTCATTTATAATTTCCTTACACAACCCCTCTCTTATCTCAGCTTCCCTCCAGAAGCCTTCTAGCCCTTCTTTTCCAGATTCCTCAGATTCGTTACTTTTCTTCTTAGCTTGGTTGAAGAGTCTATATAACAAAAGAGCGTTCGGTCCTTGCTCTGCGAGTTCCTTACGCAAGCTTCTGAGTATTCTTCCTCCCGTCTGTGCCTTGTCCGGTTATCCCGAGAGAGAGTCTTCCGGGTGAGGAACGCTAGCGCTGGTTCCTGGTCTCGGCCGAGTCTCCCTACCCCCCCTATCTTCAATGGGGTAAGTAACCACCGCGGCTAGTCCTCCGAGAAACTCGTCCCTAACTTTCGACCAGCAAATTTCCGTTAGGGCATTGCAGTATGTTGATTCTCCGGTTGCCATCCTTAGCGACTGTGTTCGACTTTAGTTCTCTCTTCACAAGACCTTCCCGAGGCTTGTTCCTTGTTTACCCTTTCTTGTCCTAATCTTCCTCATTACTTCAAAAACGCTGCCTACTGGATGGGGAATCCCTCTTATGGTTATATTTTTTCTGCCCGGGTTTTAGACCCCAATTTAAGGTAAGGAGAGCGGAGTCCTCGAATTCCTAATTACTCCCAAATCCACACTAAGTCCGATTCACGATTCTCGTTCCTGTTCTGGCCCTGTTTCTCTTTTCTCCCCTCCTCAAGTCCAGTGCACAGGACCCACTCTCTAAAACTCCCTGTTACCGAACTTTCTAGGCGACATACTCAACCAGCTATTGGGCCGGATAGTCCCCTCATGCACAATCTGGCAACCTCCCCTTTCAAATTCTGAGTGGCGTCGCAGCCGAAAAGCTGTTTAAATCTTGGGAGATGTTACTTGAATGGTCTCCCGCTTCGAGGACCTATAACCGTCTTAAACCCTTCCTGGGGACCGCGTTGTTCTGCTGCTCTCTCGAGAATACTTCTCCCCCCCTCTGACGTGCCTTCACCCCCGAATTTTTTCTTCTCAACGTTCCATCAAGAAGCCTCGCCACCCTCCCCCCACCCCTAAAACCTCCCCGTCATCGTGTGGCCTTTCGTCCGCCTTTCTCGCTCTCCCTCTGCTAGATTACTCTTTCCAAGCTGTCGGTGGGTCGTCTTTCCGTGTCTTTTTTTTTCCGCCAAATGACCTGATAGAATCGCGCCCAACCTCGACGGAACGGTCGTTTCATGGAGGCTGATTATTCGCCCAAGAAGCTGCGAAAACTCTTTTTCTATCCCCCTCCTTGCATTGATACGCAATCTCCGTCCTCTCTTCACAACTGAGAGTGAATGCTTGCGAGTGTTTGTCAACTCGCATTTTTCAAACTCCCCCCTTTCTTTCCCGCTTGCCCTGATCCAACGTCCCTGGCGTCTGCATTTAACCACGCCCCCTTTTCGGACGGAAATCTCCGGTCTCCACCTCTCCACACCCCGCGCACAACACCTCTGCCACGGCCAATCCCGCTACCCCCGCGCTAACGACACTCGAGGCGTGAGGATCAAACCATCGCTGTCCTGGGGGCTTACCTACTTGTCGCATAAGCATTAGCTTTGCTGTATTTTTTCTCTGGTCATCTTAAATTTTTTTCTTATTCCCGACCTTTTGCATCCGGAACCTCCTCTTCTCTAAATTGGTCTAGCGTGCTCCTTTTTTTGTCCCGGTCTTTTTAGGTTTTCTCCAGAACGCCATACTGCCCGCCAAGACATCAAGTCGTTCTCACCTCATGGGAGAAATCTCGCCCGTCACCCATATTTCGGCCCTAGGACAACTTCGCGGGCCCCATGTCCTCTGATTGCTCGCTGGCCAGTCTGTCTCTCCTCAAATTAGGCCTCGGCCGCTTTGAAAGAAAGTGGATTTTCTGGGGATTCTTGTAGGAAATTCTCCCGTCTGAACCATTTCCACCTATCTCTTCCCTTCGACTGTCGGAGATTTCATCTCATTCTTGTGTGATGGGTTAGATTTTGACGCCGACGGAGAGCTCCCCATTCTTTGGCGGACTCTCCTCATCCTTTGTTTTTTTTTGAGAAGCATCCTCCAGATCCATGAGTGTTAAAGTCGGCGTAATAGAAAAGCAAGCCTTCGCCTGAAACTCCTCCTCCGTATCCTCTTAAATTTCTGGAGAATCTCCACTCCAGTCCAATTCCCCTTGTCTTTCCTTCCTTCTGTTGCGTAGCCGAACAGACAATTCGCGCCCACAGCGACCTTTTGGCCGCTTCAAGGTTTCTTCTCTCCCCCCTGAGTTTCGTCTTGATGTGCTTTTTTCTCCTATGAATTCTAACAATACTTTGCTTGGTCCCCAGTCTTGCTTCTGACTGGACCCTCATCCACGGCCCCTCCCCCTCCTCTCGGCCCAACCCTCCCGCGGTTATGCTCTCTGCCAAGATGTTAGACGCGCAATCATATGAAAGGGTACCCCATCTAACCCACGCGCGAGCTCTTTTATTGCAACCCAAATCTTGTTACTCCTCGCGGCCTTGATCTGACCCCCTTTTATTGGCGTTCCAGAGTAGGATTTGATCTTAACCTCGCCTTTGCGACCATGAGCGGTTGTCGCTATGTCGAGATCTTTTACACCCTGCGTTCTCCAAATTTGCCTCGCAAGTTCTTTTAGCTCAAGCCTATATCCTTTTCACCTTTGTCTGCGATTCACTCCCCTCTCTCCCCTTCCGCTTCAGTCTTTTCATTGAGAGAGTCGTCGTTGTCCTTATGCTGTCACTCCCCGAATCGCGAGGTAAGTTTGCCGGTTATTTGCTTCGTCTTGATTGCATAGATCGCATTCCACCTCCTCCATGATTCCGGGAATCGATAGGATTTTGCTTCATTGCCTTCTGAGAAACCCGCAAGGCAAAGGCTAGCGCAAAGAGAACTCTTTTTATGGGACCCCTTGCCCCGCCCTGACTTTACGCTGCGACAAACACCGTGCTCGTCTTCCCGGTGCTCGTGCGCTCCGTCTGCTGTCCCCTGTGAGACCCCCAGTGGGTGTTAACGTGAACTTTTTCAGCGGCTAAGACTTGCGTATTTTTCGATTTAAAACCCCTCCCCGGTTTTCCTTTGAAATCTCTGGAGCTTGTTTTCGGGATCGAAAAAGCATACGTTTCCCCCCGGTCATGCAGTACGATCACGCTGTTTTTAAACGATCTTTCCTTGCGGCTGAGCCTGCGCCTGTCTCGTCGGCGCGTGGTGACGTAAAGTACAGGACTTTTGCCCCTCTTTTTTCCAGAGACTCCTCCGGCGTCCCACTCTCTTGACCTGGCACTGTTGTCCAGTTTGTCTCACTCTCCCAACTACGCCAAAGTCCAACACCAATAGGGGCATTTGATTTGCTTACCTTGCTCCTCCTTCCTTAACATTTGCCTCGCTGCCGTTAAAGGGTGTCTACAAACCACGCTTACTAGCAATTCCTCGGTCCTACCCAGTCCCGCTTTTTTGTGATGTTATTCAAGAATGAACTCCCCACCAACTTCAAACACCTCTTAAATTCTCTCGGGTGCCTGCCTAGTGAGACTAATTCTATGGTGATCCAGAAAAACCCCAGCCGACGCTTATGTTTCTGGGTTGCTTGTTTTGTCCTCACACTTTCCTCGGGTTAAGGACCCCTTAAACCCCCGATTTGAGTAGGCAAACTTGCCTCTCTATAGATAGCCCTTCCCAAACGTTTTTCCACTCATTCGTCTCTATTTCTGACGAAATATAAGAGCCGTGCTCTAGTCTGTCCTTTTGACTTTACTCCTCCTTCTCCCTCCTACCTGCAGCTCTTCTTACTCTTAATTATGAGGATGAACGCCCAAGCCTGGTTCCCTTTAGGCGGCGAGAAAGTTTCCAATGTCTGGACTCTCCCCTTGGCGCTTACCCCTCTCTCTTGCGTTTTCGCTCAGTCTCGCGTCCCTCTGCCGAGTGTGGATGAGACTCGCGGTTATACCTCTATAGAATTTTACGCCGTTGTTGTTTTTTCCTCGAGATACATCCCTATCCAGCGTCCCCATCCTTGTCAAGAGTCAAGAGCTCGTCTCCCCCTCGTCCAAAAGAACATCGAGATCGCCTCCGCATTCGCGTACCCCGGCATGGGTCTATCGCCCCTCTATCGGCTCCCCTGCCCCCAGCTTCCTCAGAGAAGGTCATGACTCTTTGAGGCCTATTCTGCCCTTCTTATTCATTGCTGTGCGTATCTTGGTCAAGCTAAAAAGGTCTATCTCGCTCCTGCGCCTTATAGTCGCGTAGTCCCCCCTTCCACCTCTAGAAGTCGATGTCCCTCTTCGTGCAGGCCCGGGATCTCTCTCTCCTTCACTTGGTGGCTTCCGCTGGTTTGTGTGGCTTTCTTTTTCTTGGGTCTCCAACCAGTATTCATTCGGCATATTACAGCGGTCACAGCACAAAAGCATCCTCTCCGTGAGTGCAGTGCTTCGCTCGGTTTGCTAGATCTCGTTCGTTCTCGATTCCCATACATCCTCCCGGAATGAGGGTTTTCCCGGGATTGTCCTCCCTCTCGCTCCAAGGTCCTTCCAAAAAAGCTGCCCCTTGTTTTTCGTTAATTACGCTATTTTAGGTTTAGAAATCGTTTTTTTAGACCATTCCTGAAGCTGGATCTGTTCCCAGAATTTCCAGCTTAGTTTTCTTGAAAGATTCTCTTTGCCTTAGGCGTTTTTACGCCCAGTGACGCAAGGACCACGCCCTCCCATGTTACCCTTGTCTCGAGTTTTGGACCATTTCAAGTCTTTCCTTTTCGTTGGGACGTGGAAGTCAGCCCTGCAAACCGCTCTAACTTGCTCCAGGGCTTTTCGCCCGTAGTTTTAGATCGTTTTCAGCGCGGTTCTCGTCTGACTTTCCATTTCCAGCCCCTTATTATTGGCGCAGTCCAGACGTGCACTTAGATGTGTAGACCTTCAGTTGTTAGCACTCGCTCCTTCTTTCCATACTTCTACGCTTCCCTGAACTTGAAACCGAATTTTTGTCCGAGAAACGGTCTTCCAACTCCTGGATATCAGTCCACTCTCCTTCCCGACCAATTTTAGCCGCTGCGGCTGAGAGCGCCGCCCCCCGCCTGTTCGCTGGCTCCGCCCCCCGGCTGGTGCTCTGATTCGGCCGCGTGGCTTTCTCCCCTCCCATTTTCCCTCCGCGTCCTAGATTCGCCCATTAAACGGGCGGTCGACTTTGACTCCCCTTCCATCCATTCTTCAGCTCCCGACCTCCCGAAAACCCTCGTCCTCCTCGATACTAAGCCTTCAGTTCACGGCCTGCGAGCGTTTTTTCTGCGCTCATATGAAAAAATTCGCTCATACCTGGATTTGCGAGTGTGAACCTTTCTTCAAACTACGTTTAGGGCAATTTTTCGGAGTCCGGCTCAAACCCTTGATCTGCAATCAACACTCGCGCAGGACCGATGAACCAATCCCTTCTGAAAACTGCACTCGTACTTTTTGCCAACCCCCCCCCTCTTTTTTTTCGTTCTTTGAATCTCTCTTACGCTACGCCCGAGTGGGATCCAGATAAAGAGTTCTCGCCGGCATGTTCTTCTTCATCTCTCTTTTTTTCCCCCCCATTTTTCGATTCATCCTCCTACCGCCTCGCTCTGTTTGCCTATGTTCTTTTCACACAATTTTTGACTTAGCGCCCCTTCCGGCAGTTTCGAGCCAACTAATGGTCTTCCTTTGGAGATAGCGCTCGGTGTGAAGTTGTAGGCAGCAAGAGTCACCTAATGCTCGCCCCTCCCTCAGAAACAGTATGTTCGAATTTTGATGGCGCCCGATAGACCTTGCAAAAACACGTCCTTTCCGATGCCAACCCGGGAACTGGAACCACTTGTTAATTCTTCCTGCCTGGAAGGGGGGCTGCTATTGAAATAGTAGCTTTTTCCCATCAGGCGATGGGCCAGAAGCCCCTTTGGTCTGGGCGGTTTTTTCCGGAGCAGTTCCGTTTTTACCCCTCGCGTACCCTCAAGCGTCGGCCGATTCTGGATTTTTGCCGGTTTTATGGACGAATGCCGGCCTCCAAACGCCAACCCCTCCGCTTCATACTTACTTCCTTCCCCTTCCGTGGTGTGTTGAGATCTATATTTCATGGGTTTAGGAGGGTAGAAGTGTTCTACTCTCAACACTGTCCACTCATCCTTTTTTTAATCCTCCTGCATTTTTTTCTTCGTATTTTTCATTTCGGTACTTCTCCCCCTCCCAGGCCAATTCACAGGTTGAGTACTCCTTCCCTGCGTAAGGTCGATCCTCCCCCGGTCAAGGGCTATCCCTTTCAACAATTTGTTTCTCTCACGTTCACGGCACTCTCTTGTTAGGCGACGTTAGTTTAATTCCTACCAGAAGTCGATTCTCTTTTTCAGGAAATTTTTTTGTTCTTTTTTTACCAGTTCCCATTGCAATTCTTACAGCCCCTTAGTCCCCCTCCCTTTTAAGCCCTGTTTTCGACAGTGCGATTCGATCCCAAAACGTACTACTCAGACGAGCCCCCCCCCCTCACGCCCGACCGATGGGACTTTCCACTAACTTTGTGTGAATGTCCCCTATATTCCTCAGCTTGCTCTCTTCCAGTGATGATTGGATTCCTCCCATCCGCGGACGATCTTCGAAATTTTTAGCGCTTTGCTGATCGCTCTTCTCCTTTCTAAGGACTGTTGATTTATTTCCCACAGTAATGAAAGCTTTGTTTGACCCGGACCGTTGCTTTCGAGAGTCGTTCCTCGATTTTTTTAGTGATTTTTCCCATTCGCAGCGAAGTATTTCACCTAACCGCACTGCGCCTTACTCTCCCCAGTAGATTGCTCTTCTTCGACTTCTTCCCGATCAGTTACTTCGTTTAGAGTCTAGTACCTCGCGAATCGGTGATATCAGTTACCTTAGCTGAATTCGCGGTCGTCTCTCTTCCCCCGGCGTAAGTCTCACTTGCAAAAAGCCAGGTCACTGCTCTATGACCCACGAAGCACTTCTTTGCTATAGGGAGGAAGGCGACTCTCCTTACGAGCGTGATACCCGTGCCTCTGAGGTGTGTTGGTTTCTTCCGGATCCCCGCTCGTTCTATTCCTCATGTTGGAACCAATGTCCTTCACGTGACTTGTCAGTTTGTTGGCGGGACGTCCTTCTCCCTGTCTTAGCTCTCCACGTCGGCGCTATTCCGGAATTCTTCTGTCCCCAGCTTTTTTTAGTCCTCGGCTCGTCCAGAACGGGCGGTCTCTTGCAGCGTCAGACCCTGCTTTCCTCGCTCTGAAACGACTCCTTGTCTTTCGGCTCCGAAGCCCCCGCCCCTGCCCGGCTTTCGCTTGTCTCCACTTCCCCCCCTCTGAATGGTCCACCTCATGTGAAGTTAGGATCGCCGCTTCCTGTGGCTCTGGTCTGGCCGATTTCGTTGCCCTGTGAGCGTCACGCTCAATACCCTTAACGAGTCTTGTTCCCCGTCCGTGCCTTACGCGTGGCGTCCCTCCGTATCCCACTGGTTTCTCCCCCCCCTTTAGGCGGACCCTCCCCTCGCGTGTCCTTCTCAGGTTTGTATTCTTTACCTTCCCCTTCATAGCGGACAATCCAGGCCCCATCATCCCCCGCGATCGGGCGTTTCACATAGCTTCGAGGCTACTGCTTCTTCCTTTGATTCAAACCGGAAGCTAACCTCTCCGTCCCCCACGTTCATGCGAGATTGGGCTTTCAGCCTTTTCGATCCTCGCGTTTGGAGGACACCCTTCTACAAAGATGCGTCGGTCCCCCCAGTTCGAAGACTGAGAGATCAGGCTTACCCCCACCGGTCGGCATCGACTTATTGTGGCGTTGCCGCCATCCTGCAGAAAGTGTCGAGATTTTTATATAGCAACTTGCAAAGCTTACGATTACCTTTCCCAGCGTTTTAGTACGCGGCATCGGAAGGTTTCTTTTGCCAAGCAGGGTTCGCTCCCTCTCGGTCGCGATCCGTGGGCCAATGGCTTTTAGTATTTCAAGTTTTCCCGATGACTCTTTTTTTCTAACGCTCTAGTCCTCGGCTCCTTTTCTTTGGCTTGAGATCTTGCCGACGATGTGTTCTATCTGTATTACTAACGTTTTTTTGTTTTCCAAGCTCCTTTTCCCATAAGAGAGACCCCATAACCCCCCGCGTTCATAACAGATATTCCGAGCCAGAGTACACAATCCAGCCCCGATATAATCTTCCTTATCCATCCCCAGGACTTTTAAGAGGTCAGTATCCTCGAGAGCGCCCAAGCTCTTTTTTACTTCCTAGAGGTTTCTGACGCTTTCTCTGAATTTTCGGTCCTTTTGCTTGGATGTTGTGCTCTTTTAAAACTTGATATAGTGAATCTTGTCCTGACGTCGCCTCCCATCGCCGAGATCCTTCTGATTTAAAGTGTTACCCAGGCGGTATCCATACTCTTTAACTTTTTTCCCGCACTGGTGTGGACTCTTTGAGGGCTACAACACTCTTCTGATAGAGAACAGACGGCAAAGAAACCGAGCCCCCAAGCATACTCCCCCTTTGCCTGCTTCAGTCTTGATTACGCCGGTTTTAGGCCATTCTTATCGATGCCCTGCACCCCGGTTAAGTGAGGGGTTCCTTTTTTTTTTTGTACTCATTGCCGCAATTTCCCTTCTCCCCAGGCCTCCGGTGACCAGATTTGGCATTGTCGCATGGGTTTTTGAACCAATGCTTTCCCCAAGCGATCCTGCGGTCCAAGAATCTAAAAGAAACGCCAAGGCTAATTGTATTAGTTCCCCCTTTTGCGGCTTTCGACGTTCGCACCCGCAACCCGAGAAAAACTTGTACCCACTCTAAAAGACCGCTACTAATCGGTCAGAACGTTTGTTCTCCTATTAAGTCTTTGCAAATTCCTGTTCTACTTTCAGACGATCTCCCCCGAATCCGCAGGGATTACGCAGCCCGCCTTCCGATCGGCTTCCAGTCCGCGTGCCCCCCCTGCGAGATGAATTCGACATGTTGGGCAGCCCCCCGCAAACGGTGCCCTTTGTGCTCTCCCGGAAGTTGTTAGAGGTCCTCTCCCTCACGAGTACGTTCTCCCACAGCTTCCCCTTGACGGGCAAGTTATCCCCCCCCCGAACTCTTTCGCTAACCTTCTGCCACTGCCTCCCCCATCCCACGCGCCTACTCTTTTTGATCTCCAGTTCTCTTCGTTTCTCTTGCCCCGCCTCCTCTCCCTGGGCGAGCTTTCCTTCCCTGGCAGGGCGGTTCTCCCAGAAATGCACTGACTCTCGGATCGCCCTGCGTCATGAACAGGGCCCCTTCGAGCCCCGCTCTCTCTCCTCCCCGCCTTGCGAAACCCTTTCCCCCTGGCCTTCGCTATTTGAAGAGTGCAGAAAGACTGGCCCGCGTCCCCGTTGATTCGCTCAATGCACCCACCCGCTTTATATGCGCTAGTGTTCCCCACCACGTCCCGGGCGTCGAGCGCCTCGTCAACGCCCTGCTGCGAAACTCCTGTGATTACGATTGGGCCTAACCTGAGCCGACCCCTGAAACCTCCTCTTACAAACCACCAGAGAAAGCGTCATTTTCCAACTAGCTCACAGCTTGGCAAACGTGAGATGAAGCCGCTCCTTCCAGGCAACTCGCATCAAGAACATCTTCGTATGTCCTACCTTCTCTCCGTTGACTCTCCTAAGAGCCATCATAGTCTTTCACCCCTCCTTTTAAGTCTCCATCCGGTTTTTCTCCCGAAGAGTAGACTCCCTTCCGAAATCCCTTCCAACTGTCATGTTAGATCCTCGGCCAGAACTCTTCCCGAAACCTGCTACGGTGTATCGGCCAACGGACGTCTTCAAAATTTTTTATTTTAGAGACGCCCGGCGCTAGTTTCTTCTTCCAAAGTCTCGGGGCACCTCACATGGTTCATGGGCTGGCTTCTTTTTGGCTCTGCGCCCCCAACCCCCAGAGCCCTGTTATGCCGCGATTTTCCTCTCATAGGGGTCGTGTGCTTTAGAGAAGTTCCCTCCTTCAGTAGCCAACCACGTACTACGCCTCCCGGAGG
>Ga0179591_1285501_pt1 | contig 20281 bp, 28 predicted proteins | sample CZOMad2_1_08_16f_FD_182891 | JGI IMG/M metagenome (GOLD analysis project Ga0179591, IMG submission 182891) | Vadose zone soil fungal communities from Angelo Coast Range Reserve, California, USA - CZOMad2_1_08_16fungal (PacBio error correction) | ecosystem: Environmental > Terrestrial > Soil >... | reverse complement strand
TACGTTCGTTCTGCCTGAGACGTGATTTGGTACTCAATATTATAATCCTTCTATGCCCCCCTTTTTGGATTTTCCTACACGCGGTTAGGTAGCATTTGACTTTGCTGCACTTTTCCCTTTTTTGAACAGTCGTTGTTAGCCGCACTATCCTGTTGGATGGTTCCCTTGTCTTCCAAGCAACGGCATCTAGAAGAGCTCTTAGCTACCACCCCCACTTTTTCGTATCCTTAGGCCTGAAATTTTTCCCGAGAAGTCTATTCCCCTATATGCCGCAATTGCGCCAATGATTTTCTTTTTTTTTTTTGTCCCCAGAATTAAGCCCCTTCAGTACCCCACCTCTTCTTCTCAACTTATTCGGAGTTGGTCTCCCCCACCACGTCCCTAGGATGGTGACATTAATTTTCTGGATATTGGTCACTTTTTCGTTCGTATTCCCACCTAATGCCGTATTGTGTGCTTCAGTTCTCGGAGGCCTGATCTTTGAAGCTGGTTTTGCTCTTTCCATAGTCTTCTTCACTTCAACGGGAATAACGCTGGGAATTGAGCCCACTTCCGTAAGCCCCCGCATTAACGAAGTATTTACTTACGAGACGGAATTTCCTGGGGGGGAAGACGAGGCCCCAACCGACTTCCCTTTGTTTCTGCCATAACTAATGGTTGCTCTGTCCCAATTTTTGTTGTTTCAATCCCTCCCGAGAGTCAAAAGACAGTGAACCCAGTCTCTGGTCAACCTCCCCATGCTTAACCTTTCGAACGTCGTTATTTCTCTATTCGTCTCATCAGCCCTCCCAAAGGGCTCTTCTCTCTCAAACCTATAATGGTAGGCCCTCCCCGCCAGCGTTACACTCTGTCATTTAGCTGGACCTCCCCGCCTTACGTTTCTCCCTTCTTGCCCCTGGAGGAACCTCTAATTCTCAGGATTGGGAGTGGAAATAGTGTGGTGTCTCACCGCCCCAGTCGTCGAACAACCGACCTTTTCCGACCGTCAGCAGCCTCGTCATGGAACATTTTCAAACAAAACCCTCGCGCTGGCTCAAGAATTGGAGTTAACATAATTGAAGAACCCATCCTGCTCCTCTCTCCCTTTCCTTTTCCCCACGGCGACTGCTCCCTTGAAAGCTTTTCCCCCTCTCTTCCTGCTACGTTCTTTTTTTGTCTTCTTCTAACATATGGCTAACGTTCTTTGGTCAGTACTGAACTTCATTTGCTCTTTCCAAACGCCATTCCTGTATTTACGGCTGTCTTATGGATTTTCCAACCCGTTCCCCTAGTTTTTCCATGTGATGAAGCTTACAAGCAAATAAATTAAGTTCTTCCCTCTTTTCACGGCCGGACATACCATTCTCCTTTAGACCGTCCACCCTTTTTTTACATTCGCCGGCTCCCCTCCCTTTGGATACCAGCTCCGGAATGCTGAGGCGGGGTATGAACGTTCCCTTCCCCCCTCTTTTCGCGGGCGTAGTTCCACCTTGCTGGAGGCCGCTTTTTGGTGATGGTCCTGTGTAGAACCTAGTTTTCTTTCTGCGTTGTATGGCGTAGTCGTTTAGGCCCCGCCCCGGAAGGATAACCAAAGTTTTAATTATGCGGCCATCCCGTCTCCCCTCCTACTCCTCTCATTGTTGTTGAGCTGTTTTGAATTTACTGCCCCGGGTGTGGCCGCTTTTTGTCTACTACTACGCCCAATCCCCAACCAAAAGCAACAAATTTTCCCCGACGTGCCCATTTTTCCCCCCTCCCCTCTTCTCCACAAGTCCTGGCGACGTCCCCCCCCTCGCCAACTGGAGTTCCCACCTGTCCTGACCCGATATTGCCGCCTCGATAGCCAAGGGGAGAAGTTTTTTAAGTTTTTTTTACCTCCCTTGTTTTCGCCTTATCTTCCAGCCGTCTTTTTCTGCCTTCTCCCCATTAGTTGTTGTTACCCTCTGCTATCAATACACTATGCCGGTGCCAGGACCTAGGGGAAGGTCACGGGGAAGAGGCGCCTTTTCTCTACCTCCCTGATGTGCGCACCTCATTTCCCATTATCTTTTACGCTTTCTACCTCTTTCAGCAATATTATTTACGCCTCCTGCGCGGCGGATATTGACAAGAGACTATCATGCCTCCCTTCGCTTCCATACGAGTAGGGCTGCTTTTTTTTCCCCAAGCGTTGATTGAAATCCCCGCAGTATCTTTTTTCCTGACGCGCTTCTAGTTTTGGTTTGTTTCCGCTTCTGGTCTGACTTAGGCCTGGGCGGCAAACCTCCGGTGGTCTCTAGAGCCCATCCTTTTTGGTTTAGAGAACATAAACCCCCCCAAGACTTTCCCACCCCCTCAGATCTGACTTTCCGCTTGTCTTAATTTTATTCGCCCACGTAAGTCTTTTATTCCACCCCGACCGTCTCTACCGATGTGCGCTGGAGGTCATGACACCCCCACCTTTGAATCGCCATGCATACAGTGACCCCCTCTGTTTTCTAGGTCGCCTTGTAGTACACCCCTCTCCTTCTCCGCCCTCGCTTCCCCTTGGAGCACGGGAGCCTTTTGTATTCGCATTGAGGCTATTCCAGTTTTCTTTTTTCCTCGCGCTTTGTTAGAACGGTTTCCCAGACACCCCCACTTTTTGATTCTCGAAAAGTACCTTTTTATGCATCGGTTTTTCCCGACCAGAATAGTTATCTACTGTCTTCCTCTCGTTTTCTCTCCTTGCTTTCGGATTGCCCACACCATTTCCCATTTCTTCCCTCCTTTTTATTGCGAGTTCCGTGGCTCCTCCAGCAGACCTGTCCCAAAATCCGAGCTGTCTAGAAGAAACACGGCGGAATTCTTTTTCCCTTTTTCACGCCCGATTTTGATAATGTCAAACACCATACTAGTTCTGCGTTTTTCCCGCCTACTTGGTTGTCTGTTCTTAGAATTGCCCCGAAGCTCCACCCTTGGTCTTGCAGATTGGCGTTTCAGCTCATTCCCTCGTGCATGTCCTTCGATAACGCTTTACGGTATTTCCAAGTTTGTCTCTTCACTCGCCAGCTCTCGCTGACATATACTTTTTCGCGCATCGGCCTCCCCGAGCTATCTCGCTCCAAAAGGGAAACCCACTTTCCCCTTTTTGCCGCAGTCGCTTCATTTCGATAGGAAACTCCCTAGGTCAACTCAGCACTGTTGCGGTTACATTACCCATTTTATGCGGACCAAATCGGCTTCAACCAGCACTCAACCTGTTTCTAGAGTCCACCCTAATATTACTTATACTTGTCATCTATGGTAGGATTAATTCAGGACACCCATGAACAACCCTCCTAGGCTCACGTCCCTCTTGAGGCAGTTGTATCTCGTGCCTCCCATTTTCCCGAGGTAGACTTGCACCACTTGAAAGCCGTTTGTATTAGATCTCCCCCCCCCCAGAGTTCTTTGCTTTTTTTTTCTTAAACGGATTACCAATACAGTTTTCAACTTGCCTTTTCCACACAGTCAGGACTGCCCCTATCCTAACAGTGATTCTAGGATCCAAGCCCCATGATCGCACTAGTATCTTCCAGTTCGGCATAACTTACCCACAGTCAAACCCTTACACCAACTTTCTTCTGTTGCCGCTACTTCGAAGTTTGCCCTTCCAGGCGCGGCCACCCCATACTAAATTTACCATACTCCTTCTCTTCTAAAGCGCGGGCATTGATCGGTATTTCCATCTCACCACGGACTCCCCTACCTTGCGGCATGGCCCCCTTCCCTCTCTCTCTTTTCTTTTAGTATTCTTCTCCCCCTCCGCGTCAATCCCCTCCGAAAGTGGTGCACTTCTTTCCTACCCATGTGAGAATTTAACTACGGCGTCTGATATAACTTGTCTGATCGCCGTGTGTTTTCTCTTTTTTATCTCCACGCGTGAAAGGGAAGGCTGAAATCCGCTGCTGGGAAACCCATAAGAAGAAGACTTTTTTCCCTACTCGTAAGCCGGAAGCATAATAACTACACCTTTGTGGCCCTCCTTTTTTTTTTTTTTTTTTCAATGGCCCTTGCGTCCGAGCTGGAAACCCTTCCACCCATGATGGTCGAATGTGTTAGAAGTGCCACCGCAGATTTACTCACTTGATTATGCGACGACAATTCCAACGAGTACAGCTGGATTTCACTTAATATTTCCCCTTTCTCTCACTCGAACATTGCTGGCCCCCAGGGGGCGCCCCCCCCTGATACTGGAGTTAAGAGAACGTAGAGTGCACGCCCTTTTTCTGAGGAATGGATTACCATACACAAATTATCTGTTTGGGATGAGTATCTACGTCCTACAAACGCGTTCCCGCTTCCCGCGGAACTAATGGAAGACAGCCCTTTTCTACCAAAAGCGCTTGGCTCCCCAATTAGTTTTTTAATATGATTTCTCCCAGACTTTTCGCCGGCCACATGATTAGGCCCCATTTTGAGGATTTTTTTTTTCCTTATCTTAAACCCCACAATAAGATGAGAAACTCCCCGAACCCTCTTCTCCCCCCTTCTCCTGCATGCTCCCCGAATTCTGCATTGGACCCTCCTGCCTTTCCGCGACTTCTGATCTAAAGATGTTAGATATTCGGCGCATATATGCCCCAATCCTTGAGAGGGGACAACAGCGCTACTCCCCCCCCGTCTGAATGCAGCTCCGATTACCACGTTGTCCCATCAGCCCCCACAGCCATTTATCTTTGAACCCTTTTTTTCAGTTCCCCTAGGCGGCGAGCCAGCCGACAGATGCATCGCGTAGCACCCCCCCCTGACCCCCGCATACCATCCGCATTTTCTTCTCTCCGGTGGACCCTTCTTAGGTCCCTCCCAGAATATACCCCCCCCCCCCGGCCGAATGTGGGATAAAGTTTCAAGCGAATTCTCCAAAGCGCGTATTAACTTCCTCTCCTTCCTCAGTCTGTTCCGTTGCGCTTATCACCACAGCGACCTCGCGACCATCTCTCCAGTTTATGACTCCGACCTGAATTCTTTGATATGAAGGCGCGACGTAGGTAACTTCCCCAACATTCCCATTCCTTCTCACCACCCCTCCCCCTTTACTCCCATTTCGGCAGACTGCAGCCGTTCCCCCCCCACAATTTCACAGAGTTTCCCCTAGCTAAGTCGATATATAGTTAGATTCAACTCGATTGGAACTGGACGTATACTCTTTTTCACCGATCTGTTTACATCCCAGATCGTTCCTTTTCAACCTTCTCGTGATACACCCTTAGAGGATAGATGTTGTCCACCCCCCGATGCTCATCCGAGATATCTCTTTGCCCTCCCAGAACACCGACTATAATCTCCTCCAAGTTTTTGTTTTTGTTGAGATTGCTCTTTTTCCTTAAGATGGGATTCCTCAGCTATCATTGTGAAGTATGAGTTGGGCACACACTCTCTCCCTTTCCTGACCTTACTTTGGGAACCCCGGTTCCGTGCTCCCCCTTTCTTTTTTCGAGGTCGAGCCACGATTTAGGTTTTCTCGTCTAAGTATTCCAAGAGCTTTAGTGAGCGCCCTACAACAATTTCCCGCGGCGCCCTGGGTTTGTACTCCCCAGATTGCCGTCGGACGTCAACTCTATGCAATTGACCGAGGAGTGTTGGAGGGGGCGATACGAGTTGGGAGGCCTAGTGGCGGCTCAGCGGTTGCTGGTTAGCACTGTTCCCCGAAGTTCGTTGTGGGCAAACCCCCCCTCTGGCGCGTCTTCGCGCTTGTCCTTTTGTATTCTTCAAGTCTCTTGGATTGCACCGCCCGGAATCCAGGCGGTCACGCCGCGCCAGCTCTCCCTTCGGGTCCCCGATTCGCCCCGCCTTTCGTGAACCTCATTTTTGAACGTAATCACGGCACGCCCGACTTCCTATCTTCCCCGGGTCATCCCGATAAGAGTGATCAGTTGACACACCCCTTTTGCTCACCCGCGTCAACTCTGGGATTTCTCAACGTTAATATTAGTTTTCTCACGGCGTCCCTGTGTGCACGTTCTTTTGGTGTAACACTAGCCATGGCTCCGGCCTTCCCGACTTATTTTCGGCCATACCATGGGCGGGTCTCCTGTTTTAGAATTTAAGCAAGATTTTTGAATGGGAACTATAGCTCCTCCCTAACTTTTACTCTCCCGATCGTACTAACGGTCTTTTTCCATGCGTGCATCCCTGTTCTTCTTGTTGTGTCGGGGCTCCCCCTTTTTTTCCTTATCCCGTTTTCACTTTGTTTCTTGTCTTCTGAGAATCTCTATTTTTTTGGGGTTTCCTCGGCCTGAATACTCCCCCTTTGATGCGGAATATCTGGTCGCCGAATTTCTCCCTCCCTTGCTTTTTTTTTCCCTTTGTTTTCATTCCATCCGATTAACATGAATCATTTGCCCCAAGCAGTGATGCAGGAATCTCCCTCCTCAGGACTTTGCGCTGCTTTCCCCCTCCAACTGATCTTGCTTGGCAATGCAGGGCAGAAAAGCTGCCAGTTAATTTCCCTCGAATTGCCCCTATAACCGAAGGGATACTTTGTTTCCCCCAGTGTTTGTAACCATCCTCGTTTATTTTAGTGGAATAACAGCGGGCAAAACATGCTTTTCCTCCCACTTACTAGGTCTAGAAGTAGATCTCAGAATACTTTTTACTAAGCCAGAACTTCCCCCTGGTGTGTCTCTAAGTCCTTTTTCCAGAGGTGTGCAATCTTCCCCCGATGTTCTCGGCCCCCGTGAATCCCCCCACCCTCTCCCCCCCCTGCAAGTGTTTTCAGTAAAGGTACTCCTTAGTCAGATCGTCCATTGCCGGGCTGGCTGTAGTGCCTTTACCGAAATTATTAACCCTGGGCCCCCACACCTCACGAGATAACATCACATCCGACCTCCCCCGTTTTTACTACGTAACTCGTCGGTAGTGGGACATTGCCTATGTCAATCTCGTGGCACTTCCCTTGCATGCGGGAATTGCCTTCGTCTTGAATGGCACGAGTTTTTGGCCAGACGAAGGATCACTCCCCCTCCCTCTTATGCAGATCGCCATGTGGCCCTCTTCTTACCCCCCCCTCGTTGCCCGCCTTTCTCCTCCACCAAGCCGCGCTTCTTTGTCTTGCACGACAGTCCCGTTGTTCTGCTTTTTGCCCTTTGATTCCGCGCGCGTGAATCTTGCCCCACCTCTGCCCCCCCACCGCTGAAAAGACAAATAAGGCCAGAGAGAGTGGGTTTCCTTAGTTGCGCATTTAAACGTCAGATTTGTACGACCCCTCCTCGCACGGTCATTTTTTTTTCTAATTACTCATGCCGGAGCTTCTCCCCTGGGTTCTTTTCGCAAAGCCCTCCTTCCCGACTCTTGTGCCTTGTGTCGACCCTAGCGACCGCTTGTCCCTAACACAACACTCATGACGGCTCTTGCGAGCCGGTAGTAGTCCCCCCTCCGTAGTCTTCACTTTGCCGAGGGATCGGGCTCGGCCGCTCTTCCCTTGATTGCTCTTGGTGACTCCGTGAGGATTTTCCTTTTTACACGACGACACCAGTTCTTTATCCCACGCTTTACCCCTAGATGCTTCGTCCCTCTTTCGCCCTTCCCCCTGGCGGCCGTTGTCTGCCCTCCTTCCGCTACCCTTCTTTTAAGTCACTGTGACCTCCCTTTCACCCTTGATTTCATGAATTCGTAGGGTCTGCCTGAATCCGTGCTCCTCCTATCGCCGATCTGTCCTTACCTCTTTGACCTTTGATCGAGGCGTGATTCCGTAAAATTCGTGGACTTCTTTTCTGGTCTGTGCTCCGTGTCTTCTTCTTATCCCGTGCGAGCTGGAGATACACAAACAGGATCTATGAAGGAACCCTCCTTTTTCGCTACGTCTCTTGCCTTCCCATCATCCCTTCCCGCCACTTCTTTCGATGTCGATGACCCAGAAATATATATCCGCCACCGTGTCCCCTGCGGCTTCTTTGAAGCAAAAGTCTAGCCCGGCTCTTTAACCTGTCCGTCTGTTTATTTCCAAGGGAACGTCCTTTTTTCGTCGTCGGTCCAGAGGCATCGCGGAGATTTAGTATTCCTTTCTTGCGCCCCTCCTCTTCCTCCATGTTCACCCTCTTCAAGAACGCATGGACTGGAGCTTTCACCGAACCTTGACTCTCCTCCTCTGAGGAAATCCTCCGGAAGGGAGGAAACTGTTCCCATAGCGGTGAGGGGGCGCTTGAACCCCCCCCTAACCAGTAATTTCTTATTCATGCACTACGTTTGTTCTGCCGTGGCGAGCTTATCCCTATTCTTTCCTGACCCTCCTCCTCAGGTACCGGAGAACTTTTTGAAACACTCCCCCTGATCAACTCAAAACTGCGGCTAACGTGCCCACCTGCGCCGGGGGTCGACGTTAGTAGCGTCTGCGGCGCTTCGTACAATGAAACCCATCTTGGTTATCCTGGATCTTTTTTAACTTCGATGACGCCCGATTCGTTGTTGTGCATGCCCGACCTCTTTGTACCCTTTCGTTAGCATTTGCGCCCGATTCCCTTCGCCCCCTTCCGCCAAAGTGATTAACTTCCGGAGTCCATTTGTCCTCCTCTATCCCGCGGATTTGGCGACTCAGCCCTGTTTTGATTAAGCCGTCCACCTTCCGTGCTGTCCTACCTCTCACCGTGCTAATCCTGCGCTCTAGCTTTTCCTCCCGATTTGTCCGGTCCCAGGGCCAACCCCTATCCGTATGGTAGACTTTCCTGTATTGTTGCTCCCCCTCTTACCTTTCGAAACAATCGGCCGTCGTGACCCCCCCTTGCCCCCTTCCCTTTTCCCCCCCGGGCTGAATGTCTTAAGCCTAAGGCTCCTGGTCAAGATCCGCTAGTCCTTCGTATTGCCTCTGCTTCCCTTCGGGTTCTTTTTCCTTTCCTAGGCAGGGTATAGGTTCCACTGCCCTTTGGTCTACCCCCTTTGCCTTTTTTTCCCCCTCCCCCTTTCCCTCTCCGGCCCGCTTTCCGTGCACTCAAAGTTTCCCTTTCTCGGTCTTCCACGTGTCCCACCGCGCTTTCGACTTCTCCGCGACGATGTGAGAGCATTCCCACACACACTTCGCACTAACACACACACGCCCGGTTATGTTTCGTTGTGATCTTTAGTGTCGCGGTTGTGAACACAGGTGTCCTATCGGAATGTATCGGTGTTTGTTGCCCCTCCCCCCCCCTTTTTTTTTCGACGTTGCCTTGGGCACCTCGTCCCCCCCAAGTTGTTCCTTTCGCTTTGCGCAGGAAAGGCTAAGATATCTTCTGTGATGGTCTCGCGTCGACGCGTTTCCCACCCGTATCATGTTTCTTTTGGATTGCGTGCGCGGGAGCTCTCCTTCACACAGTTTAACACCCCCCTTTTTTTCTGTTAATGGCGGAAATTAACCTTCATCCTCTATTTACGAGGGGCCTTTTTTTTTTGAATCCATGATAGAGATACTGTGTGGCCCTTCCTCCATATTCCCTTTTATGACACCGTCGGGTCTCTCCTTATAGGGATACTTTTTCGATGGCGAGCTCCCCCACCATCATCACAACTTTTTTTCTTCCCCTCCAGGCACCCCCCCTGAATATTCCCAAACAAGGTCTTACCAAGCTGGCACGCACGGGACTCCACTCGTCCCTTCTTTCTTTCCTTCACCAGCGCACTCCCTCATAGCCTCCCCCCCGTCCCCTTTTTTTAGCCCCCAATTGCGTGTTAGACGGAGTATGTACAAGGGTTTCCGTGATTGAATAGCGAAAAGGCGTTCTCCGTGGACGGACATTTTCTCCCCCATTCTTTTTCTTTCCACTTTCTAGTCATCACGTGCGTTCCCTGTTTTTTTCCTTTCTTTCCTCCGACCAAGAAGTATAAGACCCTTCTAAAGAGTTGCTTTTGCATATACCCCTGGACCCATTTTCGTTCCCATTCACGATCGTTTCTCGGGCTTTCCTTCCATACTTGTACCAGACTTGCAGAGACGGTAATTCACTCCTTTAAAGCTATTTATTTCCGTTTAAGGAGGACCGCGTCTTTTGAACGGGAGAAGAAGGTTTTTGTCTTGGCCTCTCAAGTCAGCACCATCCCTCTGAGCCATGTGTTTTTGTTTGTTTTTCTTCCGAGTCTTCTGGAGTTACCTGGCTGCGTGAAAATCATTTCTTGCGTCGTGCTCTCTTCCTTTTTTTTTAGTATCAATCCAGATTTGCCCGCCCCTCCAGTATCGAGAATTCCCGTTGAGAGCTACAAGGGAACCCGTACGAGTTGATTCGCCTTCGCGCTTCCCTTCCCCCCCCTCTGCCGCTGCGGCGACCAGCACCGGCGGATCTTTTCCCCGCGTTCCCCCTCGTTTTATTGTAGTTCCAGTGAGCGCTCGCTCGCACTAGCCCGGACATGGCGAGGTTCCTCCTTTTGGATTTGCTGGCTTTTTCATTGTTGCTTCCTTCTGGCCATAAGCTGACGGCACGGTTGCTGGCTACCACCTTCGGATGCTTTCTGCCCCTTCTTTATGTTTTGCGTGTCTTGCCCGACAAGCCGTCGTCTCTCCTGACTCGCCGGTTCTTGACTTCTGCCGCTTTTCCCGCTATTTCATGTTTTCTCTCTTTTCGCACTATTCCCTTTTGATTCCGTGAATAAAGCCGTCCAGATTAGAAACCCTACCTTCCTCTCTTTTTTCCGCAGACGGCGCCGTGGCAGTGTGAAGTGTGCTACCCCCCCTGGTTGCCACGTTAAATCCCAAAAGTTCCCTCTTTCGATTTTCTTTGCCCCCGCCGCACGGACCCCGTTCCCCGTCTGACCTCCTCCCCTTCGATCTCACGACGTATCTCCGCAGCATTCCTGGGAACCCTTTGGTCTCTCTGCCCGACACAGTGATCGCTCGTGCCCCCCCCTCCCTCTTCTCGAACGCTTTTTTTACCGTCAGCCAGTTGTTTCTGTAGCCCCACTCTGCCTCTTCGGGACTCGGCCCCTATTCTTCGTCCTTTTTTTAGCCCCCGCATGGACTCCTTTTTTTCTTTTGCGTGTCGCCGAAACCCTGAGCCGTCGTGCAACAGGGAGCACACTTCTCCCCCGTGAATCTCTTTGGCTTCCGGTAGGTCTTCATGCAACTAATTTTCCCCCCTACCTCTTGCCTACGGGCCCGACGCCCACCCCCCTTTGCACTTCCCATGTAACGTCACGTCCATGCCAAACTTATCTTTCCCCCCCAGATCACTCGTGTCAGGGCAAACAAATTAGGACGGAGCGTGCAGATACCCTTCCCCATCTCACTATTATGGACCGTAACCTAGCATCCTCTGGATAATGCATATCCCATGCGCTGTTCATGTGGCAGGCCCCCCCTGACACCCCTATCCCCGCGATGCACGCACATTTCCTCCACTACGTACGTGAAGCTCGCCTGATCCCTCCCTTAAGCGACGAAACTTGCAAGCCTTCCTGCTCGCCCCCCGCGTGTCTGTCTTTTCTTCCCCTCGTCTTATTGGACCCAAATCATGGCCCAGTGCTCACACATGCCCCTGGTCCTCTGCCAACCAGCTGTCGTCCTCCTGCTCCGACTTTTCTTTCCTCGCGACACTGCCGTATAGCCCTTTAGGGCTACACCTCACCATCTTAACCCCTTGGTTTACCACTAGCCTGGCGCCCTACGCAAGCCTCACCGCTCTGCTACCGTCACCCGTGGTGTTTGCGACCTAATGTCCCCCTATTTGTTTTGCAAAGATGCTTCCCGTTGCGTCGCGGGCGTTACGTAGAGTCAGACGTTCCTCCCAACCTCCCTATGGGACAACCCACTTTGGTATTCGTTCGATATACATAGGCGGCTCGGGACGACTTAGGGATACCTGCTGCCATGGCTATCTTTTTTTCATAATTCCTCTCAATATCTCGCTTTTGTTCTTTGTTCGTCTGCGAATGCTATCTTGAGACTTGTGCACCCTTCAAGCGTACCACGTGTCACTCCCCTTGATTGACACCGTGGCACCGTTCTGGTAGATCGTCTGCACCGAGCTTCTCCCCTTCGTCCCGATAAAGGCCACCCCCCAGCACTGCTCTTTCCTCCTCATGCTGCACCCTCTTGAATGCCGTACCTATTCCACATTTACGGGGACGACGAATCCCCGCACTACATTCGTCCCGCTGAAAAATTTTTCCCTCCCAGGCACTACTACCCCCCTTTCCCCCCCCCTCCTCACCAGTTCTCCAACTCGTGGTGAAGTGCGCTTGCGGTGGAACATATCAAGGCATCCACGGTTTTTTTGAATCCCACCCGTTTCCCACCTTTTCTTCCGGCCACGTCGATCCCGCGGATTTTGTTTTAGAAAAAGTTTTTCTGTGAAATCCAGAAGTACGGTGATTAAATGTGGACTTATTGTTCCCCTGGCTTTTCCTCACGAATTTGCTATCCTTTTTCACACCCCCCCGGCCGGGCGCACCCACCCGAGCTCGTAATTACATTCATAACGTGGGTACGAATTTCCGCACCCGGCACATTGATGCATACAACTTCGAACCCCCCTGTCCTGTCGGTCTTGACTCTCGCTTCTGAGACTTCGGCCTGCCTAAAAGAGTGCCCTACTAATTTTATTTCGAGCCGTGAATTCTATGGACCCACTTGTCCCCCCTTCCTCTGTTGCTCAAAGTTCCCCTTAGCCCTTTTTTGGGGGATGTCGGTCCGACCCGCCCACGGATTCGCCAACCCCACTTGGTCGTCTAATGCCGGCCGCCCCCCCAAACCCCCTTCAACAAGAAGTCTAGACCGGCTCCAAGATGTCGCCCCCTGCGTCCTGTCAAAGCACGCACTTTATCTGCTGGAAAGTCGTTGCCCTTGTGACCGTATTGTTTTACACGGATTTCCGAATTTACTAGTTCACGACCTCTTGGCGGCCGTATCTTCAGTCCAATTGTTCTTCTGTGTCTGTGCACACCATTAATCCCTTTCTGCCGTCCCCCTACAGTTTTTATCCTCTCAATCCCTCTATCCTGACACCATGACTGACTCCGCGTCAAGAACTTCCCCTTTTTTTACCCTAAATAAAGTGCCCTCCTAGGTATAACGCGGACACTCCGATATGAAAGGAGCTGAGTAGAAAACCAGCTCGACTAAGAGTCATGCGAAGAAGCGCTGATGATGAGAGACGTCTGAAAATGACGCGATTGCAAAGAGAGCCCGAAAGGGGGGCTCTTTCAAACTCCTTGCCCGGTCTTCCTGCACGTAATAGTCTTTTGCTAGTCCGTCAGTGTATCTATGTAGCTCTACGTGAGTGCCTGGGGGCGAGTCTCGATTCTGCGGCTTACACGAAGGAACCACGGTCGTTGCTAAGAAAGGGAGGCGGTGGACGTTTTACAATGACGAGGAACGACTAGAAGACCGTTGGATGCTCGGTAGTCTAAACGGGAGGGTGGTTGGGCGAAGAAAAGCCCAACACAACAAGCCATACCCCAACACGGCACCCCCCCTAGCTCCATCCCAGGTCCTGGATCAGCGCGCTCCTCATCCCGCCCCCCCCCACAAAAGGACCCAACACATGGCGACCAGCCTGCCCCCCCCCCGTCGGTCTCGCAATTCCAAACGCCCACCTTTGTGCACTCACGTACCCCCCATATTCCTTCAATTCTTCTCATCAAACGCCTGATCCCTCCCACACCCGACACCGGCCGACGACCCGGTATTACATGCGCGGGTCTTGACCCTAGACAGTCCCGCCCCCGTACAATACGTTGCATACCACGGCACAACTCAAGCATCGAGGCGCTGAGCGGCTTACGCTGCCCCCCCCTTATCCCGTCCCACGATAAGCTGCTCCTGCCTAATGCAGCACCCGAGAGACACCCCATCCGCAGGTCTGCTTTAAATCTTCTCCATGGAATACTCCGACACTAGTACATGAGATATTCCCCCCCCGCCCCCACCACTCCACCTCACTCCACCTCCTTCTCCCCCCAACCACTCCCCTCCTCAAGGCAGCCTACTTCCACCCCCCCATCCCCCACCCCCCCCCCACCGCCCACGAAGCTGCCCCCACGCACGACACTTCAAGCGACCCCTTTAACCTTCCCGTCCGCCCCACCCCGAGAGGGGACCCGACCGCTCACCACCACCGACTCCCCTGACCCAAAACCACCGTGTCCCTCTCACCAACCTCTGCAAATGGACCGTCTCCACTCTCGATCTCATCTGTTTTGTCCTCACCACATACATGTCCCACCCTATTCTGCCCCCACCTTAACCTCCTTCGCAGTCGTAGGTCGCCGTGAATCGTCTTTACGGCATGAGTGACCGTCACGACGCCTTGCGTCACGCCCCTCGGATACATCCTCCTCGTCGCCCCCTAATCCCCTTCATTCCTCCCACCTATTAGCCCCGGTCTACCGAACCGTCCCTAGGTCCTACCCCCCCCCCTCCTACCTTTTCCTCTCCTATCTGTCCTCCCCTAGTCACTGTACTCCACCCTGGTCCCCCGTGCCCCCGCAAAACTCCTGCTCGCCGACGCCCCATGAGGGACCTTCGACCGCTGGTTACCACACCCACCCCCTCCACAGTGCGGCCACCATCGCCCCCACTCACCCACCCGCCCACCCATACCCTTTCTACAACACCAGCAACGCACGCTACACCCTACCTGCCGCGCCCATCAGTCTGCCCCATTTCGTTTTCCCTCTCTCCACCCAGACCCGTCCCCCACGGGACAGCTTCAAACCAGACACCGCATCCACTGCCCCCCCGTGCGAACCCTAAACCTGACTCCCGCCAACCATACCAAACAGCTTCCATCTGCACGGTCGTCCCATCCCACCACCCCTATGACTCCAAAGGTACTCGAGAAACCTTATTGCCTACGTCCTTCCCCCCGAGTCCCCCCCCATCATCACCACCTACCCACCGTCCGCCCCTCCCGCGCCCCTCAACACCAACAAACTCAACCCTATCGTCGGCGACCGCCCCTTGTGCTTGCTTCTCACACCCACTCAACTCGCCCCCTGCGCGACGGCGTTCCGACACAACACAGTCCCATGTGGACTTCCCGGCGTCCAATAGGGGTCCTCAGTTGGAGAGACCGAACCCTCCCCCCCGCGATCCCACAGGTTTTGTTTTTGCGCTGCATTGATCACTACCAAACACGCCCCGAGTGCCGCCCAAAACGAGACTGGCCATGAAACAAACCGACCCCTCCGCAAAAAGAATTCTTGATAGAGCCCTCCTCTTGGAACGGGCCCTAGTATACTCGCGACACCACCCTGTGTACCCCCCCTCACACGAAAAATGAGCCCGCAAGACAATCAAATCCCCCGACCCAAAACTCCAGACCCCGGCACCGATCACCCGCTCTTCGCTGTGGCCCTCCCGGACCCCACGAATCGTCACTTCACGAACACAAAGGGGTTACATCGCCATAGGCCCTACCTGAGGCACAACATAGCACAGGCTCGAAGCGCCCGCCTCACCGAGAAAATCGAGTAGAACGGGCATAAACTGGCCCAACGCGCTGTAGAGGACCCAGCCCGGCCCGAACTCCCCGTGCCAATTCCACTCTGCCCCGGTCGCTCACATCCTCGGTGCGAACCTCCCTCACTAATGGACTCTGAGGGTCTGGCTGCCCCGCAATAAGGGTCCGGCATGAGTTGGGGGGCCGCACCCGACCCCCACCCACTCCGTTGCAAGTCCGGTCGGGTTGTTTTTTGTGATGGTTTGGGGTGTTTTGGAAACCCCGTCCCCGGTGTGGTTCGGTTCTGATAACGGTTGGGGTGTCACTTCGTGTATGACCGCAGATATGACGCTGTTTGGTATCCTTGGATTACGCAAGGAAGCTGCGCCCGAAGCGTCGGTTTTTCGTCCACTCCGCTTTTTTCCTTCTCATCCAGCTCGCTGTTTTTTTTCCCCCTCACCGCGAATAGACGAACTGCTATCCTTTTTAGATGACGCCTCCCGCCCTCCTGTTATGGATACGGCACTGCCCCACCACCTAAACCTCTCACCTTTTTCACCACCTTTCTATTTCATAGCATTTAGGGCAACTCCTTTGTGGCCCACCCATGGACAGTGTCCCGATTCCCGTGCACATATTTTAGTTAGATGACCCGCTCGCTTCGCTTTTAGCCGACCGCACCAGATTTGGCGCCCTTTCTTCCCCCCTCAAGACTGTCTCTTCTTGCCTTTTTTTTTCGTGATCCCCCAACTTCATCTTGTCCCCATGTTAGCATGAGAGCAGCTTCTGTTAACCCCCCCCCCCGGAGGCAGCATACACCACTAGAGGTCATTTCCCCACCTTCTTCTGCAAGATATTATCTTCCTCCACTCCCGCGATGTGTAAAGAGGAGTTGAGTTCGCTCTCTCTACTTGGAGCGTTGATGCTTGGACCCAGGGCTTTTTTTTGGGTGGTTCTCTCCGACCTTTTGTCCTTTTGAGTCCAAGAGTGCGCGTTTTCCCCACTGTAAGTGGCTTCAAGGTTTTTCATTCCTTTTCTGCGTCCGCCGACGGATACGCTGTGCGTCGTTCTTTCAACTTTCCCCCCTCTGCTTACCTTTCGGCTAACATTGCCCCCCGCGAGCCGATCTCTGTGCCTGTTTTTTCAAAGGCTCGAAGCTTCCCTTCTTGCCCTTTTACTTGAAATTGTTAGAACTTGGTTGGCTTTTGCGCAGGGCCGGCTTTATCGTTAGCGCGACGGGACCCCCCGGAAGTTTTGATTTTGGCGGCGCATTCTCCGTTTTTGTAGTAGTTCGTCCCCGAGTTTTATTGCACCACCTTCCCCCTTCGAATCTCTACCCAGCTCCTGTTGCACTGCTTGTCAGCTCATCACGTTGAAGCTCACTTGCCCGAGAGAACCGAAGGCATTTCCCCCCTTTTTTCCAGACCTGCTACGGTGTTACGACCCCCGCTAGGTTGCCTCCCCACGCGTCTACCTTCCGCTCTGGCATGTTTGCGTGTCACGGAGCAAAGCTCTTCCGGGTGATTTGTTGCAATCGCTGCGGAACCAGCATATGTACCCTTGTCTGTGTGTCCGTCCGTATCAGTGTGGACTTCAGTCGGAAAGTCTTACTGCATCCATTTTTCTTCCTTCCTGGTTCGAATGCATCCTTTTTGACCGAGGCACCCCGTACAAGGTTCTTCTCTCCCCCTGTTAACCTTAGTAAGCCCTACGAAGAACACCTGCCGGCTTGCCGCCACTCATCTTCAAAAGTGCGCTGGTGCAGGTTCGGTTTCTTTAATCGTTTTCGGTGTCTGGCTTTTGATTGTGGTTTTTTTTCCCCTCTCCGTTTTTTAAGAAATTGACTGGAATCCTTAAAACTTGTGAGAAACTAGGAGAGATCATTGCGCCGAGGCTTTTTGACAATGTTTTTCGCCCTTAGTGTTTTAGGTTTTATCATTTTCCCTTTTTTTGAGGCAGGTACAGGAATTCGTACGCTGCCCAAAACTAAAAAATGTTTTTTCTGAGGTTTTTGATCCTCCCTTTTCCCATTGGTGCACACTTAATATATGACTGCTCCGGGTTTTCGTCCCCGTTTGTCCCCAAGCCTTGATTTTTTTTTCCTCCCTCCGGCCCACCTCACTACGGCTCGCTCCTTCCTTTGCTCAGAAATAAGAACGTTCCCACCGCCGGTTGTCTCCGATTGGCAGTAAATTCCTTTTTCATTTTTTCTTGGGATTTTCAACTCGTCCTTTCGCGTCATTGGGCGGACCTGTGGTCCAAAAGCGCCCCCCACTTGTCAGTTGATCCTGTTATGAGTAAGCATGGTGTGACTCCACCTACTTTTCCCCGTCCCCCCTTCCTTCCGTTTTCTTCCCTTCATCTCCTAACCTTTTTGAATCTCTGAACGCATCTGTTCCTGCCTGGCCAATTCTCTTGCCCTACCAAATCTTTTTTCCTCATTCTTAATGTGGCCGTAGTTGCCTTCTTAGTGTGGACCACCTGTTGCCTTAGAGTTACCGCACCGCATTTCAACTCCGCCCGTGACAACTCGTGCTGCCAGTGTGTATCAGATGCGTTGCCGCCGTGCACCTTTTTCGCTACGTCCGCCCCCGGATCCCCTCCCCCGTCTGGATGGCACCTCCGTCGGGCGCCGGGTTACTCAGTTGACAGAGCTTGACCCCCTCCACTTCTCTTGGCCTTTCAATTATTCTATTCTTCCTCTCCCCGAACCTTCCCTTCTGAACCCATTAGATTGTGCCGTATGCGCCACCAAGACTGTCCCAGAAGATTTGGTGTTCCTGACTTTGTGTCTGACCTCTATTGCAATTTCGAATCCACATCGTTCCGATATGCTTCTGTGATAGTTGCTCTGCGTACAAGGTGTCTTCCGCCGGCCCTTCAGTATAGTTGGAGAATTTTCGGCCCCTTGTTTTCGCTGCTTTATGTCACACTGCTTTATTTCCCCCACAACGCTGATTTCTTTAGTCCGACGCTGGGCCCCCCCCCCCAACTAAAGGCCGCGAGGCTTCTGTGGTCGAAGCTTGCGGCTGTTCAATTGACCTAGGTCGTTGACCTACTGCGGAATCCATCCTTGAGGGCCGGGGCCTTTTTGCTAAGAAGATTCTCTCCCCCCCTTCTCTTGTTGTCCCACTTCTCCCGGACCACTGATTCTCTTCCGCTCTAATTGGTAAGATCCTATGGCGGTAATTATTCATTGAATCATAAAACCGTCTTTCCGCACTTTCTCTAGTCCTCTGGTTTAAGTTCACTTTTTTCAGACGGGATTATTTTTTCGTTTTCTCTCTCCCCATAAGACACGTGTGAGTCCTATTTCGTTTCCAAAGCGAAACGGCATATGGCCCCTCCGTGAAGACGTGCGCGTCTCCCCCCCCCCCCCCCCCCAATGCCTTTGCTCTTTCCTGCGCGAACCCTTCCCTTTCGCCTCTTTCCGCTTGACTTGAACTTTCATCGCAACTGCCATACTGGCACATAAGCAATGATTGGATTCTCTGCCATATCGCTGCCTTGATACTCTATAACTACACCCTTCTTCACGTACGCTCGTGTTATGCGCGTCCGTCCGAGCAAACCTTGAAGGAAGCGTCCCTAACAACTCATTTTTGACCCTCCGATTACAAGTTTTTACCGGCTGGCGCTTTAAACACCTCCTCAGTTTGCCAGGGGCCTTTTATCTTTTCTTCGCTTGTCTAGTGACAAGTCTATGAGGAAATGAAGACTTCCGAACTTTTTCGTCTATTCGCCATTTCTTCCCTCATCCTTCGTGTAAGAAATCACGATTCCCTCCAGGGCGTCCCATTCCTCAACATACTCCGGATCCCTATGTCGTTGCAGGAAGCTCCCCGTTCAAATCTGCTATCCTCTTTGCCGACGCAGACACAGGCTTTCTTCGGGCTCATCAACTTTTGCTTGTCCTTTGCGCACCTATTCCTTCTGACCTGTACTGGAAACCGTAGTCCGCCTTTCCGATTCCACTCCCACCAAACTGATTCCCTTCGTCGGCGTGCCTTCCTGGCTAAGGCGGCCCCCGGTCGCTGAGACGTAGATCACACCACCCCCTCTTTTCCTCTCCCTTGCGCCGCCCACAGGGGGGTCAGAATCCCCCCGGAAGAGGAAATAATCGTTTATCGTCAGTGAAGCTGGTCGCTCTCATTGAACGGTTCTTTCTTCCCCATTCCTTTGTTCCCAGGAACGTCGTCCGTTTTGCAAATACTTGGTGGTGATTACGCCTTGCCCCAAAGGCGACCCGGGCGTCGACATTCCCCCCCCCTCTAGTGGAAGTTTTACTTGAATCCTCAGCATGGCAGACCTCCGTCAGTTGCAAGGAGGTCAAAAAACACATTCGGTTACCCCCTGTTCTGACCTCTCACACCACTCCCGACTACATCGTGCGTCCTCTCGCCTGCCGTATATTCAAACGGCGGGAACATAAGGCCTCCCTCCAGTCTACTTTTTTTCTTTCCCTCTCTCCCTTACGGCCCTGAGTCCTTCTAATCCTCTTTGCCCAGGCGGTTCGCCCGTCATATGGCAATGTAAGGGCCCCCTTTCCATCTTTAAGGTGCCGTTTTTCTGTCCCCTCCCACGTTTCGTTTTCGCGACCTTACCCAGGTGACTCATCTGGTCGTTCCAATCAACTAAGGGTGAGAACGTTTATGCTTCATGCAAATTGACGATCGACCTTAGTATCGGTTAACCCTTTACCCCTTTCCCTGCTTCTACCATACCTGGGACTATCTTTTCATTTTCTGCGAGACATTTGTTTTTCTTCCGGTGTCAACTCCCCCTCTTCTTAGTATGGGCATTCGCCCTGGGTCTGAGCCATGGGGGGCAAGAGGTCGGGGTTGTGATGCGAGGCTCGCAACCCTTCTTCCTTGGACTTCGCTCCCAGGAGTTTGATCATGCCCTTCGGTCCCATACCCACTTCTCCCACTCTTTTCAAGGCGTCCAGCACCTTGTCT
>Ga0179591_1352445_pt1 | contig 20287 bp, 26 predicted proteins | sample CZOMad2_1_08_16f_FD_182891 | JGI IMG/M metagenome (GOLD analysis project Ga0179591, IMG submission 182891) | Vadose zone soil fungal communities from Angelo Coast Range Reserve, California, USA - CZOMad2_1_08_16fungal (PacBio error correction) | ecosystem: Environmental > Terrestrial > Soil >... | reverse complement strand
TTTTGTCTCGTGCGGGTTGGTTTTTTTTCCCCTCCCGGTCGCAAGATTCCTCCACTCTCTGCCAAATAAGATTTTATCCCTTTTTGTTTTTTAAACTCTCCCATTGCTGAGCCCACTTGTTCCCCCCTCTGTTCCGATGCTTCTTTTAGGACATGGTTGGAAATTTCCGGCCCCCTTTTTTCCTCCGGTCTCTCTTTTTCCTCGGCTTCCCCCCCGTTTTTCCTCCTTTCTCTTTTTTCAGAATTGCCGCGCCTTCTGGAAGCCGCAACATTTTCCCTCTCAGACCCTTGCCTTTTTTGACTGACCCCCCTGGCGGCGGTCGGAGACCTGCTTCTTTTTTCTCTTTTTTATGATCCCCTCTTCCTTCTCCGGATTGACCTTCCGGCCCTTCCTTTTCATGCGTCTCTTAGACCCGCAGAGCTTCTCAGCACGTTGTCTTGTCTTCTCGCGGTCTCATCTAGACGTAGTTCGGCCCCCCGGTTTTTCCTTATTTTCCCTTGGTAGCCATCTTTTCTTTCACTTTTCACCAAACGCCCCATCGGCGTCGACGCCCGCCCTCCTTACAACAAGGTGATCACGCGGACTTCGTTGTTTTTTTTTCTTTTCCGATTTTTCTTTTTACATCTACTCCTTTTTTTTTTTGCGGTTTGAGGGACCGTTTTTGAGTGAGCTGAGTTGCCCCTCCTTCCTGTTTTCGCCTCCCAAGATGGAACGTGATGGCTTTTTTTTTTCCACGAAGCGTCGGCGCCCCTAGCTCGTCACTTTCCCATTTTCTTTGCTTTTTTTTCTTTTCAAACGATTAGCCAGGGAGTCTCTCCTACTCTCCCTCCTTCCTGTTCCTGCGCTCCCCGCAGCAGGCGGCTCCTTTCATCCTTTTTTCATTTGCGAGTTTCTCCCTGTGAGGAGCGTCTTCTTCATTTCCGCTCTTTCTTTTAGCCTCCCTTTTTCTTTGGCATTTTTTTCCTTTACACATTGGGCGCTCCCCAAAGGTCATCGTTTCTTTTTGCCATTTGCCAGGACATGTCCCTGTGATCGGTTTTCTCTTGCTCTTCCCGGAGCAGAAAATGACTACACTCCGCCCATGCCTCATCTGCCGTATCCAATACAGCGATGTCTTTTTCGCAGGCCCGAGTTTTTCCCCTGGTTTCCTTCTTCGTTCTTGAGGGTCAGTTTTTCTTTTCCTCCCTGTTCTGTAGGTCTTTTCCTGGTCCATTTTTTTCGCCTCCTGCGCCTGACCGCTCTTCTTTTTTTTTTTTTATCGTCTGCGTGGTCAATTTTTCTCGTTTCTTTCTCTTTTATCCCTCTATAACCTGACGGCGGAGTTGGCTGTACGTTTTTCTTCCTCGAGCTTTTGAGTCCAAATCGCTTTTTCTATTTTTTTTAGCGACCTTGAGTAGCTGTCCCTATGCTTGTGCTTTCTTCCTTTCCAGAGCCACTTTCCCCGATGAGTCAGAGTCCCGTCCCCATACAACCTTTCCCGCACGTTTCAAACCGAAGTTTTCTTGCAGATGTGTGGCTGTCTCCTCTCCTTTTTTTGATTGATATGACTTCCCGGCCTTCTGATTTATTCTCCCCTTTTCTTCTCGATCGATTCCCCTTCAGGTTTTTGACGGATTCCCCCCCATCTTTTTTTTTATTTCCCCTGTGTTCCTTTCTTTCTCCGTCCGTGATGACCTTTGCTCCCTTTCATGTTTCCCCTTTTTGCTCTTCCCCTGGATCTGTAGAAATTAGATTTTCCCCTCGACTTTAGCTCCCTGTATTGCCACTATCGATTCAGACCCCAGATTTAATTCCTTCTTTTTTCTCACGTTTTCTCCCTTCGATAATGTCTTGAGTCTTTTACCTGCTCCGCTTTTTTTTTCGCCCTTTTCAGTCATGGTCGCCCGTGTCCTATTATTTCTTCCTTTTTGATTCACCTGCGGCAAGATCTCCTTCGGATTTATCTCCCCGCTTGTTTATCGAAAGACGAGTTCTTATTTCCTTCCTTTTTAAGAAACTGTCCTGCGTGCCCAGGCTCTCTTTGATCAACTAAGGGAACAAGATTTCCCCTCCGGAGATCCCTGCTGGTTTCCACCCCAGCCTCCTTGACTTTCGCTTTTTTTTTCAGCCTCAATTCCGAAACGGCGCTTTGAACGTGTCCCTTCTTTCTTTCCGCCCCCTTTTTATTCTTTTTCCCATACGTCCTGCTGTCCAGATAGGGAGATCACTTTCTCCTCTATCCTTCTCCCCCTTTCCCACAAGCGGGGGAAGAGTTTTCTCGTCCTTTCACCCCCCCCTCTTGCACACAACCCCCTTGAAGATCCCCCCCCCCCAATAATTGCGAGGTGCGGGCTCCTGCCTCTCTTTTCGTCTGCGCTTTTTACTTTTCCGCTTCCTTTTTCAGTTTTCTGCTTTCCCTTTCCTGGCTCTGGCTGCTCCAAGCAGTTCAGTTTTCGCTCCCCAGAGCCCGTCCCTTAGGTCCGAAGGTTTTCTGCTATCCCTTCTCTTCCCTTTTTTCCCTTCCCCTTTTTTTTTTTTCTTTTCTCATCCTCGTTTTTTGGTTTTTCGTTTCATTGTTGGCATTCCTTTTCCCCTTCTTCTCAGTTAGTTTTTATTTTATTTCTTTTTCAGCAACAACCCATGCTTCCTCGATTTGTCTGTCCCCCTTGGTCGCGCCGTAAGATGACCCCCTTTAAAGCTTCTCTTCAGGCGAAATTTTTCCACCCCTCTTCTCGCCTTCTTAGTTTTTTTCTTCCGCCCGGCAAATTTTGCTGTGTTGCCTTCCAACGTTCTGATTTTTGGCAAGCTGATCTTCTAAGTTTTTTTTTAGATTTCCCCCGGTGGTTTTTCTCCCCAGAGAGGTTTGATCTTTTTCCCTGGAACTCCCCTAGATCCGCCTTGGCCAACTCTCCTTTAGCTAATTGCTGATTCTGCGCGAAGGCTACACACTTTTAGTCCTTTTCTTCCGAAATTTTCTCTCCTTTGTCGCTTCTTTTCTTAACTTCTTCGGTATCTCCTTGACCGAGCCATTTCTTTTTCGGGTCCTCTTAACTTTTCCGCCCCTTTTTTTCTTCGGATCAAGCGAACCCTCCTCCGTCCTTCCGCCGTTGATTTTTCAAGCAAGAGGGTTTCCACTTTTTTTTTTTTCTCCCCGGCCCGACCCATGATGCCGTCGCTCTTGCTTTTCTCCTTCCGTACCTCATCTTCCCTTTTCTCATCGGTCCGATAGACTGAATTACTCATTCTTTTTATGATTCTCTCCCTCAGTCTCCTTCCTGTTCCGACGAGTGGATAAGGAGGTTCTGGCCTTGTTGTCCGACAGGGCTCGACAGCACTCTTCGTTTTTTCCTCTAGTATTTTAGGAAATTCCCGAACGCATCCATCTTATTTCTTTTTGCTCCCCCAAACCCTGAGGTGTCATCTGGAGCTTTAAATCTTTTTATCCTCCTTGAGTGTCTCTTCCATCCGCCTTCCTCCCCCCTCTCTTCAACGTCTACACCCCACCGACCCCCCCCTTCTCCAACGCAGGACGTATCCTTTTCCTCCGCTTTTTTCCTTCGGGATCATCGAAAAAATTGCTCTCCCGTCACCTCAAAAGGCGCCTTCCGAACGGATACCGTTCCCTTCTTTTTTCACTGACTTCTCCCTCTTTTTACCTGAGATCGATTCCAGAATTCGACGTACACTCTCTCCCCTCCGATCTCCTACTCGAGGTAGTCCCTAGTGACGTCTCCCCCCCCCGACCTCTTCCCTTTTTTCCCCACTAAGGTCCGCGATATAGATCAAGCGAATTTTTGGCGCATTCTTCGACTTGGTCATGCTTCTCTGGAATGAAGGCCTGGAACTCCCTCTCCGTTCCTTACTCCGAACTTCCAGACTCTACTTTTTTCATCCTAAGCTGCCAGTTGAGCCGTTTTATGCCCCGCGTCCTCCGGTCAGGTTCTAGCCTATCTTTCCGAGTTTCTTCTCGCATTGCGTTGGGCTCTCCTTTTTTTCTTTCCTTTTTTGATGATTTGTCGTTCCTGTCCATTCACCTGGAGCACCGGGCAGTTCTGTTTTTTTTTTTTTTTTGTCCCCCTCCCTACCAACCCCCCCCCACCCCTTCTTTTGAGTGTTTGCGTACCTGCCTGCCCCCTCATTTTCTTGGACTTTGTCGCGTCATCGCCGCAGCGCGCTTCTCACCAATGTTACTCGCAGGAAAATCAATTGTTTCCTCCCATTCCTTCTGGGTTTCCAGTTTTCCCACGAGATGCGTATCGAGGGCTCCTTTTTCTTGCCTTTTTTGGCATGGGCATGACTCTATTTGTAAGCATCACGATTCGAGTTTCTTGGATCTATCCTTTCGTGGAGGCCCCTTCAGACATGTCCATTTTTTCCCCCGTCCATCCTCCGGCGAACCGACCTTATGTTTTTTGGTGCCTCCTCTTCACTACCCCTTTCCGGCTCGACCCCTTTTTTGTTTCCCCTTTTGAGGTAAAAATCCCCACACGACCTCTCAATCTTCTCCCCATATCGTGATCACCTTGACCTTCCATGTTTCTCTGCCGTTCCTCCTCTTGCGTTTGCCCTTGGTTAATACGGCCCCCTTTCCCCCTATCGTTCCTCCATGGGCCCCCAGCCGCCTCTCTCCTCAGGGCTTTCTTAGGCTGCAGCCACAACTTTGCTGTTTTTTCTTCCCTCTCCTTCGTTTTCCCTCCGGCTTCCTTTTGTCTACCTCTTAGGCCTCTTTTAGTTTTCCCGCTCCGGAAGCTTTAGTAAGTTCCCCCGCCTGCGCTCCTCAGGTCGCGCGGTTTCCCCTCCGTCTCCCTTCGTGACGCCACTTTTTTGCCGAGACAATTTTGCCCCTCCGCATTTTGGTATACCATAGGCGGTGTAGTCAGAAGAAAACTTTGTTGAACCCCCCACCTTCTTTCCCCATGTTGAACGCCAATGATTGGTTCTTCAGCCCCCTTTTCCATTTCCTCTTCCCAGACATTCGTTTTTTTTTCCCTTTTTGCGTGGTAATAATAACGGTGGTCCCCGCTCTTTTCTCGCTGTCTTTTTTCCTCGGACCCTTCATGCGTAAAGACGTCTCTTTTTTTGAGATCTGATTAAGCACGCGCAAAGATCATCGCCTCTCCTTTCTTTTTTTGGCCGGTCTCCCCTCGCCATTGCCTGTCACCTGTATGTTTCCTGGTTGACCCTTTTAATTGAAGGTCCATTACGGCACTTCTTTCGGTTTTTCCTTTTTGGAATCGGCGTACCGTTTGATTTCTTACTTGGGTCCCTCCTAGGCCGCGAGGCTTTCTCGCTTTTACTTCCGTCCTTTTTCTTTTTTTTCGACGAGGGACTGAAAAATTTCTTTCTCTTTTTTTCCCCCTGATGTTTCTCCCCTTTTGCGAGACTCTCTTTAGACTCCCCCGGTTCTTTTTTTTCCCTTATTCCCCCCGCACTATTACAGTACTTTCGCCTTTCGCCCTTTAGCCCTTTCGGTCTTCGCCTTCCCGTTTTGGCGACATGCTTTCCTTTTTCCCTTCTTTTGAACGGTCTCTTTCCGTCGCTTCATTGGCTCCCCCTTCTTTGACCCCTTTTTTTTCCTTCCAAGCCCCCGATACGCCCGCGTGCGGCCACCCATCCATCAGGTTTCCAAGAGGACATTTTTGTTTTTTTACGATTTTTTTTTTTTACTCCCGACCCGGTCCTCCCTCTCCTTTTATGGATTTTTTTTGAGGCTTTTCCCAAGACCTCCAGAACTCTCGTTTTTCTCCGGATACTTATGGAACGTGATTACTTTTTCTTTTCCGTTCGAAGTTTTTCTCTCGCATCTTTAAATCCCCCTCATCGTGTCCTTTTTTATTCCTTTCTCCGATAGACCTCCTACTCGTCCTCTTCCTTGACATCTTCAGGCATGGCGACGGTCTGCCTATTCTTCCCCTCGATTTCTTTTTTGGCGCGCGTAGTTCCTTGAAGATCGGCGTCTTTCTGTCTCCTTCCAAAGCTGCTCTTTTTTGGCCTTTTTCTTTGGTTCGTTCCCTCAACGGTTATTCTGCCTTTTTTTTCCCTCTTTTTGCCTAAGGACTTCCCTTTTTTTCCGGGCTCTTTCGGCATTTTTTCCTGATCTGAACATGACTGAAAATCCCTCCCCCCCCCCTCCCATTCTTTCTTCTTCGTCAGACAATACCCTTGACATGATTCTCTTTTTTTTTCTTTTGGCACCATCTCCCTTTTCGACCGCCGGTTTTTCTCCCTGGTCCTATTTTCTCGTAGTTCGGTAGTATAAGAGTGGGTTCCTCTCTCGTAATGCTTTTCTTTTTTCTAGTCGTCCTCGCAGCGCCATCCTTGACTTGATCGAAGGCGCTGGTACAGTCTTTCTTTTACGCTCCCCGTCGACTAACTCTATCCCCTGATTCGGCTGAGATTTTCCTGGAAATTTTCTTCCCCTGGAGCCTTGCTTTTTTTTCGGCACCCTTTATGCTTGCCGCCCCTTGGAGCGCCACTCAGTGAAATTCCGCCGTTCCTCCTTAGTTTTCTTTTCCCCCCCTTTGACTCAGTAGTGACTCTCCCTTTTTTGATGAGTCTCCGGCATTTGTTTCCTCAAACTCCCTGCTGAGGCTCCCGTGAAAACCTTTTCTATGTTCTGACTGCAGATTGGCGTGGGTCGCTCGTCCCTTGTCGGAGTTAGATCTCGTTTGCCTTTTTTCCCGTTTCTCCACTCCAGATTATTTCTCCATTTATTTCTCTTGTGAAACCTTCAGTTTTTTCGGATTGCTATCTTCTCTATGCTTCCCGATAATTTCCTAGGGTTTTTTTCTTCGCCTTTTTATACCTTTTTTTTTCTGTTAGATCATCCCCTGATAGCTTTTCCTTTTTTTTATTCTTCCTTTTTTCCATGTCTCCACGTCCCTACTTTTTTTTCGATTCATTAACCTATCTCCTTTATTAAGTCGCGTTTTTTTCTTGTCGAAACCCTCGATTCTGGTTCTTTTTCCCCCTTCTCGGCATTAATTCGCCGCTGTTCACTAGTTTTGTGTCCCCTGTTCCTACGTAGGCAGCCTCCATTTTTTCACTTTCGGCCTTTAAGTGCTCCGCGTGATTTTGCTACGAGTTCCTCCTTGCCACCGATCCAGAACTTCCCTCCCTGCTCGGGCACTCTCCTTCTTACCGCACGTTAGATTTGATCAAACCCCGCGCTTAGACTCCTTCCCCTCCTTTTCTCCCTGCTGGTATCAACAAAGTCTCGCCCTTTTCGCCGTCGCGGTTCTGATTCCCCGAAACGGCGCTTCTTTTGCCCCCGTTCCTGCTCTCGGCGTCTCCTTTCGTCAAATATTTTTCGCGTTTTGCCCTTCCGATCTTACTTGCCTTTCAGCTTGCCAAAACGCTTTGGAAGCTTTTGTTGTTTCTTTCTTTCCAGATAATGTATCGCCTAGTTTCTCCCTAGGCCTGAAAGCTTTCTTGTCTCTCTACCGCTTAGCCTGCGTCCTTTTCCTTTTTTTGATCTCTTCTCTTGTGACCGATTTCTAGCGCTCTCGCTGGTTTTCCCCTCCTCCCTCCATGGGTTTGTCGAATCTCCACTCCCATAACTTGCGCTTTGCAATGTCGTCCTCCCCCAGCTTGTATACTTCTTGCCTGAGGACCCGAGATATCTCTCTCGCCTTTTTTGTTGATTGGCCCTTCTGCTCGTCTGAGCCGTACAATTTCCTTCAACCCGCTTTTTTTTTCTGTGGTGCCTGAACCCCATTTTTGATGGATGGTCTTTCATACTCTTTTGTCTTTCGACAAATAAGACTTCGTTCAAGGCTAGCTTCCTTTTAATTCTAAAGAGCCAGCCTCGGAGTTTCTTTTCCCTCATCTGGCACCCTTCCCCTGTACTTACTCTGGTGTGTGCCGTCCCCGTCCCCCCCCCAGGATTTTTCTCACGATGATAGGCCACCCTTTCCCTTTCCACCCTGAACATCTTTGGTGATCTCCCCCCTTTCGAATCGTCGGAATTATTCTGCCAGCTATAGATGAAATTTTTCTCCTCCCTATTCCGGTTTCCCCTTTTTCCGTTCTTAGCCCGTGAGGTCTTCGGCGACCTTTTAGCTGTTTCTTGTTAGATCCAGACTTTTGTCTTTATCTACTGTCTTTGTTACGGAAGTATTTATCCCTCCTTTTTTTTTATATCGTTTACAGGCTCGTTCTTTTTTGCCCTTTCTTTCTATCGTATTCCCCGTCTTTAGGATGCAAAAGCCATACATCCCTCTGGTCCAGCGTCGTTTCCTTTCCCTTTTTTTTACCCCCCCCTCAAGAAGGTCTCCCAGAACCACCCTTTCTCTTCGCATATCAGCTTTCCCTTTTTGAGAAAGTTCTTTTCGCCTTCTCTAAGACCTGATCGACGGTTCTTTTCCCCATCGGTTTTTACCTCCGCTTCCCCCTTCAGACGATAGGTTCTGAATTTCTTGTTTTCTCCCCCCTTGAGGTCCCTCTCTGAGGGGCTTCAGGTCCCAGTTTTTTGTGACCGGATTCAGCCCCGGTTTCACGAGCCCTGCCCTTCTCAGGGGTTCCGCCCGTCAGTCACATGGTTTTTCGCGTACGGCGACTCGACTCCCCCGACACCACCCTTGTCTCTTTTCCCCAATGATCTCCCGCATCCTATAGAGTATTTTAGATGCCCCCCCTTTCCCCCCAACCCCTTTCCTTTGCATCTATTGAGACAACATACTTACCAGAATTTTCTCCCCGTCCAAGTTTAAACTCCTTTTTTTTCTTCTATACCGACAACCAACCTCCCTTTTTCTGCATAAACCAATTTTTCTATTGTCCCGCAGTTTACCCTTCTCCGCCCCTTTTGATCTCTTTTTCTTATTCCCCCCAACTTTCCCCCTTTCACTCTTTGGGCGCAACAAAGTTCTTTTTCTTCCACGCTCCCCGTTCCCGATCTGCCCTGCTTTCATGTGAGTCCTCTCCTCCCCCCTTTTTCCCCCAAGTTCTTCCGCTCTCTTGAACGACTTCGGTCCCAGTTGATTCCTGGATGTACCTTTTCTTCTGACCCGTTCGGCCTGAATGACCCCTTTCCTGCGATCCGAAGAATCGATCAAGCGTTTCTGATGTTGGCGCCTTCTTCGCCTTTGTTTTCTTGCAAGCCGCCGGACGATACTCAGCAGACGTCGCTGACTTCTCCACTCATTTTGCAGTTGCCGTCGGTGCCAAACCCCTTTTTGAACTTCCTAAGGTCGGCAGTTTCTTTCTTTTTCCGTCCAGATCTTGTTTTTCTTTTTACCTTGTTGCATGGTCATGCCCTTGATGATGGCGCGTTTCCTAAAAATCTCCTCTCCCGGGAATTCTTTCGCCGTTTTTCTTTATGCCACAAAAGTCCACGAATACTTTTAGTCTGTTCCCCTATGAGCATTCACCCTACATTTTTTTTTTTTACCCTTTTTTTTTCCTTTTCCCGCCACGATATTTCAGTACGCTCCCTCTTTTTCCCCGACATGAAAAATCGTCCTGTCCCCCCTTAGCCTGCTTCGTGCGTTGTCTCGCCTGGGAAAAGGACCCTCTTCCCCTCTCTTTCCTTATCGCGCCCTGATCCTTCTCTTGTTGTCATGACGTTTTCCCCGCATCACGATTGTCTTTTTCGCGCTTTCCGACTCCTCGTGTTTTTTGTAACGCCATGCCATGAGCTTGTTCCATTTTTACTTTCACTGACTACGGTTGTCTTTTGGTGCCCTTTTCGATCACCAAAACGTTCTCTTTTCATGTTCTTCTGGATCCCCCTTGCCCCATCCTCCTACAGGGAGAACAAAGCCTTCTTTTTCTTTGAACTTTTTTGATCCCTCCTTCAATGTGTTTTTCGTATTCGCGGGCGTCTATGCATTTCTTTTTTTTTCTCCGCTATGGCACAATTGATCTTTCCTGCGCCCCATCTATTAACCCGCGTCTTTTTTCTGCATCCCACGTGTTCTTCGCAATTTTTTTGGGGTCCCGGCTTCCAGCTGGTCCTAAAGCTTTTCGCGCATTTTGTTTCCTTCTCCAATGTGCCTTTTTCCAAGCGCGTCGACGGCGTTCCGACGTCCGCTCCAACATCCTTCCGTCCCCCTGTTGAAGTTTTTCTCATCGGATCCGCGGCGTGCAACGCTTTTTTTTTTCCACTGCGGGAGTCTTACCCGCTTGGTGATTGATCTTATAGGGGTTAGGGCCTTTCCCAACGTTTCTCGCAGTAGTTTCCCAGCGCAGGACGTTAGTTTTTTCTTTTTTCCCTTCCACCCTCCCTTTCCACCGTTGGCCTCCCTCTTTTCGGACAGCTGAGTCACTTTTTCTTCACTGGCGGGTTTTTGCATAATACGGCGGTCTTAGCTTTCCTTCCATCTTCTCTTGATTCTTTTCTACTTTCATTCATGAGTACGATGCTTTCTTTTTGAGGATCCTCTTCAGGCACGTAGCAATCTTCTTTCTCAGCTTTCCACTCAAACCACCCCCCACCCCAACTTTCGCCGTCTTCCCCGACGTCTGCCATTGCCTGCGACACCTTCTCAGAGGCTGTGCCGTTTTTTTTAGTGTGAATTTTCATTAACAGAATTTTCGCCGGGTTTTTTTTCCCTTCGTCCCCCTTTTTCGACTACACCGACTATTTTTATACCATAATACCTTTCTTTTTTCTTCTTTCTCTCCTTCTTGGCGTTTCATCCCTGACGATGGATGACCCCTCCTTGTGGTTTCTCGGACCTTGATGTGTTTTCTTTTTCTGCCTTTTTCCTCCCTCTTTCGCGCCGCTTGGCAGCGTCCTTCATTTTTTCCCTTTTTGGTCATATTCCGAAGCTTCGCCCTTTCTGGACTCACAGCCGCGATCTTATTAGCACTGGTGTTTTTTGATGCACTCCGGACGTTCTCGCTTTCTCATTTCCCTGATTTTTGCTTCCGGATCCTTTTCGTTTTCTTTTCTTCAATCGGTAACCCTAAAAGTTTCCAGCTCTTCTTGCGCAAGCTTCCAAAACATCTCTGTGCTTCCTTTCTTGTTCTTTTTTAGTGACTATGTTGCATTTTTTCCCTCCCTCTTTTCATTTTCTCCCTTGTTCGAGCTAGTGAGCGATCTTTTCCCCCCACTTCCCCCCCTAACACTTTTTTTATACACAAGGGAACGTGAGTACCTTTCCTGAGCCCCTTTTCCGTCCTTCCTTCTCCTCGCTTAGCCTCAAATCAATCTTCTTGATTCCAAGTCCAACCCGTTGATAGCGGCTCTCCTTTGGTAGCCCCCGTTCTGCCTCTAATTTACACCCCCCGGAGACTTCCTTTTTCCTGTTTCTTCTTTCTCATTTAGTTTTATCTGCTTGGTTATTCTCTCGTCGTCCTTCTTTTCCACGATTGTCGGTCCAGGTCTAACTTCTTCCTGCTAGCCCTGTCACTCAAAAAGGTGCTTTTTGTTTTTTTTTTTCCCCCTTCATCCCAACTTCGTCACGGCATCCGGTGATTCGTTTTTTGTTTTTTTATCCCCCCCCCGAGCCTGAACATGTCTGACTACTTCTTCCACTCCTAGATGCCCGTTCGGCCCTTTCTCCCCCTTCTTAAGGCGGGCCCTCGTTTTCGTTTGTTTCTACGGCCCCCCTTCAACTGCCTGTTTTGTCAGGTTGATTTTGCGGTTATATCTCTTTCCTTTTCCTAGTTCCCTCTCTGCGTAGACTTCTTTCTCAATCAAGACTTAATGCTCTGATCGAATTTTTTCCCCGGTCCTCTGTTCCCCCCTTCGTTCGTCTTCTCGGAAGTCCCCTTACATCACCTGATTTTTTATGGTCACGGCGCCCTAGGCCGTCTCTTTTGGCCACATCTTGTGGTCTTCTTTTTCTTTTTGCAGCTTTTTCTCGATGAATCTTTGTCCTTTGATTCCCTTTGAAAGGAATTTTGACAGATCCCCTTTTTTTTTTCCAGTCCCTTTCCCAAGTGACGGTTTTGTTATTTCTGCTACTTTTTTTTCCGTCAGAATGGCGTTGGGTGGCGTGCATGCGTCCTTGTTCTTCTTTGACTGAAGGGTATTCCGTTCCCACTTTGTTTGTCGCAAGCTCTATGAAAATTCAGTGTTGCCTCTGGCTTCCCCTCCTACTTGTGGTCTCGCTTATCGCCGTCCTCTCGACCCTGTCGATTCTCTTCTCCCTGATCCTCTCTATTCATTGAGCACCTCTCTCTTGCCTCTCTCTTTATTAATCCCGATATTCCCTTCCGTCGATCGTTACAGGGATGGTCTTCCCATATCAGGCGTTGCGTTCCACCCGATCCAGGTCTCAATCGACGCTTGCAGTCCTTGTCTTCTCTTTTGAGTTTTCTCCTCCCGATTTGATCATTGCGGCAAGATCTCTTCCCGGCTTTCCGCTTTTTCCCCGAACGACTTTGTTTTCTTGGCAACTTGCAACCCTTCTCCAATTAAGCACTCTCCGAGGGCAAGAGATAGGCTTATGTCTCCCTCTTCGTCCCCCACAAACATCCCTGACCGCCCTGGATGTCTTTTTTTTTCAAATGACCGCAGAAGTTGTTGCCGGCGGTGCTTCCCTTGAAACGGCCTTGCACGGTCTCGCCGCTTCTTTGCCTTCTTGCTTGCAGCTCTAATACGTTCGCCTTTACGCTTTCAGATGCGACAGTCAGTTCACCTCTTCAGCTTTCCCACTCTTTGTGACCGGTTGCAGATGCCCTACACCATCCCCTTCACCTTGCGGGCGAGGTCCCGCTCGGAGCTGCTTTTTTTAGGAATTGAGACCCGCTTTCCGATTATATAGGATTGTCGTTTGTTTGCGTCTTGCGTCCACCCCAGAAATCCACCCTTTTCGCGAACCTAGACAATAACCTTCGTTCCCCTGGTTCTCCTTGGTTGACGTCCAATTCGTTCCCCCTTCTATCCTTTTCCTCCTCTAGTTTGTTGTTATTATCTCTTCTCTCTTCTATTCTTTCTTGCTTATCCCTGCGTACTCATTGTTCCAGCTTCTCTTTCCATGGTTTGATGCCACCCTTGTGGGATGGTCTGTTTTTCGCACCAGCTTTGTGGTCGTCGTGCGTTCTACACCTCGGGACTCCCCTTCCTTAAGACTTTTCTCGCCCCATACAGCTTCTCAGAATTCCTATTTTTCCTTTCCTACCGTTGAAATGATGTCATTGCTCGTTTTTCCCTCCCGTTCCCCCCCCCGCTTCCAAAGGCTTTTTTTTTAGTTTTTACGGTCCTCCCTGGTTTTTCGTGACTTTTCGTGACCCCGTATTTCGGCGATTTATCTTTCCAAGCTCTCCGCAACCAGCTCCTTCTCTTTGTTTACCGAACGGTAGATTCACTTTTGGCCTAATCTCAGGGCTTTCTGCGGTTTGTTTTTAACTTTTTTTTCTCCATTCTATCGATGGACCTACGGCCGCTTTTGTTTTTTCTAACTTCTCCCCTCGCGGTCGGTCCCCACTGATACTTTCCTTCGATATTCAGAAGGTGATCAAAGACCTTTTTCTTTCCCCTTCTGAATCCTCGACTCATGCCTCGGCGAAATTATTATCTCTTTTTCTGCCCACTCTACGCCGGCCCCTTCCCGGACCCTCTTTCCAGATCGACGTTTTCACAGATCGATATTCTGAATCGATAGGTCCTCCTTTTTAAGTAGGGGCTCAGGTACCTGTGATAAAGGTCTCATGTCGTTTTGTCATGATCGTGACCATGGTCGATTTGTTCTGCCCTCCCCACCTTGATAAATTATCGACAATCTTCTCCAGAGTCCCCAACCACCTGAAGGTTGTTCATTCTCTTCGACCCCACCCTAATCAAACTCTTTTTTTTTCTTCCGCCGCTTCTCCTGACCCTCTCATACGTGTACCCAACCTCCCCACCTCAAACCACCCTCGCAGTCAATGCCGCTCGTTATTTTTTTTCTCTTAATGCCGGTCCCGATCCCTCGAAAAAAATTTGCTCTGTCAACCGTCTATTCTTTTTTTTTTTCTTTCACCAGGCGTCTTTCTCACGGCGACGTTACGCCTTCAGCTCCCCCCAAATCGATTTTTCTTCACCTCGACGCCCTCTTTCCTCCCCTCCCCCAAGATCCGCCGATCTTGAATAAGAGCTATAATTTTTTTACGTCGACAAGAGCCTGTGACTGAGCTCCTCTATTTCTTCTGTCTGAGAATTATTCGCCTTGTTCTGGTTGCGCATCTGGAAACCTCAGTCCCTTTACGATCGCCGCACAGCCTTTTCGTCCTTTATACATCCTTTTTGCTCCCTGCCGTTTTTTTTTTCCAAAACTCCTTCGAAACGGCCTCAGGTTTTTCTCCTCTTTCGTTATTGGCTGACGGCCGATTTGTTTTTGCGGTTTTCCCCTTCCATGTTCAGTCTTGTTTGCGGTCTCCTATCGCCACGAAGCCACGGTTCTGGCCTCTCTTTCCGACTAGGGTTCTCTGTTTTTCCTTCCCAACAACGACTCCCTTGATTGCTCTCTTAGCCCTCCCCCCCAAATACAATTTCTTCGCTTTCCCCTTTCTTTCTTTCTCTTCGACGTGCGCCTCCACCCATGTCGCCACCTCCGTGCCCCATCCCCTGTCCTGTCCCCCTTTTCGCCATTGCCTTCGGCGGGCGCTCCCCTTCTTAGTCTTCTTTTCTCCGCCCATGTCCCCGCCCCATTTTGGCCATGTGAATGACTTTTTTTTCATGAATTCTCTTTTGCGAGCTCTTTTCCGAAGAATAGTGCTCTGAAGTTCCTTCTTTATTTTCCGCTCCGGTCCCAACGACTACTTTTATTTATTGCAGACCCCTTCCCCCCCCCGTTATGATCCCTTTTCTCGGCTCATCATTTCGTTCCGTTAGTCGGTCAAAGAAAAATAGTAATAGTTCCCCCCCTCCCAGCTTTCCCCCTTGCCGATGATCACCTTTGTTCTTGCCTGGGCTTAGATGGTTTTTCCCTTTTTCTTTCCTGAATCCTTCCTGGGATTCTAACTTAGAGTTTTCTCCGAGGGACTCGTCTTATGAAGGGTGCCCAGTTTTTTAAGTTTTTAGGAGGGTTCTCACTCCTTCCGTCTCCTCGTAATTCTCTGTCTTTTTTTTATTCAAATTGCTGCAGTTCTCTCTCACGCGGTCGGATTCTCTCCGCCCGCGCAACATCATTCGACCCCCCTTAATTCTTTTCCCCGTCCATACCGGTCATCTGACCCTCCACTCTTTTTTGCTTTTTGAAAATTGTTTTGCGGCCCCCGGTTTCCTCTTTTGTTATCCCCTCGGCGTGTGGTTATTTTTTCTTTTAGACTGAAGTACTTCCGCCTTTTACGGCCAGTCCGGGTGACGCCAATGTTTATTCCCTTCCCTTTTTGTCCAAGTCCTCGCTCCCAAGAAATCGTTACCTTTTTAGCATCAACCGCGGGTTTGCATTCATCCTTGGTCGTCAGCCGCTGATTCCTTCCGTGCCTTAATGATCAGTCCTTCTCCCCCGTTTTTTCTGCTTGTCTTGACTGCACGCTCAAAGATTTGCGCCTTCCCAAACTGGGGACCAGCGGATTAGTGCCACCCGCGCCCTGTTGTTTTTTTCTTTCCCACCCGTCTTAAGGAAAGGGGAGTGAATTTTCAACCGCTTCTCCTGGCTCCCTTTTTTCCTCGTGGCACGTTTTTCCTTTGTCCGCTCGTTCTTGCCAACACGGTTTTTGTTTCTCGTCTTTTTTCCTGACCCTTCAAAGGGAGGACAGGCGGTCCCTGATTTCCCCGTTTCTGGCTTCTTATGAGCCGCTGCCGTTTTAGCGAATTTGATTGCAGATCAATCCTTCGCCTGGCCTCCTGGAGACCCATCCTCGCCTTCCTGCTAGACCTGTTTTTTTTTGCAGGTACGTCTGCTCTTCTTCTTTCTTCTTTCTCTTTCCACTTTCTCGTCCTTGATTGGAGCATGGGCTTTTTATTTGAAGCCCTGGCGAGACAGCACTCTCCGCTTACCCCCCTTCAAGTCATTTACCCAAAGCGTTTTTTTTTTGTTTCTTTGTGTCTTTTAGACGATGTTGCTTTTTACCCGCTTCCCCTTTCTAGCTTTCCTTGCTTTAGTGAGATAGGTCTGAACAAAGAAATCCGACCTGTTTTTCCTTCGTAAATTCTTCTTTGATGTCGTTCCGGCTCCTCAGGGCTGCCCCTCGTCCCTCCTCCTTTTCTTTTTCCCCAACCATGCCAGTCCCCCCCGCGCGGAGATCTTGGGCGATAGCCTGCTCTTAGGCTTACTCCGCAGGAATTGCTACGTTGAAAGGTCCCCTGTTTTTTTACGACCATTGGTTTTTTCGCGTCCGGTTTGCTTTTTTCCTTTTTCAGCTCAAGTGGTATTTTGGCGCAATGATTGGTATTTCCCCTTCGTGTTGTTGTGCAGTCACTCTACCCCCCCTCGACCGGCATTGCTTTTTTTTCTTTTATCTCGGGCACGCGACATTCCACGCTTTCCATCTTCCCAAGGAACTCCCAAGGCACAAACTGCACTATCCGTACCCTCCCCCGATCTTTATGACTTCAGACCGGATCCCACCACCCAATTCTCTTTTTTTTCTCAGGCTCCTGAACGGTGGTATAGGAGGGTCAGCGTTTCTGCCTGCGGAGTTGCTGCTTTCTCTCTCCAAGTCTTCTGCGCCGAGAAATTGGTCCCTCTTGCTCCTCTCTCTCTAGATCTTATGCCAGGTTCGCGTTTTCGTTGCGACGTCTTTTTTTCTAACTCTATTATCACATGATGCTAGTGGACGGCCGTCCCTTCTCCTAGGCAAATAGAGTTTCTTTTTTTTTATTGGGTTTTTTTTTTTTTTTGGTTGGGGTTTTTTGGTGTTGATGGTTTTATCTCTTCTTTTCGCCCAGTTTCCAGTCCGCCTATTGCGAGTGAGACGTGACCCCCCCCCTCATTGCAGGATTTCCCCCTTTACTTTTTTCGATGTGGTCATCCCCTCTCCATCCGTGGCTTTTCCAGTGGAGAACAATCCATTTTTAAGAGATTCTTGGCGTGGGTGGTACGGTTTTCTTCTGTTCAGTCTATCCTTGGAGAAGGGGGAGACCGTTTCCCCAACGTGGTCGCCAGCATCTCTACCCCCCTTCCCTTGGTCGTGAATTTCCTCTGGATGACGGTAGATACTTCTCCTTTTTTTTCTTTTTCTCTCTTTCGGGAATGGTGCTGTCGCCTCCACCCCTGTCGTTATCAGTTCCTTTGTCCTTTCTTCCCTGATTTCCCCCGTCTCGGTATTGCAAACTCTCGTCTTTAAGCAAACCCTCTTCGATCAGGTCAAGGTCGATATTGCCGGCTTTTTTCCTTTACCCTTCTTCTGCCGGTCTACTGCTCCATTTCTTTACAGAAGATGACAGTTTTCCCCGTTTCCTCCTCCTTTTTGACTTAGGTCAGCCCCTTTCTGCTTTGATCAACTTTTGCCTCTCCTTTTGTAAGTTGTCTTTGCTTTGATCCCTCCCACGATGGGAATGTACCTGATCTCCCTCCCTTTCCTCCCCAGCTTTACTTTCTCCCCCCCGAAGACCTGATGTTGTATCGGCCCTTAACCCACCTGACCCAGGGATCCATCATCATCTTCCCACGGCTGGATCAACACCCCTTCCCGTGTCGCCGTTTCTCTGGTGACCGCACTTTGAACCATGCGCTTTCGGTTCTCCTTCTAGTGCTTGCCGTCCCTTTTTGCTAACAAATTCCCCCCTTGCCCTCTTTGCTCGCTCGGTCTTCCCCCCGTTTGGCCCTTCGTGCAACCGATAAGATTGCCCCAACCGGCCGTTCCCGCGTTTTTTTTTTCGCAACACCTATCAAGACATCTCCCTCTTTTTTACGGTAGGTTCAAGCACGCAGGTCTTCGATCCTCTTTTTTTTGACTGCGTGGGCTTAAGCCTTCGTCTTTTCTTCCTTTTTGACTCTTTACCAGTTTGCTCACCAGCCCCCGGAACATGGGTGTTTCCCCTTTCTCCCCATCACAACCTTTCAAATGATGTAAGCAGTGCGTCTATTCTTCGCCGCATATCTCCTCTCTTCCCTTTTGAAGATCTCTTTCCTTTTTCTTTTTTCTTTCTATCCGTCCCAATGATACCTCACTTTGGAACCTTTTTTCTTCCCTTTGGGTGCCCACCCATGTCCGTTGATTTGTGACGCAGACCCTGTTTTCTCCTTCCGGAATCCGCCCAATACTCTATCGGGAAACCTTTCTCCTCCTGCAGCGGCAATTCGTTGCCCGCGTTTCCATCTCTTCCCACTAACATGATGTCCTGATCTTGGTTTTGATTTAGTCAAAAGCTCCTTTGCATCGATTGCCGTCCGGTAATTCCAACCCTCTTTGTTTTTTCAGAGCTTACCTTCTCGAGATGTACTGTCCCTGGATAGAGGCACTACTTGATCGATCTCACTTCCACGCGCTTTTTTCTTTCCCGTGAATACTGACTGCCCTCGCCCCTGTAGGGCCTTGGCTTCCCATCCATTTTTTTTGCTGTCTACCCCTTTTCAGTCTTATCATCAGTAGGTCTATCTGCTTGCCCTCTTCGTTCTTTCTTGATCGGTTACAGTAGCCCTCAGTCGTTCACCTCTTTGTTCTCCGCCGTGGATAAAAGCTTCTCGCATCCGGTGACTGAAGCATCTAATTTCCGTGCTAAATTATCCGATCGAGGGATCTTCCTTTCCTGCCATGATCCTTTTCAGGAACCCGGTTGGTTAAGATCGTGAATTCCTTCTAGCTTTTTCTGAAAAGACCGCGAGGTTTCTTTCTGAATTGGCCGCAAGGATCCAGGGACAGGTTTTCCTTCCCTCCATCCCCATGGTTCTTTCGTGGGGCTTCGAGCGAACCACAATTGATGGACCCCTATTCGACCGCTTTTTCCATCTCTTCTTCTCCGTCAAAAACTGAAGGTTTCTTTCTACCCCCCCACCAATATGCGTTTTTCCCCGTTTCCAATCCGCGACCCCTATGAACGCCCACTCTCAACCCTCCCCACCCCACCTTGCAGTCCATGCCTGTCCGCAGTTTACTTGACGTTTTGATCAAGCTTTCTTTTCACCACACCACTTTCGTCATTAGTTTCCCGAGAAAACCTGGCGCCTTCGCTCACGGCAGCTGAGCTCTCCAAGCGGCATGGCATTTCCGCAGCATTCCCCTCTTCTGTCCGAGCTCTCCTTGTTACTTGCTTCCTCGTACCAGCCCCCCCCGACCGATCTTTCGCAGCGTTCTACGACGAGGACGTTTTTTCGATCCTCCCCCTTTGCCCCCTTCCTCGACGACAGCGATCTCTATCATAATGTCGATGGCGAGGCGCAGTTTCTCCGACTTGGGCGATTTTCCCGTCGTCTACGACGACCCGCAGACGGATCTTCCTCCGCTTTTGCAGTTGCGCCCTTCTGGTACACCGCGAACCGGCTCTCATGTCGCGTCATACCTCATGCGATTATTTTCTTCCTTCTCTGCAGTGTGTCTTTTGGGTCTTTTTCCTTTTTTTTCAGGCTTTGGATGATGCGAAAATGATCGCACCGTCACGGGTCCTTCTTGCGAAGTGTGCTAGTTTTCCTCCGAAAACTGTTTTGAGGTCTCTTCTACCAAACCCATAACACCTTACGATGTTTCATCGGAGCTACTCTCCCCCAATGTCGAACTAGCAGGCCTCGGCCCGTTCGTCGCCTTTCCATCTTGGAAAGATGCGTAATCGAGTTCCGTTCTGCGCCCTTTTGTCCTTGCATGTCAATATGTAGGATGCGATCTGCCCCTCATCTTTTGATCCTCAAGCGCCATTCCGGTTATGTTCCCCATATTGTATCGGCTCGACTACCTTATGGATTTTCTGCCCAGACCTCTATCACTACCAACGGTCCTGCTCGTTTTCTTGTCTCTCTAAAGAAACATCGTCACCAGGCGCCACAAAAGCAGCGCACCGCAGCCCCTACTGAATGTTTGTGGCCGCATATCGGGCTTTCTTCCCTTTTGTCTAATGTTCCTCTCTCTGGACATTGATCCGCACTGGCTCTTTAAGCATGTCGCAAGATCCCGCCGCTGGATAGGCATGAGCCCCACCTGCGAATCCTCTCTTGCTTTCAGCCTGGCAGTCTTTAATATCTTCGTGAAATGCCCCCTGCCGTTCAGCGGTATAAGCCGGATTTCCAGATACCATTCAGGGTCGGAGAACGGGCCCTGAAATTTTCCCCATCCTCCCCTCGCGTGAGCACATGTTACGATTGACTTTTCAATGGCCGCGCGGCGATTGCTGGTATCCCATATTGTCTCTTCGAAGTCGAAGAACGGTTTTGCAGTCCCCCTTTTTTTTTTGACCTCATTGAGGCGGCCTCACTTCTGCAACGTTGGCGAAAGTCTCGCACAGGAACGGTTCGGCTTTGCATTTCTCCGGGTTGTCCCCGGGAGCGGTGGAAGAGACTTC
>Ga0179591_1342126_pt1 | contig 20290 bp, 34 predicted proteins | sample CZOMad2_1_08_16f_FD_182891 | JGI IMG/M metagenome (GOLD analysis project Ga0179591, IMG submission 182891) | Vadose zone soil fungal communities from Angelo Coast Range Reserve, California, USA - CZOMad2_1_08_16fungal (PacBio error correction) | ecosystem: Environmental > Terrestrial > Soil >... | reverse complement strand
TCCCCCCAAAGAGTGCATTCAGCGTTTACACCACCCTCAACCCCATTTTTTTTTTTCCCCAATCTTTTTCCACCCCAGATGCTCTTTTTTTTCCCCCAGAGGTAAAACGATTGGTGATCGGCCCCTCCCTTGCTGCAGCCCCCTTCCGATTCATTGTTCTTCCTCCATGATTTTTTCTTTGGCCCCGGTTTCCCTCCTTTTAATGCTTTGTATTCGGAATATTCTTCCACCTCCCCCTCAAAGATACTCAGCAGCCATTGTTTTCCCCTTCCTCTCCCCATGCCCCCCCCACCGTTTCCTCCATTCTGACTTAACCAGGTTTAACCTTTCATACCCTCCGTCCCCTCAACGTCACCTTTCCGTTCCTTCAATTTTTACTTTCGCATGGTTTTCAATTGCAAGAAGGAGGATTTGTTTCCTTTCGTTTTTTTTTTTTTTCTGTTTCTTCCCTTCCTCCCATTTAACACTTACCGACCCCACACTCTAAATCCAACCTCACCATGCATTTTCTCGTAGCCCCAATGGAAACTAAAAACCGGTTGGCGCCGTGTCCTCACCCTTCTTTTTTTTTTTTTCTGCTACCCCCCAACTTTTCTCCTTTGGTCCCCTGTTTATGTAGCAATTCTCTTTTTGATTGAATGCCCGAACCGTACCCTATAGATTTGCGTTTACGCGATGGCAGCTGTAAAATTAGACCATGTTTCTTTCCACTGGTTTGAGCCTCCTCAGGCAGTATTTCTTATCGCATCGATGGATTTGAACCACCATAATGGGATTAATTTTTACAGAATTTTCCAAATATAAGCATATTGTCCTGCGATCACTTTTTCCTCTCCTGGCCAGTTCTTACCGTTCCCCCTTTTTCGTGGAGACGGCCTCTTGTTTTTTTCTATGACTCTCCGATAGGGATGCGATCCCCTTGCAAAGCTCCCCCTTTTCTTCTATCTGTAATTCTTTTTCCTCCTCTCCCTTCAACTTTTCCCCCACCCCCCCTCCCCCTCATGAGTTGCGATTAAAACCGGGGCTGCCCCCAATTTGGCCCTGGCGAATATGTTGACGCTATTGATTGCAGATTTTTTACAGGGCCGATTTCTCACTCGGGCCAACCCTTTTCCCTATACTTTGACCCCCTCCTTTAAGCCCATTTGTAAAAGGCCTTTAGTACTTGCCAGGCCCGTCCCACAAGGCCATCCCTAAGTAGTATAGTGTGCTATGATGTGGCCTTTCACTTTCGTTTCTCCCAGCAGGCCTTTTTCTAAATATGCCTTACATGCCCTGCGTAGTCATTTTTTCATACCTTGCCGCAGCATTCAAGGCCTTATACCAAGGTTTCGCCCCCTCTTTCCACTATCATCCCTCAACCGCTTCCGGTTCCCCAACGTTTCCACTCTGTCCAACAACGATCCCCATTTATACCCCAAAGGTGGTACTTGATATGGCGGCGGCGGTATCTCACCCTTACAAGGCGTCCCCCTAAGGCCCTTTAGTTGTGAACTTCTTGACAATGTGCCTCCGGTATTATTTAAAGACCCGGTGTTGTGGTGAGCTTATTTGCTTAATCATCCCCTTTGGTACTTAGCATTACATCATCCACGACTCTACTCCTTTCCTTTGTCTGACGGTGTTTTATAAATTTTACGTCTCGTTGTTAAGCTCCTTCCCCCCTTTTGTTTCCTTTTCTCCGTGCTGTAAGTTCTTCACTGGGTACACCTAATGATGCCAGATTTGCGACCCTAGATTCCCCCCTACAGTCGCTGTCTTCTCTTTTCAATGTTCCCCCGGTCCTTTTTCCCCCCCCCCACTCGCCCATAGGAGTATTTCCCTCCTGCCAAAAGCCACCCTCTTTTTAATAACCTTTGGCACTTGTTTTTGATATGACTTATTTGAAACCCCTCCCCCTTTTCCCATTCCCCCCCTTCTTTCTGCCCTTTCTTGTCCCCGTTTCCTGTATAAGTTGATTATCGACGGTCCCTATCTGTCAAGTTCAATAGTTCTGTATCCCCATTCCCCCTAATCTTCTCCCCCAATTTTTTCCCCTTTTTTTCATCCTTTCAAGATTCCTTAGGTTTTTGTGACACATTCTGTTCCCTCCTTACGATAGACTGAGACTTCTGTCCCTTTTCCCTGTTCCTCTTCCCTCTTCCCACTCTTTACCTGTCGCACAACAATTTCTTTCCTGGCGTATGAACAACCCATACGGACCTCCCCTTATCGCCTGTTCAATCCTGCTTATAGGCGCCCCCTGTCTTTTTCCCCTTTTTCCTTCCCCCTTCTTTTGTCCCCCAATGAGTTTTACTTTCTCCAAGAAGTCCTTACTGATCATTGTTCGGGAATAAACCACATTTTTTGGTGTCCATATTTCTCTTCCCCTGAGCTCCCCCGGGATCCTGTCTCAATACCTGGGATAATTCGAACGTTTTTTCATGCAAAACAAACCTTTTACCCGCGTTTCCCCCTTCCGCTTCTTCACATTTTCCCCTCCTTTAAAGCAGCCTTTTTAGTATCATTTTTTCCTGCTTAAGTCTGCGGTTATAGTTTTTTTAGTTTCGCTAGTTGTATTAACTTGTTTTAGTCTTAAGGAAACCAACCCTTCCCCCCCCCCCCCTCAAACACCCCCCCTCCCAAACCCCCCCCCCTCAATCACGTCTGTCCCTCTTTCCGCCAGAGCAACCCACCTCGAATGGGGAGTTTTGCCCAAAAACGATCTTATTCCCCCTTCCGTTTTCTTTCTTTTACTGCCCTCCCTCGTTCTCCCTTTTCCATTTTTAAAACAATTGAGGAGGTACCTATTTTTTTTGGTCCCCTGTTTTTAGCTTCTATTTCCCCCCCCCCTCATTAAAACGACACACCAAAATAATATCTTCCCCCCATCACCTTTATTTTTCCGATCACTAGTATGATAATTTGTGTTTTTATTACAAAGTGACCAACACCTGGGACCGGGTTTATGTTTGGTGGCGATGATGGTTTTCGCTCTGCCTCTCCCCCTTTTTCTTCCCCCCCTTTTTTTTAGAGATTCCCGCTGCCCTTCCGTCCCCCCATAACATCCGGCTGTTTTTCACAAATCTTCCCTTCCCCCCAAAGTTTATGATCGGTCCAGAATATTGATTCCACAATCCCTGTCAGTTCCCCCTTTCCCTTTTTCTAGACCCTTTTGCCGGGTCTCCCTTTCCTTATTTTATAGGATTTAATATTATTCCCTCAATAACGTCACATCAAACAATTTCTTTCCCTCCGCCCCTTCTCGTTTTCCCTTCCCTTCTTTGTACCTCCTCCATGAAACCATAGGGACTTACCTGTGTACATAACTGTTTTTTTTTTTTTGCCCCCTTCCCTCATGCACTGTTTGCACGCAATACTTTAGCCATCGTTTCCATTGTCCTTGGAGGTAATTTTGGGGTTTACGTTTTCGGTTTTGTTTTAGTACCCACAATTTTTCCCCCCACTTGTCCCCCCACCGCAAAAGCTCTAATCACTTTTCTTCAAACTCCAAAAAAATACCTGTTTGTTTTGCCGTGCCTTTTGCATCACCATGCGTGGGGCGGGCCCCCCCCTTTTGGACCATCTTTGGTTTTTTTTTTTTCATTGATAAAAGCATTGTCTTTGGAACCCCCCATCTTTTGACGATAAATTCTTGCGGATTTCCCAGCCCTTCAACCTAGCCCCCCATTGTTGTTTTTTCCGAACCCACTGTTTTTTGCTGGTAAGTTTCCCGCCGTCAACTTTTTTTTTTTCTTTTTTTTCTAGTGCCCTTTATCCTTTTTTTTTTGACAACTAAATGTGCTCAATGCCCCCAAGCCGCCTATAACTGGTGTTAGTTGCTTCATTTTTGGACGATCACGTGTTGCCCGGTCATAATGCCCCTCAAACTTTTCGAAATGTTGAAGTACAATTTTTTTTACTAACAAAGAAAAGCCCGTTATGCGATTGACATTCCCTATTGATCTAATTTTTCTAGGCTCAACATCCCCAAACTCCCACCCCTTGTTGTTTGCTTTCTTTCAACCAAACAGTTGCAACAATTGATACTCGCTTTTTCCATGGTGGACAAACGCTATTGAATGCAATAACCTGGACTATCACCTTCACTATACATCTGGCACACTGTTAATCCAGCCCCGTTTCTCTTCAAGTCATTGGGTATTTTTTTTCCGGACGTGATAATGGGTGGCTGTGCCCCGGATTGGATAGGGACGTACTCTGGCCGCCGCATTTTGGTCCCCATTCCTGGTGAGGCTCCCCTGCCTTCAGCTCTCCAGCCGCACTTTTCCTCCCAGTATTACACCTGGTCATTCAGTCACCCCCAAATGGTGTTCAAAGCCTCTTCCCCAACTAGTCTAACGCTTCATCGGTCCCCCCCCCACACCCCTTCCATTCTGTACCAACACAGTAAACTTATAACACTTGGAAACATTTTATATGGTTCGCTATCCCTCCCTTCGGGCTGGCACAGGCTTAGAGTTATCCCTTTTTTCCCGGTTTTGCCCCTTGTCTCGGGAATTCCCCTCCTCCCCGTTTTTTGTTCTCTTTTAAGACCCCCCTTTTTCCTAAACCTTTGCGTACCAACCGCAACGCTGCTCTCCGCTCCACTCCTGCTTTTGGCTACCCCGCCCTAAATTTCCAGAGGTTGTTAGAACCTTTGACTGGATCGTTTACCTTTTTTGTTTCCTTTTTCTCTTCAAAGTGACTTTCCTTAATAGGCTTCCACTTTGGTATATATTACGGCCTTTGATTCTGAGGACCAGAGGTGTATAATATCTTGCTTTTTTTTTTTCCCCAGCTTCCTTTGCCTCCCATTTTTCTGAAAAGTTGTACCCCCAAATGACCACTCTTATCCCTCCCCATAACCCGAAATATCTTAGGCACTTTGTGCTCACTTCCCCTCCCCCCATTCCCCCCTTTTTCCCCCCCCTTCTGCGGCTATGTTTTTGTTTAACATGTTTGTCCTCGTGCCGTTCGGTAAACTTCATCTGCCCAATTTTCTTCCTCTTACCACCATTTGCCCCTCCATTTTCCCTTTGCCCCCTCCTAAAGTATCCCTTTCTTTGCCGGTTTGTGTGATTGAAGCCTTCAATTACTCCAACTGTTGGCCTCTTTCTTTTGATCGTTTTATAGTATGTCGCTTTTTTTTCCCCCTTTCCGAAACAATCTTACGTTTGTCCAAGTCCATTTATCACTTTTTTTTCCCCTTCTCCTTTGTCCCACAACCCCCCCCATCGGTTCTCTGTCAATAACGCTGATTAGATGGGGCCGCTTCTACATAAATGTATTGTGTCACTACAAACCTTTTCCTTTTTGATAACCATCAAAATTTTCCTGCCGCCCCTTTAACAGCATCCCACATTCTCTTTCAAGGTCCTCCCCCAATAGTGGGTAATCTTCATGCCTGGCGGTCCCCTCTCACACTTTTCCATTGTCTGCCCGGCCTGGTTTCTCCATGAAAAAAACTTTCCCGATGTATCCCCATTTTCTTTTTCCAATCCCCATGTTCTTTTTCCCCGCACTTGCCCCCAAACTCCTGTATTCCATTTTTGCGCATTCTGGATGGATTAGAGTTGTTTCCCAGTGTTCCGTTTTTATAACTTCTATGATTGAAACCCCACCCCCGAAAGTCAACCACCCCAAACAAATTACCCCCTTCAATTTCAATTTTCCCCATTAACGCTTCCCCCCTCCCTTTCCTGCCCTCCTTGGTCTCCCCCCCCCACCAGCGAATTGCTTATGGATTTTTTTTCACAAAAACCGATCCTTTAGTACCGGCTGCTTTTGTTTTCCTCCAGATGGAGTTCACCCCTTTTCCCCCTTTTCATTACCATAAACCTTTGGGCTGCTATTTTATGGGACGGGTTCTTACTTCCCACATTAACGGAAAAACACCAAAGCGGCCCCGCACAAACACCTTTCGCTATGATATTTTCGGCCGCAACTTATTTTTTTCTTTTGATCCAAGTCCTTTTTTTTTCCCCGGATCTCTGTTTTTTTTATAATTCCACCCATTGAAAGACTGTTGCGATGAAGGCCGGTCTTATTTCACCCCCTTTTTTCAAGTGTGTTTTCTTTTGATTTTCCCCTCCCCCCCACATCTTTTTTCACAAATTTTTTCCTCTAACCCAACATTTAAAATTCTTCTGCCACCAATGCGGCCTTCCCTTTCCATTCTACCCCTTCGGGTCCATACCCTCCTTTTACCTTCCCTTTTTTTTCCCCTATTTAATTAAGGCACGTCCCCAAAAATGTCCAGGGTACCCACATCTTGGTTTCTTCTCCCTTCTACATTTTTCCCAATTCCCCTCATATGGGGGAACAAAATAGGTCTTACCCGTCATAAAGGCTTCTTTTTTTATCAACTCCTTCCCCCCTTTTTTCTTTTTGTCCCACGCAATTACTATTCCCATTGAAATGAATTAGGTACTTTGTTTGTTGATGTTTGGGTTTTTCTGTTAAAGACCGAAGAACACGTATACCCCCGTTTTTGACTACCCCCCCTGAAACTCCTTTTCCCATTTCCCCCTAAACCTCAATTCTTGTTCAAAAAATCCAAAAATACAGGTTTCAGCATCCAAATTTGGGTTATGTGGCCTTCTAACCACAATTTAGGGATACCCGGTTCCACCAATTTTCGGCGTTCACCCCCCTTTCAGGTTCCTACCTCCTTGAGACGTAAATACGATTTCCTGATCCCTCCCAGGTCAGCTACCTCCCAGGCATGCTTTCATGTCCTACCAAGTAGACCTCTTTCTGCCTTGTACGAATCCGCATTTTTTATGACCATCATGTTTTTCCCAAGACGTTCTCAAAGAAGTTGTATTCCCCTTTACTCTCCCTTCTTTCCCCGTTCTTCCCCAGTTGTGACCGTAAAGCCCAAATTTCTCCGGCAATCCGTTACCTACTGCGGCAAACAAAATTTCCTGATTACTATCACGTTGCTCCCCTTGACTCTTTTGTTACTTGACCCCCTTCCTTTTTCTTTTTATATCTAGGCTCTTCACCACTACAGCCTCTTGTGGGTTCCCTTATGAAAGTTTCCTCGACTCGGTTCACGGTGGCGAATATTTACGCTTCCCTTCCTTTTCCTTTTTTTTTCCCTGGGTCCCCCTGCTCCCTTACCTCTGCCCAAGAATGAATACCGTTGCCTGGCAGGACGGAAAAGGGGATGCTTGTCAGATGACCGTACGGGCACTGGCCAGTCAGACCTTTTTTAGGCTTTTTCTCTTTCTTTGTTTTGGGCGCCTAGTTTTTGGTATTTCTTTTTGATATAGTCCCGATAAAATTAGTTTTCACTCGATACCACCTTTCCTGCCCCAGGCCGTCCCCCCTTTTTCCCCTTCTTTTACCCTCTCTAAACTTTACGGTGAACCAGCCCTGTTAAAAGATTCCTCTTCCCCCATTTTCCCGGTGCTGGCCTCCTTTATCCTGATACGCATACTACAGGTTTCACCCCAAGACCACGGTTTTCCACTGTCGTTGCTCGGTGAACTCTTTTCTTCCTCCTCCGTTTTTTTTTTGATATGCCTTATTCAATTTGCTTTCCCTTCCATTTTTCTTCTCCATTTTCGCCCTTTTTCGATCGTTCTCCCGCGAAAATTTCCACTTTTTCCCATTTAGGTTTACAGCTTTTTCTTTTTCCCCTTTATGAAGCGGTGCTCGTAGGTTCCCCCCCCTTTAGTCCCTGCCCTTTTCTGATGCTGCACCAGATTTAAGATATTGCTGTCCCTCCCTTGCGCTGTTATGCTACTTGATCACCCCCTCTCCCCAACTTTCCTTTTCCACAATGATCCACTCCCTATTTTTCATTTCCTTTAATGACCTACAAATTCACTTTTTTCCCTGACCGATTGAAAACCGGTACCCTGTCACCCCTTTGCCTCTTTCAGTTTATCTCAATTTTTTTCCCCCATTCCTGATTTCAACTGGTCTGTTGCATACCAATTGCATTCGGAGGCTCCCTGGCGCCCCTGTCTTTACCTCACCTCCCCATTCATTCTTTTTCTTTTGTTTGTGACAATCGCATACATTCGACCTATATTGTGTCAGAGATCTTTTCTTTTGTCCAGTTAAGTGGTCCCGTTAAAAAACCATCCGATTTTCGCCCACCGCCCCCACCTTTTTTTTCCCCCCTTTTTTTGGTCTGGTTGACACCATTTTTATCGTCAAAAATTTGGTCAATCCACGATGGGGCCGTAGGGGGACCCCAAACCTTGATCACATTTTATTTTTCACCCCTTTTTAATTCGCTTCCCCCTACTCTTTTCTAACTTTTTTCTCGAATAAAACACCTTTTGGGTTTCCGTAAGCATGCTGGCTCGCCTGTAGTAAAGTTTTCCCCCCCATTCCCTCTCCTTTCCATCTCTCCTCCTCGCTTTCCTGGACATTAACTTTACCCATACCCTTTTCATTGGACTCACGATAATGGCTTTCCCTGCAAAAGCTTTTTTCCCAATTTTTTTCTCTTCTTTCGATTGATGTTTTCTAGATTACATTTTTAAGGATACTGCCTTAAGCAAAACCCCCTCACCCCTTACCCCAACCCCCTATACTTAAACAATTGTCACCCTGGGTCCCCCCTTTTCTCTTCCTTTTCCTTTCAGACTGACAGCAGATGTTTTTTGTATGGCAACCTTGTAAAAGGACTCCCTTGTACTTAATAAGGATGGATTTTTCAAATTTTCCCCCAATGATCTTTACTCCCCCCACCTCCACTTGTCCTGAGGTCGCCTATTGGGTTGCCGGTTTGTTTCGTGTCCTATTTTATTCGCGTTTTTTTCACCCCTCCCGTCCAACCGGAGTCCCCTTCCCACCACATAATGTGTAGATGGCTTTAGTGCTTCAGCAAGGGATGGTTGCTTCCAGCATAGCCTTTCCATTGATGATATCTTGTTTTTTTAATGGACTGATTTTTTTCCCCCCCCCACAGACCTTTTCACTTTTCTTTTTTGCGCTTTCCAGTTTTCTTTAGGCTTTTCTCCTCCTCCTGGTTGTGGAGTCATACCTTTCTGCCGTACCCCAACATACCGTCCGGGTGTTTTTTCCCACCTCTTTTTTTCCCCTCTTCACACCCCAGACTTTCCGGTTGCTCCTTCCTTGCCCAACATTTGCTTCATTTTGAATATCCCGGACGTTTGTTCGGTGCTGGACCGCTTCATCTACTTATGAGGACGATGAATTTTTCAATGCCACAGCAACATAAATCGTCGGCATGTCACCTCTTGCCGGTTTGCTTCTGGTTGCAAAGCCAGATTTACAACCAAGGCCATCTTAATACGGCCAGTTTTTTTTTATCCCGCCCCCCCATTGATTTGTTGATCCTTCTCTTCCCCCCTTAACCTACAATAACCCTTTTGTTTTTTTTCGGTTTTGTTTATGTTAATCGCCTCCACACTTTTTCTCCCCACTGAACCCTTCCCCCCCCTTACAACCCCTTCTCAACTAACCATACCTTATTCTCCCTGCTCCATACCCCCCATCCTTTTTTTGGCTTCCCCCTCCTTATTTTCCCGTGGGTGGGGCTAAAAAGATGGGCTAGAGGCGTTTCCGTTGTTTTCCTGGATACCGCCAGGCCTGTTTTTTTTTTGGCGATCATTCCTCCCAGACCTTTCTTCAGTTACTTTCCTTTTTACTTCAGGCATGAATAAATAGACCCCCTCGGTTTTTCCGACGCCCCAACTGTTGTCTGTTTTTTTTTTTTTTCCGGAAACTTCTTTTTCTTTTTTTACCTCGAATTTTTTGCAAGCTCAATGTGTTAAAACTGACTTCAGTACAGTGTTTTTTTGACCGGCTCTCCCTTTTGCCGATCTCTTTGGTCCTCCTCCTCCTTCACCGGAGATGCTGGCGACTTTGCACCTCTTTTTTGTACGCACTGCCAAAGCTATTCACCCTCTTCCGACCGCCTTTTCTTATCTGAATGTGCCCCCCTCAATTAACGCCAAACCCCCCCTCCCATGGATAAAAGTTTGTCCCCATGATCGGCAATTGTAGCTCTTTCAGTTCTTCTATTTCCCTTTGCCTCTGACTTTACTGGCTCAATGTCCACTTATACTTGTCCCTTTTCCAAGTTCCCAGGGTCCTAACCCAAGGTTTTTCATTGTCTTTCTTTTTCAGATTGAATTCCAGGAAGTGTCGATAAGTTCTTTGTTTTGATCGATGGTCCGAGTTTTGCTTCCCCATAAAATGTCCCGATCTCTGTTTAGTCTCGTCAAGCCGATTCTTCCCCCCTCGGTTTTCTTTTTCTTCATTCAATTTTATGTTTTTTTCCCAGCCTATCTTCACGCACCGCTACGGCTTCCCCCCCTCTTGCTATTTTCACCCCCTTACAATTTATCCACCGTAGCGGCTTAATGATCAATTCGGGCGCGTTTATACACGTGAGTACCAAGTTTCTGCCCATGGCTTTTGCTGTTAACTTTCTACTTTTTCTTTTGTTTTTTCCCGTTCCAGTTTTTACAAACTTCCTACGTTCGATTAGTATACATCCCCCGACTTTCAGGTTCTTCCGCCGCCTATAACCCATGTTTCCCCCTCTTTTAATTATCGAAAGTTGTGTTACACCTTTCCCCGTTTTGTATTTCTAGGTTTACCCTTTTTAACGTCACTCCTTGTTCACCTGCTCCCCGATCTGGTCCCCCCCTCCCCCTCTTCTTGCTTGACGAAGCGCTGTTTTTTTCATATGATACGGATTACCCCTGAGTCCCCCCCTTATGACCTATAACCCCTCTGCCACTTAATACTCCGCAATTTTTTATGAAATCTTTTCACCTTGCCGGCGGTTCCCTTTTTGTCAAACATGTGTGGTTTCCTGTTTATCTCCCTTTTCCCCCCTTCATTTCTCTCAAGATCTTATATGCCGCCACCCTTGCCCCCTGACTGTTTTTAGTCCATAGCCAAGGCTTTAGTTGGTTGTTTCCATTTATTGAGCTGATACTCCCCCTCCCCATTTTTCCTCTCCTTTCTCTCTGGTTTTTCTTTTCAGACTTGTGACTTTTTGTTCGTGCCGTTTAACCCTCTTATTTACCCTTTCCACAATTTTTTTTCCCCAGGTCGGCCAACCCCCTACGCGATTAAACCCCGTCTGTCAACCCTGCCTACTTTTTAACTGTCGGGTCCTCCCGCTTGAATTCGATAACATTGAACCACTTTTGTGTTATTTCCTTAACCTGCGTTTCTTGCAGAATACCCAGTTTTGGGGGTTGCACGGATCGCTTTACCGCCCCCAGGAAGATATTCCTCCCATGTTTTTATACGTGTCCTGATTCTCCCCCCGGTTTGTTTTTTTTTCCTGACCCCCAAAACACTTTTACTTCCCCTCCCTGTTGGTAGCTGCCCACCGCTTTAACTCAGCTTCAGCCAACTTTTTTAGATTCTTTCCTTTTGACTAGAAGGACTGCACTGTGCTTGTTAAAGTTTCTTGAGTTTTTCCGGTTTCCAGTTCGTTTTTTCTCCTTTTTCTGCTTTTCCCTCACAAACACCCGACCTACACCAATTCATATATTCACATGGCCGCTATCACTTACTTCCCGTGTTAGCACCACCCCTGACCGCCTGGTGCCTTATTTCAAAAAAAACCCCAACGCTCCATTCCCCCGTTTCCCAGTCACCGTACTCAGTTTTTTCATGTTCCCATTTTTTTTCAGGCCAAAACTCCACCCGATTGGGGCCTGATGCGCTTGTTATTTCTTGGTGCCTCTGTTTCCTCGACTGAGCTCCAACCCCCCTTCAGTAACCGGCCCGGGGTCGTACTCCCCCACACTGTCGCGAGATCGCGTCAAACTTCTTTTTGCATTTCCCCCCCTTTTTTAGTAAACTACCGGCTTTTTTTCTTGTTCCCAAGATTGTGAAACCCACAAGACTGGACTTGGTGTTTTTTTTGAATTTATTTAGGCCTCTTTTCCTTCTTGGGTGAGAGATTCCCATCACCTGATCCCGCCACCTTTCACCCCTCCCTTGCAGGGTTTGGCCCCCAGACTTCCCCGCCCCCCAAAAGTGGATCCTGCCCTCTCCGGCCCGTTGTTGTACCAAGCCCTTTGCCTCTTAGACCCAGAAGCTCCCCAACGTGTTTTTGTTCGTTTGAATTGAGGTTAAGACTTTTAGAATTCTTCTTAGCTCATTGCACCCCGCCCTCAAGCAGGAGATTCCCAACATTAGTTCTTTTTTCATTTGTTTTTCTTATCCAAACAAAGATTCATCCCCTGGCCTAATTGTCTTTTTTTTGCCCCCCCATCACTTAGCACCCCTTCGCTTTTTTCCATGTGTTGCCACTTTCTTCGCCCTTTCCTTCTTTTTTGAACTTTCTTCAGGTTTTCTGTTTGTTTGTGTTCTGTTAATGTCATAACCCAAAACAACTGTCCACCCCTCCCCACCCCCCTCCTTACATCTTCCTTCAACCTTCACCCCCCCAATGAAAACCTTACAGGTTGGCCGCACTGATCGTTGCTTCCCCGGTAACATGAGGGCCCTAGTTCAAATTTTTTTTGTCACTGGCTCCCTGCGTTTTTTTTTTCAATCGCTGATGTTGGCTCCCCCCCATACATCTTGAGTTCTTCTACATTAATCTTCCTTTTCATCTCCACATTTTGACATGCCCACCCCCTGGATGATGAACCTCGCCTTCCCCTTGCCTCAGATTCCTTTTTGCAACACTAAATGTATCCCCCCATGTTTTACCACATTCTGATCCTTTTTGACCCTCTCTGACATTCATTTCAACCTCACTCCCCGTCACTACTTTTTTGAGTTTTTTCAGGGCGATTCGCTTCCATGTCCCCTCTAATTCAACAGGGCTGCGACCCATGCCACGGATGCAAGTCTCTTTTTTTTTAGGTTCTCTTTCTCTTCATACACACCCACAAACTCCCTCCCGGTTCTTTTAAAAATTGGTGCCCCCCCCCCACATTGATCCTCCCTCCCTTAGTTCAATTTGTTGCTGGCATCCTTATACTCTTTTCGCGTTCCTGGAAACTGCCAGAGGGAATGTGACCCGCCCTCCATATTGTGAAGGAAAGGTTGCTGCTTATTTTCTTTTCGACTTAACGTCCCCTTCGTTATTAATGGTTGCATTTTGCTTCTGGATTTACTATTGTTGGCCCAGTCAGGCGTGTTTTTCATGAACTTCCGCTCATCTTTCTTCCTCCATTCTTTTTACCCACTTCTTTTCTCCCAGCACCTTTTGCATAACCCTTTTTCAAGATCACCAACGATCTCCCTTGTGCCACACACCAGATCACTTCTGTTACACCCCCCGATCACCTACCCCCACTGGCTGCATATAGGCGGCCCCTATTCCTTTTGTCGTGTTCACTAGTACTGCCCCTTTCTAAATTTCGTTCTTCCTCTCTTTTCGTTTTGTTTTTTTTTTTTTTTTTTTCCTTGAATGCCTTTGCTTGTCGAACGTTACTTGGATGCGCGCTACCTTTATCCTTTTCTTCCCGCCCCCCTCCTCACACTTCAAATTTCACCTTGTTTTGATGTTGCTAGTTTTACAGAGTCGGCTTTTTTTTCAGTTTCCCGCGTGATTGATCAAGGTCTTTCCCCCTCTTCTCAGTCCTTTTACTGTTCGGCAGGTTGATTTTATGACTGTTATGCCTTAATCACGGCCCTTTCCCCAAAAGCTGTTTCCCCAAGTTTCTGTCCCCTTGCTACTACCATTCACTTTTGCTCCGCTTCACCACTCCCCATGAACCTTTCAATTTTCTTTTTTTCCATGTCCTTTCAGTGGCCATTTGCTTTATCATTTTTCTTCCCGCCTATTCATCTCATTCTCATTTTCACACCGAGGTCAGGATCTTTTTCACCTTTGTTTTACTCCCATCAAAGTGCATCCATGGTGTTTTTTTTTTCCCCTGAGCTCCCCCTCCCTCCCCACAGTCAGACTTCCCGGATGCCGGGTATCTCAGTTTTCTTTCCTTACCCCACCAATCACGGGACTGGGCCCCTGTTTTCCCCCCCAATTTTCTCTTTTTCTTTCGGGTTCTTCCCAGTTCCCCCCCACCTTCTGAACCCAAATTCTCTTTTAATACATTTTATCGATGGGGCCTTCTTTTACATCTCACCTTTGGTGTATCACCTGCTTCATTTTTCCTGACAATCCACTCCTCTTCGGATTTTTTTCCTAACCAGCATTTTTTTAGGTCCCCTCAGCGTTTTTTTCTAATTCATTACTGTATTTTTTCAGGGCTCGACGTTATCCAAAATTGATAGGTTCTTCCTGTCCTTCGTGTCTCCCCCTTTCTCCAACAAACCCACTGATATATTCCAGGCCCCTGATTGGTTATGAACAATCTCCCCCTTTCCACGCCCCCCCCTTTATTTTTCTTTTTTTTCGACTATTTCCGTCTTTGAGGTTTGTTGACTGATTTAGTAGTTTTTTTTAAAGTTTCCTATAACTTTTCGCTTATTCCCCCTCCACCCAAACAGGACCCCCCCAACCCATTTTCCCTCCCCTCCCTTCTTCCCTTTTTCCCCAATTTCTCCTGTCGTCTTCGGTCCCAACACTAATGGTTGCTTCCCACCACCCCCAACTTCTCCTTTATTACATGGCTAGTCCCTCCTCCATCCCTTTTACGTCCCCTTGTCAAAATGATCTGCCACCCCTGTTGGCGATAGTGGAATTTTCTTTTTCACCCCTCCTTTTCCCCGATTCTCCCTTTCCCCAAACCAAAATCCTTCTATCCTTCCCTTATTTCCTTCAGCACCTTGGTCAGATCACGGAAGTACCTTTTCTGTGATCTTCTGTTTTTTTATAATTTCCCCCTTTGTGAAAAACTTTTTTTGGAAGGGTTATGCTTTGGAGATGAACGTCGCGGTGCTCTTTCGGTCCTCCCCTCCTCTTTATCAGTTGTTTTTGAGATCCCCCTCCCCACGATTAACTTCTCCACCAAATTTAACCCCCCGTGTTTTTTTTCCCCCCTAGGTTTTAAAGTATGCACCCAAACATGTAGGGAAGTCCCATATGGCCTTTTTTTTATATGCCCCACAGAAAGTTTTGGCAGCGCATTATTATTCTACCACTTTTTTTTGTTTCTTTCTTAACGTTCTTTGAAATACTCGCTTAACGCCCTGCCCCCCCTCCCCGACCATAATATCAGGCACCTCTTGATTTCTAATTGCCCCCTTTTTCCCTTCTCTTTTTTCCGTTCCCCCCCACAAGAGCGGTTTCCTAATCCGTTGCTCAAGGATTCCGTTTTTTTTCCCCCCCCCAGGCACCATGAGGCTTTTGTGCCCACTTCTTCATTAACGGGAGCGCCTTTCCTTTTTCCCTTGAAATGTCCGGATTTCATTTTTGGTTTGGGGTTTTCGGTTTTTGTTAAGCATACACCCCCCCTGAGCCCCCCCACGGACCACTGTTTAAACGCACGAAACCTCTACATCTTCCTTAAATTGCGCTCTCAAACTTAAATCCAACCGTGTTCTTTCTGCTGTTCAGCTCATTTTTGATTTGGCTATTACCTCCCCAACTCGCTGCAAGTTTAGTCATTCAGGTCCGGAGATTCCTTCCGGCTCCTCCCCCGGGTTCTCCTTAAAATTTCTCTTCCTTGGCCGTGCCCCCGCATACATTTTTACCCCTTTGTTGACCCCTTTCTTTTTGTAAGGCCTGCTCTTCATCTGTTTTGCTCATTCAAGCCTTTTGTGATCACAAAGGGCGCTTTTTTTTTGTTTCAACCTTTTTCCAGAACCGTATGAACGCCTCTTTGTGACTATCTTTCCCAGGGGTGTGCCCTTTACCTGACAGACCCCCCGTTCCCCTTTTTCGCAACTTTTTTTGCGCAAGTTTGTCAGTAAATATGTTTTTTTTTTTCCTCCCCTGAAGGATCCATCTAGTTGGCCCCTTGACCCAAGCCCCGTCTTCCCCTGTCTTCTTGCTGTCTTCCGTCTGTAATCTGGCTATTTCCCCTTTTCCCAACACTGTTTTGGGTATTAACCCACCGTTTCTTCCCCCCCCATGATCCCTCCCTTCGGGGCATTTGTTTTCGTGTCCCATACTGTATTTCTTATTTGCCCTTTGATTTTTTAGGACGATTATGTCTCACCTTTTCTTGGGCAAAAGTTGACAGCACTTCCTCCTGTTACTGTCCTTTTCCACCAGTTTCATTGGTCTGTCTTTCTATGAAGGAACGGTTAGTGCATTTCCAAGGTTAATGGTGGGACGGTTGCATCGCAGTTTCGTCAGGCCGAGTCAGTCTCCCCTCTTCCACTTACTCTCCACCGCGCATCGTTTTTTACTAATTATACTCATGGGGCTTTGTTTGCAGTCATCCAGGCATTTTCCAAAGGCTTCGCTTTTCAACGCTTTCCTTGAAACCACCCCCCTCCTCCGTCCTCTGGCAAACCGCTCTTCCCGTTTCCCCTTTATCCAACCGGCTTTAAACATTTTAAGTTTTCTTCGTTTTCTTCGAACGGGCGCTGGTTAATTTTTCGCGTCCAGAAGTTATCCTTTTCGGTTTATCACTTTTTCAGTTTTTTTTTTTTTAGCTCTCTTTGATCCTCCCTTTCATACCCCCTTCTTCTAACGATAAAGCCCTTATTATTCAACGACTTGAGTTCAACCCCTCACCATCCCCCCCTTTGAAAGCCTTTTTATCGTTGACATATCCGGTCCGGCTTGTTTTCCCCCTTTCTGCCATCGTTTTCTATCTTTCTCCACCTTTCTTCATTTGATCTCGTCTAACTATATGGCCGATGTCTGGCCCCCGTATGAGTTTTTATCTCAATTGTGATCCTTCCCCCCGTCCTTTTCCCCCCAATTTCTTCTTCCCCCCCCCACAACTCTCTCCCCAATCCTGCCAGCCCTTCTCTTGCATTGCCGTGCCTCCTGACCCCATTCCAATTTCAACCTGAACCCTGCGGCAAACGGTATCTTTTTTTTGTGGTCACCTTTTTTCCTATTCCGTGTTCCCAGTCGGTACTATTGCCACTTCCCAGATGCCCACAGAAGTTTTTCTTCCCTTTGGTTAGCTTTTTTCCATCCCTTCCTCCCTTGGTCCCCATTCGAGGGGTGTTTTAACATTTATGAAGCCCATCCTACGCCCTCCCTCTTTTTCCCTCCCCCTTTCCCCTTCTGAGGTTTTTCACTTTCTTTTGTTATTAAGAGTTCAGTGCATCGTTCCCCCCAACATATTGTATCGTGCCCAGTCCCCTCAATTTCTGCCCCTTCTTTATTCTTACCCGGGTTCCCACAACCTGTCCTATCTCCTTCCCAACCAATTTTTCGTCATAACCCTTAATGCTTGGACGTCTTACTTTCCTTTTGGTTTCCCCCCCCTCTGGGACCCGATAGGCCACCAAGAATTTTCCTGCGAGGTTCCCCCCACCATTACCCCGACCTTATTTTTCTTCCTTCTTTCCCCCCGAGTTGTTTCTTTCGCCCGTCTCATGGTTCTATGATTCGATAAGGACTTTTTTTCCCCCGGTATGTCCCATCTCTTCTGCACCTTCCTGCTTTTTTCTCCATGACCCCCCCCCCCTTTTTTCCCCCGTCCCTCCCTTCATTTGTGAAGCAGAGCCCCACCACACTTCATGGTGGAGTGCCGCCTCCTTTTTTTTTCCAACACCCTGTATTTTTGTAGTATCCTTTCAAGAGCCTCATTCTTGACCGTTTTCTTTTACCTTTTGAAGCTTTCTTCGTTTTCTGTTTAAAGTATTGCCGTGTTGGAGCCAATTTTTAACACTTAACCCCCCCCCCCCCCCCACACTTAACAACACCCTACCCTTCATTTCCTTCAATGGAACTATTTCTCTCCCTTTCCTTTGAAGTTCCAGTGGGCACAAGCGAATGGTGCAGGATTGATGGCCCCCCCCAATACCCAGGGCCCTTCCTCCCACCTAGTGTGTACGTTGCTGTCTTTCCCTTGTCCTTATTTTTCCCCCCACCTCCCCTTCGGGCCTTGCTTCGATTTATTTTTTCTTTGACCGGGGGCGTTAATTCATTTAAGCTTCTTTCCAAAGAATTCCCCTTTTGGCCACAAAAATTTTCTATGATAGATTTTCTGCCGCAATGCTTTGGTTCGCTCCTTCTTAATCTGTGAACGTGTGGAGCATTGGACAAATTTTCGCCCGGGCCTGGGCTCCTCCTGCCCGCGGTGCTTATTTAGGAATCTTCTTCCTCTCCTCCTCCTCCCGTTGGTGTGTTTCGCTCGCTTTTTTGTAAATACCGCCTTCCCTCCCAAAACATAAACCCAGGCCCGGTTTTAAAAGCGTTTTTCATCTCCCCAACTAATTGACTCCCCATTATACTCTTCCTTTTTCTTTCCACAACTCCCCCCTTTGCTGCCCCCCTCACTATATCCTTACCATTTTTTGTGGCCGGGGAATCTCTTGGGAATTCGGTCTCTTAAAGTAGGAAACCTCCTCCCTCCCCCCCACCGAACCTCCAGCCCTTGTGGCGTTTTGCTACTCCCCCTTTGTCCCTTTTTCCCCCCTCCCCTTCTGGGGAAGTACACAAAATAGTCCCATGCCCCCCCCCTGGGTACCAAATTCTCCCTTTTTTTTTCTCCCTCCTCCTGAGTTTTCCTGTGCCATTCCCCTCTCGCATCGTTCCCAAGTTTGAAATTTTCCCCTTCTAGGTTTTTGTTGTTGTTGTTTTCGCGTTTTTTTGTTTTTTCCTTGCCTCCTGAACCAACCCCCCCCCGGTTGAACCCTTCCACCGAAAACACCCCCCCCTTCACCCCTCCCTTTAAACCCCTTTCCCCTCCTTTCTTTTTTTCTCCCAAATGCATACTCACCTACGTTTGGGCTGCCGATGCTCTTCTGAATGATCTCGGGGTTGTTTTTACCCATGAGGCACTTATGCCTTGGTAACTTTTTTTTTCTCCTGGTGCTCCACTCCTTCTCCTGCCTTCGTATCCAGAACAGTTTGCCGCATTTGATTCCTATTCCTTACAGCCCGAGCTTATACTTAACCCCCCCTTTTATTTTGCCGCCAATTCTGGATTTGGGACCTCGCAGGAAATTCTTTTTCTTTTTTTCTCTCCCTTCGCCTTTGATGACACCCCCCTTGACATGTTTCATGCCAGGCCGTTGTATGACCCGGCGATAATTTTCCCTCTTTCTTCCCTTTGTTTTCCTGTCCTCCCCGACCAGGACCCCCAATTTCCCCTTTTTTTCTTTTGGCTCCAGGGGCATCTTCCCTATTGTTAGCGGACTGATCAGAAATCCGGCCTTCCCCTTGCCAGTTATATTCATGTTTTTGGTTCCTTCCCCTGCTTTTTTCCCCCTCAACTTTTACCCCCCCCACCCATGATTCAGTGTTTGATGTCGGAATAAACCGTTGCTTCCCACATTGACCTTGGGGCAATGGGGGAGCTGAAATACATATGATGAGGTATTTGATACAATGACTCCTATCCTCGTTGTTCAAACCTTTCTCCCCCCTCACGCCTCCCGTTTTCAGGGACGGCCCCCCTTGCAAGGTGCATTTTTATTAGCTCTCCCAAGGCCACGGATTGCCAGCGAAGTATTAATTTGCGTTTCTTTTTCTCCCTGTGGCTTTCGAAGTGTGGCCCGGCTGTTTTTCAGTTTCCCCCCCACTGAACTTATCGCACGCGCTTTTTTTTTAGTTTTCATAAAACCTCAGCGTCCCCCTTCGTAGCCACAGTTTTGACACGCCCTCAACGAGATCTCCCACTCGTTCCTAACGTTGAACACACTTTCGACTCTGTGAAAACTCTACCTAAAATTACAACAGGCTTTTTCCCCCCCTTTCGGCGTGTATCTCACTCCAATTCGTGGCGCTTGTACACAACAACCCCCCAGTCTTAGCGTTATCCGCATTTCTTCTTGTCGTTTTTAATATCTATATTTTTCCTTTGTTTTGAGCTTCCGTCACTTGGCATCTAAACCTTTTCCTGCCTAACGCTAACTCTTTGTACCGCGCCCACACTAAATGATTATCCCTGATACCGCCGCCCCCGCCATATACCTTCAGCCGGTTTTTTCCATGTACTGTATCGTTTTTTCCGTTTTCTGCGCTTTGTGTTCTTTGGAAATTTAAAGTGTGACTTATTTGTAATAGTTCACCTTTTTCTTTTAATGCTGCGGGCCCCGATTTTTTATCTGGACTAACCGAATTGTTCGACTTATTCTTTTGTATCCTGCCCCTCCTTCCCCAACTGCTGAGTCCCACCTCTCTCTACCCATGGCAAGACCCTTTTCACTTCTTGTGCACTCGTCCATATGACTCTATGAACTTTTTCTTCTCCCGCGTCAGTTTATTCGTCAAATGCTTGATATATAAGTGATCTTTTCGGCCTTTAAAATTCATCTGCATCAATAGCGTTTCTGTATGCATCCCACCTTCCCCATT
>Ga0179591_1295956_pt1 | contig 20293 bp, 19 predicted proteins | sample CZOMad2_1_08_16f_FD_182891 | JGI IMG/M metagenome (GOLD analysis project Ga0179591, IMG submission 182891) | Vadose zone soil fungal communities from Angelo Coast Range Reserve, California, USA - CZOMad2_1_08_16fungal (PacBio error correction) | ecosystem: Environmental > Terrestrial > Soil >... | reverse complement strand
TGTCATCAAGAGCCTTTCCTCCTACAACGATTTTTTGGAAATCCTCCCTACCGTTCTTCTCCCCTTTAGCGTGGTTCTTGAGAGTACACATCCCTTGCCTGTTCGGGCCTTTGGAAACTTTTTCTCTCTCGCGTCTTCATGATGCCCTCGTCCATTTCCTCCCTGGCGCGGAAGCCATTTCTTTTCTCCCCAAGTTGAAGCACCCCTTCCCCTTGTTCCCTTGCCCCGATGATATATCATTCTCGACCCACCACTCGAATGCCCGGGTTTTAGTCTCCACTTCCCGTCCCGTTCCCCCCCTTGATCGCCGCAAAACCGGATCCCTTTTGCGTTACCCCTATTTCTATTGTTTATATGATTGAGAATGTCCCCCTTTGTTCTCCCTTGATTATACCAAGTATAATACCCTTTGCGGACTTTAATGTTCGACGAACCCCCTTTTCTTTCTAGTTCACTCTAACCTCTTGGGCTTCTCGGATAGCGGCCTTAACATCAAGTCGTTCCTCAAAAGATCTCTTTTTTTCTCCCTTTTTTATGCCCCGATCCCAGTTTGCCCTTTAAGTTGGACCAGTACACTTCCCCTATCCATTGACCAGATTTTCCTTTCTTTGGTCCTTCCCCACATTAATTGATCAGAGTTTCCAGACCTGTGTCCGTATCCACCCGTCTTTATTGAATGTTTTGCACCCCCAGCCTTTTCCACTAAAGTTCAAGAACCGGAGCCTTTTAGGTCCCCCTCTCCTCTACCCCCAGGGTGATCTCAAAAGGACCTTTTTCTTTTTCTGCCAACTGTTTCCCGGTAGCTTGCCAAGACTCCCGATAGCAGGGTTTTTAGTAGCTCCTTTGACCCCTTCAGCCAGCCCGCCCCTCTTCCCTTTTTATACGTATTATGTAACTTGCAGGGCTAGTAGGTCGTCATTAGGGCTTCATGAGAAACCCCGGGGATCTGTGCCTGTGTCCAAATACCCCTGAAATTTTATAAATGACCCTTGCAGTAGACTCCTTTACTACCAGGACAAGGTGGAAGTGCGACTTCTTTTTTCTTCGTCGAATGGGCCTCCCATATTTCCCACACGTTTTGGAATCCCACCTGACCCCTTGATTTCGCCCTCAAGATCCATAAGACTTCCCCCTGAATTCGCGACAGTTCAAAAAGTCTTGGGAGCCCCTTTTCATTCCCCCCAACGTCATTGAAATGGAGGATGGCTTTCCCCTCCCCCTGATCCTTCCCGCAAGGACCCGGGCTTAACCAACTGGACCAAACTTCACAGTCTTTCCCCCTCTAATTCAGCTGACGCTCAACCGTCCCCACCTATCAGTTCATTATGAGCCTACGTAAGTCCAGGGTTATTTTCTTTCCCAAACCTTTAGGATCTAAATCAGCTATAATTGCCCTCTAGCCTGCTAGGGTTTTTACCCTTCACTCTACAATGTTTAAATTGACGCCCCCACTCTAATTTTTTTTACTCATCATATATGATCCAGATTTTCTTATATACCCTCTTTTTTTCTTCCTCTGAAGTTCTCCGAAGATAATCCCAAAACTTCCTGAGGCTGAGGGCCTTGAGGAAAACTTTTCCTCTCAATCTTTGATTTCTGGCCGATATTGCCTTTATGTGTGGTGGAAGTGACTGGTTTTTTTAACTGGCACCAACATGTTCCCCCCTCGGTTTAAAGGTTCGTCCCTCCCCCCCGCTCCTGGCAAGGCTCGTGCGTGCTAGCTTCTCCAATACAGACCCCAAGTTTTAGTATCCCCCCCCCAGCCGACTAAAGACGTCCTGCCCTTTCCCCTATCACTTTTCCCCAAAGGCATGGGTACACTCCCTTGTTGTAGGACCCCCCCCGCCGACTGTCCAACGTTCCCATCCCTCGTGGGACTTGCCCTCCCAGGACCTGACCAGCTTCAACCAGACCTTGGTCCCATTTTATTAGGACAATCCCTTACAGTCCAAAGGCCCCACCCGGATTATCTAAGCCAATATCTCCCCTTGTTTGAAAGGCCCCTGTTTTGCGATCCGACCAGATGAAAACTGGCATGCCTTCCGACTGAGCGGTTCCATCCTTGTCAGCCGAATGACCCACTTCTTCCGTAGGCACTCCAGAACCACAACCCCCTCATCTCTCTTTTTTCCGACTTTCAGTGGGGTGCAACCCCTGATCTCCCAACTTCAGCCTTTCGCATACTGCGAACGCCAGCACCTTAAGCAACCGACCCCCCCCTTCCCCCCCCGCTCTGATATCACCTTCCTCCCTCCTCCCGTTGGAACGGGAGACAATACTCTTTTTCCCCATCACCCCAAGATATTAGTCACTGGCAAACCACCTCCCAGGTGTCCCCCCCCCCCCCCCCCCTTTTTCTTTTTCTGATGTTAAAGATATTTTTTCCCTCCATGGGCATGAGCCCAAACCCTAACAAATGCTTTCCTTTTTCCCCTTTTTGTTAAACAATAAGTTGTGGTTGTTTTTTTAGCTCTCCCCCTCCGATTTCTTTAGTCCATTTCACCAACACTGTGAACTTATTTAATCCTTCCAAGAAAAATTTTCCTTTTTCAAATGGTGGAGGCCCCCGTTCTCCGCTGGGTGCCTTGGAATTCCTTGCATCGTGTCTAACCTCCAGTTCTAGCATTCTGGGAGCTATCCGTTTTTCCGAGGATCCCTTTTCGGATTATTCCTGTGCTGCTTTGAACCTTTACTTTCTCAAAGTGAAGTGTACCCTTCCCTTTCCAAAATGAAATCTTAACCAAACCATCCCCTCCCTTTTTGTTAGCGTACTTCCTGCTTTTTTTGAAGTTAATGGCACCCTTCTAATGTCAGAGTTTGCCCGTGGGGAAACTTCTCTTCTTTCCCCGCCTTGGTAAATTGCCAACCTAGGTTCCTGGTATGGAATAAGAGAAGGGGGGTCTATGTGATTCCCCGTTTCCGTGAACCTTTGGCCCCTATCCCTCACCCCCATACCCGGACCCCCCAGGATCCGACGGGCACTCCGGGGAAGTGTCCCCCACTCCCCCTCCCCCCACCCCTCCCCCCGTCTCCCCCTTTTTCTTGTCCCTTGCTCCACCTTCCTTCCGACTGATGGTTTCCTACCGGAACAGGTTTCTTCGTACCCAGGGAATGGTTCTCCCATGCTCTTCACATGGTCTTCTAGTAAGCCCCTCTTCTCTCTTTTTGGAGCATGGAGAAAAAACCGTCCTTTCTTCGACATCTCCCCCGAAACAGGATCCTTCCACTCTCCCTCCCCTTCCAAGTCACTCCGCCTGCCCCCTTCCCTTTCCCGTTTCCTTGAACGCTGTGAGTCCGGCCACCACCCGCCTCGGCTTCAGGGCTATCTTACTCGCACACCTTTGATTCTTCTGCCCTGACCAAATTTTTCCCTCTAAGCCCCCAGTTTTACTGATTTTGCTTAGAGATGCGCGTTTCCCCCCAAAGCTGAGCTCAGCTCTACCAGATCCACCTGTAGCGATTTTAGGAGAGTCCCCCCCCATCCCTTTCCCCAACCCCGGAAATGATTTTCACTATTCCTCCTACCCTAGATTAACTCCCAAATATTTAGGATCCACCCCCCCCAGGGGGTCCCCCCTTCTTTTCCCTCCAGAAGACATTCCTCTTTGATCAGTCCTTCCCTCTATGTGCAGAGTTTTTCCCCTCCCTGGACTTCTCCAGATTTGATTTGTGATCTTTACTCGCTGGCCTTTTAGCATGGCCTCCTGTTGATTTCAACCCTTTTACCTGCGTTACGAATCTTTTCGAAGGAGACACGGACCCGGATTTTCCCTGAGCGACGAGGGGACTTTCTCCTTTTACTTTTTCCGGGTAGCTCCCCATGAGTCATTCCTTCCGATGATCGGTCGGTCTTTCTACGGATCTCTCGTTTTTCTCACTTTTCCTCTTCTTTGTTAACCTTTTGCCAAAACACATGCCTTCTCCCCCCTTCATAGCGCGGATCTTAGCCCCCATAATGAGTTTGATGATTGAACAGACCCATGTCTTGTTCCCAGGGGACAGTTTTTGGATGGGCTCCTTCTCCTCTATCGGGTCAAGAAAACTTAGCCCTCCTCCCTTCCAAAGTGTCGTCCCTCTCCTTTTTTTCTAAACCTCGCCTGTTCATCCAGGCTTTCCAGATTTAGTGCTGCTCGTTGTCAAGCATCTGCGCCACCAGTAGATACTATGCTTTCCGGGCCCAAGGTTTTCCGCGGTCCCCTTTCCGCCATTCCATATATACGGGGGCAATCCCCGTGTGAGCGTCCTTAAGTAAGCGCCTTACTTTGAATAGCCATGATGTGCCCTTCAAACCAAGAAAAGATCCTCCCCTTTGTCTCCTGAAGCGCTTCCCCCAAGGTCGGTACAGGATGCCAATCCCTGAACTTCGTCCCTTCTTGAAGACACTAGTACTTGCCCTTTCCCCTTCTTTTCTGACCTCTCCTGATACCACTTTTTTCGGGCAAGCATGGCCACCTGGTGTCCCCCCTCCGTTTTCAGGTTTAATCTTCGTCCCTTTCCTCCATGTTGCCGACGTGGAACGTTGTCTCTCCCCCCCTTTTTTTTGTCGAAGTACCCAAAAAAGGTTTCCTTCCCCCTCTTTTCTTCCCGCAGCCCCACCTAGCGCCAAGTTGCATTCCTCAATAATTTACCCCTCGAGACGCTATCCTTTGAGACTCCAGCTGACCAGCCCCCTCCCCAGTTCTTTCTTAATACCTGAGACGGCGGTTTCAATCCCTCCCCGGACCTTTTCAGGTTGTGCAAGTGTCTTCCCCTTCGGCCCTTTTTCTCACTTTAATGTCACTGCGGTGGGAGACCCCTACTCTCCCCCTTTTTCCCATTTACTCGGGCACTGCAACTTTTTCCTATTCCCCTCCCCTTAGCCCGTCATTTTAGTAAACCCATATAACGTTCTACGGTTTCTTTCTCTGCTTTACCGCCCCCGTTTTTCTCCCTTCTCCGGCTCTTCATTGCAAGCCACCGCTGAATCCTTTTCCCCCGAGAGTTCTCTTTTATACCTAAGTGTTGTTGTGCCCCGCTCCCCCCCCCGAGGCACTGGTGAATCTCACATTTAATTTTCCATCAGAGACGCCAGTATCCCCCCCCCCTCGCCTCTTCGCCAGAAAGTAGTCCTTGAAATTCTTCTTACTGCATGACACCAAGACCTAATGAGGGATTCTGCTTTTCATCTTCTCTGCGGTTGCAATGCCCTCGTGAACAGTGACCTTTGAGTAATGCCCCCCCCTTCTCAGAAGTGAAGTCCCCTTCAATTTTCTTCCATCCTAGTTCTCATTGAGTTTAGCAGCACCTGCTAACCCCTTTCAGATTACCCCCCCCCACTTGGCCCCGTTTCAAGTTTGATTCAGCCCCCCGCGTCTTTATAACGCGGGACCACGTCTTCTTTTCGGGGTATCTCTGAGCACTCTGTTTGTCACCTTCTCTCGGATGCTTCTACCCGTCCCGGTCAGTCCCCCTTTACTTTGAATACCTTGTTCTCGTGTCCACGCTGCATGTTTTTCTTCCTCGTCCCTATTTAAACCCTTTAGCCACTGAAGCTTTGTCCAATGCACGATCAAGTTTATCTATCGTTTCATCCCCTTCCAGGTAATTGTTTTAGTAAAGCGCATTTCTTCCCGGTTTTTTTTTTTTTTCCTTTCTTCCAAGAGTTGTGCCTTCGCGAGTGGCCGCCCCTTCTTATGTGAGTCAGAAAAGAAGGTAGTCCTTCCCAGGGCACGCCCCTTCTCGTGTACTAGTTTATGAGGGGAGCTCAATTTCTCTGCTCCCAGGATGTATTGAAGCGACCCTTTTTTTCCCACCCTGGAAATTTATCATCCGCTTTGATTGGTCGATGAGTGAACCGCTCCCCCTCACTACTTCTCTCTGGATGACCAAGGCTGATTGTATGATTTTTGTAACGGTCTTTTATTCGTCGGTCGTAGGCTGAGTGCAAACCCTAAATTCCGCCTATCCCTTAGTAAAAACCCCCAAAGTAATTCTCACATGAAAGATTCTCCGCATTTGAGTTACTTTTTCCACCCGTCATCTTGGAGTGGGTCCGAAGAGCCGCGATCTTCGTAGTCCCGCATTGGGTTTCCCCGGCTCCCCATAGAGTTTTCCCCACCTCTTCTACAAAGACTTAGAATTAATCTCGGGGGGTTTTGTGGCGGTTTTTTTTTTTGTTTTTTTTTTGTTGGGCGGAGACCGCCCACCTCCCTATAGCAGGAGCTCCTCTCTCGAGGAAACCCCCCCTCCTCTTTCTACAGAAATAGCCCTTTTTTCTTCTTCCCCCCAGGTAGTTCCTGGAGCTCCGGCATACTACCTATATGAAGTACCTTCCCTGGAGACTTGTTCCATTCGCCCCCCCCCTCCCCCACGCGTCCCAAACTCATGCCGACTGCCCCTTCATTCCCAATTTCCTTCCCACCCTGCTTTTTATCTTCTCGCTCCAGGCAGTCCCTTTGTAATTCTTACCTAATGGGAAATCAACCGTTGTACCTTAAACCCTGACTCTCGATTGATATATTTTATGGCCACTAACATTATGGAGGTCTCTGTATCCTTTCCTTTGTGATCGATTTCCCAGCTCTCCCTCGAGACCCTCCTTGATCTAGTATGTTTCTCGTTATGCTCCCTCCTCCTTCCACGCCAAAATGACTAGATTCCCTCGGATTTCACTGTTTTACCTTTTTGAGGCCCTCCAGAATCCCTCTCATTTCTGCTCTTCGATATTTGAAGATTTTTTTCCTTTTTTTTCCCTGCAAGGGGACAGCGTTGATTCTGTAAATGGTTTTACACCTTTTCAGTATTTCATTACTCCTTTTCAGAAGTGCGCTGGCACTTTCAGTTCTTTCTCGGGAGAAAATAAAGGCCTTTCCTTTTGCTAAATGCCCGACCCAAAAGTCAAGCTAAAAGCCCCTTCCACTTAAACCCCCTTCTCCCCATTTCCCACCCGGCCCCGGTCCCCCCCATGAACTTTCCGGGGTTATTCACTGACCCCTTTCCTGCTCCCAGTACAGAACCACCTTTGACCCCTTTCATGCCACCCGCCAGGACCTTGACGAAGCAGCCTTCTCAGATACCCCCCCCTTTTACACTGCTTAACTTCCCCCCTCACCCTTCTAAGGATCAGACCGTGTCCCTTGCAAAGGACCTAACTGCTGTTGCGATCCCTTTCCTGGGACACTTCCCTTTGTTGCATCCCACGATTTTTCTTTGTGCCCAGAAGTATTGCTCCCCCCCTAGACCCCCTAAGAGGCCGAGCGACCCCAAGTATCTCTTTAATTTCTCATAGTGCCTGTCCCTCGAATATACACTCCGCAGTTGTCTATTTTTCTCTCCCCCCCGAAGAACCTTCCGCCACCGACCCCTTCTACCCTCTTCTCTGCTAATAGCGCTCCGTCCCCCCTTTTTCCACTTCTGTAACTTCTTCCCTAAACCACTCTTGAAGTTATTAAATATTTTTCACAATAAATTGGTGCTTTGCCAGATCAGAATTTTCATTTTTATCCAGTGGGGCATTTCTAATGCCCTTTACCCAAGGAGAGATCTATTGGTCATTCCTGTTTTACCTGTGGGTTTTTTGTTTTGTTTTTTTGTGGTTTCGGGGTTTTTTTTTTGGGTTACGTTTTTTTGGGTTTTTTTTTTGGCTACTCTTTTTTGGGTTAGGAGTCGAGACCTCTTTGGTCTTTCCAGTCTGAATCCCCACTTTCATTCCCCCGAAGAGTCCCGTTTTTCCTCAGTATCCACGAAAACAAGCGTTTTTTTACCCATTTTCTTGTAAACCTGTCAAGCATTCTCCTGTTGATTGGAAAAATTCCTCTTCTCTTTCTCCCACTCTCTCTCTTTATTCTCATACGGAGAGGTCTGATTTTAAGGTTTTCTTTTCAGCTGCCCAATGAATGGAGCAACCTCCCCTACCAGTTTTCTTTCTCGGAAAGGCCCCTGCCAACTAGTACAAAATGCCATCTCATCCTTGTGTGCAGAGGCCTCTGATTGATAGTTGTCCGTCTTAAGTACATGGAATAGTTCTGCCCTCCGGTGAAACCGTGGTAAAACCCCTTATTTTTCTCCCCTAGGTGATTTCTGAGGTTTCGGTCCCTTTACCCAAACCGGGCCGCTCTCGGGCTGCACGAGACGGTTTTTCCTATCTTCCTGTGATGTGTCCAAAGGTCCAGTCTTCTGGCTCCCGGGGGAGGTTTTCTTCCCTTTCACGTGGGTATGTCCCCCACGGGTCCCTGACTGGGGGTTTTAATACCCGGTACCCTTTTTTTTTCTTGTACCCGTTGGAGAAAATGGATTAAGGTTTTTAGTCCGTGCCCTTCATTTTTTTTGGGGGTTGATCAGGTTCACCTCAAACCTTTCATTTTGCCCTAGCTATAACTCCCTCCACATTCCTCGCCCTGCGGAACCCACTAGTACTACCCCGATTTTTTGACCGCGTTTTTCCCCCTTTCCACTTCTCGGACTTCCTGCAGAAACAAATTTCCCCCTCTTCAGTCCCCCCTGCCGCTCGCACCGCAGCTTTTTGCCTCGTTAACAACTTTCCAGAACTCGCCTAGAAGCTCCCTGTAATGGTGTCCCCCTCCACGTCCAGTTTTTCCCTTTCCCAACATCACAAGGAAGACCTTTTCATCTGAGCTTATTTTTTTTCAACCGGAAGATACCCTATTTTCACGAACCATTGGTTTCCCTTCTCCCCCCTCCCAATGCCCATATTTGCAGTCCCCCCCCCCTCCCAGGGGGTATGCCCATAGAGGAATCTTTACCCTCACTGGACTGCAGGCGAAGCCGGCAGTATCGTTAGCGGTGGTTTTTCCTGACGGGCTTCTGAAAAGATGATCCTTTTCCCTTTTGCCCCTCCAGGTGGGATCCCTTTTCTTTCACTCTCCTGGGGGTTTTTTAAGGCGTTTACATGCAGTTTTTATTCCCCTCCGGAGAGGAAGAAATGTCCCCCAGTTTGACCCCCCTCCTTTCTACTCTTAATGTTGTGATTTTCTCCAGATTTAGAATGACTCGATTAAGGGCTCCAATTAGAAGTTTCCCCCCAGTTCTCTCGGCGTTGGCGCTGGCCCCTTTTGGCCTCTATGGTTAACTGCTCACCATGTTCCTCACGTCCAAGTCTTCGCTCTTGCCCCCCCCAAGCCTTGAAGAAGATTCCCTGAAAGGGGTCAGCATTTTCCCTTTGTAGCATGGAATTGGAGTTGTAGCCTTGAGCAATTCTCCTTTTGGCTAATCAAGAATCAATACCCTTTCCCCCCTGAGACCCTTTTTCAAGTTCCTAGAGTACAGATCTACAAGAGCCTTTTTCTTAGTCTTCTTAATTTTTAGGGACTGTTGGTTGAAGTGCTACCTTATTACCCTCTTCGCCGTCTGCAGGGCAATTTCCGGCCCTGAGTTTTGGGGGACAGCTCCCTATGACACGATCCCTTCCCCCCCTTTTTAAATCCTAGAGTAAGGCCATTCCTCCGCTTACCGCGACGTTCCCTGGCCCCTGGGAATTTTCCCTTTTTTTTTACCACCCAAAATCCCTTCCCGATTGTTTTTTTAGAGGCCTTACGCGATTTCCACTTCCCCTTGCCACTTCCCGAAACCGTCGTTCCCTTTCAAAATGTACCTTTTTCTTCAATCTTTTCCCTCCTGCTCAAATTTTCATAGGGGAAAGGAGATTGTTCACAAGATCCATGTCGACCGAGTGAGGTTGCAGTCTGCGATTTTTCCGCCCGTTGTGTGACGCGGACCCCCCCCCCCCTTTTTCCTTGAGACAGCCCATTAAAAAAGGGTCCTTCCAATTCGGTTCCGACCTCAACGGCCTCCCCCCCCCCAATGAAACAGCTCAATCCTTCACAGATCTCCCTCGGCATTTTTTGTCCCGGACTTATTTAAGATCAAGACCAACAATTTTGAGTAGATTAACGAGATTCCCTTCATGTTCCCCCCTCCAAAACGGATTCTTTAGGTGTCCCCCCCCCCCCCCCCCCCCCCACCCCCCCCCCCCCACCCACCAACCTGCATCCTCCGAGGTGTTCCCTTTCCCTCCCCTTGTGCCGAATAAATTGAGGTCCTTGCCCTTCCGAGTGGCATTAAGAAATCAGCGCGATATATCCCTGGTCCGAACGGATTATGGGTTTGACTCTCCCCTCCCCCTATACTTCCCCCCTTGTATGGACTCGATGACAGCTTTATGGCCTGACGGCGCGGGTCAGGGACAGCTTCAAGTTCTAATTCCCCCCCTTTTTTCCGCGTTATCTCTCTCTTTCCCCTCCTTTTTTTCTGAGCTCTCCCGTCTGAGGCCCTTGAAATACTCACTGACTTTCTTCCCTTCGCAGCATGCCGATCACAAACGTTCCTCGAAGACGGCTTTTTCTCCGGTAGATGTGTTAAGTGAGATCCCCCCCTCCCTCTTTTTTCTTACTCATAGAGCGTTTTCTTGCCTATGTCTTTCACCCTTTTCCGAGGCCCTCCCCAAGTTATTCTCCCCCGCATTTTTCCTTTTCCAAGACCATTTACCCCCTTCCTCTCTCGCTTCAGTGAGTTTCCCTCTCCCTTAAAGGAATGAGGGTGTCTCCCATGACGGAAGTACTTTCCCCCCCCTCTCACTTCGTTATAATATGGAGTCTAACCTTAGATATGGCTCTGATTGATATCTATGTGAAACTTTACTGAGATGTTTTTCCCCCCCAGCCAAGCGTCTTTAAAATTTGGGACCGCCTTTTGCACTCCCCCCCCCTTTTTTTTTCCTCTCTACGTTTACAAGGGAACGGGTTTCCTCTTTCTTAGTAAAACTTCACGGAGGTCGACAGATTTGCCCCTCCCCATAACCGAAAAGATAAAAGTTTTTTCGACCCTCTCTTTCTCTGACCAGGTAGTTTATGTAGTACCCAGCATTCCTTTTTATTCTGCATCCTTTAAATGATAGATAGCTCTTTTTTCCCCTGAAACTCCGGGAGTCTCTGTTGTTTCTTTTTCCTCCCCTAAGGGTCCCCCTCACTCGAACTCTCCCAGGTCCTATGCGCCCTCTCCCGGATGGCTATTGAAAAGGATGATCTTTCCTCGCCCGGTAGTCCAGGAAGAAAGTGCCATTCCTTCTCATATACGGACGGGTTCTGCAAGATGATTGTCCCCTCCCCTCTCCTCCCAAGAGAGCCTTTGCCCAAACTTCTCTCTTGTCCCCTTGCGACCGTGCTTCTCTTCCTGTTGGTACGTGAATCTTGACACACACGGCCTCTTTTCCCCCCTGCTCCCATCAACGGCGTTATACCCACCTTTCTTTGACAGCATTGATTAAGCTCCCTGGCCAGGTGTTTTGACGCTCTCCAGAGATGGATTAGTCCGCCCTTGGTCCCCGGGCTAACCATAGACAAGTTCCCACCATCCCCTTTCTCCTCCAGTAGCATTCTCCCCCCCCTCTCCCCTTCCAGGCCAATGCCCGCGATCGAAAGGAACACATTCTGACCTGCCCCGACAGGCACCCTTCCTTTAATTTCTCGCGCCCCCAGTCCCACGCCGGATGAAGAGGCATGCTCCCATGTTCCCAGAAATATTCCCCCCCTGCTTACCAGCCCCCCATATAATTTTGATGCCTCCCAAGAATGAAAACCCCAGGCTGTTTCCGTAAGTCCCTTAGTAATTCCTTACTTTGCAGACCCCCCCCTGTGTGTGTAGCTCAACCCAGAAGAGGTGCTTTTTCTCTCTTCCATAGGTCCACATCCTTTTTTGCATTTCTCCCTGTGTCGTTCCTCAGAGAGCCCTCTCCCCGCCCGCATGACTTAGCGTTAGGTTCACTTTCCTGACATTACCGAACCAACGACCCTTTTGCTCTGAGGATTCCCCTTTCCCTTTCCGAGTTCCCCCTCCCCCCCGCTTTTTGCCGAAGTCTACCTTGAACCGATTTTCCTTTTGTGTCTTTTCCTGTTTTCTCATTGTCCATCCCCCCTACGGTTGACACTGGTCCTCCAGCCCCCGAAGGGCCTGATGGTTGCTTCTCTTTCTTATTTCTTTATAAAACAGAGAAAGTTTCTTTTCATGCTCCCAACAGGACGCCCGTAAAGATCCCCCTCCCCCCCCTCCTCTCCCCCTTTTTTCCCCCCAACTTCCGGGGGGTAAAACCGCCCCCGGGTGGTCTTGCATCTGGCCTACTACCACTCTGGACCTGGGAACATGCCCCCTCAATCAAATTCCAAGCGCAGAAGGTGCTCTTTAAATACCTGAAAAGTATCCCCCCTCCTTCAACCGGGCTCCTTCGCCCGCGGTCTGGGTTGCGGAAATAGTCTTATTCCCCCCCTCTCAGCGAAGTTGACCTTTTCCTCTCAAGGAATACTGGAGGTGGCCCCATGACGGTCCTGAAGAATTTTCTTTTCCCCCCCCCCTCTGCCGACGTTGAACACCCTCTCTCTTGTCGTTTTGACGCCCAGGCAGTGTGACCCAATTTCCCCGCCTTCGTAAAATTCCCTGTTCTCACTCTTGTCCTCTCAACTCTTCCATTACCTCCGAATTCCCTCTCCCATCCCGCTCGGCTATGATACATACGTGCATTGAGGAATGTTTATAAAAAGTCCCCCTCCCTTTCTTCACGTTCACGCAGAACGGCGTTTCCCCCCTGATGTTTTTATAAGGATTTCTTTGCCTTCTCCCTGGTTAATGAGAACTGCACCCCCCCAGCTCTCCTTTTACAATTTGATTTTTTTTTTTTTTTTTTTTTTTTTTTTCTCCCTCCCTTTGTGTTCTGAGAGGATCTTTTCTCCCCTCTTTTCATTTTTCCCCCCTCCTTAGAAACAACAAACCCCATTCCTCAATCAGGACATCATTAGATAAACCAAATAATGAGTGGGTTCCCCCGTGATTTGAGGTAAAACCTTTCTCCTAGCTTTTTATTTGGAACCCAAATTAATGATACTTGTCTCATACGAGTAGAATATCCGGTAGAGGCCCCCCACTCCGTCTGTCTTGGATTTCTCCGTTCTCCGAGGTGAGCATTGAAAATTTCATGGACTCAAGATGCTGCTACCCCCGTCGGCCCTTCGCAACCAAATCCCTCTTCCCCCACATGCAAATAAGATTGTTTCCCCCGGCCTTTCACTTTAAGGTGATGAACCCCGGTCCTTCCCAAGTCATATGTAACCTGTCAGCCTCTTCAAATGGGAACCTGTCCTACTAGACCCCCAGCGAAAGGTTACAGTCTGGAAAAAGGCCTGACCCCAAACCCTCCGACCCCCTGCAGGCCTAGGCTGCCCTTCGCCCCAATCTTTGGAAGATTCCGGATGGAGGGGAAGCTGGAAGGATCATAAGAGAAAAAACCGACACACCCCAGTCCCCGAGTGGCGAATGACGAGAGACCTTACTCCCCCCCTCACCTCCCCCTTTTTTCCCCGGGTTCCCTTGCGTTCCGGTACCCCCGGGTAAAACCCTCGGTTTCTCCTTTCCTTCGGAGTGTGGTCCTCACCGCCACGGGTTTTTGCTCCAAAAGGAATGTGTTGGCTCCACCTTCATATTAAAGTTTTGATTACTCTTCCGGCCAGCTCTGGGTTTCCTCCCCTTTGAGAACCCAGAAAGTCCCCCTTCCTTTATGTTTTTTACCCGGATAAAGCCACCTTTAGTCCTAGAGACCTGAGTACGAATCTTCCCCACAGCTTGAAAAATGTCTCATGGCCCCTTTTTAAACTCCTCGGTCACCTCATAGGCACCCCCAACCAGGACCTCCCCTTTTCATCCCCCCCCTGCCCTGTCCGAAAAACCTCTCGGAAGGAGGATTTACACTCACGTGACCTCCCATCGCAATGCCACGCTCGTTCCTTGGGGGAGTTCGGGTCGTTTTTTAGTCATGCCCAAGAAGAAGGTTCCCCCTTTCCCCGCGAGGAGGGCTAGCCTCGACTCTCGGAGTCACCCGGTTCACGTACAAGGTCTTCCAATGGCCGGAAATGTCTCTTCCCGTTTAAACGATCAATTGCCGCTGTAGTATCCATCCAACCAAGGTTCTCATTTTCTGAGGAACTGCCTCCCTTCTATGATGCTCTATCCTTCCGTATGGGCAACGGGTGTTTTTTAGGACGGAACTTTCTCCTGCTGCTATTTTCCGCCTGGACGAATTTGTTTATCTTTTGAACATTATAGAACTGCGGGACTGCTGCCATCCTATTATTACGACCTTTCTATCCTGCCCCTGTTCCAGTTTGCCGCTGCCTCTTCCATAATCGGATTTTGATCCCCCTATTAGCTGAATGCTAGTCTTCTCGTCGGTTTCGCATTGGTAAGTTACTCGACCGCTGTTCTGCCCACTTTTCCTTTTTCAGGGGCCAACCATTACCGCCTTACAAGGCCGGGATCTTCAACAACTGAATTGAAGGTTTTTTTCTTCCCGTCCCTTCCGAGGCCGAGAAGTGTCATTTTTGGAATGGGCGTGGACGGGCTCCTTGGTCCATAAAAGACCACCTCTCCTCCCGAACTCATGCGTGTAGAAGAGCTATCCCCCAGCTTCCCTACCAGGCGGCGGAGAGTCGTTTTTAATTAAAGGATTGTAAAAGCCTTATTCTCCCCTCGATGAGCCGCAATGGAAAGTGTCCCTCCGAGTCCCCAAAGTTTGAGTTCCTCTACGGTTTCCCCCCATCTCCAAATCCGTTCTCCTCCCGGCTTACGCCTAGTTTTAAAGCGCCTCCGTTCCCCCTTTTTTTCCAGGCCCTAAATGTTGTCCTTTCCCCCCAATCCCCTCCCCCTCATAACACGCTTTGGGGAGCGCCCACTTTACGCTTCCCCTGATTTTCCAGGAGCAAGACAGAAAAACCTTTAGCCACTTCTGTCCTCCCATCCTCTTGCCACGGAAGGAAACGATAGCTCACCCTCTTCAGGTCTTGCTGGCCACAACTCTCCTGTTCTCGCCTTTCCTTGCAATTTCGATACAGATTCATTCCCTTTCGTTCAACCAAGAGAACAAGGGTTTTTAGTATTCCCCGGGTACTCAGGGTTCTAGACTCCCCCCACTCTGCCCATACCCACGTTTGACATCTTCCCCCCTCCCTCCTCCAACTCTTTCCTCTCGGTTGGAGATTCCAGCTGCTACTCCGCCAAGTGGATAACTTTGTAGATTCTTCCCCCTTTCCCCTTTTTTTCTCTCAACATGGCTTTTTCAGGTGCGTCCCAGCACTACCTCGAGGTACGTCCCCTTCCTTGACCTGGGAGAAAACCTTTCCCTCCTTTCTTGAATTTTTTTATTCAAGACAGCGCTTTCCCTCCATTACTCTAGGTTTTGTCCATCTCACGGCCCCCCATTGACCAGGCATCTTTTATGGAGAGGTGCCTCTTTTCCTGCTAGGCGCCTTCGAAAATTCTGAGGAATTAAACCTTCGCGATCGTCCTATCTTCCTCTCCCTAAGTTGATTTGATCATAACGCTCTCGTTCCTTTTTTTTCCCTCCTCCCCTTGAATGGGCTGTCACTTACTTGCCTGAAGCATCTCCCCCCTGTTTTTCTTCCCAGACCGGAGTAAGGTAGATTGTTTCCTGATTCCGTCCTTTCTTTTTCCGTCTGGAATGAGCGCGCTTGCTGCATTCTTCAGGTCCAGGTTCAGGGCGAAGTTTACCTCCCATGGATCAGTTCATTAAAGACCCCCTTTACGGCCGCGTATCATTTTCGCGAACCTTCACAACACTTTTTTTTCTTTGGTTTCGATCAACATTGCCGGCCTTCCTCAATGATCGAGCAACACTGCGCATTATTAGTCTCCCGCGTATCCTTGGCTTTTTATTGCTTAATATGTGCACCTTCTGTTTTTTCTAAACGTCCAGGTCCCTACCCTTGGGAATTTCGCGCATCAAACCTTATTTTTTTCTCTAAACGCTGCCAGGTTCTCCTAGAGTCCGAAGACAGAAAATTCCCCCTTCTTTCTCCCCCCCCAGAGACTTTTGTGGAAGCAATCTCCTTGCCCATACCAATGTGAGCGATTCAGCTTTGAAAAGCAGTATGTAGTAAAAGAACTTTGCCCCCCCGTTTTCTTTCTTCCCCTACTCCGCTTGATGAAACGCGAGTGCCTCCAACCAGCGTCCCTGTGTGTGGGAAGCACCGAAGGTCCTTTTGCAGGACTTTTTTGGTTACTGCCTCTATGCAGGACCTTAACTTCGTTCTATTCCAGAGATCTCAGAGAACCTCTGACGCCCTTGTACTCATTGAGCCCTCGATAGATCTTAGAGATTATTGACACACGTCCCTTTCACTTCCCTTAATGATGAAAGGCTCTTTTTATATCTCCTGAGCACTGTGCATGGTCGTCTTTTGAGCGTATATTTGTCCACTTTGTGATCAGGAGCAAAACACAATAGACCTTTACTATCGGATTGCCGTTACTACACAGGGCCCTCGATTGGGTCTCTGAGCTCCTCCGATGTTTTCGTAGTACGTCCTGGTTGTCCCTTCACTTCTGCTACTCCCCCTTTTGACTTAAGTAGAAGTCTCCAGTCCCCCTTACCCTCTGCCATCAAGCGCATCTATACCCCCCACCTCGGGAGGAACTCTCCGGCGGAAAAAGTAATGGGTCATTTCTTCTCTTCTATGGCGCATCGAGGCGCTAAACTTGCACTCTTCCACCATGGCGAGTTACACCATCTGTCAGACGCCCTTCCCTTCAAACTCTCCCCCCATCGGCCTTCTGGCCCATTCAGTCCGGTTCGTCCTACTTCATTTGGGCACTACATTTTTTGATTACTCATACTCTATGTTGTCTCGATTTTAGAGCGAACAAATACACATTTTACTTTCCCTTTCTATTGAGAATTCGTGACTCCTTTGCGCCTGATAGCTCAGCGTTCCTTCTCCAGATGTTTCGGTTAGACTTTAGTCCCCCTCCAACCCCCCTGCCTGAGTCTGCGGGCTGGATGTGAACTGTAGCTTCACCATCCCTTAGATTGAGAAGGCGATATTCTTTGACTCATGTGTGTTGGCTCAGTCCGACTTAAAATGTTTCTTTCCAGTTAAAGAGGGGGTCATGCTTCGTCTTAGTTTTTATGGCCCTTTCGTAGGTCGGGATAGCTATCTAAACTACCGCGACTTTCTTTGGCGACATTTTACCCACTAGAAAGTTTTTACGCCCTCCCCACTAGAAATTTGCCCAAACTGTGTCCCACATGAAAACGGGTAACGGGTTTTTTCCCAGAATCCCTCCAGTACCGACCTTTGGAAACGGGTACATTTCAAAAAGGAAAAGTTGCAACTAAGCATGAGGAATGGGTGAACCCCCGACATAAAAGAGTCAAGGTCTTCTCAGCCCGCCTTAGGGAAGCGGTTAAAGGATCCATTCTGTTTTTTTTTTCCAAGTCCCTGAAGTTCAACCTTCAAGCTTCATGATAACTGAGTGTGAAATGGTTTTCCATTCTAGCGAACCCACCCCAAAGTCAGACTTGTCTTGGAATCGTTGCGTGGTTTTCACCATTCTCCACGCCAAAATCATGTTTCATCAGGGAAACTCCTCCTCCGTAACAGCGTCCAACGTCCGGAACCCGTCTCCTTAACGACCGAGTCCCCTGGTTTGGGGGTTGGGAATGGACCCCCTCCCCCCATTCGGCTTGACTCAAGCCCGGGGCCCCCGCTGATTTGGTTTTTCCTGATGTCCCGGTCATTGGCACAAGTGTGTGGCATGTAGGGCAAAGCCTTTTTTCGCTCTCTTTCCCCTTCTTTTCTCTCCGTTGTTTTTTGTTCTCCCTACTCTGTTTTTCATCATGCCCCAAAGTATAATTCACTATCGGGCCCCCCCCCAGCAAAGATGGCGTTACCCTCTGGAGGCCCCGTTCCTTCCGTTGGATTCAGTTGTAGCAATTCCGTTTCTGTATCAACTGGTTGACCAGCCGCTGATTAGTGGCTCTTGGAGCCTTACATGTCAAAACGTTACCCTATGAAGTTACTAGCCCCACAACTGAAACAGAGAAAAAATTCATTCTTCCGTCGGGTGTCTCGTCGGATTTATAGTTTCAGGCTGATATGAACGAATGCAGCCTTCTGAATTGACCATCGTCACCCGTGGGCCCCATGCATCGGACGCCTCCGGGGTACTTGCCCTTTGACTGGCGGATGTTTCTTACTCCGAGTTCCGACTGTCTGCTGTCGGTTTTTCTCTCCAATTCCCCCGGCTTTTGAATAATTGCGGGCCGGTTTGATACCCGGGTCACGGTCTCTCAGAGGTCCGTGGGGCTACCCCTCTAACTGGTTTTTTTCCTCCCAGTTTGTTGCTGCAAATGGCTTTAAACCATAAATTCTTGGACCGTGCCTTTACTTCGTCTTGGTTCATTTCCCCTCCACTGTCCGGTCTTTCCTTATACCCTGCCCCCAGGGAACAGCACCGACCTGCGGAAAGAGTAAGTAACGTTCTGAACGATTTTCCCCCCGAATGGTTTTCCCCACAGTTAAGGGAAAATGCAACAGGCCCCAACCATGAAATGTAAGACTCTTCTAGCCCCTCGGGTAGCTTCGCCCCTCGACCAAAAGTTCCGCCCGCCTGCTCAGGTCATGGGGGGGTGTTGACCCCTGAACGTCACCTAACCGCCGATGGAACGCGAGCTAATCGAGCTTAGTATAAAAAAGTCGTTTAATCCTCAGGAAATCGTTCCCGAGGAGGTTGGTGTGGTTTTGGGTCATGCACAGATGACGTGATACACACAGGGGGTATTGCCCTTACGGCTTTTGACTGTCTTCTGCAGAATTCTTTTGTCAGGGAGGAACCGGGCAGCGATGAGAGACCTCCCTGGTACGCATTGGGCATAGGTGCTCCAAAAGTTCATTCTCTTCCTTCCGGTATAGACTGGTCCTTCATGACTTTCCTAGAGAGGAAGTTCGTCTGTGTTCGTCGATCGCTCTCTGTTTCTTCTATGGTCTATTGTTAGTTCCGGTAAGTCAGAGGTGGCGAGGCACTGGGGTTTTTGCCCCAACATGAGCTCACGAAGCCCGGCGACTTTTTTTGGAGTTGAAACGAAATCCTTCGCGCTCCGGCAGTTTCCTGGCTTGGGATTCGTCGATATCTACGGGTGGCAGACCCTCCTTACACTTCACGGGCCCATAACTAAAGAGAAAGTTCAAAAGGCTTTGCATCCGACTCTTTGAAGTCTTTAGTTTGTTTTCTCTCTTGCAACCCGTCGACGGCCGGCCCACCCCAGGGTCCTGCAGAGAACCTGAGACCCATCTCCGGGTATTCCCAACGTATCCTCAGAAGCGAGGAACCGCGAAGTCTGGGGCCCCCCCCCCCTTTTCTGGCTTTCCTTCCTTCCCCCATCCCCTCACAGATCCCCCAGAGGAGTGGATTTTCCTCACCCTCTGACACTTTTCGTTCACCTCTTCCCCCCGAAGCACCGTCGTCAAGGCGCTTGTCTACTTTCTTGACAACGTCCTTGAAAATCTCGCTCAACCTGTTCTTCGTATAGGAGGACCAAAGTCTCGGTTCACCGAGTGCGGGCCTTTCCAGCGTTATCAAATGGATTTGAAAGCCCTCTCACCCCCCCCCCTTTGATGCCACTTCCCCAAAGGTCCGACCTTGGGTATACGCCCAGCCGATCCTTCTCACCCTTTCCCAAGATTTCCCATAGGGCTTTTTCCCCCTCCGATCGCCAATTGTTCCCGTCTGATCCCATTGAGACCCCTCCCTTTCCCTTAAAGGGCGTCCCTTTTCCGACAGCAATGATTCGTTCCGTTTCGAATTTACTGACACTTTTTTGACTCCGTTTTTCCGCTTTCTCTCATTACCCGTTCCGATTCTCGCCCCTCCCGCCGCTCTCTCTTCCTTTTTGGCATCTAAAGGCACCTACGTTCTGTTCCGCCCCCCGTTGTGATCTTCTGCTTCTACCCATGCGGAATTCACCGTCTGAGCGTGCCTCCTCCACTCTTCTCTAAAACGCCCGGACTGGTGAATTCCTCCCCGGAATGTTCTTCCGGCAGCCTTCACCACATCTTGCAAGCTCCCCTAAAGGAGGCTACGGTTGCTTCAGAGTCACCCAGAAGCCTGGCTCTCTCCTTTTCCAGCGCGCCCATGATGCCCCCATCGAACAGTGATTTTTTTCTTGGACCTCTAGCCAATAAATTGAAACAGGCTCGTCTGGGTCGCCACATGAGTTCACTTCTTTTTTTCGATCCAATTTCCGGCCTCTCAAAGTGATTCTTCCCCTCTTTTATCAGCTGGAGTCCCCAAAGCCGGGCGTCTTTCTCTGTGCCAATTGCGCGTTATTTCAAGACCCCAGTAAACTTTGTTTTCACTTTCTTTCTCTACACCGTTGTTCCTAGGTATGAAAAGATGCCAGGTTCATACTTCGCAGAGACACCTCACACTCATTCCCCCTGTGAATCTTTTTTTACCATCA
>Ga0179591_1336066_pt1 | contig 20297 bp, 23 predicted proteins | sample CZOMad2_1_08_16f_FD_182891 | JGI IMG/M metagenome (GOLD analysis project Ga0179591, IMG submission 182891) | Vadose zone soil fungal communities from Angelo Coast Range Reserve, California, USA - CZOMad2_1_08_16fungal (PacBio error correction) | ecosystem: Environmental > Terrestrial > Soil >... | reverse complement strand
TCTAGACCACTCCCAGGTCTGAGGCTTCTGCGCCTGCCGCTCGAACATGTTCTTCGCGGAATTCTGCTGAATCGCCCGACCCTTGGGGCAAGAAATTTTTCATACCGTTTAAGGCGTTTTGTTTATCTTGACCCTTTTCCACAAGTCAAAAATGAGAGACCCAGCTTAGATCGTCACCTTTTAATCCCCCCATGCGTTGCCCTGTTCCCCTTTTGGCTCTCGAGTGCGGCCGGCTTCGTCGGTGTCACCTTCTGGGCGATAAGTGGAAGTTCCCCTCTCTTGACATTTATACGGTCCGTTTTCCCCGACCCCCTTTTCTCTGGCGTTTTCTGCTTTCCCTGATTTTTATAGAGTTCGGCGCGTTCTGCCCGGTTGAGTCCGACGCGTGGATTTTGCTTTTTCTTCCTTTCCGCTTGTTTTACGAAAACTTCTCCTCCTTTACCCCCCCCCCCCCTTTGTCGTCAACGCTTTTCTGGACGCAATTTTTTTTCTTTTGGTCGAGGTTCCGGGTTTCGGTGATGGTGCCTGTCGCGACAAGAAGGATAAAGATGCTTTAGGCGCCAGGTGCAAGGATCCCAGTTCCTTCTGCCTTGAGTTTAGTTGGTTGAGAATTCCTTCCATGGATGGAAGGACAAGTGGAAATCTTCCCTAAGCACTGGATTGGTTTCTCGGTCAAGAACACCCCGGCTTGCCCTTCATAAGACTTGCGGGACATTCCGTCCTCAGGACGTTTAGCCAATATTCATCTCTTAGCGTGCCCGCGCTTTTCCCATCACTCCCGGTGGCAAGCTGCGGCGTACTAAAACTTGCTTCATATTTCTGGCAATCGCGATGTTTTTCCCTTGCCTATGATGAATCTTTGCTCCTTTCCTCCCAGAATGACCAAAGGCCCATAAGCACGAAAGAAGGTAACCAATATTTTTGTTCTGGGGTGGAGCTTGTCTCAACCCTCAAAAAAGGTCCTTCTTTACTTTAAGGGCCTTTTGACTAAGATCCGAATTGCCGAGCTCGCCCCCCCGCCCGTGCCTTTTAGTGTGTCCAATTTTCTCCCATCGTCTGCCACCGTTTACCCCTTCTTTTTTCTCGACATCCACGCGCTGGGACGAGCGAAGGATTGTATGCTAACTGTGGCACCTCTCATTTTTTTCGCGGGTGTAGAAGCCTTTTCCCACCCCCCCCTTCCGAACAAGCAGGTCGAGAACACTCCTCCTTGCGGTCCCTCTGCTCCATTTTTTGTCCTTCAACCAAGCTCTCCTTTTTTATCCCGACAGCGGATTTCCGCTGCCCACCAAGACTGACCCCTGTGCTATACGAGTACTATTTCCTGATGTCAAGGAGTCCCCGTCCCTTACGCTAATAGGTCAACGGATTCAGGTGAGGGACAGGCTTTTCTTCTACTTCCTTCTTTTTGCTCTGACTAGAATAGCTCCCCTCGTATTTTTCCCCAGGCCGCGTGTCCGACTATTCTTCCCCCCCCTTTTGAATCCTGCATCCATCCCAGAAGCTTTTCAAACCTCCGATTTGGTTCCTGCCCTCTCCCCCATGCGAAAAGTAACATCTTTTCTGCTATGTGTCGTTTTGTACGCCGCGTCCGCCCAGTGTGGACAGGTACTATTCGTCTGTTAGTTTTTGAAATTAATCGGTTCCTTTCTTTTCCTTTACGATGCAGCTACCTCCCCCTTCCTTAATAAAACGTTCCAAGGACTCCTTTTTCTGTCTACATGGAAAACTGGCGGTCTTATGAACGGTGACCCTTTCTTCTGTTCCTCTGACGGACTCCCAATCCCTTCCCTTTTCATTCTTTTTAATTAGTGTCCCCTTTCCTCCCTGAACCTTTCTCGAAGGCCTACGGCGACGCAGCGATTTCGGAGAGTGTGTTCCTGATAGAAAGGCAGTTCGCCGACTTCCCCCTCAGTCCTTTTTTAGAGCAGCGCTAACCAGTATCTCGCGTCGGAGCTTAGCAAGTCTCTGTCAGCAGCCTTCAGGTTCCCCCCCTGGGTGCAGTACCCCATTTCGTCTTTAAAACGCATCCGCGAGTTCCCCCCCTGATCAATTAGCTCTTTTTTTTTTCCCTTTTCCCTTTTCGGTCTAGTCACTGATTTCGTGCCCTCCCTCCCCAAGGCTGGCGCACGAAGCCTCCTGATGTTTCGGTCGCCTCTTACGCGGCTTAACGGTCGGAAGGACAGTTCCAGAGGCGAAAACTTACGTTCCTGACCCTTCAGAGAAGAAGGATGGCGTGTTTCCACTTCCCTTCCGGTGTGGTTTCGAATGGCCCTCAGTTTCTTTTGCTTCAGGAATTTTCAACGGATTTCGCGCCTGAATTGTGATACCCTTTTAGACATTTTTAGGCTCATCCTCCCTTATTTTTCTCGTGTCGGTTTTCCGATTTTTCTTTTTCGTGGTATCTTTCTACTTTCTTGCCCCTCTTTTACGACGTCAGACAAGTGTCGATGCCGCTTGCGAATGGTGCTGCCTATCTTCTCCTCGTGTTGTTGGGAGTCTCTGCGTCCTTTTAGCAAGCGCGCAATCGAACGTTGGTTCTTCTTTCCTCATAGTTTTTCAGAATCTTGGCGTCACTTGACGCCCCTCCCTCTCTTTCGTCCTGCGGGAAATGCTCTCAGCTTTGCGCTGAAACCAGTTGCGACTGACTAGCTTCTTCTTTCCGGACAGCCTCTTCCCTTCCTTCCCCCAACCCCCTGGTTGTCCATGGCGCCACAGATCTGAGGTATCCCTTATTTTTCCCCAACTCTAGCGTCGATCTGTTTCGTCTCGCATGAGAGGTCCCCATTTTTTTCCGCTCGAATCGTTAGCCGCGTCCGAGCGCCTTTTTCCCCTTTTTCTCTTTGAGGGCGGCGTCCGCATCTAGTAAGTTTGACTGTTTCTCTCTTTCCTCGGACGATTAGAAGAGGTCCTTTCATTGTTTCCCTGATCTGGTTCATCCTCCGGGTTCCACCGAGGGACGGCCATTTGCCGTCCAAGAATGCTTGTTGCGCCTTCGAGTCTTAGCGCTCCTTCGTTGACGATTGTCCAGCTTCCCACCGACGAGAGCCCTGGTTTCCGGACTGCAATTTTCCCCAGTCTCCTTTTTATATCGATCCTTTATATTCCTTCGTGTTTTACTTTCTTTTTTTTCTATGCTTCTTTTTTGAAGAGTTTGTTGTTCCGAGCTCTGTTTTTTCCAACCTTTCCTTGGTGCTGGAGTCCTCTCCGCCCTTCTCCTGTCCCCCAGATGCATCGGTTCTCCCGTCGTGGGCAATTTCCTTTTTGATTCCAATGGCCTTCTTCCACGGTTTTCGCTTCGAACTTATGTTATGCGCTCTTGATGGCCGCCACTTTGCCTTTCTCACTAAAACACGCCTTCCTTACCGCATAGAATGGCCACTCTAGGTATTTCTCTGAGATACGACCTGCATCCCCTCGGCTGCCTTTACCTGCCGGTCGGCTCTTTGATCTTAAGAGGATTGTCCTCCTTCTGCATGTTATGAAGTTGATGGCCTTCCTTTCTCGACTCCCCTATGCTCTTTTCTGGCGCGAGTTCGACGTCGCTCGGCTCTTTTCTTCAACCCTATCAATCCCCTCTTGTGACGCGGAAGGTGCCAGGCCGGAGCCGGAACGTTGCCTCGTTTTTTTGTTCCGCTTCCCGGCATTTCCGTTCTTGCGATACAGCTGTTTCTTCCTTCATCTCTGGTTGTCGGACATCTGCATTTTTTGGCGTTACAGTGCTTGTTTTTATTGTAGCAGGTTGGGGTTCCTTTATTTTTTACCGTGCGACCACCCAGTGATGGAGGCCCCCCCCAACAGGTAGCAGAATTCTTCTACCTTTTTTTTGATGTCGACGCCCCTTTTCCTGGACGGGTTTTTTGCTTTTCTCCTTTGAAAGTCGTCCCCACGAACGGCGCCGGCTTGGCCCCGCGTAATTCTGAGTTGACCCCCTGTCATTCCCCCCTGTGAAGAATTCTTTTTTCTGTTTCTTTCCACCGCCAGCTTTTTGACACGATTTCAGTCGCCCCGCCCGGCATTGGGAGGAGACTCCGTTTTGCCTGGTTCTCATCGCCTCCTCATTTTTTTTCTTCCAACCAGGTCTACTTTTGTTCTCCCTTCTTCTTTTTTTTTTATACTGCCCGTCCCTTTACTTGCCGATCAGCGGTCATTTTTTTTGCGAGAGTGGCCCGGAAGTGGATGTTAGACGGGTCGGTTTCTTTCCGAAGACCGTCTTTTTTTCTTCTTTCGCCGAAACATTTTCCCTCCTTCCCCTTGCTGACATCCATCAACCTTTCAAATACCGGTAATTCGAATTACCGCCTTTCGCGGCTTGACCTCCCTCTCAGCGCCATTCGTTACTTAGACATGCCCTAAAAGTTACGCCTCTCCCTGGCGTTTCTTCGCAATCCCCAGCACTCGTTTCTTTCCCCCCCAGCCTGCGCTGCCCTTTTGCAAACCTTTACGGTAATCCCTCTTTGATTCCATTTTCTTGGATCTCGGTCAGGCGCGCCCCTTAAATTTCGCGGACTCTTCCCGCCCTTTGAACCAAAAGGTTTTTGTTTCAACGGCATAGGTACGGCACGGTCCCCATTAGCTCTTTCCGGACCCTCCAACGACACGCCGCGCACTCCCGAAGGCCTCAACTTTTTTTTTTCTTTCCCTAGTACTTCCTGGACCGTCCCTTAATCTTGGCTCATTTTCCGACTTGGTACTTCGGAAAGCTCAGTGCCCCTTTAATTGAAAGGTAAGTTCGTATCGCTACGTAGCAATGTAGCACCCCCGATATTATCGCTTCTTTTTTTCCTTTTTATTTTGTGGGCCTCTCTTTTTAGTTTTTGTCTACCCCCTTAATCGGACCTCTTTTTTGTGTGTGTTTCGAGACTTTATTGTGATTCAAAAATACAATCTATTGATGATTGCCGACAGTTTCTGATCCTTCCCCATGGTTCTCGTACAGGTCGGAAGTGAAGTAATCCTCTCTACCCCTTTTCCCTTATTTTTTTCTTTTTCCTTTACAGCTTAGAGAAATGTCTTACCCCCCCCCTGATAAACCTGAGCGACGTTTAGAGGAGTATCGGCACGTGCAGGAACCCAACCCGAACGCGCAGGTTGACGCCGCTGGTTTTGTTCGGCCCTTGCCGTCCTTTGTGTCCGGCTTTCGGATACGGTCGACCTTTTTTTCCCCCCTCTTTTTTATCTTTTGCGCGAGACCTTTTGTTCTTGGCGTACATCCGCGGGCACTTTTCTCTCTGCTTTGGCGAGTTCTCTTTCGTCCCGACGCGCGGGGAATCGGCTCTGCTGGTGCGCTCGTTGTTTCATGGCGGACTGGTCGTCCTTCGCGTGATTTTCCGCAATCTTCGACGCCCTTAGCGGGCCTGGACCCCTTCTCTCCATTCGCGTCCCTTCCGGATAAAGCCTTCTTCGATCCCCCTTTTGCCCTTTGTGCATATCAGCAGTCCTGCGTGATCCTCCCCCCCCTTTGAGGGCCTTCCGTGAAAATGTGGATGGAGTCCACCTGTCGCATTTCGGATGGTTCGGCGTTTTCCCTTCTTGATTTTTCCCCCTTACCACGTATGTCTCTGCCATTTTTTTCCCCCGAACTCAGGCGTCTGGAAGATTTCGCCGTGCCCGTCCCCCCCTTTTCCACTCCTCTTTCACGGTTCTATTCCTATGAACAGAATTTTCTGTTTCTTGCTTCATGGCCCCGCGCTGGTTCCTCGCGCGCTTTGACTCTCGTTTTCTCCACAGCCCCGCGGACACGTCGGGACCATTATGCTGTCCCGCTTTTTTTTCTTCTTTTGGAGCGTGCAATGAAATCGTCCCCATTCCCGGTTCAGGGCCCGTGGACATTTCTCTTGTCGCGCTCTCCCCCCAAAGGCCGGCGAGGTTTTTTTCTGTCGCATTACACGCGTCTTCGTCGCCTTCGACACGCGGGAACCTCTTTTTTAAGCTCCTTTCGTTGTTTTGCGAACGAGGCCAACCCGGCGTTTGTCAGCGGTTCGATAAACCGGAAAACACACCGCTCGCTTTTTTTCCGTAGCAGGTTTTGATTTTTTGACCCCCTGGTACATCTGTTTCTATTTTTTTGATTTTTTTTTTCTCCGACGTATCTGTCACCGCCCCCCAGATTATTCATTGATGACCAACCTCCCCCCCCTATCTTTTCTGTTTTCTCCCATTCTCCCCTTGCCTTCCCCCCCATCCCCCCCCTCCCACACCCCTCGCTTCCTTTCCTCTACTTTTCAGAGATCGCTTCCCTCTCGCGATCCTCTTTCCCTTTTTCCCCCCCCTCCTTCCCCCCCTACTCCCTCTCTTCCTGTCCTTCCCGCTTCTCCTCCTCTCCCATACCACTCCCTTTCGTTGTTCGCCCCTCCCCCCCCCCCCACTTTCCACTCCTCTCTTCTTTTTGTTTGTCCTCTTTTTTGTCTTTTTTTCTTCGTCTTTTGTCTTTATTTGTTTGTTTTTATTTTTTTTTCTTTTTTTCTTTTCTTTTTTTTTTTTTTTTCCACTTTTCCTTTCTTCCTGTTCTGTTTCTCTTTCCCTTTTCCCCTCTCCCTCTCCCCTCTTTCCGTCCCCATTTTTTCCTCAAACACACACCCCCACCCCTTTTTCTTCTCCCCCTCCTCCCCTCCCCCCTTTCTCTTTTTTTTCTGTTTTTTTGCTTCCTCTCCTTTTTCTCTCTCTTTCTTTTCTTCTCCTCCCTTTCTAGAGTTGTGTTTCTGTTTTTTTTTTTTTCTTCTCTTTTTCTCTCTTTTTTTTTCTTTTTCTCTTCTTTCTGTTCTCTGCTCTCTTCCTTTTTCTTTTTCTTTCCTTAGTTTTTTTTTTTGTTTTTTCTTTTTTTTTTTTTTTTCTTTTTTTTTCCTTCTCCCCCTCTTCTTGTTTTTTCTCTTTTCCTTTCTTTTTTTTTCTTTTTTTTTTTTTTTTCTTTTTTTTCTTTTCTTTTTTTTTTTTTTTTTTTTTCTTTTTTCTCTTTTTCTCCCTCCCTACTCTTCTCCTTTCCCCGACCGAAGCCTCCCACGCTGACTGTTCCAATTCCCTTAAAGTTTTTTTTTTGGTGATGAAAGGCAGTCTTTTTCGTAATTCGATACCCGGTTACTGTGGTTTGGTCTCCCTCCCCTTTCCTTGCGCTCGCCCGAGTCGAGCCGTGCGTCTCTCCTTATACAATCCGGCTTTTCTCGTCTTGTTATCAAATGACCTGCGCTTTCGGCAAAACTACGAGCGGACGTTACCCCCGAAAACTGTCTGAAGGCACGCGCGGATTTTTTATTTCCCCTTTGAGGAGACTCCTCGACCCCAGACCTGTCTCCCTGTCCATTATCTAGTTCTCCTTTTTTTGGTGGCCCCACTCGACCTTTTCCGCCTCCGCGTTCTTTACTTTAGGATCGCGGTCGGAAGCCCCTTTCCTGTGCTGTCTTTCACTTTTGAATTGCCGACGGCAATCATTCCCCTTTTCTCGGTGCCGAGATTCTCGAGGACGCCCTAACGTCACGTTGTCACTGATGCAAGGCGGGTCAGGAATCACACTGATCTTCTAGCCCCCTCTTCCCCCACCTCCCTTTCCCTTGCTCAGGTCTCGATGCGTCCCGGAAACAAACGAGGGCACTTCTTTGAAGCATCTCCGAAGTCGTCCGGAAATCTCCCTTCCTTTTCGTCGGTCAGAGGGCCCCTTTCCCTCCCACGGCAGTATCTCTCTCCCCCGGAGTTTCTTTGCTCTTGTTGCAAGCAGTCCTCTCGGAACGGGAGACCGTCTCTTTTCCCAGAATTTTGGCTGACCGAAATTACTCTTAGATTCCTTTTCAGCGGATCCCGTTCTTAACGTCATTGAATTAGCGATCGTCCGATTCTTTTGGAAAAGAAGAAAATTTGTCTCCGCCATTCCCTTCCGGAGTCGGCCCCGTTGCTCAGCGTTTTTTTTTACCACGGTTCGCGGAGCCAAGTAAGTTTTCCCCCTTTTCCTGGTTTGAGCGAAACATGACACCAGTAAGGCCCGATAAGAAGGTTTTTCACGGTAAGAAGGGACCCCCCTGCCTTTGTTTTTATGAATCTTTTCCATGTTTAGTAAGGTCTTTTTTTTTTAAGAAATCTCCGGATACGCGCTGTTCAGAAGCCCATTCCCGCGAAGACTTCTTCCGATTCTCTTCGTTTGTCGGACGTACTCGCGGAATGGAATTTTTCCTTGCCTCCATCAGGGTCAAAATCGCCCTTCTTTCCCAGTCTCAAATGGAGCAGGAATTGTGCCCTCTTCAATTTACTTGTGGGTTGGTGAGAGAGATGCTTTTTTCCTGCACGTGGGCCTCCCACGTTTGTTTTCCTTCGTTTCTTTTTCCTCACGTTTCCTATACCCTTCATGACGTTTTTTTTCGAAGACTGCTTTGCGTCTGCGCGTTAAGGCAAGTTCTGCGAAATAAGGTCGATTTCTGCTGGCCTCCTCTCTGACCAGCTCTCTCAGCTACAACTTTTTGCACCTTTCCCCCCGTCTCTTCTTCCTTCTTCCTTATCACTCTCGCGTCGATCTGGTCCTCTCCGAGTGCTTGTATAAGTAGGTCAGAGTTTTTAACCCTCTTCGACGAGAAGAAGCCTTTTTGTTTCGCGCCTTTTTTTAAATTTCCTGTCTGTTCGCCATCTTCCTACGATCTCGCCGATTTCTGAGAGGCTTTTCCGCTTAGATTTTTTCCCCTGTCCTTTTCTCCGATCTGGTTATGCACTCTTCGTTCTCGGATGCCAGTTGTTTTTGCAACCCTTCCGCCCCGAGATATTATTCGGTTGATCTCCGGAGACCCCCGAAGTCTGTTCGAATGCCTTTTCCGATCAGCTCGTATCAGTAGTTCCAAGGCTTCTTTTCGACTTTATAAGTCCCGATTTTTTTTTTTCACCTCTTGGAGCAGTCTAAACCAGTGTTCCGAGATGGAAGTAACTTCTCCCCTTTTTCCCAGATTGTGAGGTCATCCAACTTTTCCATTGGCCCCAGCCGCACAATTTCGAATTTTGTAATGATTTACCGCGCGGAGCGCGAATCGTAGCTCAAGATTTTCATGGCCCCGAACACCCTGCGAGAATTCGAGAGAATGGCCCACTTTGGCGTGGTATGACGTTCCGCTCCACCTTAGGTAATCCAGATTTCCTCGCAGTTTTTTGGACGTTTTTTTGCTTCCTCCGCAGGGTTTTGCCGAGACCATAGTCATTGATATTTTGCCGTTGAGAGCTCCTTCGTTTAGTTCCTTTATATCCTCGTTTTTTCTCCCCCGGCGCGAAGGGCGCCGCCATAAATTAGTTAACCATTTCCCGTTGCTGATTTCGCTTCGCCTACGTAATTTACTAGCAGTGAATTTTCCCCTGGATCGATTCCTTCACCGAGTCCTGGTGGCGTTTTTCCTTCTTCTGTCAGCAGTACTAGGGTTTTCGTAAACTTCTCCTCGCCCGACGGCGTTTGTAGTCCATTCCGTCCCCTTTTAAGCCGGTTGTTTTCCTTTTATTCTCTTTCGTCCACCCAGCTTCGCCCGCCCTTTTATGGAGGCTAGTTCCCCGCAATTTCTCGACTAGCCTCCGAGCCTTCCTTGTGATCTTTTTTTTCCGGCGGTGTCCACGGATTGGACCCGCCTTCCGCTTTGGCGAGAGTGTTTATAGATTTTTCCCCCCTTTAAAAGGGATGAAACTGTTTCCTTTCTCGATTTCATCCGCAAAGTTTCTGGGGACAGCTAAGTCCTTGGGTTCGGCCATCTGGATGCTATTCCAGCGAGAGGTTTCCGCTCTGCAGGAAGAAGTACAGCCCCCCGATGTTACGTCCCCCCTTCCACTGCTTAGAAACCTTCCCTAAGTATTGGGTTTTTTTCGCGTTGGCACGGCCGTGGTAGATAAGAATGTTCATTCCTCATGTAAGACTCACCTTGAAGGTTCCGTGTTTGCGCCTCCACAAGGCCAGTTCACCTTAACGGAAATGAATCCCCGCAACTTATCCCACCACTCTTCATCTTCTTTCCCCTTTCATGGAAAGTGATCCTCCACCCGTTCGGCGCTTCTCTCTTTTCCGATCAGTGCGCCATGTGCTGGCCTCAGCCTAGAAGGAGAACCCCTGTGATCTTCTTCCCAGAACGCTTTGCCTACCATTTCCCTTATCTCGGATTTCTCTTCAGCACACACTCCGGCGCAGGCCACTTTGTTGTGCCTCTTCCTCCTGCCGCATCTCTTCACTTCGTTTACGGACTCCTATACGCTGCACTGTTTTCCCGGCACCCCTAGGGCCGGTATCCCAATTCCCGACAAAGAAGGTCTACACTCCCTGCCCCCCTCTACGCCTCCGAAGGATGTCAATCGTTTTCAGCTGTTTCAGTCCTAGGACTATATTTTATTGTTGGGTGATGCCATCCGCTGCTGAGGAATAAGGTTCCTGGCCTCTACAGCAGCACCTTTCCCATCTGCTTCACCTGTAGTTGTTGCTGCTTTCGCACCCCCAGAGACGAGATTTGTTAGTTTCCCATTTTCCTTTTCCTATAATAGTTGTTTTTGTTGACTAGCAGTCCTTTCACAAATCCAAGGACTACGGATCGTCTCTGGATTGCTGAGAGAGGAACCCCTTGGTGCCTTTACAGTCACGTGATGATTGAATACGACTTTTTCAAGGTTTGCTGCATCGTTCATTCCCCTTTGAAAACGGAGGTATATCTAAATTTCACCCCAAGCCCCCGCGAGTCCTCCTCGTACAGGCTGGAAAGAGGCCCGGGTACCTCCTGCGGATGGCGGAGTGAGTTTGTGGATGGTAAGGAGGGTCTACGGCTTTGGTTCCGATGACTCTATTCGTCCTTGTTAGTAACTTTGGTTTTCCTTTTTTTTCCTATTTGACTTTTTGTCCAGAATTATTGTTGTGTTATTTTCTGATGATTCTTGGCTTTTAACCCCCCCCCCCCCCCCATAACGGAGAGCCTACTTTGTTCTCTTGGTTATGGTTTTGCTCGTGCAGCATTTTTTTTTTTTTCGCCGACGTCCGGATTGAGACAATTCCTTTTGGTGTTGTTTTTGGTCGGTACGGACGGATTTTTCTCTTCCCCGTCTCTCTCCTTCTGAGACGGATAAAGAAGCGCGTTGCTCGATATTCGAGCTTGAAGGTCGCATTGGGAATTTTCCGGTATGTGTTGTTCATTTTGTTTTCTTCGCTCCCTGTCCGGACATTTTTCCCTTTCCATCTTTTTCATTGGGCTTTTTTTTTTTTTTTTTTTAAGCAACGGAAAGTCACCCTAGATTTTCTGAGTGCACCGTTTCTCCTTGAAATAATGGCTGCGCTGAAACGCGAGTCACCACCCCTACCTTTCCCTTCTTCGCTGGTATCGTCTTCCCCCCGAGAAGGAGTGGTACTGGCCAGACTTTTTTGATTTCTTTTCGCGCCTTGATGAACTTCATCTTTTCTTATATCCCCAGAAGCGTTTTACGGCCCGTTCTAAATGAAGATTATTTCATTTTCTCGCTTTGTAGCCTCTTTCTTCCAAGGGAAGGATTTCCGGCAAGTGACCTGTCAGAGCACGTATTCCCTATCTCAAAGGCGGCCCGAGTTCCTTTTCGACTCTCCCCCGCTTCTTTTGAGCGCATGTCTATGAACGAGCTTGGCTTGTTCGCTGGAGACATCGTTTGTACCGTTTCCCATCTCACGGCGTTGTCCTTTCAAACATCCCTTGGTTTTCCCCCACTCCGAAACTGACAGCTGCACAACCACCGAGTTCGCTTCGTCGACTGCCTACTCCAAGCTAGTAAGGCTGACGCGGCATCCCTCCAGAGACCCGACCCCCAGAATGACTCTTGTGATGAATCGATCAAGTTTATTCTTTCCTTTTCTTGTCGGCACCTTCTTTCTTTCACGGCTTCTTTGGAGGTTTGCGTATCGGGCTCCCTTTGCCGGAGCCTCGCGCCAGACCTTCTCCTGCTCTCACTTTCCACTTTTCGCCCTTTCGAGCCCCCCGGAATCCGGAAGAACATGCTCCTCCTCCATTGCCGCGCGGACGATAACACTTTCCGTTTTTCCCCTGTCACGCTCTCTGTCGGATCTCTTCTTTTAGCGACCCATCCACCTCATTGCCTCTCTTTCGCCGTCTCTGCCACTTAGGAAAGGTTTTTCCTTCATTCGCGACCCCGCGCGTTTCCTCACCGGTTTTCAGACGCCCCTTTTTTTTGCCCTTAATGGGAACCCTGGCCACGTCGACCACGTTCGGCATCGGTTTATTTTGACTTAGGGGGCCTCACCCTCCCTTTCCCCCCCTCACGGTTTCTCAACTTCTCTTTTTAGGAAAATCACTGTCCTCGAGAAGGTATAGAAGGAGCCTCTTTTTTCCTTTTTTCTTACCCCTTGACCGATTAGAAAGCATCGACCCGGCATCCTTTTCCCAGCGTTCGGCTTCGCCCTTCGTACCCCCAACGAAGTAGTTCCTCTACGGTGAGGGGCCCAAGGCAGTTCTTTTAGTTTTTTTTCCCCCTTTTTCGCCGTCCTGCTTTTAGAACAGGATTGGGTTTCCCTCTTCGCGGGCAGATCAGGGATCTTCTAACTCTCGGCGTGACTTTCGGATTTTTTTTTTTCTTCGTCCTCTCCCTTGATTTCGGACTTTCTCCCGTGCTGTTGCTGAACGCCAGCCCTCCAGTTGCGCGTCGGCGAAATCGTTTTCGGCTTAAGGTCCGTCTCTTTACACGTTACTTCTCGCGAAGCCACAGCTTCCTTTCCCCCCTTTTGCCGATGCAGGATGCGGTGGTGCACTGCCCTTTGTCTCCTTTCGACTTTTCAGACTCCTTCCCGACCTGACCTTTTTGCTGGCTGATCCACTTTCCGCGTCTCACGCAGAAGCAGTCTTTTTTCTCCGTTTGTGCGGCATGCCAGGTATTGAAAATCACTGACCACTTTGGGTGATTTCAGGCACAGCCGCCACATCTCCCCCCCCCAGAGCAACAAAGCTATCAGGTAGATGGCCACCATTTGACCCCCCTTTTTCCTTTTGCATCTCTCTTTCCTCCTCATCCGTTTTGTCCCAGTCCTCCCCCTTTCCAAGGTTTCCAGTTTTTCGTGCCCAGGGCGTCTTCTCCCCTTATGCAGCCGCTCGTCCTCCTCTTAAGATGGGGGTTGATTCATGGACCTTCTTAAAAGAGCGAAGCATATGTCAGATAGAGCCAGTAATAACCCCGTAGTCCGTTTCTGTACTGAATTGCTTCGTTCTGTTGACCGCTTCAGCTACTTCGACCCCCCCACCCACCCCCCCAACACCCCAACCCAAATCCAGAAAGACCAGACCCCCCCCCAGCGTTTCTCCATGGATTGAAGACCGATCCTGCTTTTTCCTGACTTCCTCATTCTCTTTTTTATTCTTTCGGACAATTTCCGCGAGGCGCTTTTTATCCCTACCGTGAAGACGCGTCCCGTCTCCGACCTTTTTCCGCCTGTTAGATTAAGCGCTTTATTCTAATGTTCCCCGTAGAGATCTGAGAGACTATTCATCGTCTCTTCGAAGAGTTTGACCTCGAGGATAGAATAGATAGTAAAGCCAGAGATGTCCTCATGTTCTGCCACAGCGAAGGCACGCCAAGTTCCCCCATTTTCCGACTGCTGGGCAACACTTCCCTCCTGCCTTAGGAGTCGATCTTCTAGCTGAATATGCACTCAGAAGCCCACCCCCCCCCACACGAGAAGAAAAGGCACCCCACACCTCACCATCCCCCCCCGATGTTTATTTCCCTTAGACTGCACGAGATGTACAGAACAGAAATCGAATCGAGTTCTAGTTTTATCCTCTAAAAAAAGCTCAGCGACTCTTGATTCCAACGACGTTGCCCCTTCTCCAACTGAAGTGATTTTCGGCGTATGTTTCCCGTTCACTCTCCTTAACTGGTGAGGTCAGCAGTCGGCCTGGCTTTTTCAGCAGCCGCAATCTTCGACGGTCTGATCATCTAATCCTCGATTCGTCTTCGGGAAGAAAGGAAGCTTATTCAGCAAAGAGCTGACCTTTCTTCTCCTCCCTCGTGAGATGGTCTGGTCCCCTCACCCCCTCTAAGCCGCGCGACTTGCAGCCGGGTTAGAGGTTTGACTTCGTCCTGTTTTGCCGAGACACTCGTCCTAGTTGTCTCCCCTTCATTTATTTTTTTTCGACACTTTTTCTTCAGCATTTGAGCGTTTAGTAGCATCTTGGGGCGTCCAGTCTGTCGCAATCTTCCCCTCTGCCATCCCTCAGAGTTCCTCTGTCATTGAAGAAGTCCTTGTCAGTACAGCTGACATTTGTTCCCCGATTTCGTTCAACCGGACTTACTCTCTGCCCGCGAGCCAGCATACAAGATGTTGGAGTACTTACAGTCGACGAGGCGGAATGATGTTCCGTCTTTTTCTGCTAGGCAGTTAGAGCTTTTGGGGTTCTTTTTGTTGGCTATTTCAAAACCCGAAGTGTTGTTCGGCCTATGTTCGTTAGTTCTTCCCAAGTTCCCCGACGTCGGATGTTCTCTTAACTTGTAGACGAGCGGGGACGGACGATGGAGCCAGCCACCCCTCCGGGCTCCGCCTTTTGTTTATTGCTCGTGACCCGGAACTTCAATTAACTTTGAGCATTTTGTTGCCCTCGAGACTACCCCCCCACGAGAGCCACCAGATTTTTTTCGTTCTTCCTCCAGTGGCCTGGTCGCCGCGTAGATGAAGGGAATCTCCTCCCTTCTTGTAATTTCCACAGCGCTCTTGTTTCTGCTGACCAATGGGATTCCGCTTTTATCAGGTGATTTGGCTGCGTGGCCCCTTCGCAAGCATCTTCCATGATGGTTTCCCTTTGCTAAGGTACGGCAGACCCTTTCTTTTCTTTTTTTGTCGTTCTTGGCCGCCGCACCCCTTCAATTAGTCATCCATGCTTGTGAACACTTTTGCAACGCACCTAGCACAAACTCCCTGTCCTAGCCCCTTTTCCACCGTGATACTACCAGGCGCGGCAGATAGTCCGCTCTCCCTTTCTCCCTTTTTTTGCGCCCCTTTCCTAGCCTGTTTTTCCCGCCGCCTTCTTCCCGTTGAGAAAAGTCCCCCCCCAGATACTGCAAATAACCCCACGCTTTTCTAAATTTCTTTTCATTTAGGAAAACCCGCCATCTTCAAGCCCCCAGATGCTGCCGCCGCTCGTCCTGCTTCAGCGAAGGAACGCCCCCCCCCTCTCTTAAAAGACGAGACTTCGCCCTCTTTTTTTATCCCATGCGGGCCTCCCGTATCCAGGGTCAGGTCATTCGGCCCATAGAACAGACGTCCAGACAAGCTCAGGAACTCGAGCGCCAAGAGGAAGGTCTTTTTCTACCCCCTCTGTTATGTCTGATGCTTCATACGTCCTGTTTTTTTTCCTAGACTTGTTCTTCTTTTGGTAGTGACAGCATTTTACTTTCGGGAAAGCTTTTTGAAACCCCCTTTTTCTGCCTGGGTTCGATATTACCCCCTTCTCAATGCTTTCTTCACATGCTCCCTTTTCCAATGTCCTCTCCTGGAGGGTGGTCGTTGTCTGAGTCCCTTCCTCCTCTTCAGTTTGTTGTTGTTCGCTCTCTTTACGCCAAATCCACGGATAGTATCTTGTGATTGAACGGCCGACACATGGTTCAGCATCCTTCGTCACGTGCTGCTGAAGCAGATCGTAAACCCTGCCCTTCTCTTTCAGTTCAGGAACCAGCGTAACCCTTCCTCCCCCCCCAAGATCTGCGCGAGTTCCAGCAGCTCGGACCTCTCCCCCTACAGCCCTCCTCCTGGACCCTGTCTATTGCGATGTGTAGTGTTTGTGTACGGGAGACTGTTTTTCCGGACAGGTATCGGTGCGCCGCTCCAGGATGCGAATTATTTCGTCCGCTGGACCGTCTCCGATCTTTTCCTGACCGGAGCCGACGGAAGCGTGGACTTCCTTCCTGCGTTTTTTCTGAAAGCGGTTTTCCGATGCGGGTTCCCTAGTGATGGGATCCTCCCTGTATCCCGGTTTTCTCTTTGGGTTTGGGCATGTGCACGCCTCACCTTTTCCCCCGTTGATCCGAATGGGAGTAGTCTTTTTTCTCAGACCTCAGCAGTTCCGAATTAATCTGCCCCCCCTCCTTGCCTCCTTTCCTTTTACTTTGTATCATGTTCCCCCAAAAAATTGCCAAGTGTTTTCTGGGGCAAAAGACAGCCTCCAATTCCCTCTCATTTTTCGGACATGAGTGCACCGCCTTGAACCCTCAAAGAGTCCAAGTGCTAGGACCAATCAGATTTCTTCTGATCCTCGGAATGACTTTCGTCATAGTTTCTGGCACTCTTTTTTTTTTTTTCTTCCGCTCTTCGTCTTATTCTTCCTCGGGCGGCTCTAATACCCTTACCCCCCCTACACTCCCCTCCCCACACGTTTTCATTGTACCTCTTATGGATCGCCGGTTTCGCTCTTTCTCCCTCGGCCCAAAGCCTTCTTTCCACTGACTTTTTTTTTACCATTGGACCTTTTTTCCAGGACTCCCCTCTCCCCCGCACCTGGAGGTTCCATTTTTCGACGTGTACGCCCCCCCCCTTGACCTACCCTCCGGTTCAGGCTTTGCAATTCTACGCGCTACCCCCTGCGCAGTTCCTTTGGCGCGCTATCTGGCCTCTTTTGCGGGTGTGCAGAAGACTTCCAGGCCAAAAAATACAACCTTCTTCGACAGAGCTAACACGGAACGGCGGTCGGACTGCGCCTCTCCACCAGTTAGAATTCGCCCCTTTGGATCGCGAAGACCAACCCCCTTGCCTGACTCCCCAAATAGACCCTATGTTCGTTCCTGCGCAATCGGCAAATTCCTTCAACGTTCCTGTCTATCGAGTTCCTGCTGACTGCGGAACGTATGTCCTCTCCCCCCTCCCTCGATTCTCAAGCAGCGTTTCGTCCCTATTTTTTATTCTTCATTGAAGGCCTTTCCTCGGTCTATTTGTTCCCCACACGCTTGACTCTTTCCCCTAGACCAATGCTGGCACAAGTCCTCCTTCTTCCTGTTTTTGGCCCCCTCCATCGCAACTTTTCTTCCCTTCGCCTCTCGAGTTCTTTCTTTTGCTCGGCTCTTCCGTTCGACTTTTCGCCAGAGATCAGGAAAACAGGGGTCTCCCCCCCCATTTCTGCTTTCCCTCCCCTTTCGACGGCGACTTTGTGTGAAGCACGAATGGGCTCGACTGTCCCCCCTCAACTTAACGGTGCTCACTTTTTTGCGGAAATAATATTTCTCTTCTCAGCATGCCGACCCGGCGGAGGCATTTCGGATCTTCCTCCTCGCATGCTGTCGACTTAACCCTTAAGCGGCGTAGGCTTATTCAGAGACCCTCCCCCTCTCTTAGCTTCTTCTCCGCCGCGCGTGGTGAACCAGACTGTCCCCGCGCTCCCGTCGAGGTGAAGTAACCCATTATGAAGCATCCGCGGGGCACACTTCCCCTTTCCTCGTAAGCTGCCTAGGCGACCCTCTACTCGGCTATCTCTGAACGACTTCATTCTGCCAGAAGAATCTTTCCCCCGTCGCATCAAGGCGGGTCGGGCCTTTGACCCTCTTTCCGGATTCACTTCGTCGCGGAAGATACCTTCCTTTAAGTTCATGCTAGGCGACGCACACCTCCCTCTTAATACCCATTACCTTCAGATACTGGATTGTTTCCGCAATGGGACAAATAGACGAGTTTTTTTTCGACCGGGCGCGAACCGACCCGACGTCCATAGCTAGTGACATCAGCACGGATGTTTACTTTTCCGACCGAGCTGATCAAGCACTTCTCCGAAGTTTTTCCTCTTCTTCGTCTTGTCGGAAGTTACGCGCGGCCCGTTTCTTTTTTCTTTACTGAGGACTATTGTGCACGACCAATTTTGTTGACAATGCGATTTTTCTTGTTGTGAGATGCGCAAGTAATGGCGCCCTTTTCGTCCTTTGGGCATTTTTTTCCTTTTGACATTTGATTTTAAGACCAAGGCCTTACCCTCCCCCCCGACTCGATTCTTCTCGGCTGCGAAATTCTCCTTTCTTTGTCGGCTTTCGCGCGATACCTTCTATTTTTCCTCCTTCCGCGGAGTCGGACAAGCTTTCTTTTATTCTCAACACCAGTCGATTGTCCACGGGCAAATCTCGCGTATTTGTAATTTTCTTTCTTCTTGGTTAGTGCTCGTTGCCCCCTTTTCCTTTGTACTCTCCGCAGACCGAACGTTTTCAGTTTTTTTGGTTCCCGAATCACGCCTGGATTGCGGCGCGCTCCCGACTTCGTTTAAGTCTTTCCTAAATCAGTCGACGATTTCCCCTTCGATGCCGTCGGCTTTTCCCCCCCTCTTCCCGATGTCGTTCATCCCCTTACCCTTTTCACCGCGACGCGCACTTTTCCGCGATGCCCCTCTTTTTTCCCAAACAGCCGCCGACTGTGGTTCTCGTTGACTGACTGGTTTTTCCATCCTCCTCCGAAGCTGCTGAATGCTCCAGTTCTTTTTTTGCGAGGTTAGAACAATCTATCCTCCTTCTTTTTCCTCCAGTTTCGAGAGACGAGTTGATTTCTGAGAGTTCGTAAACCTCCTTTCTTTTCTGATGGAACCCTCCCTTCCTTGTCACCTTGAATTTCCCAGGTGGGTAGATTCCCCAGGGTCTTTCCCCAAGGTTTAATGGTTTTACTCCTGTCTTTCTATGCAACGCGCGGGAGCCATCTTGAACCCTCCTAGGATTTCCGACCCACTATACGGCTCCGGCAACCTATTTTTCTGGTCGTAGTCCCCTACAATAGTGCATTCCTCCCTTCTTTGCCTTGTCAAGCATGGTTTTAACCCTCGTGCTAGTCGCGGGGTTTTGCCCCCTCTGCAGGTTTTCTTCCTTTTTTTTATGAGAGCACTAGAGCGGCCCTTTTAACTTCTTTTATATGAACTAAGTTCGTTTTTCAGTATTTAGGGCTCGATTCCTGATGAACGACGGCTCCCTTTCCTTCCGGTCCCCCCTTTCAGTATTGCCGAGATAGACACTTTCTCCCGATTTAGTAATTTCTGGGTTCTTACTATCTCTTCCCCGCATACGAGATTGTTGGCTGCCCTATCTCTCTCTCAGTCCCTGGACTGCTGTTGGTGTAATGCGTTTCCCCCCCCTTAGCATGTTGGGTTTTTTCTTCGACACACGCGGACCCGCTTTGAGTTTTTTTTCTTTTCGCCAAAAGGTCGAGCATTCTGCTCTTCCTTTTTACGCGTAGGTAATTGTAGTCTGGAACTCGAACGATTATGTTACAACTCCCCCTCCAGCCCTTGTCGCAAGATTCGTAATATCTTCGGACAAGGTAAAGTTTTGTTACCTTATTGAAAGCCCTTTTTTTATCGCCCCCACCGCGCTGAAAGCCTTGCGGCCCTCCTTTTCCTTACCTTTCAGGTCGGCGCTCGCGGCATGCGTTATCTTCCATCTTCCCTTTCCTGGGCAATCAAAGTATGGGACCTTCACACTGTGCAATTGTCCTCCCTCTCCCCCCCATTATGGATTTATATGAGCGTCCGGAAGCCTTTCTCATGGGCGCTTTGGCCGATCTGTTCCTTCGACGCCCCAACTGCGTCTTGGCCTTTTTTGTTCTTTGAAGTACGAAAAGCAACCTCCTTGCATGTCACTTTCCCCCCCATTTTCAATAAGACCACCTCGTACTCATCTTTCCTGTCTACTTGGCGCCCCAGGAAGAGGTTCGCTTTTTTGCCAGGAGTCCCTCCGTTGCTCGCCCCGATGCAGCCAGCCAGAACCAGCCTTATTTCTAAAGTCTTTTAGAGTGTCAACCCCTCCTCCTCTACGACCCTGCGCGCAATTTTCGGAATTGCAGCGACCCTGCCGATAAGAGGTAGTCTCTCCTTCGTCCCCTTGAAGCCTTCCTCTTATCCGTGCTGGCGAATATTCGCCATATCAAAAGATGGAGGTTCACCTGGCCCCGATACTTTGAATTTCGGACCCCAGACCGATCGATCCTTGACCCAAACCCAATAATCGTGCCAGCCGCTAACTGTTATGTCTTTTCCACTCCCGCAGAGAGATTCCTGCTGGAAGCTTCCTGGTTTTTGGTTGTGCCAATTCTGCTTCTTTGGCTTTCCCTGAAATCAGTGGCCCATTTTTTCGAAGGAGGAAGCCTCGTCCGCTGCCGTCACAACCGGATTTTTTCGAAATTTGCGCAATCCCTTTAGGCCGCTTTTCTCCCATTTATTTGGGATGCTCATCTTCATTTGACTCACCAGCCTTGTGGGTTCTCAGATATTCGCCTCCAATCCCCCTCTCCTCGGTATCTGTTTGGTTTTTCTCTTCTCGTCGCCTCCATGAAATCAATCTTTTCCTCCTCTTTGCGAACTATCCCCCCCCTTGGAAGACTTGATTCGAACATG